>Scrappy_p2__coassemble_489_pt1 | contig 104754 bp, 100 predicted proteins | sample Scrappy_p2__metabat2_low_PE_024 | metagenome-assembled genome bin Scrappy_p2
ATTACCACAGACAAATCCATCTGTCAACACTTTTTTACAGTTTTTTCAAAAAACATTCTCAAAAACAGTTTTCACCAAACAATGCCGGAAAATCCAGGCAGAATATATAGCTTTCCATCAGGCAAAAACTCCCCAGGGAAAGCTGCAGCTTCCCCTGGGGAGTTCGATTCAACGTCCGTAAAAAATTCCGGTAAACAGCTTTGCCAGAATATTATTCTCATACAGCGCACGAAGTATATTGTCTTTTTCTATCATATCAAATCCTGCTTTTCCCACAGATGTTTCACAGAAAATCGTAAGAATAAGCATGGCGACCCATATAAAAAGAATTGCCTTTACCCCTCCAAGCAACCCTCCTGCTATTTTATTCACCCCATGAATAACAGGCAAACGGGCGATGAGATTTAAAGCGTATGTGACCATGCGTATGGAGAGTGTCACAAGAAAGAAAGACAGTAAAAAGGAAATCCCATTTACCACAATCGTCGCCAGATAACCCGAGATATATTCAATAAAAGACTGTGCAGAAAGATAATTGTATGTCTCCTGACTGCAGTTTTTCAGAATATTTTCTGCAATTATCTCAGGCACTCCCATCTCTTCCAAAACTTTTTGCTTTTCCTCTGTACCCGATTCCCCGGTTCTGCCTGTTTTCTCCTTTGTAAACTCCTCCACACTTTCCTGAATTTCTTCGTATACAGGAGTATTTTCCCGTATGAATGTATTTACATACGGATTAACAAACCACACTCCTACAAATGAAAGAAGCACAAGAAATGTCGATACTGCTTCTTTTATAAAACCTCTCTGAAATCCGACAAAGCAGGAAAAAACAAGAAACGCCGCTGTAATAAGCCCCAGCCAAGTCCAGTTCATATCATTCCTCCCGCTTTTAAGAAAGCTTTATCACGTTTACTCCGTTTTCCAGTACAAGAAGATAGCGATTCCAGCCAATCTTAAAGAAATCATGAATCGTTCCATCTACTGTTCCCGAATACTTCACAACTCCCCGGCTGTTCATCACGCACATCTGAGAGCTGTTGTACATCAGAATGTTTCCGTCACTGATTTCGATTTCTGTATAAGGAATATTAAAGTCTTCTTTAAATTTAAGCTTTCCGGAAGCGGAGTATACTTCCATTGTATATAATTTGTCTTTTTTGTCATTTTTGAATACAAGGCCGATCATCTCATCATCGAAAAATGTGCTCACAATTTCTTTCTCAACCTTTACGGTTTTCCCCTCTTTCGGAATCTGTTTTCCATCATATAAGGTAAATCCGTCATCACGAAGGGCAACCGACTGATTTTCACCAATATATTCCACCTGAGGAACTACGACTCCGTCATACGTGTATCCACTTACAATCCTGTCATCCTCATTCTGTCCCACATCTCCGAAATTATAAAATGCCACATAACTTGTCGTTTCTCCGCCGTCCACAAACTGGTACGCTACCATCATAATAGTCCCATCATCAGAAATCGCCACATCCATAGGGTATCCGGGATCTTCCAGTTTTGTCTGGTTTTCTGCAATCAGGCTTCCATCTGATCCGTAAAAATTAATCCAGGTCTCATCTCCCCCATCCAGGATTGCCGCAACAAGACCGCTGGAAGAAATAGTTGCTTTTACGATTGTATAAGAAGTTGTTACTGTTCCAGTCAGCCCTTCCCTGTCAAAAATTGCAATCGTATTTCCATCTACATCTGCCACTACTGCCCTGTCCCCATTTACATCTGCCACCGGATTCTGCATTGCACATGTTTCGCTCCATACCGTTTCCAGACTGCCGGACACAAGAGAAATGCTGTCAGGACTGTATCGTAGGATTTTTCCCGACATTTCCTCATACTTTGTAGAAACAATATCCTCCTGCTCGCTTGTCTGCAGAGTTTTATAATCATGATAGCTTCTTTTTTCCATATAAAAGAGCACGGCGAAAATAATTCCCGCTACTGCTGCCGCAGTGAGCACTGTTTTTTTCGCTTTTGAATAACGATGTCTGGAAAGCCGCGCCTTATACTCATTTCCAGAAGCTGCCTGCTGCTCTTTTAAAAGCTTCGCCTTCTGCGCTCTTAATTTTTTCTTTTTGTACCTCTTTTTTATATTTTTTAATGTATTTGCCATATTTCTCCCGCTGTTCTCCTGATTATTTATGTGTACCTACACGCCATTATAGCACAATTTTTTACGGCAGTACAATTATCTGACCCGGATAAATAATTTCCTGTTCTGAAAGACCGTTTAAACGGCATATTTCTTCAATTGCATCTGTACTTCCATAACGTGCAACACTAATCTGATATAACGTATCTCCCGGACGAATAACATAAGATTCTTTTGTCCCTGCTGCTGTCTCCTGACCTGTGGAATCGTTCTGTCCAGAATCCTCATGTTCTGGAATATTATGTTCTGTCTGTTCTGTGTTTTTTTGTTTTTCCAATGCCTCTCTTCTCTTTGCTTTTCTCACGTCAGACTCTTCCCTGTAAACAGAACTGCCATCTGTTTCCTGAGTTTCCTGAACAGGCACCGTCGTAATCTCCGCAGGCATCGAAGGCTCTGCTCTCTTTTTTTCTTGCTCAGATGTTTCCGATGGTTTCTTGGTAGATACGGGAGTCACAGCCGGCACAGCGGTAGGCAAAGGCTTCGGATCCTCCTTTTTTTTCTTTGTTTTCTCCTCTATCATAGAAGAAACCTGTGCTGTTTCTCCCGCATCCTGTTTCACCGCTCTGTAATCCTGATAAAAATTCACACCCACGGCAAAGACTGCCGCAGCAAGCGCAGCCGTTGCAGCATACGAAAACACAGATGTCTTTTCTTCTTTCTTTTCCGCTTTCTCTGTTCCTTCCTCATTTTTCTTTCCGTTTATTATCTTCCGTATATTTTTTACTGTATCGTCTCCTGTTTCCTCTGCCTTTTCCACCTGTGTATCTGAATTATTATCGATCATGTACGCCTGCATCTGCGGATTTTTTTCATAATAAATATAATACCCTCTCTGACGTACAAGATTTCCGTTTTCATATCTGAAGAATCCGTCCTCACGCTCTACAGGCTCCATAAGCATAAGAACCTTTTCTCCTCCGAAGTTTTTTACATGGGCTTTCGTGAAAACTTCCGTCGCAGCAACAGGACACTCCGCTTGGGAAAAAAACCAGCCTACTATCTCCTGATTTTCAAAATATTTTTCCTGCTCCTCATGTATATCTGCCCAGATTTCCTCTGAAAAATCAATATGCTCCCTGGCAGCCTCCATATTTTTGGCAAGAATTGCCCCTTTTACAAAGACGTAAGCAATTCCCTCCTGCCACTTGATTTCTCCTGTCAGTACAGCCGCACATCCTTCCTTACTCCCCAGTATTTTTTCTGATGATGCAGTTCGTCCAAGAAACGTGTATACATAATCCTCGATGTAAATGCGGCAGTCTCCGCTGATAAACCCTATCTGTCGTATGTTTCTCGGAACAGAGACAATTTCTGTCCCTTCCTGTTTCTCCTCCTTATAGATAACTTCTATCATCTTACATCACCCCTTCGGGTATCAGCATACCACAGGGAAAATGCGGATTTTATCAAATTGTAATACCCCTTCTTCATAATTTAGCGACAGATTTTGCGCGCTGCATATTTTTTCCATTTTTCGGATATGATGAAAGCAAAAGAACTACGAAAGGATTTTTTATGGCTTTTTATATTAATGCGAAAAAAACAGATTCTCCGGCGGAGATTTCTTATCTTTTAAAAAAGTGTATTCTTCATCATCCATCAAAGTGGACAGAGCTTGTTTTTCTCTGTATCGGAAGTGACAGAGTGACGGGAGACTGTCTCGGTCCTTACATCGGTCACTCTCTTAGCAGGCTGCATATTCCCGGGATTTTTGTGTACGGAACTCTTGCAGAACCTGTTCACGCCCTGAATCTGGCAGAAACAAACAAAAGAATCAAAGCGGCTCACCCGTCCGCTCTTATCATTGCCATTGACGCCGCTCTCGGCACAAAAAAACACCTGGGTTATGTGACCATCGGAAATGGTGCACTTTACCCAGGTGCAGGCGTTCAGAAAGAACTTCCTCCTGTAGGTGATATTCACATTACAGGAATCGTAAATATTTCAGGGCTTCTGGAGCAGATGACGCTTCAAACCACCCGTCTTTCTACTGTTATTTTTCTTGGAGATACCATCATAAAAGGGATTACCGGCATGATTCCGGCAAAAGCTTTTACACAAACTCTTTAATCTGTTTGTAAATGCCTTCTGCATCAAGACCGTATTTTTCAAGAAGAGCCACTGCAGGACCGGACTCTCCAAATACATCGTTGATACCGATACGTTTTACAGGAACAGGAGCTTTTTCTGCCAGACATTCGCAAACTGCGCTTCCAAGTCCGCCAATTACAGAATGTTCCTCTACTGTTACAACTTTTCCTGTTTCTTTTGCGGCTGCCACTACAAGTTCCTCATCGAGAGGCTTAATCGTATGGATATTGATCACCTTTGCATCAATTCCTTCTGCAGCCAGCTTTTCTGCCGCTTCCAGAGAAGGTGCAACACAAAGTCCGTTTGCGATGATCGTAAGATCTTTTCCCTCACGAAGAACAATACCTTTTCCAAGTTCAAATTTATAATCCGGGTTATCGTTGATAACCGGAACTGCAAGACGTCCGAAACGCATATAAACAGGGCCAACATGCTCGTAAGCAGCCTCTACCATAGCTCTCGCCTCAATATCATCAGAAGGGCTTGCAACTACCATGCCCGGAATCACACGCATAACTGCAAAGTCTTCGCAGCACTGATGTGTTGCTCCGTCCTCGCCAACAGAAATTCCGCCGTGTGTTGCGCCGATTTTTACATTTAATTTCGGATATGCCACAGAATTTCGAACCTGCTCAAAAGCACGTCCTGCTGCAAACATGGCAAATGTGCTGACAAAAGGAACCTTACCTGTTGCAGCAAGACCTGCTCCAATACCAACCATATTACACTCTGCAATACCGCAGTCGATGTGGCGTTCCGGAAATTCTTTTTTGAAGACACCTGTCTGAGTTGCTGCTGCAAGGTCCGCATCCAGAACGACTAAATCCTCATGTTTTTTTCCAAGTTCAACAAGCGCTGCTCCGTAGCTTGCTCTTGTAGCGATTTTCTTTACTTCTGACATAATGCTTCACCTGCCTTTTCCAAATCTGCCATTGCAATTTCGTACTCCTCATCGTTCGGAGCTTTTCCGTGCCATCCAGCCTCATTTTCCATAAAGGAAACTCCCTTTCCTTTTACGGTCTTCATAATAATGGCAACCGGCATCTCTTTTGTTGCTCTCGCCTCATCAAAGGCAGCCTTTAACTGATCCATATCATTTCCGTCTTCTACGTTAATTACATGGAAGTTAAATGCCTCAAATTTTTTATCAATCGGATATGGAGAACATACATCGTCAATTTTACCGTCAATCTGAAGTCCGTTGTTGTCCACAATCACAACAAGATTATCCAGATGTCTATGTCCCGCAAACATGGCTGCTTCCCATACCTGACCTTCCTGGATCTCACCATCTCCGAGAAGGGTATACACACGGTAGGAATCTCCGCTTAATTTTGCAGAAAGTGCCATTCCAACTGCTGCTGAAATTCCCTGTCCGAGAGAGCCGCTTGACATATCCACACCAGGAATATGTTTCATATCCGGGTGTCCCTGTAAATAAGAACCAAGATGACGAAGTGTCTTTAAATCCTCCTTCGGGAAGTATCCTCTTTCTGCAAGAACGGAATAAAGTCCCGGAGCTGTATGACCTTTAGAAAGGACAAAACGGTCTCTGTCCGCTTTTTTCGGATCTTTCGGGTCGATGTTCAGCTCTTCAAAATACAGATAAGTAAAAAGGTCTGCCGCAGAGAGAGAGCCGCCCGGGTGTCCTGCTTTTGCTGCATGGACTGCTGTCACGATGTCTTTTCGGACTTCGTTTGCAATTTTCTGAAGTTCTAATTTCTCCATGATATTCTCCTTTGAAATTATTATTTGTCGCCAAAAACAGCTCTGTAATCTTCCTGGAATTTTTTGATTCCCGCATCTGTCAAAGGATGATGAAGCATCTGCTCCAAAACCTTAAACGGAACTGTAGCAATATCTGCACCTGCAAGAGCGCACTCTGTTACATGCATAGGATGACGAACGCTTGCTGCAATGATTTCTGTCGGAATGTCTGCAACTGCAAACATCTCTGCGATTTCACGGATCAACGCAACTCCGTCTGTGGAAATATCATCCAATCTTCCAAGAAACGGAGATACGTATGATGCGCCTGCTCTTGCTGCGAGAAGCGCCTGATTTGCTGTGAAAATAAGAGTTACATTTGTCTTAATCCCCTCTGCTGCAAGGACCTTCACTGCTTTTAAGCCCTCTCCTGTCATCGGAATTTTCACTACCATGTTCGGGTGAATGGCCGCAATTTCACGTCCTTCTTTAATCATACCCTTTGCGTCCGTTGTGGTTGCCTTTACTTCTCCACTGATCGGACCGTCCACAATAGTGGTGATTTCTTTGATAACCTCATTGAAATCTCTTCCCTCTTTTGCAATAAGGGACGGATTTGTTGTAACACCGCAGATAATTCCCATATCATTTGCTGCCTTAATATCCTCGACTTTTGCTGTGTCAATAAAAAATTTCATCCTCGTTTCCTCCTGAATTTTCATTTGAATTTTCGTTCTGTTTCCTGATAAATTCATTATAGCAAACTCTTTTGGAAGTGCAATACAGGGTACAAGTTTATTAATAAATATAGAATTAATAATCCCATTTTTTATTAATAATCTTTTTCTATTTTCTTATCAACGTATACAAATGCTTCGGAAAAGCAGTTCTATTATTATTAATATTTTTTACTTCACTGTTTATTTAATTTTACTTGTATGCTTTTGCATATCAGTCAGGTTCTGGCGTAACCTGTTGTCCTTCGGACAATTACCTTTGGGGTATATTCTATGTTATAAAGGCTTGTTGGCTGCGTATCCATATAGAACTTTTCTGCCGTATCTATTTTTCGGATAATAATATCGCAGGCATCACGCCCTTTTAACGCTACAAAATGATCAATCGTAGTGAGAGAAATCCTCTCAATCCCTGAATAAAAAATATTGTCGCAACCGATAACGGACACATCTTTCGGAACATGAAGACGAGCTTTTCGAAGAGCATCAATTGCTCCAATCGCCATCATATCATTCTGTCCAGCAACTGCCGTAAAGCTTGCCCCTTCTTCCAAAAGCTCTGTTGTGAGCTGAAAGCCCATTGCATACTCGGAATCCATTCGAGGATTCCTACGGTCCATTGCCTCGTCTGCCGCTTTTATAATTACATGGCCCTTAAGCCCGGCATTTTCAAACTCCCGAACAAATCCGTCAATTCGCCTGGAGCGCTGCCACTGTCTTTTTGTAAGAGGCGGCGTAATAAACGCCACATCTCTATGCCCCAGATCAAGAAGATGGCGAGCCATCATTTTTCCCACTACTGTATTATCCTGATTGATCGCATCCACTGTCGTTGTTTTTTCTTTATTGCTTATAATAACAAGCGGAATGTCTTTCGCCATTTCCTCAACCTGCTTCTGAAAATCAGGACTTGGATTGGAGGCATATATAATTCCTCTCGGCTTTACCGCCCCCATCATCTTTAAGTACTTCTCTTCAAGCTCAGGATCCCTCTGGGTATTACAGATAAAAACACCGTATCCCTGCTCGTTTGCCACAGATTCAATTCCCTGCAGCAAAAGCACATAATAGGGACTTGTAAGAGTAGGACAAAATACAACGATCAGCTTCTCTTTTTTATTTTCTCTTCTGTTTCTTCGCCCCGGAAGCTCATATCCCAGTTCCTTTGCCGCCTGCTCCACTTTTCGTACGGTTTCTCTCGAAAAAGAAACACTGCACTTCTGATTCAGGATCATGGAAACGGTTGCCTGTGAAACTCCCGCCAGCTTTGCCACATCACTTGACGTCGCTTTTTTTCTTGCCAAACTTTCTCTCTCCTTCTTTTGAAGATTAAAGGTTACTGCTCACAGCAACGATTAAAGCTCCACTCTGCCTTCAAGAGCACGAAGAAGCGTTACCTCGTCAATGTATTCCAAATCTCCGCCTACGGGAACGCCGCTTGCAATACGGCTTACCTTAATTCCTGTGGGTTTAATCAGCTTACTGATATACATAGCTGTCGTCTCTCCCTCAAGACTTGAGTTTGTAGCAATGATTACTTCTTTTACATCTTCCTGAAGACGTCTCATAAGCTCCTTCAGCTTAATGTCATCCGGTCCGATTCCAAGCATAGGGGAAATTGCCCCATGAAGCACATGATAAACCCCGTCAAACTTTCCGGTTTTTTCATAAGCCGCAAGGTCTCTTGTGTTTTCCACCACCATGATGGTACTGTGGTCGCGTCTGGGATTGCTACAGATAGGACAAAGCTCCTGATCGGTAAGCGTATAACAGTTTTTACAATACTGTACATTTTCCCTTGCTCCCACTATGGCAGAAGTAAGCTGCTCCACCTGGTCTTTCGGCATATTCATAATATGAAAGGCAAGCCTCTGAGCGGATTTTGCTCCAATTCCCGGAAGGTGGGAAAGTTGTTCAATAAGCTTTGTAATATGGGCACTATAGTATTCCATCAGAAAGGAAAGCCTCCTCCAAGACCACCTGTAAGTTTAGACATAACAGCGGAAGATTCTTCCTCCACTTTTCTGAGAGCCTCGTTTGTAGCTGCTACAATTAAGTCTTCCAGCATTTCAATATCATCCGGATCAACTACATCTTCAGCAAGCTTTACTTTTGTCACTTCTCTTTTTCCGGAGATGCTTACTTCCACAGCTCCGCCTCCTGCTGTTGCAGTAAATTCTTTTTCCTCAAGAGCTTTCTGGTTCTCTTCCATCTGGCGCTGCATTTTCTGCGCCTGTTTCATAAGATTATTCATGTTTCCCGGCATACCCATACCCGGAAATCCACCTCTTTTTGCCATAATCATATCCTCCATATCTTTTATTCTTTATCAGATTCCAAATCCGCCTCTGTCACAACATCCATGTGAATATTTTCCCTGATTGCCTCGTCTACCGTAATGCGGGACAGATTTGTATGCTGATGCTGGTTTGCCACAAGCATCTGAACATCCACCATTTTTCCTGTCTGCCGCAGAATAATTTCCTGAAGCTCTTCTTTTGCCTCCGGGTTATCCACATAGGACTGTCCCAGAAAGTCCTGAAATTCCACAAACAGTACAGGTTCTCCTGTTTCCCCATTATATTTGGGAACTGCCTTCTGAAGCATCTGCTTGAAAACTCCTCCTGTCTGGGAAACGATTGCCCTCCAGCCAGCTACAATTTTCTGTAAATCCTCCGGCGCTGCTTTCTGAGGCTTACGTTCCTCTGGCACCGCAGTCTTTTCTGTCTCAGCTATCCCTGTACCAGCCTGTACGATTACCTGCTGTACGGGAGCTTCCTCTATTTTACGCTCCAGAACACGCAGCCTGTCCAGAACAGAGTCCAGGTTTGTCTCCATTGCAGGACGACAAAGCTTGATCAGAGCAATCTCCACAAGAACTCTCTTCTGTGTTGCAAATCGTATCTGATTGGACAAGTCTGAGAAAATACGGATATATCGCATCAGCGTCTCCGCGTCCGTCATCTCGCTTTCTTCTTTTAAAAGCCTGAGATTATCCGAAGAAACGTCAATGGCTTCCTCCGGGTTTTCCGATGTTTTTACAAGAAGGAGATTTCTCATATACCAGGTAAAGTCTCCTACAAACTGGCTGAGTTCCCTTCCGCCTACAATCAAATCCTCCAGAATATGGATACTTGCTGTTACATCGCCCTTTAAAACCATTCTCAAAAGACGGCTGAACACTTCCGTATCTACCGCTCCCAATACCTCCAGTACCTTATCATAAGTAAGCGTTTCCCCAAGATAAAAGGCAATACACTGATCAAGAAGACTCAAAGCATCTCGCATAGAGCCGTCTCCAGCCTTCGCCACATACCGTACAGCCTTCTCTTCTGCTTCTACTCCTTCCGCTGCCAGAAGCTCCTGAAGTCTTGAAGCAATGGTATCAATGGTAATTCTGTGGAAATCATATCTCTGACACCGTGAAAGAATCGTAACCGGAATTTTGTGCGCCTCCGTTGTTGCGAGAATAAAAATCACATACGACGGCGGCTCTTCCAAAGTCTTTAAAAGCGCATTGAAAGCCCCGGCTGAAAGCATATGAACCTCGTCAATAATATATACCTTATAATTTCCCTCTGTAGGACGGTAAGTAACCTCCTCCCGGATTTCACGGATATTATCCACACCATTATTGGAAGCTGCGTCAATTTCAATAACATTCATTGAAGTACCGGCCTGAATCGCCCTGCACATTTCGCATTCATTACACGGGCTTCCATTTACCGGATGCTGGCAGTTTACCGCCTTTGCAAGAATCTTCGCCACCGAAGTCTTACCTGTACCTCTTGTTCCGCAAAAAAGATAAGCATGTCCGATGCGGTTTGCTTTAATCTGATTTGTCAATGTTTTTACTATATGATCCTGACCTTTTACATCGTTAAAATTATCAGGACGAAATTTTCTGTAAAGAGCAGTGTAGCCCATAACACTCTCCTCTCATTCGCACAGCCGCCGCGGAAAAATTCCCGCGGCGGTCTTTTCTGCACTGTTTATAATACGTGAAAACACCTTGTCCCGTCAAGTAGGGATTGTGCTTTCTCAATCTCCAAAGCTGATACCGATCTGTTTTGCAGCCTTTACTGTCTGATCTTTCGGATTTACCATTTTAAGTTTGCCTGCGCATTCTTCCAGAGGCACACGTTTGATTTTTCCATTTACAATGCCAATCATAACGCCATAATCTCCGTCAATGATCGCCTCGGCCGCACCTGCACCGATTCTTGTGGAAAGTACGCGGTCATATGCACATGGCTCACCGCCTCTCTGTGTATGTCCCGGCACAGTAATGCGCACTTCACTTCCTGTTTCCTTAAATATCTGGTCTGCGATTTCATAAGATACGGATGGATATTTCTTTGCTCTCGCTTCCAGTTTCTCTTTATATTTCTTTTTCGTAAGCTGTGCATCCTCTTTTGAAATTGCGCCTTCTGCAACTGCCAGAATTGTAAAACGCTTTCCGGCCTTTGCTCTTCTCTGGATTGCCTCCACTACTTTTTTAATATCATACGGAATTTCAGGAATCAGGATAATGTCTGCTCCGCCTGCAATACCGGCGTGAAGAGTCAGGCTTCCCACCTTATGCCCCATGATTTCCACAATAAATACACGGCCGTGAGAGGCTGCCGTAGTATGAATGCAGTCAATGGCATTCGTTGCAATATTTACCGCACTCTGGAAGCCAAATGTCATATCTGTTCCGTAAATATCATTATCAATGGTTTTTGGAAGGTGTATAATATTTAACCCTTCCTCACGGAGAAGGTTTGCTGTCTTCTGTGTTCCGTTTCCTCCAAGAATCACAAGACAGTCAAGACAGAGCTTATAATATGTCTGTTTCATTGCCTCTACTTTATCAAGGCCTTTTTCATCCGGAACGCGCATCAGTTTAAACGGCTGTCTTGAAGTTCCGAGAATCGTTCCGCCCTGCGTAAGAATACCGGAAAAATCTTTTGATGTAAGCATGCGATATTTTCCATAAATCAAACCTTTGTATCCATCGTCAAAGCCATAAACTTCCAGCTCGTCAATAGAATTGGAAAGACCTTTTACAACACCGCGCATAGTTGCATTTAACGCCTGGCAGTCTCCGCCGCTTGTCAGCATACCGATTCTTTTAATCATAATAACCTCCATTCTGTGCTTTCCGTCTGCACACTCACAATTCTTAATGGTTATTATATAACAATTTATTGTTTTCTACAACAAAAATAACCAGAGTTCTCCTTCCGGATAAACTCTGGTCTGATTGCTTTTTTACGCGCGCCGCACTTCGAAATGGTCCCACAGACGTTACCTCTACAGTTAACTCGGCTCAGGCACCCTCACGGCACACAAGAGCTCCTGCTTAGTGCTGCTGCATTCCTGCCCTGACACGGTTCACAGGTTCCTGTTGCGTAAGACCCAAACGTCAACGCCACTTATAAAGGGCAGCTCTGCAGGATACAGTCCTCAGATTGGCATCACCCCTGCTGTAGCGGATTGCAGGTACAGGGCACCGCTAACTCCCCGGCTGCGCGGAATTTAATTATAGATGTTTTCCGAGGATTTGTCAATCGTTTGTCAGAAACTCTTTTAATTTTCTGTTATCGGCATTCCTGTTTCATGGCAGAATAGCCGGGCATTTGACAGTTCACTTTTGCAAAAATCTATCGGGCATGGAAATATTACTATAGAGTAAAACTTAGATACAAACTGTCAAAAACGTGAGTGTATTCGAAAAAGTTGTAAGTGTCAATGTGGAGAAAAAAATTTCTGATGCCGGGAATTTCATTGTTTATAAAACATCTTTTTCTGCTTAAAAAATAAAAAATCTTTTCAAAATTGTTTATAAAACGTATTTTTACGCTTAAAAAACAAAAAATCTCTCTAAAATTGTTTATAAAACGCCTTTTTCTGCTTAAAAAACAAAAAATCTCTCTAAAATTGTTTATAAAACGCCTTTTTTCACTTAAAAAACAAAAAATCTCTCCAAAATTGTTTATAAAACGCCTTTTTACGCTTAAAAAACAAAAATCTCTTCAACTGTCAAAGACGGGCTTATAGATGTTTTCTGTGAATTTGTCAGAAGCGCTTCTGTTAGCGGCATTCCTGTTTCATGGCAGAATATCCAATTAACACAGTCCATACGTAAGCACATGTCTTTGGAATCATCAGCATTCCAATCATGGGAATCGTATCCGCCCACAGCACTACCGGAATATAGAATCCAAAACTCAGCACAATCGTAAGCCACATCCACCGAAACGCCTTATCCTCATGCTCTTTCGCACTGCGGTAGAATAAAACAATTACCAAAAGCCCTAAAAGAGCAAAAGGAATATTTCGGTAAATTCCCCAGGAAAGAGGAGCTTCGGCACTCAGCCATCTATTCTGCGGCATCATGCAGAGAATGATTCTAAGACCTGCCAGAATATACATAGCGGCTGTCAGCCCCTGTCTTCCTTTAATCTGGTATCTCTGGCGCCATACATAATAAAGCAGTACATAAAAAACTGTCATGGTAACAGAAGTAATCCATTTTCCAATGCCCAGGGAAACTGTATAATTTTCCAGTCCGGTCGTACAAAGAGCCAGAGCCCGCGGAACAAGATGGAAAGAATCTCCCACGCCTAACACGACCGCCATCCATCCAAACAGACGGAACTGATGATTTCCCTTACTGCCACGAATCATGATAATTCCGATGGTAATAACAGAAATTAAATAGACTGCATCAAATAATGTTTCTACAATTGCCTGCATAATTTATTCTCCTTTATTTTTCATTTTATTTTGAGCCGAATCATGAGCCAGAACGGCTTTGCCATAATTACAGCCAAATAACAATCCTGCCAGCAGAAGAGAAGCTCCAAGTCCAGTATAGAATACTGCAATAAAGCGCTCCGGAGCCAGCCCGCTTGCCCTCAGGGCAATTCCGCCTGTCATCATCACTGCCATAATAATAAATGCCTTTTTATCAAAAAATTTCAAAAAGAAATGGCGTTCTTCGATTTGATAGGAAGTAATTCTGGCAGTATGCTTTTTTACCAATTTTCCAAAAACAAATTTTTGAAAAATAGCAAATACCAATATAGACAACAAAAAATTCAATACGCTGCAATAAGCCGGATATGCCATAACTCCAATACGAAGTATATTAAATCCCGCTATTCCCCATACAAAACAGGCAATGAGCAGCAATGTATTTCTTTTTACTTTCATATATTTGCCTCCTTTATGAACATTGTTCAGTTTCCGGGATAAAAAATTCCCACACTTAAGTGGAAATTTTAATATATCGTTCTGCGGATGATTTCCAGCACAGCCTCTACATCATATTCCTGCCGAAACAAGGCAGACAACATGAAAGAAAACAGTACATCTGCAAATTTCTCCACTGTAAACTGTTCTGTAAAAGCATCCTGTCGAATCTTATTATCTCTTCTCAGAACAAAACACAATCCATCTAAAATATGCTGCCAGGCCTGCTGCATTCGTCGTTTTCCATCTGATTTATCTTCCTGCATAAAGCCCAGCGAATGAAGTACAAAAAAACCAGGATACTGTCTGCGTCCATATTCCATTCTTTCATACATCCAGGTAATACATGCTATGGTATCCTGAAATACTTCCTCTTCATCCTGTCGATGAAAGATTTCAAACCAGATACTCTCTACCGCAGCTTCTATCAGAGCAGCTTTGGAATCAAAATAATTATAGATAGAACCAATTGATACTCCACAGGCTGCTGCAACGGAGCGGATATTAACAGCGGCACATCCCTGCTCCCGTATTAATTTCCGGCTGGTTTTTAAAATTTCTTCTTTTGATGTTACTGTTTTATTCATTCGATCACCTCAACTTGAACAATGTTCATTGTACAAAACCACACTATATTTGTCAAGACTTATTTATAAAAAAGAATTCTAAAAAACCGGAACATAATTACATGCCCCGGCTTTTGTCCGTTTTCCATTAGTTACAATATTCTGCAACAACCTGGTTGATTACTTTTCCATCTGCTTTTCCTTTTAACTCGCCCATAACAGCCTTCATAATCTGACCTTTATTTTTTGTAGCAAGCACATCTGCAAATTTCTCTTCTAGAACAGCCTTAATTTCTTCTGCATTCATCTGTTTTGGCGCATATTTTGCAATCACATCGTAGCGTGCCTGATATTCGTCACGAAGATCCTGACGGCTTTCCGGGCATGTGTCAATCTGTTCTTTCACTGTCTTCATCTCTTTTAAAATAATACGGTCCACAAGCTCCGGAGCAATGTCATCGCGACATCCTTCGTCAATCGCAGCCTTTTTTACAGCCGCAATCAGTGAGGAAACTGCCTCTTTTGTCACTTTATCTTTTGCCTTCATTGCCGCTACCATATCTTTTCTTAACACTTCTAATTCCATGATGATTCCTCCTCGTATAATATCTTTATTTTCTTTTATCATACTATATTTTCTTTTTCTCCGCAAATCTGCATTTCTTTTTCCGCTGCTTTTTTTGCTTCTTTTGCCTGCTTTTTCTTTTCCCTCAACTTTTTAAAGAAAGCAGATAACATGGTGGAGCACTCTTCTTCCAGAACCCCCCGCACCACTTTTACCTTGTGATTAAATCCTTCCATCTCCAGAATATTAATCACAGAGCCGGCACAGCCTGCCTTTGGATTCATACTTCCAATTACTACCTCATCAATTCTCGACTGCACAAGCGCACCTGCACACATCTGACACGGCTCTAAAGTAACATACATAGTACAGCCTTCAAGACGCCAGTCCCCCAGCTTTTTGCTTGCCTTTCTGATAGCATTCAGCTCTGCGTGAGACAAGGTGTTCTTATCTGTATTCCTTCTGTTATATCCTCTTGCAATGATTTTACCTTCATTTACAATGACGCAGCCAATCGGCACTTCCTCCAGAGCCTCTGCTTTTTTTGCCTGGCGAATCGCCTCTTTCATAAAACGTTCCTGTTCCGTTAACATGTTTTTCCTCCAAGAGTTTTCTCAATCTTGCCTTTATTTTTTATATAATAAATCACTCCCACTGCGTCTGCAAGAAGCCAGCCAATGGGAACTGCTGCCCAGATTCCCTTCACTCCGATTATCGGAATTGCAGACAACCCATAGGCAAGGGCAACTCTTGTTCCGAGAGAAAGAATGGTAAGAACAACTGACATCCCCGGAAGCTTTACCGCCCTGTAAAGACCGTAGAGAAGGAAAAGAATTCCAATTCCGAAATAAAAGCTTCCCTCTATACGGAGATACTCCACTCCTACAGAAATAATCTCTTTTTCTGTGCTGCTCACAAAAATTTTCATAAGCGGCTCTGCAAAAAGAAAGACTGCGCTGCTGATCACCGCACAAAAAAGTACGGAAGTCATGACTGCGCTTTTTATTCCCTTCTGGATTCTCTCAAATTTCTTTGCGCCGTAATTCTGAGCAATAAATGTAGAAAACGCATTTCCAAAATCCTGAACCGGCATATATGCAAACGAATCAATTTTTACTGCTGCCGCAAATGCCGCCATTACAACAGGGCCAAAGCTGTTTACAAGTCCCTGTACCATCAAAATCCCAAAATTCATAATTGACTGCTGCATACAGGTAAGAAAGGAAAAGCCTGCAATTTCATTCAGCATTTTTCCTCTGAAACAAATCTCCTTCAGAGAAACACGCAGCTCAGGGAAATATTTCTGCGTATAGACCGCAATCCCCACTCCGGATACAAACTGAGAAATGACGGTTGCCTCCGCCGCTCCTCCCACGCCTCTCTGAAATGTAAACACAAAGAGAAAGTCAAGAACAATGTTCAAAACTGCTGACACACCAAGGAAAACAAGAGGAACAACAGAATTTCCAATTGCCCTAAGAAGCGCCGCAAAATAGTTATATAAAAAAGTAGCACTGATTCCCACAAAAATAATTTTCAGATAATCTTCCATATAAGACATGACCTGTTCCGGAACCTGTAAAAGCCTTAAAATAAGCGGAAGCCCTGCAAAAACAATAATATTCAACACAATCGTCACTGCCGCAATCAGACCGAAGGCGTGCAGCATTCCCTCTTTCAGTCGTTTCATATCCTTCTGCCCGTACCAGATAGAAAAAGCAGCACCGCTTCCCATACACATGCCAAGCAAAATAGAAGTGAGAAACGTCATAAGCGTATAGGATGAACCCACTGCCGCAAGAGCATTCGCCCCCAGAAAACGGCTCACGATCAGAGTATCTGCAATATTGTAGCACTGCTGCAGAAGATTTCCCGCCATCATGGGAAACGCAAAAAAGAGCAGGTTCTTCGTAATGTTTCCTTCTGTCAGATTTCTCTGTCTCATAACATCCTCCCAAAAGTATTTCTTTTGAAATTATACGAATTTCCTGCTCTTCTGTCAATTAAAGGGCAATTTCATATTTTTCTATATTTATTTTTGCTTTTCCATCGCAAGAAAATACGATGCCGTCGGCTTCCGGCGGGGTACATATTACAGTACTGACTGCCTGAGCACCATCATTTACAAATAATTCTACAGACTGTCTGTCCATAATAAAACGCAGCTTCAGGTTTTCCCCACTTTCCTTCATGTTTTCCGGAAGCTTCCATGTTCTATGACATACTACATCTCTTATCACTCCGCAGTATGTTCTGTCGATTGTCATTAACTTTTTCTTTTTATGATATGTATAGTTTGTGGTATATTCTTCATTGTGCGCAAGCTCAATAGAAAACTCATCAAACTCGTCCCCGCCGATTTCTACTGTCATATCAAGAACACGTCCGCAAATACCCTCGAGCTCCATCTCTCCGGAAATCTCCTGCCCTTTTATTACACATGGATTTTTTCTGTAATTTTTCAGTTCCTCCACAGGATTCTGATATAATTTTCCATCTATATATTTAAGCTCTCTTGGAATTGTCATCATGCCCTGCCATTTCTGTCCGAAAGGTATTACACAGGCATCCCATGACTTCATCCAGGCAATCATAATTCTTCTTCCATCTGGAAGCTCTGTTGTCTGCGGTGCATAAAAATCAAAACCATAATCAAGAGATTTCGGCGCTTCTTTCTTAAAAACATGAGTTTCTTTGTCATATTCTCCAACAAAAAAGACCGCATTATTCCCATTATGGAATTCATATTTCTGCGCTTTCATATCCTGCGGAGAACAGATTAGAAAATGTTTGCCGTCCATTCCAAAAAAGTCAGGGCATTCCCACATGGTTCCGATTTCTCCAGTGCTGTTTTCTGCAAGCACGGTTTCAAATTCCCATGATTCCGGCGTTTTTCCAGAAAAAAGAACAACCTGCCCTCTCTGATCGTCATTTTTATTTCCCACAATCAGATAATATTTTCCGTCTTCCTTCCATATTTTAGGATCGCGGAAATCAATACGGCTACATCCCTTCGGCATCATCTCGCCTGTGATCACAGGATTTCCGGAAAATTTTTCATACACTCTTCCATCGCCATATGCAAGACACTGATTCTGTCTTTCCTGTGTAGTTCCGTCAGGAAGTGTTTTTTTGCTTACACCGGTATACATAAGAGCGTGCTTTCCATCTGCCTCTATTGCGCTTCCGGAAAAACATCCAAACGCATCATATTCCTGATCCGGTGCCATCGCAGCCGGAAGCATTTCCCAGGAAACCATATCTTTTGATACACAATGTCCCCAGTGCATGGGACCCCAGTCTCTTGTATAGGGATGATACTGATAAAATAAATGAATTTCTCCATTGTAGAAGGAAAATCCATTCGGGTCATTCATCCAGCCAATTGGAGGTGTCACATGAAATACCGGTTTTTCCTCTGCCGGAATTTTCTGTTTTTCTTCTTTTTCGTATTTGTGAGCTTTTTCTAATTTTAAACTCATAATCTTCTCCTTTTATTCTGCTTTCTGTTCTTCTTTTAAGGATTCCTGGTACTTATCAAAATATTTCTGTTTGATTTTCAGATAATCAGAAAGGCCGTACTGTTCCATTTTTTTCAGATAACTGTCCCACTCTTCATCAATACCGCCGTTTAATATCCAGTCTGCCTTTTTCTGCTCTGCATATTTTTTGATGTCTGTGTCATACTGAGATATTTTATTTGTATCTTCAATACTCATAAACACATTTGGATATACATACTTGCTGTTCATATCCTTCAGATATGTCTCGTGCATATTATCAAGACGCCACTTTGCATCGGTAGGCTGTGTCACATACTCACCATAATATTCATTTAAAATAGCAAGCGGACCGTTTACAGACTGCGCTTCTCGTACTTCTACAGGAGATTCTTCGCCTAAATCCATATGCCGAAGCATAGGCTCGCCCTTTTCATTTTCGCCCATTTCAAAAATATTAAAGGAATCTTCTTCCCCGTAAGTTCCCCAGTTGTTCTGCGGAGACTGAATAGGCGCATACATCTGGTCAATCCATGCCGCTGCAAGAGCTGTGTTTTCACAGCTTGTAGTGAGAACGCAGCGTCCTCTGTCAAATCCGCTTGTTTCACTGTTATTCTGACGGGTAATGTTTACAAGTCCGTCCGGCCCTGCAAGAGCAGGAAGCATGACATAATCGTTATAGTTATCAATATTTGAAATATCCCAGGTAAAACAAAGACCGTATCTGTGGCTTTTTCCTTTTGCCACATAAGTACTCCACTCCTGCGTAAATGCTTCCGGGTCTACAAGATTCTGTTCTACAAGACTGTGAAGCCATTTAATTCCCTCTTTATAGCCTTCCTGCACAGTGGTGTAAATAACTTCACCCTCGTCTGTTACCGCAAAATGGTCGCCTGTATCTCCATATCCTTTTCCAAATCCATTAATTAAAATAGAAGGATCCTGGTCGCCATTATTGATAATAAAGGACATGGGAATCACATCTCCCTCAATTTGAAACTCTGCCTCCAGAGCATCCGCGTTATCACGAAAAGCAATCAGCACTTTTTCAAGCTCGTCTGTTGTTTTCGGAAGTTCAAGTCCGAGAAAATCCAGCCATTTTTTATTGATGTACGGAATGTTTCCAATTGCCTGAATCGCTTCTTTTCCTTCTCCAAGCTGCTCAATCCAGGGGAAAGAATAAATATGTCCGTCCGGTGCTGTACACATGGTTCTGTATTCCGGATATTTTTCAAATACAGCCTGAAGATTTGGCATATATTTGTCAATCAGGTTTTCCAGAGGAATAATAATTCCCTGTTTTGCATAGCGAAGCAAATCATACTCATTCATTCCTGCGTTAAATAATCCGTCCGGCAGATTTCCAAACTGAGCAAGGGCCAGGTTTTTCTTATCTGCAAACTGGTCTGCCACAAAGCATGTCCAGTCAATATGTACGTTTGTCTGTTCTTCCAGTCTTTTAAATATTTCTCTTTCATTTGGTTCCTGTGTAGAAGTTGCCGGAGCGTTTGTAATAAAAGACAGTTCTGCTTTTTCTTCCAGAGGAAATGTTACCTCCTCAACAGGAGTATCCGGATTAATATTTGCTTTCATACGCTCTTCTTTTCCACATCCTGCCACGGAAAGCATGAGCGCTGCCGAAAGCCCCGCTGCAACGAAAACCTTCTTATTTCTTTTCATCATCTTTTCCTCCTTCTCATCAGCCTTTTACAGAACCAACCATGATTCCCTTATCAAAATACTTCTGGAAAAACGGATACATAACCAGAAGAGGAAGACTGGATACTACAATTGTGGCATATTTCAAAAGCTCGGCTACTTTCGCCATTTCTGCTGTACTTTGAATATCTGCAATCATTCCCGGCTGCGGTGTATTCTGAACCAAAATAGAGCGAAGCACAAGCTGAAGAGGCTGAAGATTTGCATCGTTTAAATAAATCATTGCGTCAAAATAGCTGTTCCACATTCCAACAAAAGAATAAAGTGCCAGAACTGCAATAATCGGTTTACAAACCGGCATCATGATCTGGAAGAAATGCTGAATTTCATTTGCACCGTCAATAGCAGATGCCTCTCGAAGTTCCTTTGGAATGGACTGATAATACGTTCTTGCCAGAATCATATTCCACACATTAAATGCGCCCGGAATCAAAACAGCCCAAATTGTATTTACCATGTGAAGCTGATTGATCAAAATGAAAGTCGGCATCAGACCACCGCCAAAAAACATAGTAATGATAAAGATAGTATTAAAAAACTTTCTTCCCACAAATTCTTTTTTTGACATTGGATATGCAGCAAGCAAAGTAACCAAAACAGAAATTACAGTAAATGCTGCTGAATAAAAAAAGGAATTTAAAAATCCTCTCCATATCATTCCATTTTCCAAAACTCTTTTGTATGCGTCCAGAGTCCAGTCTTTTATATTAAGACTGATTCCTCTGCTGTTTAATACATTGGGATCCATAAAGGAAGCTGCCACCACATATACAAGCGGAATCAGAACTGCCAGTACAAAAAGTCCCAGAAGAACATATCCTGTTCCCAGTATTGCTTTATCCGATGCTCCAAGCTTCATTTTTCTTCTTGTTTCCATACGGTACTACCTCCTATAATCCTTCGCCTTCATTTAACTTTTTCACAACCCAGTTAACCGCGATCAGAAGAATCACATTAATCACCGAATTAAAAAGTCCTACTGCAGTTGAATAGCCGTAATCTCCATTTAACAAACCAATCTTATATACATATGTAGATAAAATTTCAGATGCCGGAATGTTCATATCTGTCTGAAGCGCATATGCCTTTTCAAATCCAATACTCATAATATTTCCAGCCTGTAAAATAAACTGAATTACAACAATATTTTTAATTGCAGGAAGCTCTACATAACGAATCTGCTGAAAAATATTTGCACCATCCACAATGGCCGCCTCCTCAAGGTCTTTACTCGCATTGGAAAGAGCCGCCGTATACATAATGGACGCCCAGCCTGCAGTCTGCCAGATTCCGCTTGCAATATAAATACTGCGGAATGCTTCCGGCATAGTCATCCAGTTTGTGTCAATCCCGAGCGCCTGATTAATCGGACCTACCGGAGACAGGAACATACGCACCATGCCACAAAGAACAATAACAGAAATAAAATTCGGTGCGTAAATTAAAAGCTGAATTTTCTTCCGGATTCCGGCCAGGCGAATACGATTTAACAAAAGCGCCAGAATAATCGGAACCGGAAATCCCCACAGCAACCCAAACAGACTGAGTTTTAAAGTATTCATAAGGTAATTCATAAAATCGGGCGAAGATAAAAATCTCCGGAAATACTCAAGCCCTACCCATTCACTTCCAAATATTCCATCAATTACATTGTAATCCTCAAATGCAATCAGTACGCCTCCCATTGGAAGGTACTTAAAAATTACAGTCAAAAGAAGAGCCGGCATTAAAAAGAATATATATAACTGCCAGTTTTTCTTGATGTACCCCAGCTTTTTTGCCGCCGTCTGCTTTACTGTTGCTTTCCCCTTTGCAGGTGTTTTCATTTGTCTTTCCTCCGTTTCCCTTAATTTTGTAAACCGATCATGCAACCGGTAAAGTAACCGGTTACTTTTGTTTTGATATTACACCTCAAATTCCCGCCTGTCAATAGATTTCAATGAATTTCCCAAAATAAAGTAACCGGTTCCGTAACTGGTTATTTCCCCATTGCTTTTTACTTTTATTCTTGCTATACTTATCTGTAATCAATCACAGAAAGCAGGGGGAATTTATATTATGGATTCAAAAAAAGTAACATTTGCAGACATTGCAAAATATACCAATTTTTCCAAAACAACTATCTCCAGATATTTTAATAATCCCGATTCTCTCACCCTTGAAAATCAGGAAAAAATAGCCAGAGCCCTGGATGAACTAGGTTATCAGGAAAATAAGCTTGCCAAAGTTCTAGCAAATGGAAAAAGCGAATTTGTAGGAATCATCATCCCTAATCTTTATCTTCACTATTATTCTGAAATGTTAAATCAGATCCTCTCCAGTTACTCCGACTACCATTACAAATTCCTTGTTTTTGTGAACAGCGACAAAAAAGAACTGGAACAGCAGTATCTCGACGAACTGATGGCTTATAAAATCGAGGGGCTTATTGTATTAAGCCATACCTTTTCTTCCGAGGAACTTGCCTCCTACCATATTCCTGTTGTAGCAATTGAAAGAGAGGCAGAGCATATATGTAGCGTCACTACAGACAATTATATGGGAGCTGTACAGGCAGCCTCTCTTCTCATACATAACAACTGTGACATTCTGATTCACATAAACGTGCCTGTTCCGGAAAAAGTACCGGCTTTTCGCCGTATTCAGGGATTCGAGGACACCTGCAAAGAACAGAACATTCCATATAAACTGATTCTCCGGGGACTGGGGAATACTTATGAGACAACCTTTGCCGCAATCAAGGAGATTTTTGAAGAAATTGACTCTTCCTATACCGGAATGAAAAAAGGCATCTTCCTTGCCAATGATACTTACGCCAATATTTTTCTGAATCTTGTCTTTCAGAAATACGGAAAACTTCCCGATGCCTATCAGATTGTAGGCTTCGATAATTCTCCTATTGCAAGTGAATCAATTATCCCTATTACCACAGTAGGACAGCAGATTGACAAAATCGCCCGCACTGCAATGGATCTTCTTGTCCTTCAGATGAATGAAATGAAAAAAAGAAAACCAAATCCTTTAAAAAATCCAATACATCAACAAGTCACACCTGTTCTTATCCGCCGTAAAACAACGGATTAAATCACAAAACCTACAGGAGGTTTTACATATGAAAATCTGCGGTTTTAACAAAACAACTTTATTAGATTATCCCGGACTTGTTGCCTGTACCATATTTTTAGGTGGCTGTAATTTCCACTGTCCCTTCTGCCAGAACGGCGGACTTGTAGAAAGACCGGAACAGCAGCCTGAATATTCCAGAGAAGAGATTCTCTCTTTCCTGAAAAAAAGAAAAGGGATTCTTGACGGGGTATGTATCTCTGGCGGCGAACCTACCTTATCCCCCGCCCTCGGCTCTCTCCTTCTGGATATAAAAAGCCTTGGCTACTCCATAAAACTTGATACAAACGGTTCCCGTCCCGACATATTAAAATCACTTGCAAAAGACAGACTGATCGATATGATTGCTATGGATATTAAGACAAGCCCCGGGCGGTATTCTGTTCTTACAGGCGTTGCTCACCCGGACTTAAATGCCATATATGAATCTGTCGATTTTCTGATGAGCGGAACCATTGATTACGAATTTCGCACAACTGTTGTAAAAGAGCTTCATACAGAGAGGGATTTTCACGAAATCGGGATGTGGCTTAAAGGTGCAAAATCCTACTATCTCCAGGCTTACCGTGACTCGGAAGAAGTCCTTCAGCCTGGATTTAGCAGCTATTCCCAGGAAGAATTAATGTACTTCCGTTCCATTCTTTTGAATTCCATCCCTTTGGTGGAAATCCGGGGAATTGATTGACCGGTACCAGTACCCTCCCTGTCTGTCCGAAATTTGAATCTCCCGACTTTTTTTAAAAAAAGGAAAACCGAACATATTCGCCATAAAACGTTCCTGTTGGTCATATACTCCCGGTACACCGAGAATCTGCTCTCCGTTTTCTTTTGTACAGATAAGAAGATGTCCAAAATTATAATATCCGTACAAAAGAAACCGGTTTTGGCGCAGCGGACAGTTTTTTCCGGAAAAACAAGAAAGATCTCCCGGTCTTATTTTCCTGCAGCTTAAAAATTCTCCATCTTCAAAAGGCGTACAAAGCTCTCCCGGTGCAGAACATTCCTGCTGTACTTCTGTTGCCGTCACATTCTCTTCATCTGTGGACTTATCCTGCTGCGCTACAGCTTCTGTCTCTTCTAATTCTTCTCCCAAATCTTCCTTTGCCTCTTTCTTCTGATTATCCTCTTCCGAAAATTCTTCAAACAGCTCCGGTATAATTTCTATATCGTCCCACTCTGTTCCAAAAAATGCTCCAAGCTCTGTTATAAACACCATTCCTCCAAGCGCTTCCAGAGTCGTCTCCTGTCCTCCGATTTTCCAGGATGAAGTTTCCATTGTATGATTCACTCTGTTCGCCTCTGTTTTGCATGAGGAAAGAAGAATTCCTCTCATCTTCTTTTCTTCTCTTACAAAGGCATAGCTTTTGCATTCTGTACCTGCAGGTATTCCCTGACATTGCAGATGCAATTCCATAGTACACCGCTCTCCCCAGGACTCCACTTTTACAAATCCGCAGTTCTCCTCCTTCTTTCCTTTTCTGTATTCATATACATAAGCAACAAAACGCCTGTATTCTCCCAAAATGCACCCTCCGTTGATTCTTCTGTCTTTAAAATATATGACTTCTCTTTCCTTTCATGCCTTACCTTTTCGATTTCCAACTGCTCTGTCCAATTTTTTTAATTTTTTTAATTTTTTTGCTTGACAATTGTATAAAAACCAGATATAATAGCTCTTGCAATTGACGAAGCGTGGCTCAGTTTGGTAGAGCGCTGCGTTCGGGACGCAGAGGTCGTGGGTTCGAATCCCGTCGCTTCGACTGATTAAAAAACCTTGAAAACATCTGTTTTCAAGGTTTTTTTGTATGCTTTTAGTCACCATACAAAAATAAGACAGAATCTATCTGTCTCTGTCTTATCTTTGCCATACCTTTATAATTCTTACATCTCTTTTCTTAATTTCCAAAAATCTCCCAGCGCCTTCCACCCAATCTTCACAATTTTTTTCAGATTAAGAGAGTTCACTCCGCCCTGACGCGGTTTAAAAGAAATTTCCCGAAAACACACCTTTTCCTTATAATATACAAAATATGTCGTCAACATAATATTAGGAATATTGTAATCCTTCGGAAGCCTTTTTATGTACTTTTCCAGAAGTTCCGCTTTCATAAGACGGAAAGGTGCATTTGCATCTTTTACTCTAATCCCGAATATCATGCGAAGAAGAAGGCACACTACATTTTCCACAAATTTTCTGGATTTACCATCACCTCGGACAGAACGGCTTCCAATAACGGCATCACATTCTTCTTTTAAATCCCAGAAAGCCTCAAATTCCTCCGGATTTGTCTGACCGTCCGCATCTGTCTGAAATACATAATCCGCTCCATTTTTCACTGCGTAGCTGTATCCATAGAGAACGGAGCTGCCGTGTCCGCCATTTGGCTTTTTCAATGGTTCAAGAAGCGGCATTTCTTTTTTCATCTTATATAGAATTTCCCATGTGCTGTCTGTACTACCGTCATTTACCACTACAAGACGGGACTCTCCTTCTCCTGAATGCCTTCGGATCACAGCGTACCATTCTTTTACTGTCCTTTCAATATTTGCTTCCTCATTATAAGCAGGAATTACTATATATAATTTGTCCATACATATTGGTTCCTTTTCTAAAATTTCCATACCTGAATATTCTATCACAATCCTTTTCCAAACGGGAAAAAAAATATAAAAGAGGGCAGTATTTCTCACTGTCCTCTCTCTTTCGTACCCTGCTCTTTATCACTTCATTGCTTCTGTAAGTTTACGGATATTTTCCTGTTCGTATTGGTTCAATACCCTTTCGTCAAAGTTTTCCGGTTCAACTGTTCCATTGTACCATGTTTTTTCTGAAAAATAGTTTCTGTATTTCTCGATAGAAAATTTTCTTCCATGCCGCGCATAAATCTCGTTAATTCCAAGCTGAAGTTCATCATCTGTCAGTTTTTTTATCTCTTCATCTGTCAGATAACGACTGTCGCTTTTATCAAGAAAATATTCGGATCCAAAGCATTTCTGAAGTGTGGCAATATTCTTTTCTTCGTACTCATTAAAAACATTCTCATCAAAATCGGAGGCTTCCACAGTACCTTTATACCATTCTTTTTCGTTAAAATATGCCTGCACCTCAGGAATCAAAAATTTCCTTCCATGTCGGGCATAAATTTCATTAATTGCCATCTGCCGTCCTGCCTCATCTATATTTTTCACTTCCCAATCCGCAAGTTCTCTTGTCTGAGATTCAGGAACAATATAATAATCCGGCGAACGGTTCATGTTTTTCACAAGAACTTTTCCATCTGTAACAGCAGCAAAAGCAACCGTATTTCCCAATAATCCTATTCCAAGTATTATTCCTGATAACATTCCCACTAATGTTCTTTGCCTTTTCATCATAGCAACCCCCCTTTCTGCTACACCTATGCGCCTCCTCCTTTTTATATTTGTATTATACCATATCCTTTTTTTAATCTGTAACTTCCGTTTTCCGGATTTAATTTACTGAATCCCCATTCCCGCCATCACACCACGAATCTTCCTTGATATGAAATAAGCAAGTCCAATTTTTACAAGATCCGGTATAATAAACGGAATAACGCACCAACCCAGAACTGTCATAAGCCCTACTGCTCCTGTTGTCCTTCCATAAACCACCATAAACCATATCGTTCCAAGTACATAACAGGCAATCAGCCCTGCCGCCATAGAAAGAAGACGAACTAGCGGTTTTTTCCCGAATAAAGATTCTGCTGCCCACATAATCAGAGCAGAACATAGAAATCCTACAATATATCCTCCCGTTGTGTTAAAAATAACACCGATTCCTCCTTGAAATCCTGCAAATACCGGAATACCCACTGCTCCCATAAGGATGTATACAAGAACTGCCATCGTTCCTCTTTTTCCTCCCAAAACCTCCACTGCCATAAATACTCCAAAGGTCTGAAGCGTAAACGGCACTGCTGCCGGTATGGAAATCCAGGAACATACTGCAATTAATACTGTAAAAATCCCGATATATACCATATCATATGTTTTTCCTCTCACTGCTGCTTCTGTCTGCATTTTTCTTCCTCCTGTCATGCTCTTTTCCTGTGCGCAAACTTTTCTGCTTCGATAAAAATAACATATGCTCTTTTGATTGTCAACTTTATTTTGTTTTTAGTTTACAATCATTTTTTTGCTTCCCTCTTGTTTTCTGAATTGTACAGTTTTTGCTTTCAAAATTTTGACTTATATGATACACTGTAACTATTCAGATGCATATGTAAAATACATCTGTCTTTTACTCCAATCTTATCTGACAATCAAGGAGGTATACGTATATGAAGAAAAAATATTTCAACATCACTCTTGCACTTCTGGCATGTGCCGGCTTTATTACTATGACAGGATGCGGAAAAAAAGATCCATTCACCGTCTACACGGATGCTGCCAAAAAGACAGCAGCGCTCGCTTCTCTTGAAATGACTTATGATATTGATATGACTCTTGAACTTGCAGGCGAATCTATGGATATGACTACCTCCTCCACCGCTAAAATGAGCGGTATGAATACAGATGATATGCAAATCAACATGGCTATGAATGTAGGTGCACAGGGACAGGAAATGGATATGAACGTCTATTATACAGACGGTTACTACTATACAGACAGCATGGGCACTAAAATCAAATACGCCATGGATCTGGAACAGGCACAAAAAGAACTGGCATCTACAGGTCTTCAGACAGATATGAAAAAAGAGGATTTCAAAGAAATCTCTCTGGAAGATCAGGTTCTTACCTTCACAATCGACGGTGAAAAAATGAGCAGTCTTGTAGATACTGCAATGTCTTCCCTTCAGGGACTTGTGCAGGGAACAGATGCTTCCATTGATATCGGAGATGTAAAAGGAACTGCCTCTGTAAATAAAGACGGATATTTCGAGACAAGCACCATGACGGTTCCTCTCACTATGGATATTATGGGAACAGAAATGAAAATCGACATGGATATGAATTACACATATGTGAATCCGGGAAAAGAAGTCACAGTAGAACTTCCGGAAGATCTGGCAGATTATCAGGAAATTGATATGACAGCCGCAGAATCTACATACAATTTGGGAGATTCCAGTGAAACTGCTCCGGAAGAAACAACCGCTGCTTCAGAAAATGCCGCATAACAGATAAATATAACAGGAGATTTATATGGACGTTCACAGCATAAGCGCACATTGCACACGGACAGAATTTGTAGGGACTGCTGTCCTTGATACCATCGGACTTGTGATTTCCGGTATAGACGACACCCTGCTCAAAGAAATGAATATAGGAACAAAGTACCGCTGCCTTGGACTTTTAAGTTCAAGAACAGGAGCCGCAGGACAGATTACCGCTGTGGATGATGCTGTAAAAGCTACCAATACAGAAGTTCTTTCTATTGAACTTCCAAGAGATACAAAAGGCTGGGGCGGTCACGGCAATTACATTATCATCGGAGGAAACGATATTTCTGACGTGCGTCACGCTATTGAATTATCTCTTTCCCTCACAAATAAATACGCCGGAGAAGTGTATATTAGCCAATCCGGCCACCTGGAGTTTGCTTTTTCTGCAAGTGCAGGGCCTGCTCTCTCCAAAGCATTTCACGCTGAATCGGGACAGGCATTCGGTTTTATGGCAGGCTCCCCTGCCGCAATCGGTCTTGTAATGGCAGATACGGCAATGAAAGCCTCTTCTGTGCACATTATCAGCTATATGACCCCAGACAGAGGAACCAGCCATTCCAACGAAGTCATCCTGGCTCTGTCAGGAGATGCCAGCGCAGTAAAAGAGGCAGTTTTGCAGGCACGTCAGGTTGGTCTTGAACTTTTAATTTCTATGGGAAGCTATCCGGAAATCCCAGGAGAACCATATCTGTAATATAGATAATTTTCACATGTATTTTTTATTTTCATACTCGTCAGAAAAGGCGCTTTGGAATCCCAAAATTCCAAAACGCCTTTTTTAATTACACACATTGTTTCGTGTCGTTCTTTATTTTATAACTGGTATACCTCTGCTGACTGCAGTCCGAAGCTTAATGCTTCCGCATGGCTGTCAAAATAAATATCTACGTGTCCATAAGGAGTTCCAAGGTCCTCTACAGTATACACAGTTCCATTAATTAAGAGCTGAGTTCCAAACGGTACTCCCGCCATTGCCACAGTATGTCCTGATGTAGGAACCGTTCCGCTTGCTGTAAGATTTCCGGCTGTTCCGCAGCACTGTGCACAGTTACAATACGCTGTAAGTGTAAAGTTTCCAAGATAAGTGCCCTGACCGGAAGAAGAACCTGTATCTTCAGCCGGCGCTTCCTCTTCTGTATAAGTTTCCTGCTCTTCATAAGACTCTTCCTCAACCTCTTCCACAACTATATCGCTGCTTGTGGAACTGCTGGAAGAATCTGTTGTATCTTCTTCCGGATTATATCCGTAATCTTCGTCGCTGCTCTCCTGGCTTTCTTCCTCAGCAGCCTGCTGAGCCGCTGCCGCTGCCGCTTCTTCTGCCTGCCGCTCTGCTTCTGCCTGCTGCACAAGAAGGGCAATGCTATTGTCCGCACTGCTGATTTGGCTCATGAGCGCCTGTGCTTCTTCCTGTGTCGCACTGATCTGATTCATATAAGAAGCAATGTTATCCTTTGTTCCTGAAACAAGATTCTGTACTTCCTGCTGTTTTGCAGAACGCTCTGCCATCAGTCCGTTAATGGAAGCAGCTTCCTCTTCTGCCTTTTGCTCCTGCTCTTTGATAGAAGACTGAAGGTTCTCATATTTTTCCAGCATATCTCTGTCATAATCAGAAATCTGCATAATATTATTTGCTCTGTTAAGGAAGTCTGCAAAATTTTCCGAGGAAAAAAGCATTTCCAAAGCAGAAGCTCCGCCTTTTTCATACATATAGGCGATTCGTATCTTCATTGCCTCATACTGCTTCTGTGCTGCAGCCTTTGCTTTTTCCAAATCTTTTTTTAACTGTTTTAACTCGTTCTCTTTTTCTCCTGCCTCTACACTAAGCTGTGAAATCACCTTGGTCAGCTCATCATACTGCGCACTGAGTTCTGCAAGATAATTTTCCAGCTCCTGTTTCTGTCCTTCCAGATTGCTGATGTTATTCTGTGCCTGCGCAAGCTCTGCCTCCGCTGCGTTACGTTCTGCCTGTATATTTGCAATTTCCGCATCTGTTCCTGACGCATATGCAGATGTGTTCATAGAAAACACAAGAGTACCTGCAAGCATCAGCGGAATCCATTTTCTGTTTCTCATTATGTACACCTCGTAATTTTAATGTACGTCAAGTATAACATATTTTTCACAGAAATCAACACTTTTATTTTATTTTTGTAACAAATGTGTAATATTTCCAATTTTATCATATTCATATACAGAAAGGCACTCCACAGGAGTTTTCTCTCCTGTGGGGCGCCTTCTTAATTAAGCCAACTCTCCATTCCCTTCATGATAAGAAATGATTGCCTTTTGTTTACTTTTATTTACTCTTCCGCTCCCGCTTCTTCCGGCTCTGCAGCCATTACTTCTTCATATTTTTCCAGGATAATATTCTGAATTCTGTCTCTTGTGGCGGAATTAATAGGATGGGCAATATCGCGGTACTCTCCATCTGTAGCCTTTCTGCTGGGCATTGCAATAAAAAGCCCTTTCTCGCCTTCGATTACTTTAATATCATGTACTACAAATTCTTCGTCTATGGTAATAGATACTACCGCTTTCATCTTGCCTTCTTTTGCAACTTTTCTCACACGTACATCTGTTATGTTCATTTTTGCTTCCCCTTTCGTCTCGCCCGTATTCTGTCACCCTGTAGTCTTATAATACGTAACGCTCATTTTTCTCCACAACGATTTTTACTTCTCCCTCGCCGCAGTAATAGGAATTTGCCCGAATGGTATCCCTGCTCTCCACAATGCAATTCTCAATATGTGTGTTATCCCCCAGATATACATCATTGAGAATGACAGAGTTTTTAATCACACAGTTGTTTCCAACAAAAACATTTCGGAACAGTACAGAGTTTTCCACTGTACCATTGATGATACAGCCGCTGGAAATCAGACTGTTTTTCACATCCGCACCCGGATTGTATTTTGCAGGAGGAAGATCATCTATTTTGGTTTTAATCGCCGGCTCCTGTTTAAAGAAATAATTACGGATTTCCGGGTCAAGGAAAGCCATATTTGTTCTGTAATAAGCATCTGCTGTAGAAATGTTGCTCCAGTATGTATCAATTTTATATCCGTAGATTCTCTTCAGATTCTTATAACGGATAAGAATATCAGATACAAAATCTGTTCTTCCCTCGGAAGCCGCTTTCTCAATCAGCTCAATAAGCTGTCTCCTTCTGATAATATAGATACCTGTAGAAACAGTATTATAAGAAGAAACGATCGGTTTTTCCTCAAATTCTTCAACTCTGCAGTCTTCATTCATGCGAAGAACACCAAATCTCTCCACTTCAGCCGGATTATGGCAAGTTGTGCATACAACTGTAATATCCGCTCTTTTTGCAATATGATATTCCAGAACTTTATTGTAATCCAGTTTATAGACACCATCACCGGAAGCAATGACAACGTATGGCTCATGACTGTTCTTCAGGAAGTTCAGATTCTGGTAAATTGCATCTGCTGTTCCCTGATACCACAGACTGTTTTCCTTTGTAATTGTAGGTGTAAAAACAAAAAGTCCTCCCTGCTTACGCCCAAAGTCCCACCATTTGGAAGAACTTAAATGTTCATTCAGAGAACGGGCATTATACTGCGTCAGAACAGCAACCTTCTGAATGTGGGAATTTGCCATATTGCTCAAGGCAAAGTCAATGCTTCTGTAACTTCCGCCGATAGGCATTGCCGCAATTGCCCTTTTATTTGATAATTCTCTCATGCGGTTGTTGTTACCGCCAGCTAAAATAATACCGATTGCTCTCATGCCTTGTCACCATCCTTTGCTGCAATTACCTGTCCGCTTTCCAGTAAACCGTCCGGATAATCTTCCGGCACTGTAACGCCGGAAATTGCTGTATTCTTTCCAATACGTACATTATCCGGAATAACACTTCGCTCACCTACAGTTGCAATTCCAAAGGCATAGACAGCCGGTTTCAGCACATTCGGCGCTTCCTCGCCACAGCCCAGAACTACGTTATTTCCAATAACAACATCCTCTGCGATAATAGATTTATCCATCACTACATTCTCGCCAACTATAGAATTTCTCATAATAATGGAATCTCTGATTACGCTTCCCTTACCAATCACTACATTCGGTCCGATAACAGAATTATGTACTTCTCCGTAAATCTCTGCACCTTCTCCTATGAGACAGCGGTCTACGACTGCATCTCCGGAAATATACTGTGGCGGAATAATGTCGCCTTTTGTATAAATTCTCCAGAATTCTTCATAAAGATTAAACTCCGGAATAATATCAATCAGCTCCATATTTGCTTCCCAGTAAGAACCAAGCGTTCCTACATCTTTCCAGTAGCCATTATATTCGTAAGCAAAAAGGCGCTGTCCGTTTTCTTTACAGTATGGAAGAATGTGTTTTCCAAAGTCGCATCTCTGCTGATCTTTCAGTGCGATCAGTGCATCTCTGAGAACCTTCCAGCTGAAAATATAAATTCCCATAGAGGCAAGATTACTGCTTGGATGCTCCGGTTTTTCCTCAAACTCTGTAATACGGCTTGTCTCATCTGTCACCATGATACCAAAACGGCTTGCCTCTTCAATCGGAACAGGCATACATGCAATTGTAATATCAGCCTTATTCGCCTTATGGAAATCAAGCATAACTTCGTAATCCATTTTATAAATATGGTCGCCTGATAAAATCAGAACATAATCCGGATTATACTGTTCCATATAATCCAAGTTCTGGAAAATTGCATTTGCTGTTCCTGTGTACCATTCGCTGTTGGAGCTTTTTTCATATGGGGGAAGAACGGTTACACCGCCCTCATTTCTGTCCAAATCCCACGGAATGCCGATTCCGATATGGGTGTTTAGACGTAATGGCTGATACTGTGTAAGAACACCTACTGTATCAATGCCGGAATTAATGCAGTTGCTTAAAGGAAAATCGATGATACGGTATTTTCCACCAAAAGAAACTGCCGGTTTTGCTACTTTCTTTGTCAGTACTCCGAGTCGGCTTCCCTGTCCACCGGCTAAGAGCATGGCAATCATTTCTTTCTTAATCATGCAATCACCTCTTGTTGTTATGATTTTCTTATTATACCACATTCCCTTTTAATAGTGAACATTTTTTACAATTATTTTGCCTAAATTTTATTTTTTTTATTGCTATTTACTATCTTTTTCGACGAAATTCATACCTATTTCGAGGTTATTTGTCTATTTCTTACACTTTTCCATAGAGCTCTTCCCATTTTTATGTCTTTTTCTGCCTTTTTTAGACAAAAGAAGTTCTTCCCATTTAATATATTTAGGGTTATAATCATGTTAACTTCAATTATTCTATAAGGAGATTTTTATTATGTATCAGATAGACTTTCAGAAACCTCTTCATATTCACTTTATCGGAATCGGCGGCATCAGCATGAGCGGTCTTGCCGAAATTCTGATGGGAGAAGGTTTTACCGTATCCGGCTCAGATGCAAAAGAGAGCCCTCTCACAAAATCCCTAGAAGCAAAAGGAGCCAAAATTTTCTATGGTCAGAGAGCTTCCAATATTATGGACAGCACAGAAGCAGTTGTTTACACTGCTGCAATCCATTCTGACAACCCGGAATTTGCAAAGGCAAAAGAAAAAAATCTTCCTATGCTTACACGCGCACAGCTCCTTGGGCAGATTATGAGAAATTATGAGACTCCTATTGCAATTTCCGGAACACACGGAAAAACAACAACAACCTCTATGGTATCTCATATTCTTCTGGAGGGAAAATGCGATCCCACCATCAGTGTCGGCGGCATTCTCCCTGCTATCGGCGGAAATATCCGTGTGGGAGAATCTGAAACTTTTGTCACAGAAGCCTGCGAGTACACAAACAGCTTTTTAAGCTTTTTCCCGAAAATCAGCATCATCTTAAATATTGATGCTGACCACCTTGATTTCTTTAAGGATCTTGATGATATTCGAAACTCTTTCCGCCGTTTTTCAGAGCTTCTTCCATCTGACGGAACTCTGATCATTAACGCAGATATACCGAATTATCAGGAAATCACAAAAAATCTTCCCTGCCGGGTGGTAACTTACGGTCTGGAACAGGAAGCCGATTATCAGGCAAAAGATATTACGTTTGATAAATACGGTCACGCTTCCTTTACCGTTTATAAAAACGGCAGAAAAACAGGAAGCTATTATTTGAAAGTTCCGGGTATGCACAATGTATCAAATGCTCTTGCTTCCATTTCTCTCGGCCATCTTCTTGGTCTTACCGAAGAAGTAATCATCAAGGGACTCGGAAGCTTTACAGGAACAGACCGCCGCTTCCAATACAAAGGAGAAGTTGCAGGTGTGACAGTTATTGACGATTATGCACATCACCCTACAGAAATCGAGGCAACTCTCCACGCTGCCGGAAATTATCCACACCAGAAAGTCTGGTGTGTATTCCAGCCGCATACCTATACACGTACAAAAGCTCTGCTTCCTGAATTTGCAAAGGCTCTTACTCTTGCAGACCATGTCGTCCTTGCTGACATTTATGCCGCAAGAGAAACCGACACCTTGGGAATTTCTTCCGAAGATCTGCAAAAGCGCATTCAGGAACTCGGAACACCATGCGAGTATTTCCCAACCTTTGACGAAATTGAAAACTTCCTTCTGGAAAACTGCTCCAGAGGCGACCTGCTTATTACAATGGGCGCAGGAGATGTTGTAAATATCGGAGAACATCTTCTTGGAAAATAAGTTATCCACATTATCCACATGTTTATACACATTTTTCCTGTGTATGGCATGTGGATTTTTTTGTGCATAAGTAACTTGACATAATTCAACATACAATTTCGACAATTCCCACGTTTTCTCTACAATTCCAGCGGTTACAGAAGTTTCCCATAATAAGTTATCCAGATACTTATCCACATTATCCACATTCTCCACAGTTGCAAATAGAAGGCTCTTCAACATTTTTCCTGGTTTTTCCACCTTTTTTCCCCATACATTTGCTGTTTATGGGGAAAAATGCCTATTCTCTTTTAAAATATCTTGTGCTATAATCCTATGGAACAACTATATTGTAACTGTCCACAGGAAGGGAAAATTCATGAGCGAAATCATTTTAGAAAATTCCTCTCAGGAAGGAATTACCATGCTTTCCAATATTTTTATTGACCAGTATATGCCCCGTGCAAACGGAGAGTTTGTAAAAGTTTATATCTATCTTCTGCGTCTTTTAAGAGAAAGCCGCGCCTCTCTTGACCTGGCAAAAATGGCGGATACCCTTCTCTGTACAGAAAGGGATATTGCCCGCGCACTGAAATACTGGGAAAAAGAAAAACTTATGATTTTTCATTATACATCTGCAGGAAAACTTTCAGGAATTTCCCTGACACCTCCAAAAGCAGAACAGGAAGAAAATGTGCAGTCTTCTTCCTCTCCGTCCCCCAGAAGCAGCCAGCGGCTCACACCTGACCGCGTGCGGGAGCTGAAACAGAACGAAGCGATCGTACAGCTTCTTTATATTGCGGAACAATATCTCGGCAAGACGCTGAGCCCTTCTGAAATGCAGAAGGTTCTCTATTTTTATGATGAAATGAAAATGTCCCCCGAGCTGATCGAATACCTTATTGAATACTGCGTAAGCCGCAACCACAAAAGTATGCGCTATATTGAAACGGTTGCATGTGCCTGGGCCAAAGAGGGGATTACAACTGTGGAGATGGCAAAGGAGGCTTCCTCCCGTTTCCGCAAAGAATATTACACAATTTTAAAGGCTATGGGAATTAATAACCGCAATCCCGTTGATACAGAAATTTCCTATATGGATACCTGGATGAAAGACTACGGCTTTGATACCGATCTCATCCTGGAGGCATGCAGCCGAACAGTCATCCAGACAGGACAGCCCAGCTTCCAGTATGCAGATAAGATCCTGGAAGGCTGGAAATCCAAAAATGTGCACACACTTTCCGATGTCCGGATTCTTGATGCGGAACATAAAAAACGCAAGCTTGCAAAAACGGCGCAGAAACAGCCGGCAGCGCAGCAAAAAACCCAGAACCGTTTTAATAATTTTCACCAGAGAGATTACGATTTTGACGAATATGAAAAGCGTCTTCTTAATCAGTAAGCGTAATCACAAAAAGGAGGGGTTACGTGTCTTTACAGAATTATCAATATGATACTATTATGAGAGAATACAGCAGGAGGCAGAATGAAAACCGCCGGATTCTCGAAGAACATCAGAAAGAAGCCTACAGCAGATTTCCCCGTCTCAGAGAAATCGATCAGGAAGTTGCCTCTTTAAGCGCTGAGAAAGTACGAGCCCTTCTTTCCAAAAATGAAACAGGAACAGAGGATCTTCGCACCTCTATTGCAGCTCTTGCTCTTGAGAGACGGGCTATTCTTACAGATAACGGATATGCTCCCGACTATCTGGAGCTGCCATACACCTGCCCCATCTGCCAGGATACAGGCTATGTGGAAAGCAGAAAATGCTCCTGTTTTAAGAAGGCGGAGATTGAATTATTATATACTCAGTCAAATCTTGCTGAAATTTTAAAAAAAGAAAACTTTGAACACTTTTCTTTTGACTATTATTCTGATACAATAAAGAATGAAGCGACTGGTTTAACTGCCAGAGAAACAGCCCGCAGAGCATACGATATGGCTCAGGGGTTTGTGCGGGGCTTCGACAAAAATTTTGAAAATCTCTTTTTATACGGAGATACGGGAGTTGGAAAAACCTTTCTCTCCCACTGCATCGCACATGAGCTTCTGAAATCCGCCCACTGTGTTCTTTACTTTTCTGCTTTTGATCTTTTCGATCTTCTCGCAGGAAATACCTTTTCCAAAAAGGACAAAAGCACAGAGGACGAACTGATTTACGATTGCGATCTTCTGATCATTGACGACCTGGGAACAGAGCTTACAAACAGTTTTGTATCGTCCCAGTTGTTTTTGTGCATCAATGAGCGGATCATGCGCAGAAAATCTACAATAATTTCTACAAACCTGAAATTGGAAAACTTTTCGGAAACTTACTCCGAGAGAACGTTTTCCCGAATTGCAAGCAATTACCAGATGGTAAAGCTAATCGGAAAAGACATCCGTATACAGAAAATTTTTTTAGGAGGAAAATAAAACATGGCACAGGCAACTACAAAAGAGCTGACTACCCTTCCGGTAGGAAGACTTGGACTGGTTTCACTGGAAAGCAGCAGAGATTTGGGGAATAAGGTGGACAACTGGCTTGTTCAGTGGCGTCAGGAACGCAACTATCCACAGATGGATTCCTTCGCATTTGAAGGCTATCAGAGAGATTCCTTCCAGGTTAAGGTTCAGAATCCACGATTTGGTTCCGGAGAAGGGAAATGTGTCATTTCCGAATCTGTCCGCGGAGATGATATTTATATTCTTCTTGACGTATGCAACTACAGCATGACATATTCTATGGGAAGATTCACAAACCTTATGTCTCCGGACGACCATTTTCAGGATTTAAAACGTGTAATTGCAGCTATCGGCGGCAAGGCACGAAGAGTAAATGTAATTATGCCGTACCTTTACGAAGGACGTCAGAGCAAACGTGTGGGACGTGAGTCTCTCGACTGTGCAAACGCACTCCATGAGTTAATTGATATGGGTGTAGAAAATATCATCACTTTCGACGCACACGATGCCCGCATTCAGAATGCAACTCCTCTTCACGGATTTGAAACGGTACAGCCGTCCTATCAGTTTATTAAAGCTCTCCTTCAAAATGAAGAGGGACTCCGTATCGACAATGAACACTTTGCAATTATCAGCCCGGACGAGGGAAGTATGAGCCGTGCAATCTATCTTGCCAACATCCTCGGCGTAGATATGGGTATGTACTACAAACGTCTCGATTACTCCACATTTGTAAACGGACGCCACCCGATTGCAGCGTATGAATTCCTTGGTTCAAGCTTAAAGGGAAAAGATGTAATTCTTGTGGACGATATGATTTCCTCCGGAAATACCGTTCTGAAAATAGCATCTCTTCTGAAAGAAAGAGGAGCCGGACGTATTTATATCTGCTCTACCTTCGGACTTTTCACAGACGGACTTGCAAAATTTGATGAAGCTCATAAAAATGGAGTATTTGATAAAATGCTTACAACAAACCTTGTATATCAGTCTCCTGAGCTTCTTGAAAAAGATTACTATATTACCTGTGATATGAGTAAATACATTGCTCTTATCATTGATACTTTAAATCACGATATGTCTGTCAGTCACCTTCTGAATCCGGTAGACAGAATCAAGAAACGTATAAATGCTTACATGGAGCAGTACAAATAATTTATAGCCAACCAAGTTTCTTCATTATAGAAAACACCCGCGGGGCAGACAACCGCAGGTGTTTTTCATTTTCTTTTATATTCTTTCATTTTCAGGAAAGCAAAAGTTTTTGATATGGAATATTTTCGCGCTCCAGAAGCTCCATCTCCCGTTTGTGGCATGTACTGATAATAATCTGCTTCTGCTCTTTGTGAAGCCATTTCAGAACTGCACAGAGACGTTCCTCATCGTACATTCCAAATACATCGTCAAGAATTACCGGAAAGGATTCCCGGCCACAGAGAAGTTCTCCCGCCGCCATTCGAAGGGCAAAGTAAATCTGCTCAAGCGTTCCCCTGCTCAAACGTTCCAGGGCTACAATGCGCTCCCCTGTATCTACAGACATCTTAAAGTTCTCATCCATAAGAACTTCTGTATATTTTCCACCTGTAATTTCACTTAATATCTGCGAGGTTCTCTCTCTTAATCTTCCTCCCACCTGATGATTGATGCTTCCGGAAAGTCTCTCGATTGTTTCAAGCGCCATATTCAACGCCTGTATTTCCACATCTTCCGCCGCCGGAAGATAAAGCTGGGCATCGCATTCCCTGTACTCCTCCTCAAGATTGCAATATGCCATCTCCTTCTCTTTACTGGAGGCTTCAATTCCATCTCTGTTCCATTGAAGCTTTTCCTGCCTGGAAAGCCACCGCTCTTTCATTCGAGTTCTCTTATTCAGCTCTCTTCCCAGCGTAAGACTCTTTCCAAGGCAGATAAGGCCGAGCAGAATCCCTGCCGCAAGCGAAATGGTAAGCACGATACCATTAGGAGCAAATGCTGCTCCCAAAGCGCCCAGAACAGGAAAAACTGCCATAAGACACCAGGCATACACACGTTTCCGACTCGCCTTCTGAATCCTCTGTTCGAGAAGCTCGCCTCCGTTTTCCTCGCCTATATGAAGATTCCGTTCTTTCGCAGCAACAGAATCAAGACGCTCCTCAAGCTCGTTTAATTCCTGTCGAAGGTATTCCATATTTGCAGCTACTTTTTCTTTTTCCTTCAGAATGTCCCTCTTTCTTTTATCTACCTGAGTAAGAAATCCTTTTCTTGACATTTTAAGCATCTGCGCGGCTCTTCCCAGATCAATAGAGCTGTCTCCCGTCCCCTGGTAGCTTGCCATATAATTCTGAAGCTCTCTTACAAGATCCTGTCCTGTGACACTTTTTAACTGCCCTACAGAAACAGTATTATCATAAACAGCCTCACTTACGCCGCCTAAAACAGCTTCCATTGCACCTTTCTCCGCATTTACAAGCGCACCGCTGCTCTCACAGAGAAGTTCGTGAAAAGGGGCATTTTTATAGAAATTCCGTGTGAGACGATAGTTTTTTCCTCCGCACTCAAACCACAGAATCCCTCCATATTCTCCCGGATTCTCCCAGGGTTCATATGTAGTGTAGGCATCGTTTCTCGCAGCCTTTCCCCTCTGTCTTGTAATCCCGTAAAACATACTCTTTATGAAAGTATGAATCGTTGTTTTTCCGCTTTCGTTCTCTCCGTACAGCACATTAATGCCAGGAGAAAGCTCCAGCGTCCTGTTATGGATTTTTCCGAAATTTTTTATTGTCAGACGTTTAATAATCATAAATTTCCCCTTATTCCCAGATTATCTGCCTGTTTCCAGAAGCGCCTGAAGCCCGTAATAAAGCGCTTTTTCCTCCACGGCGCTCCTGTCCTTTTTGTCCATGAAATACTGAATATAATCCCCGATGAGTGTCCCGTTATATCGGCACAGCAGCTCCTCCAGATCATACGCCGGCTTTGACTCGTCCTGCACCTCAATGATATTTCCCATTGTCTTTAATTTTTCCGGAAGGAGAAGAAGCTCCGGCGCCCGAAAACCTCTTAAAATCACGCGGTAAATATTAAGACCGCCTCTTCTGTAAATTTCCTCTTTCAGCATCTCCTCAAGGGAAAGCTGCGTGGTATCCTCATGGAGTGTGAGAATAATCTGCTCATACGCTCTGGAAGCGAAAGGAACAAAACGTGTGCGGAGCCTTCCGTTTTCGATATGCCCTTCTATATATCCGTGCGCTCCCATCTCATTTCTGTCAACAGGCTCGAGAGAGCCGCTGTACGCCGCTGTGTCGCGTATTAAAATTGCCGGCTTATGAATATGCCCCAGAGCAATATAATCAAAGCCTACTGCTGATAAAAGACTTATATTCATGGGAAGATGGCTCTCGTCTCCACCGTGAGCAAGAAGAATATGAAGCCCCTCTCCTTCTCCCGGCTGTGCATTTTCGAGAAGAGGCTGCGTAATCTCCCTGCGGCAGTAACTTAAACCATATACATAAACATCAAGCTTTCTGTCCTTCACGCACACAAGGCGTTCTTCCTTAAAAAAGATTACGTTTTCCGCCCATTCAAACTCCTCTGCCGGAGAATCCCCGCCCAGGTAATCGTGATTGCCCGCGATCATATAAACGCGTGTTCTCGGGATTGTGGAAAACAGATAATTTACTTCCTTTAATTCACGAAGAAGAGGTCTTCTGTGAAATAAATCTCCTGCTATAAACAAGAAATCCACCGGATTCTCGCGGATACCCGCAATAACCCGGCGGAATGTTTCCCAGATTTCCTCCTCTCGCTGACTGCTCCAGGGACAGCCCTTATCGGGAACTGCCCCGAGATGTACATCTGCAAGATGAATAAATCGCAATGGTGATACCTCCATTATTATAAATCGCAGTTACCTACTGTTCTTGGGAACGGAATTGCGTCACGAATGTTTCCGATACCTGTCAGGTACATTACGCAGCGCTCAAATCCAAGTCCAAAACCGGAATGACGTGTAGAGCCGTATTTACGTAAGTCAAGATAAAAGCTGTACTCCTCTGCTTTCAGTCCCAGCTCATTCATACGGTTCATAAGCTTATCGTAGTCATCCTCTCTCTGACTTCCTCCGATAATTTCTCCGATTCCCGGAACAAGGCAGTCCATAGCGGCAACTGTTTTGCCATCCTCGTTCTGCTTCATGTAAAATGCCTTGATTTCCTTCGGATAGTCTGTAACAAATACCGGTTTCTTGAAGATTTCTTCTGTGAGATAACGCTCATGCTCTGTCTGCAGATCGCAGCCCCAGAATACCTTGTAATCAAATTTATCATTGTTTTTCTCAAGAATCTCCACTGCCTCTGTATAAGTCACATGACCGAACTCAGAATTCATAACATGGTTGAGACGGTCAAGAAGTCCTTTATCTACAAAAGAGTTAAGGAAGTTCATCTCTTCCGGAGCATTCTCAAGAACATAGCGGATTACATATTTTAACATAGCTTCTGCAAGATCCATGTTGTCGTTTAAGTCTGCAAATGCACACTCCGGCTCAATCATCCAGAACTCTGCAGCGTGACGTGTTGTATTGGAATTCTCTGCACGGAAGGTTGGTCCGAATGTATAAATATTGCGGAATGCCTGCGCATATGCCTCGCCGTTTAACTGTCCGCTTACTGTAAGGTTCGTCTCTTTCCCAAAGAAATCCTGAGAATAATCAATATTTCCCTCTTCTGTTAATGGCGGATTTTTCATATCAAGTGTTGTAACACGGAACATCTCTCCTGCGCCCTCACAGTCACTTCCTGTGATCAGAGGAGTGTGCACGTACACAAAACCCTGCTCCTGGAAGAATTTATGAATAGCATAAGCGCAGAGGGAACGGATACGAAATACTGCCTGGAATGTATTCGTTCTCGGACGAAGATGCGTCATTGTTCTTAAATATTCAAGGCTGTGGCGCTTCTTCTGCAGCGGATAATCCGGTGCGGACGCTCCTTCTACAATAATTTCCTCCGCCTGAATCTCAAATGGCTGCTTTGCCTGTGGAGTTGCCACAAGTGTTCCCTTTACAATAATGGCAGCACCTACATTCAGCTTGGAGATTTCCGCAAAATTCTCCATGCTGTCATGGTATACAATCTGTAATGTCTCAAAGAAAGAACCGTCGTGGAGTACGATAAATCCAAAAGTTTTGGAATCGCGGACGCTGCGCACCCAGCCACCTACAGTCACTTCCTTATCCAGGAATTTCTCCCGTTCTCTGTAAATTTCTTTTACTGTTGTAAGCTTCATATCTAATTCCTCTTTCTCCAAACATTCATTATTATGTTAGTATAAACGATTCCTCTTCTTCGCGCAAGGCGTAATCCTGAGTTTTAAAAAAAAGAATCCCGTTATTTCCGGGATTCTCTCTTTTCTGTCTCTTAATGGGCATTAACATAGCGCAGACAATAGTCGTAAATTCTCTTATATGTTTTCACTGTATAGTGAAGACCATCGTCTTCTGAGCTGTCTTTTCCGTTTACTCCGTTGCTTGTTCCAAAGCCGTTCTGCATCAGCCAGGAATACGTATCAATATATGTGTAATCATCAAGCCCTGTCTTAATTCTGTCGTTAAACGCTCTTACTTCTGCTTCCTTTCGAAGGGAAAGGCGTCCTGTCTTCTCAATCATTACGCCATTGATCGGATTGACAGACATATAATAAAGCTTACAGTTCATTTTCTCAAGCTCCGGCGCAAGTTCATTCATATACACAACGTAGTCTGAAATCCGGTATAAATCATTTACACCCAGATTAAATACAACTGCGACAGGCTTTGAAGAAGAAACTCGGATATGCTTGATCTGGTTTATTAAATGACGGTAGCCCTCGTCTTTAAACCACTTAAGTCCCTGTCCTGAAGCGCTCACAAAACGCACTCCATTCATATTGGCTCCGCAGTTCTGAGCTGCAAGAGCCTGACGCATACGCACAGTTCTGGAATCTCCCACCATGATCACACCACCGTAACGGTTCAGATCCGGTTTTGCCATCTGACTGGAAATAAGATTTTTCTCTGTATTTCTCTGATACATAACCTGATAAAGATGTATCGTTGAATTTACGGAAGGAATCACTTCTCCTGTCTCATACTGCACCTTACCCGGCTTGCTTCCTGTAATGACTATGTTCGGCTTTGTGGACCACCCCATAAATGTATAGCCTTCCGGATTCTCAGCTCCCGGAAGAGTAAAAGAATCACCCTTTTTCACATAAATGGTTTTATACTCTGCTCCTCTTGTTTTATGGAGCACAACAGAAGCCGCCTGTTCCTGAACTGCATAAAATTTGCAGTTTCCATATACTTTAACCTTATCCCCTTCGTTATAATGCTGAGTTTTCTGACTCGTTTTCAGTATCCAGCCATCATTGATATATCCTTTTCTGGACGGAACTTTCGGAAGGGTAATGGTCGATTTTTCTGTCACTGACTTCTTGAGAGATGAGTAGGCAGAATCGGAAGAACCGTTACTCATACAGAAAGATACCGTATATTTTTTAGCCTTCCTGTATACTGCATAAAACTTTGTCTGTTTTGTAATTCTAACTTTCTGTCCCTCTTTATACTGAGCCTTTGTCTGTTTTGTCTTTGTCGCCCAGCCGAGAGCAGTGCAGCCTTTCTGTTCCGGAACTTTCGGAAGGGTAATATACTGGTTCTTTCCGGCTCTTACATAAAGATCCTTAAACGCATTATCCTTACTTGTACCCGTATTATTATTAAAAGTAACTGCATACGGAAGATATTCTCTCGCCGCATAGAAAGTTTCACTTTCTTTTACCGTTATTTTTGTCCGGCTTCCATAGACTGCTGAAGATGCATTTTTTGTGAGCGCCCAGCCCTTGTTTTTGTAATTTGAAATTTGCGGCACACACGGAAGAGAAAACTCGCTTCCCTTCTTTACTATCTTCTCCATTTTTCCGTATGTACTGTTTGTAGAACCATTGGAGTCTTTAAAGGTCATTCTTGCGTATTCCACAAGATACAGATTTCTGTTCTGATCCATAGTATAAGACCTGCCAAAACCTGCCCACACCCCGTTTCCGTTTTTATACTTGCTCCATCCTCTGTACAACTCGTTATTCGGGTCCGGAGATTTATAAAATGCAATATCCGTTCCCTCATAGGCTGAGAAGTCTTCTCCAATCTGTTTTGATCCGTCATTTGTAAAGTATCGGAAGGTACATATTTTTGTTCCGTAAAGCGTCAAAACATTTCCGCCGCCCTGCTCTGCAATCCAATCTCTGGCTGTCTCACAGGACATTTCCATTCCCTGCTCAAAATACTGTGTCGCTTCTGATACTTGAAAGGTAGTTTTCCAGGACGGTGTTCCCTGTGCCTCCATTTTTTCCAGAGGCACATCTGGAAGAACAATCGTTTTTCCCTCTTCTATCACCATATCCGGTATGCTGCTCACAGGATTTCCGCCGCTGTCACGAAACTGTACAATCACCCTGTCTTCTGACGCCGCCGACACAGCAGTCACCCCAAGCATCATCAGTGCCATCATCAGAAAAACCATTAAAAATCTTCCCGGATTCTTTTTTCTTTCATTCATTTTTTTCATCAAAACTCCTTTTTGCCGGTCACTCCGGCGAAAGCTGTTTATTAAGAAAATGTTACACTCCTCTCATTATATACGATTTTTTTCCATCTTTCAACAGCACCGGTAAAAAAAAGACCGGCTTTCGCCAGTCTTTTTCTCTTAGAGTGTTTCTATAAAGCGCATAAATGCGGCTCTGCCTTCCGGCGTACATTTATATACACCTGCATCCTCCAAAACATGAACGAATACTTCGCCCACCTCTTTCTGGAGAACATCCTGAATGTTATCTTTATTCAGGTTATCGTATTTTGGAAGGAAGGTTTCTGCCCATGCGGCATGTTTCTCGATTTTTTCATTGGAGGAAATATCCTTTCCTTCCAGAATGTATTCTCCAAGAATCTCAAGCTCTTCTTTCAGTCTTGCAGGAAGTACGGCAAGACCCATTACCTCAATAAGACCGATATTTTCTTTCTTAATGTTATGGTACTGTGCGTGCGGATGGTAAACGCCAAGAGGATTCTCCTCTGTTGTAATATTGTTTCTTAATGTAAGATCAAGCTCAAACATATCTCCTACTTTACGCGCAATTGGGGTAATAGTGTTATGAGGCTCTCCATCTGTTTCTGCGAATACAAAAGCAGCCTCGTCTGTATATCCTCTCCATGCATCAAGAACGTGAGAAGCAAGGTCGATCAGACGCTTCTCATCTTTATGACGGATACGAAGGACAGAAAGCGGCCATTTTACAATACCTGCTTCCACATCTTCATAACCTGGAATCGTAACTTCTTTTTCAATCGGCGCCTTTGCCATTGCAAAAGTATAATGTCCTCCCTGGAAATGATCGTGGCTTAAAATAGAACCGCCTACAATAGGAAGGTCTGCATTTGAGCCAAGGAAATAATGAGGGAACAGCTTCACAAAGTCAAACAACTTGATAAAAGTATTTCTCTCAATTTTCATAGGAGTATGCTGACTGTTAAACACAATGCAGTGCTCATTGTAATACACATATGGAGAATACTGGAAGCCCCACGGCGTATCATTTACAGTGATTGGGATAATTCTGTGGTTCTCTCTTGCTGGGTGATTAACTCTTCCTGCATACCCTTCATTCTCCGGGCAGAGGAGACATTTCGGGTAGCTGCTTGCTTTTGCAAGCTTTGCTGCTGCAATCGCCTTCGGATCTTTTTCCGGCTTGGAAAGGTTAATGGTAATGTCGATTGTGCCGTACTCACTCTCCACACTCCATTTTCTGTCCTTTTTCACACGGTAGCGGCGGATATAATCACTGTCCTGGCTCAGTTTATAGAAATAATCTGTCGCCTCCTCCGGGCTCTTCTCATATCTGTCCCAAAACTCCTTCTGCACCTGTGCCGGACGGGGCATCAAACAGTTCATGATTTTTGTATCAAATAAGTCTCTGTATACAACACTGTCCTCAATAATGCCTCTTTTTACTGCCTCGTCAAGAAGCTCTTTTAAAACTTCTTCCAGATTAATCTCTGTAAAAGTTTCAGCAGGTTCTTCATACTCATCCTCTTTAAAAAGATCAAGAAGAAGATTCACTGTATAATTTTTTTCACATGCCGGTGTCAGTCCTGTATCAATCCCGTACTGTACCAGTTTCCTTATACTCTCGTTCAGCATTTTCCAATCCCCTTTCGTATTTTATGCCAGCTTTCCGGCTCCGTCGCCGATTTCCACTACATAAAATTCTGCCTCATGTCCTACTTTTTCTTTATACTGTTTGCCGATGGTGTCAATAAAAGTATCTACCGCGTCATTTTTTACAATGCTGACTGTGCAGCCACCGAAGCCGCCGCCTGTAATACGGGAACCGATCACGCCCGGAATCTGCCATGCAAGGTCTACAAGAATATCGATTTCCTCACAGGAAACCTCGTAATCATCACGAAGGGAAACATGAGAAGCGTTCATCAGTCTTCCAAATTCTTCGATATTGTTTTCCTTCAGTGCATTTACGGCTTTGATTGTTCTCTGATTTTCATAAACTGCATGTTTTGCACGAACTCTGCATACCGGATCCTGGATTGCATCCTTATGTGCCTCAAATTCTTCTTCTGTCAGATCGCCGAGAGTCTGAATATCTGTCACTTTCTGCAAATCTTTCAGAGCTGTCTCACACTCATTTCTTCTGTCATTGTATGCAGAACCTACAAGGCTGTGTTTTACTTTACTGTTTGTAATTACGATCTTTGCATCCGGAAGCTTTACAGGTGCATACTCAAAGTTCAGATTACTTGTATCCAGGAAAATCGCACAATCCTTTTTACCCATTGCGCTTGCAAACTGATCCATAATACCACAGTTCATTCCATTGAAATTATTTTCGGAATACTGTCCGATAAGTGCAAGATCCTGCATAGTAATTTCATCAAAACCAAACAGGTCTCTTAACATTACGCCTGTCAGGACTTCCAGGGATGCGGAAGAAGAAAGACCTGAGCCATTTGGAATATTTCCCCAGATAAGGAAATCCACACCGCTTGTCAGCTTATATCCTCTTTTTTCAAATGTCCACATTACGCCCTTCGGATAATTTGTCCATCCTGCTTTTTCTGATGGCACAAGATCGTCAAGAGAAGTCTCAATCACACCAAGTTTTGAGAAATTTGCAGAATAGAAACGAATTTTATTATCCTCTCTCTTTCTTGCAATTCCGTATGTACCGATTGTAAGAGCGCACGGAAAAACATGACCTCCATTATAATCTGTATGTTCTCCGATCAGATTTACTCTTCCCGGTGCAAAATAACTGCGAACATCTCCCTCATTGCCAAATATTTCATAAAATTTCTGCATCAATTCCTTCTGCATTTTATTTCCTCCTTTTCCCTCTTTGGGTTCAACGCATTCTCTCTTTACTTTATCTGATTCTGATAAAATTGTAAATATAGATTTTTTTTTTTAATCTTAGAATAATTTAATAACTGGGGTTCTCCACATAGCTGATGAAAATATTTCCCGCCTTCTGGAACAATTCTGTACTGTCATTCATTCCATATGGCTTTGTCTCCCCTGTTGCAGGATCATAAAGCCATGTATTATATTCATCATATCCCACGATCACCACGCTTGAATCACTTCCTGTTTTGGCCACAACGGCTCTCTGGGCGCTTACTTCATATAATACGCTGTCAAGACTGCAGCCGGAAAGGTCAAGTACTGTTCCTGTTTCTCCCAGTCCTTCCTGCAGTTTGTTTTTATCCCATGAGCCTGTCCGTATCACTTCCGGAACATCCTGAATGCTTAGCTGGATCTGTGTTTTTTTGTTTCCTCTCTCCCATACATACTGCTGAGAACGGTTTAAAACAACGCCTGTTTTGGCATCCGCCTTTTTTACTGCCTGAGCAGGATTTCTATAAATCCCTTCCAGTCCACCTTTTGCATACACATAATATATATTTTCCTTCGGTGTTTGTGTATCAAGTGTAACCGGCTCATTCTCAACACTTCTCACTTTGGAAGTCACTACAAGCGGCTTGTCTATTGCAGGTTTTTCTTCAAAAGCAAGACGCACAAGCGTACCTGTCCGATTTGTAGACGTAAGCTCCACAAATACCTGATTTGCGGCCGCTTTTTTATTATTCATAATGTTATCTTTCTTTTTTAAAGTATAACCGGACTCTCCTTTTGCGGAAAGCTGAAATTCCATCAGAGTATCTCCGATAGAAACATTTGTAATGTATAGACCCTCTTTTTTATATTCCTTTTTTACATTTCCGTCAAAGTCCTCTATTCTTACTGTATGGATTCCTTCTGTCATCTTCCCGTTTTTGTCCTTTAGAATATCTTCCTGTTTTATCATTCCATACACAAGATCCTCATTCATAAAGCCCAGCGTTTTCAGTTTTTCTCCCTCCGCCGGCGTTAAAAATCTTGTCTTAAGAGTGTCAAATTCTATCTCCTTAAGCTGACCCTTATGCTCTCCGCTTTGCACTACCCACGCAGCATGTGCGTTTGTATCAGATACGACGAAGCTGCTGCTTTGGATCCCCTCGTCCAGAATTTTATATCCTCCGCCGTTAATATTTACCATATAAAGCTTCTGCGCAAACAGAAGAAACAGCATATTGTCGCCACTCACGTAAGACAATGTTCCCAGATCTGTTTTCAGAAATTCAAAAGATTCTGTAGACGGAATGAAAACTTTTTCCTCCACTACATTCTGGTCGTTGTTGTAATGATATACTCCCACACCACTGTAACCTTCTCGGATTCCTCTGTTCATATATCCGTAAAGAACAAAATCCACGTCTCCGTTATCTGCCATACGGATAATCTTTATATCGTGTTCCTGACGCACATACCGGAAATCTTCCTGTTCCTCTCCCCGGAAACTGAAAATCTTCACAATTTTTCCGTTTTCAGGAGAATAACTCCACAAATCTCCCTGCTGCACAAAGGCTGCTGCTGTACCGCTTTCATTTATTACATAATGTACGTCCTTATCTCTCACGCCCAGAAGAAGACCCTTATCGGAAACAACCGATGCTTTCGGATTAAACACCTGCTGTGCAGAGCGTTCAAAGTCAAGAAGCATAATACGTGTTTCTGTATACCGCATTCTGTAAAACTCTGTCACATCATAAACCTCGATTGCACCGTTATCCGCTATAGCGGAAATCTGATAATCGATAGAAACACTCGCCGTTGTCTCATTAATATCTTTAATAACAGGTACTCCTTTTTTATAAATCTGAGGCTTTAAATCTCCCCAGCTTATTGTTGCAAAGGTAGAGCCTATATCTACATCAGAAAAATTCATTCCGCTGCCAGAGGTTCCTGCTTCCAGATAGGCTGTCAGCTCCTCTGCAGTTTCCTTATCCATACATTTTTCATAAAAGCTGTTGACGAACTTTAAATACTGCTCCGTATTAAGCTGTGTTCTCGATACCAGCCTTGTATAATAGTAGGCGGGGCCTTTCTCCGTATCAAGCGAAATCTGAAGGGAATATTCCTGATTCATAAGAAGATCGCTGTTAATAGTAACTAGGGCTTTCAGATGCTCTTCCTCTGAAGAAAGATTTTTAATTTTTCTGTTTTCAATCACCTTGCTTCCGTCTGAGGTACGGATTTCATAGGAAAGACTTTTTACCTCCGTTCCATATGGCACAATAAGAAACGTAAGCTGCTTCGTGGTATCAATGGGGGTGATGCTGTCCCTCATAAAATCTGTCTGCATTTCCTGTTTGTATCCGCACATTCTGTTGGCTTCCGTATCTCCAAACTGTACCATAACCTCCGGAAGACCCGGCTCGTTCATATCGGAACGATTGTCTGTTGTCCTGTGATTCTGCAAAAGAGACGTTATCGTAACTCCCGCTACAAATACAAGAAAGAGTATAAGAAACTTCCGCAAGAATTTTTTCATATCACTCCCCCTTGTCCTGTTTTTCTTTATCCTGATTCTCTTCGGCAAAAAGAAGCCTTTCAAGAGAAGGACGGATCTGAAGCTGCCGCATCATCTCCGTGACTTCCTCTCTGCTCTTCTTCCTGCCTGTCTTCACTCCGCGGATCAGAAGATTCTTAGGCGTATGCTCCATATCCACAAATTCCAGAATCTGCGTATCATATCCCATTACCTCCAGAAGATTTGCCCTAACGCCATCTGTGATAAGAGCAGACATTCTCTCCTTTAAAATCCCGTATTTCAAAACAGGTGAAAGCATCTCGTTTTTAATCTGACGGTTCACCTCGTGCTGACAGCAAGGAACAGAAAGAATCACCTCTGCGCCCCACTCTACTGCTTTAAAAAGCGCGTAATCTGTAGCTGTATCGCAGGCATGAAGAGTCACTACCATATCTACAGAAGATACGCCCTCGTACTGTGCAATATCTCCCTGATAAAAATGAAGCTTCTCATAGCCGTACTTTTCTGCCAGAGAATTACAGCGAGCTATTACGTCTGTCTTTAAATCAAGGCCGATTATATTTACATCATATCCTTTTAATTCCCTGAGATAGTAGTACATGGCAAAAGTCAGATATGACTTTCCACAGCCAAAATCAAGAATCGTAACTTCCCGTTCCCTGGAAAGCCGCGGAAGAATATCTTCTATAAACTCCAGGAAACGGTTGATCTGACGAAATTTATCATATCTCTGCGATACAATCTGACCTGTTTTTGTCATAACTCCCAGATCAATCAAAAAAGGAACCGGGATTCCTTCCTTTAAAATATAGCGCTTTACTCTATTGTGCGCCTGGATTTTTACTTTTTCTTTTACAGGATGGTTCTTTGCCTTTACTGTAATTTTTCCTTTTTTACTTACAAGAACTGTGCCGTCAAGAATTTCCCCCTGTCCCTGAAGCTGGGTAAAATTCTCTGTAATCTCTTTTTCAAGAAAGGAAAGCATCTCTTCTCTCTCGTAGTTTTTATGAAAAATCTGCGTTCCTTCTGTGGAGGACGCCTGATATAAAATATGCCCTTTTATTTCCACCGGACGGACTTTAATGAGAGAGGGTCCTTCTCCCTTTCTCTTTCCACTTAATACAACCTGCCTTAACTGTTCATTTATCTGTTTTTCCAAATATTCTTTTAATGTTTTCATCATCACATTTCCTTAATATCCTCTGCATCTGCGGCGCCTGCACCGTCTCCTTGAAATTTCCTGATAAAGAAGCACCTGGATCAGCTCATCAAGAAAACCTCCCGGCATTCCCTGAGAAGAAAGATCCTCCTTTGGATTCTTTTCTATCTCTTTTTTGATCCTTCCTGCCATAGAAGCAATCATCAGTCGGTCCGGATGCTCGTCATAAAGGCGGCTTCCCTCATAATCCTGAAATTCGCATTCCCGCTCTACCTTTTCCTGGATCATTCTCGCTGTTTCCGGATAGTAGGATTTCATCAGTTCAAATTCGTCCTGGTGCATTTTTTCTCCACTGTATAACAGAGGATTTCCATATGTCATATAAAATGGGTAAAATTTATCATAATACATAGAAATGTCTGCATCCCCTTCACATAGTCTATTCCAGTATATGCAGAACCTTCCCTTTATGACAGCTTACACCCGTTTTATAAACTCCATTGTAAGATTTACGCTATGCTCTGCTGCTGCAGCCTCAAAAGCAGGGTAATCCATAGTTGCACTTCCGTCTGCCTTATCGGAAATAGCACGAATGATCAAGAATGGAATACCGTTTAAGTAAGCCGTCTGACCGATTGCAGCGCCTTCCATCTCGACTGCAAAACCGCCTAAATTATGTATAATCTCATCTTTTACTTCTCTGTCGGAAATAAACTGATCTCCGGAAACGATTCTTCCCTGGAAAACCTGAATATCCGGATTTACCTCGTTACAGACTCTTTCCGCAAGGCTTCGAAGAGCCGCATCTCCCGGGAAAGAAAATTCCTGCATCTGCGGAATCTGTCCTTTTGGATAGCCAAATCCTGTCGCATCCATATCGTGATGAAGAACATCTGTTGCGAGCACAATATCTCCAATATTAATTTCTTTATTAAGACTTCCTGCAATTCCCGTATTGATCACTGCCTCTACCTGGAATACGTCTGCCAGGATCTGTGTGCAGGCTGCTGCGTTTACCTTTCCGATACCGGAGCGCACTACAACAACTGTTTTTCCGAAAAGAGTTCCCTCATAAAAATCCATAGAAGCTTTTTTTGTGATTTTTACATTTTCCATTTTTTCTTTCAGTCTGGAAACCTCAACTTCCATTGCTCCGATAATTCCAATTCGTTCCATAATATAAAATTCTCCTCTCTATATGCCACGGATAGTCCGTAAATTGTATTTTAACAACTTTATTATACCAAAAGTTTAATTTATATGGAAACTTTTTTTATTGTCTGTTATAATAGTATTATCTCATAATCAAATTAATATAAAAAGCCCTTAAGGGCAAAGCAACTGGAGGATAAGACTATGATGTACAAAACAAAAGGCGTATGTGCGCAGGCTATCGAATTTGAAGTAGATGACAATAAAAAAGTGCATAACGTAAAGTTTATCGGAGGATGCTCCGGAAATACACAGGGCGTTGCTGCTCTTGTTGAAGGAATGGACGCAGATGAGGTTATTCGCCGTCTGGAAGGCATTCAGTGCGGTCACAAACCTACTTCATGTCCAGATCAGCTTGTAAAGGCTTTGCACGAAGCAGGAATCTGAGCATCTTCTTTTCGCTCCAACAATATTTCAGCCCCGGAAACATTCCGGGGCTGATTTTATTTTATCCTGTTTTATATATCATTTCTGTCCCACTTATCACAAAGAGACTGCACATCTCTGGAAAACTTCTCCAAATCCTTATTTGGACTTCCCTCATTTTTCCGAATGACACTGATAAGCCTGTGTCCAAGGGAAAGAAGCTTCTGATAAACCTGCGCTGCCTTTGCTGCCTTCGGCGATGTAGAAGCACGCACAATTTTTACGCCTTTTGCTTCATACAGACATTCATTACTCAAAAGATCATACGCTGTTCCGCTGAACGGCGCCATCGTATCATATCCAAGCTCTTCTGTAAGTCTCTTTGCGAAAATCTCCGTAACGCTGTCTTCTCCATGTGTCACAAAAACTTTTTTCGGTTTTCCCTCAAATGCTTTCGCCCAGTCAAGAAGTCCGTTTACATCTGCATGCCCACTGATTCCCGGCATCTGAAGAATTTTCGCAGCAACGTGTACCGGCTCTCCAAAAAGCTTAATATCCATCGCCCCCTCCAGAAGGGATCGTCCCAGTGTTCCGATTGCCTGATAACCAACAAAAAGAATGGTATTTTTCTCATTCCAGAGGTTGTGTTTCAGATGATGCTTGATTCGTCCCGCATCACACATACCGCTGGCAGAAATAATAACCTTGCAATCTTCATCAAAGTTAATGGCTTTGGAATCATCGCTTGTGATCGAAGTTTTCAGGCCCGGAAAAGAAATCGGGTTGATTCCCTTATGGATCAACTCCATAGCCTCCTCGTCATAACAATCATAAGTATGCTCCGCAAAAATACTGGTTGCCTCATTTGCAAGAGGACTGTCAACATATACCTTAAATCCGTCATGACCATATACAAGCTTTTCTTCCTTTATCTGCCGGATAAAATACAGCATTTCCTGCGTACGTCCCACCGCAAAGGAAGGAATCACGAGATTTCCTCCTCTGTCAAACGTTTCCTGGATCACCTCTGCAAGAAGTCTGACATAATCTGGTCTTTCTCCGTGGCTCCTGTCTCCGTATGTGGATTCCATAACAACGTAATCCGCCTTGTTAAGATACTGCGGATCGCGTATCAGGGGCTGGTTTGTATTTCCAATATCTCCGGAAAAAACAATGGTTTTCTCCTGTCCTTCTTCTGTAATTTTTACTTCAATGCTGCTTGAACCAAGAAGATGACCTGCATCCACAAAGCGAACGCTGATTCCTTCTGCCGGATGGATCACCCTGTCATACTGACATTCTACAAAATTCTTCAGCACGCCCATTGCGTCTTCCATTGTATAGGCTGGAACAAATTCTTCCTTGCCCTGACGACGTCCTTTTCTGTTTCTCCACTCAGCCTCGAATAGCTGAATGTGTGCACTGTCACGAAGCATAATATCACAGAGATTACAGGTTGCATCTGTGGCGTATACAGGCCCCTGGAATCCTTTGGCATATAATGCCGGCAGATTTCCGGAGTGGTCCATATGCGCATGGGTTAGAAGTACAAAATCCAAATCTCCCGGCGCAACAGGCAGTTCTTCATTTTCATAGTAATTTGGTCCCTGCTCCATACCACAGTCTACCAGGAATTTCCTGCCTGCTCCTTCCAGATAATAACAGCTTCCGGTCACTTCATGTGTGGCTCCCAAAAAGATAATCTTCATGCGCAAAACCCCCTTTTTCGTCTGTCATCTCGATGTAATTATTATACACGACATAGAAGGATTTTAGTAGCTTTTTTCTGTGATTTTTTATAAATTTATTATGAAGTCTGACTGTTATCAGGGAAATATATGATTCCGTTACTGGAATATGACTATAGTTTACATCTAAGTTTTACTCTATAGTAATATTGGCATGACAGATAGATTTTAAAAAATGTCGAAAATACTATATAGAAAAACAAATTATTTGACAAAAAACGTAGAGTTTATAAAAAGCTGCGACATTTTGGCAAAAGCGAACTGTCAACTTCCCGCAGAGGGATTTTTTGTTTTTTTAGTGAAAAAAGGCGTTTTATAAACAATCTTGGTGGGATTTTTTGTTTTTTGAGCCAAAAAAGGCGTTTTATAAACAATGGAATTCTCGGCATCAGAAATTTCTCCCCATTGACACCTACAACTTTTTCGAATACACTCCCGTTTTTGACAGTTTGCATCTAAGTTTCACTCTATTTTATCCTTATATTTGTAGGTATATTCATTTGTTCTGGCATTTTACGCTTATATACAAAACGGCTGCCGGATAATTGAATAAATTATTCGACAGCCGCCCTCATCTATTTTTGACTTTTTCCCGATTGCAGAATACCTGATATTTCCAGAACGGTAACGTAATTTGCAGGTTTAAATAATCCCGTAAAACATTCATACCTCGGCTTCTGCCCTGTTATGTACAGATAATAATGGATGCTGACATTAATATCTGACTATTTTACTAATATCCCACTTGTCAGAGTTGTTGTGGATTCCTTCACTCCGCCTTCCTTTGCAGCATGGTATCCACGTACACGGTAATAATAACCGCTTGGAACAATGACGTTAATGCTCTGCTCCAGAGATGGACTATCATTTTTAGTAAAATCCCAACTTTTATAGGTAGAGTAAACTCCATTTACTTTTCTCTCCAGATAAAGAGAAAGATACATAGTATCACAAAGACGATGCCCCTGCGTAATTCCCAGAATATTAACTTTATTACTTGCTAATTTAGTTATCTGAGTTGTTCCATAATTTAAATTGTTTCCTCGCATTAAATTATAATTTGTATCTTCCGCAAAGTCTTCCTCCGTCTCCAATGGCATTACTTCCTCTAAAAGACTTGCTGCTGAAACCGGCACTACGCTCAATACAGCCAACATACATGCCAGAATCGCTACAACTGCTTTGTGTAAAAATCCCTTTTTCATCTTCTTCTCACCTCCTGTCGCATCTGCAAATTACCCTTACATATAGTAATACGACTGAAACTAAGAAAAATCACGCTAAAAAATCATTTCTTTTAAAATTTTTTTAAATATTTTTTTTGGCATCTTTCCGCTAAACTGATAATAACAGCCTTTTCGTTCCCATTCTGCCAGATATGATGGTTCTAAATCGGTTTCTTCTTGAATTTTTACAACACTCACAGCTATATCTTCCTTGGGTATATATATAGTTTCTGAATCTGTTTCTGATAAACTGAAACTATTGCTGGAACTTTTCATATCTTTCTTACTCAAATATAAACTTATAAAATTTTGTTTATATAAATACTGTATTTTAGCCGTTCCAGTTTCATTGCTTACAAAACAATCATAAACCTCAAACGTCTCCGGTCTATAAAGAAACTCCGGCACATCTACCCCCATAGTTTCTTCTATTTCCTGCCGCACCTGCTCTTCTTCCAGAGACGGTCTTTCATTTTCTGAGTCATTGTCTATCAGAAGTTTCGTATCATTCCCCGTCAGATATTTCACACTGTCCACAAAATAATTCCTGTTGGCTTCAATGGTCATACTTGCAGCGAAAACAGCAATCGCACATACAATAACAAAACCAGCCACTTTCGACAATTTTCTGTAACCGACTGCTGAATCCCCTTTAAAAGAAAAGCGCTTTTTCCACTTTTCTTTACGCAGATGTTCTTTCTTCTCCTCTTCCTTCTGCAGTGCCTCCTGCATTTTGATGCGTTCCATTGCCTCTGCAAAAAAACGATCCAGCTCCTCATCAGTAATGTCATCTTTTCTTCCGAAAACTCTGGAGAAGAAATTATTCTCCAGTGACCTGTTTTCTTTTTCCATCTGCTTTTCCAGCCACTCTTGCAGCTCTTCATCATTTAATTTCTTAAACATTTTTTCTCCTGACTTCTTATCTTTCCTTGACAATTCTATTTTCGGGGGGCATATTATAAATGATACCGTATGTATCATGGCGTAAAAGCCTTATTACGTTTTTTCAGGAGGAACCCCTATGAAACATATTGTACTTACAGGCGGCGGTACAGCCGGACACGTAACTCCAAATATTGCCCTTATCCCAATGCTCCAGGAAAAAGGATACAAAATTTCCTATATTGGCTCCTATGAGGGAATTGAAAAAAAACTGATTGAAGAACTGGGCATTCCCTATTATGGAATTTCGTCCGGCAAGTTAAGACGCTACTTCGATTTAAAAAATTTCTCTGACCCTTTCCGTGTATTAAAAGGATTTGGGCAAGCAAAAAAGCTTTTAAAAGATTTAAAACCTGATGTTGTATTTTCCAAGGGCGGATTCGTTACCGTTCCTGTTGTGATTGCTGCAAAAAAATGCAAAGTTCCGGCTATTATCCACGAGTCCGACATGACTCCCGGCCTTGCAAACAAGCTGTGCCTTCCCTCCGCAGCCAAAGTATGCTGCAATTTCCCGGAAACCGTAAAAAATCTGCCTGCTGAAAAAGCAGTTCTCACAGGCACACCAATTCGTAAGGAACTGATGAGCGGAAGTAAAGAAGCAGCCCGCAAATTCTGCGGTTTTACAGATGACAAACCGGTTCTCCTGATTATCGGAGGAAGTCTCGGAGCTGCATCTGTCAATGAAAATGTGCGAAAAATCCTTCCAAAGCTTCTTCAGAACTTCCAGGTTATCCATCTTTGCGGAAAAGGCAAGCTGGACGAAAGTCTCAGAGGAACCTCAGGTTATGTTCAGTTTGAATATATCAAAGAGGAACTTCCCGATTTATTCGCACTGGCAGACATTGTAATCTCCCGCGCAGGCGCCAACGCCATTTGTGAATTGAAAGCTCTCCATAAACCAGCTCTCCTGATTCCTCTCTCTGCTAACGCAAGCAGAGGCGACCAGATTTTAAATGCCCGTTCCTTTGAAAAGCAGGGATACAGCATGGTTCTTGAGGAAGAAGAAATCACAGAAGAAATTCTGTTAAAAGCAATTAAAGAACTGTACGAAAACCGCCAGACTTATATAGATGCCATGTCCTCCGGAGAAGAAAAAGATTCCATTACTCAGATTGTAAATCTTATTGAGGACTGCGCAAAAACATCTCGCTAAATATAGCAGTTAGTTTACATTCCTTGTACTAGTCATATATTCTGGACATTTCCCGCTCTATCCATTGTTTTGTCCGAAAAATACGGTTATTGACTCCATTTCTTGTCAGTCCGTATTCTCTGGCAACTTCATCAGGCGAAATGTCCAGATATTTTACTTTTATCAGAATTTCATAATTCATGGGATTTGCTGCGCGAAGTCTCTGTAAAACAAGTTTTGCGTATTCCTTTTCTTCCATTTGGAGGATTCTCGCTTCCAGATTACATTCTTCATCTACCAACCGATCTTCCAAAAAGTCCTCTTCTGCAGTACTCTCGCGCTTGATATGTCCGTATTTCCGATAATCCAGCGCTTTGTTTACCGTTGCTCTTTTTACAAAACCATATAACATTTTCTCATCTTTTTTAAGATTAAGATTTTTGCTTTGCTGAAACAGACTGCAGAACACCTCCTGCGCAATATCCTGTGCTGTATCTATATTCTTTACAATTTCATTCGCTATACTTATTGAGAATCTAAAGTATTTTTTATAAAACTCTCTAAAATCCTCACGTTTCATCTTTTGTTCATATCCCACAGAAAAGCCTTACAGACAGGCTTTTACTTTTTCTAAAATTTCATCTCGATCTTTTTCAGACAGTTCTCCAGGCGTCCACGTAATTCCTGCATTGTCTCCTTTATATCGTGGAATCAGATGCATATGGAAGTGAAATACGGTCTGTCCTGCCGGTTCTCCGTTATTTTGCACAATATTAAAACCATCGCACTGCAGAGCCTCTGTCATTGCCCCTGCCATTTTCTTTGCAAGAATCATTGCCTTTCCTGCAAGCTCGTCAGATAACTCATAAATATTGGCTGCATGAGTCTTCGGAAGAATCAGGGCATGACCTTTACTGGCAGGACCAAGGTCAAGAATTACTCTGAAATCCTCATCTTCCCACAAAGTTGCTGCGGGAATCTCTCCATTTGCAATTTTACAAAAAATACAACCTTCCATTTTTTCTCTCCTTCTCTTATTTATACTTTTTTGTCGCAATTTTGCGAATTTTTCAACACGAATTTCATTGATAATTACATACCAGAATGCTACACTTTTTTCGAGGTGATGACTAATGAAAATAAATGACACAGCAGAACAGATACGAGAAGAATTTCAGTTTACCCTGTCGAAATTTTCTCACGAAATCCGAAATCCTGTATCTCTCATAAGCAGCTCCCTTCAAATGATGGCAAGCGCTCATCCAGATGTAACAGATTATGAAAACTGGGACGATATTATGGATAATCTTGATTATATAAAAGAACTGTTAAATGAACTTTCCAGCTACAATAACGCAGGACGAATTTCCCCAAAACCAACTGACATAAAATTATATCTGGAAAATATCCTGTCCTCCGTACGTCCTACTCTCGATTACCTGAATATCCATTTAGAAACTGATTTTTCTCCGCTTCTGCCTGAACTCGCCATTGATCGGACAAAAATACGGCAGGCGCTTTTAAATCTTCTTCGGAACGCCCAGGAAGCCATCTCCAACCCTGATGGAAAAATCCTTCTGAAGGCAGAGCCCTGGGAAAAAGGAATCTGCATTTCCGTTTCAGATAACGGCTGCGGGATTCCTCACAATGAAAAAAATAATATTTTCAATCCCTTTGTTTCCTTGAAGAAAAATGGCACCGGTCTTGGACTTGCAGTCACAAGACAGATCATCGAAGCTCATAACGGACATATCGAAGCAGACAGCCAGCCTGGTCACGGCTCTACATTCCGGATTTTTCTCTGATGATACAATAAGATACTTACCAAACATCCGCAGATCAGTCCTCCGATATGTGCTGCATTATCTACACCGCTGTCAGTAAGTCCCAGAAGAACAGCAACAACAGCCATGAATATAATCTGTTTTACAGTAAGGTCTTCCACTCGGCCTTTTCTTCGTAAAACAACGTATATCATGGCTCCCATTACTGCAAATACAGCTCCGGACGCACCAGCAGAAACTGCATACTCCTGCGTTACCGTATCCAGATACAGAGAAACAAGATTTCCGCCTATTCCTCCCACAAGATAAAGGACAAGGAATTTCCAACCGCCAAATACCCTTTCCATACGCTGTCCAAGCACAAAAAGAACAAGCATATTATTAACGAGATGCTGGATCCCAAAGTGAAGGAACATGCTTGTAAAAAGGCGGTAATACTGTCCGTCCTCCAGAATAAAAGGCGTATACGCAGCACCATGCTGCAGCATATTTGCAGTATTCAGAGAATCTCCTCCCAGATCTACAGCCAGAAAAATCAGAATATTTATGACAATCAGCGCGACTGTAACCGGCTCTTTTTTCAGTTCTTCCAAAAATATCCACTTCTCCCTTTTATTATCGTGTTGTTAATCTGTACGTATTATATCAAATTCCTATGTCGAATCAAAGTAATTTCCGTATTTTATTTTACTTTTTCTATTAACGCTTCCTGCAGCACCTGTGAAAAATTCACTCCTGCGCGAATAGCAGCCTCATTCAGCCATTCGGGAATGCTAAGTGTCTTTTTTACAGCTCTGGAGCAGTGCTTCTTACGATATTCCATCATATCAAATTCTATAACCACTATAAAACCCTCTCTTACCTCTATCTCTTCAGGAAGAGAAGCTCTCGGTATTTCCTCTCCTGCCTCCTCCATTGTTGTAAGCGAAAGTCCCAGTGCCTCTACTGCCATTTCATATGCCTGCTGCATTTTATCCCCTTGTGTCATACATTCCGGAATATCCGGAAATTCTACCCAAAAGCCTCCTTCTTCCGCTTTATGGAAAATTGCCGGGTAAAATAATTTATCCATATTGACACCTCCGTAATATTTGATAGACAGAGCTTACAAAAGCCCTGCCTGTTTGAGTATTGCCTTCTCCATTCCCTTTTTTAGGTCTCTGGAGTGATAAGGAACGATAACTGCTCTTCCAGTTTCTTCGCATACAAGTTTTTTATGAGAACCATTCTGTCCAATTTCAACAAAACCATTCTGCTTCAGAAACTTTATCATCTCTTTTGATGTCATTGGCATCTTATGTATCTCCTTTCCCTATCATGGTTTTATTTTATTACGTATTAATACGTATGTCAAGAACTTTTGATTTCTTTCACCTTACAACCCACAAATCTCCATCACCTGTATAACAGTACTTCTGAAACATTTCAAAAAGTTCCGTTACCTCTGTTTCAATTCCGCCTGTTGTCTCCGCAAAACCAAAAACAACTGCAAGAATCTCTCTTGTCTCTTCCGTCACGCGAGTACGGACAGAATCGCTTGTAGGATTTCCAAATGGACCTTTCTCATCTTCCAGAACAGGAAGAAACTCTACATTAATCTCATCTTTTCCGATTCCTTTATAGCACGTTCCTTCCGGTGCAACACGCCAGATAAGCTTCTCTCCCACTTTTTCTGCGTCATATATTCCAAGAGAATACCCTGTTTTTATAGAAAACAAATTGCCACAGTCCACTACATTATTAATATGATACAGACCTTTTCCCTGTACTATGCGGCGGCACATGGCTTCTGAAGAACTGCGGTAACGGCTCGGTTCTTTTCCAAATGCCTTATATGCGCTCCTTGTAGCTGCGATCTGTTCTCTTTTTGGAATATCCGGCACCTTCTGAACAGTGTTCTGAAGCTCTTTGGAGAAATCATCTATTTCCTGCAAAAGCTCCTTTGAACTTTCCTCTACTTTCACTTTACAACGGATACAGCCAAGAACGCTGTCTTTCCATAATTTCTTCATATCTTCATCTATTGTTATTTTTTTCATAGCTTTCAGACCTTTCTTTTTTGTTTTCTCTTCTGTAATCGCTGTTCACTGCGCTCAAATCAGCCTGCCAAAATTACTCTGTCTTCTTTGAATTATCCTTCCCGAAATTCTGTGGGAGTCTGACCCATTTCATTTTTAAAAGCTGTACAAAAGCTGTGTTCACTTTTAAATCCGCACCTGTAACCGATTTCTTTTACCGTATCCTCTGATGTTTTCAGATAAAACCGGGCAAGATGAATGCGCGATGTATAAATATAATGGTACGGTGTGTATCCTGTTTCCTGTTTAAAGCGTCTGGAAAAATAAAACGGACTTAAAGATACTCTTTTTGCAAGACGCTTCAGCGACAGCTCCTCTGTAAGATGGCGGTTAATATACTGTAACGTATCGTCTATAAAATCCCTGCTTTTTTTCCCTGTATTCTCCTCTTTTTCCATTAAAATATCTGTTAAAAGCCCGGAAATCTCATGGGAAACCAGGGCTGGGCGAAAGGTTTCCTGATAGAGAAAATGATTGTAAATTTTCTCCCAGGTACGTTCAAATTCTTCTGTCTTTTTAAGGGAAAGCTTCAAAAAAGGGCGGTCTGTCAAAAGCTCAAAAAACGCTCTCGCAGATCCTCCATCGTAATGAATCCAAAGAATTTCCCAGTCTGCTTCCGCAAAATATTCGTGAGGGCGGTAACAGTCAAGAATGCACATATCTCCCGGAAACAGTTCTTCTGTCACTCCGTTTACACAGACTTTGCCTTTTCCTTTTTTTGTGTAAAAAATGAGGAAGCTGTCATACCGGCTTCTGTTTACCCTGTAAGGAGGAATACAGAAATAATGTCCCACACAAAGCGGATAATAAAAAAAATCCGGTATGTTTTTTTCCGGCGTATGAAAAAACAAGGTAGAATACTCGTAAATCCCATCTCTGCAGCCTGTTCCCATATATCTCCTTTCTACAGATTTTCATCTGTTTTTCCTTTGTATTTTCTATTTTTTATGAAGTTAAGTTCAAAGTATGCCTGACAAATTGTTTTATACTTCTCACTGCCACAATTCTGTCCGGCATCTTTTATTATAAAATTTCCGGTTTTGAGCGTCAAGCAGTTGCCATTTTAAAAGAGCAATTTTTTGATACGAATGAGCAATTTAATCAAATGTCTTTTTTTATTTTCTCCGCTATAATTCAGGTAACAAAGATACGAAAACACCGATTCTGAAAGGAGAAGCTTTTATGAAATCTTATACTATTTCCCCAAAAGACCGTGAAATTTTAAGGGAGGTTGCAAAAAAACAGTATGCACTTTCCCAGGAAGAAAAAAACTTAAAACGTATTCAGGAGTGGTATGCTCACAACTCCCTCAAAGGAGAACGCCCCATGATTCATCTGGAAATGTGGACTTTTTCCCAGGAAATCCTTCCTCAGCTGCTTCACTGCGAAGGAGAATTTGCCCGTGAAATAGAGACAACACTCTACACAAATTTCCTTAATCAGGAGCTTTTTGACGATGACCGCGTAACACCGGACCATTTTGCTCTCCAGTATGACACACATTTTACACTTTTTAATATTCCTGTTCATCAGCATAATGCGGAAGGCTCTCTTGGACACGAATTTCTCTCTGTAGTAGAAGACCTGGAAGACGATTACCACAAGCTTCAGAAGACAGATTTCGGAGTAGATATAGAATCAACTCTTGCAAAAAAAGCAGTTCTTGAAGAAACATTTGGAGACATTCTTCCTGTAAAACTTGAAATGGACTGCCTCTACAGCGTTCCTACCCAGATGTTGGTTCACTTTATGAAAATGGAAAATATGATGTACAACATTTTTGATTATCCCGAACTTTTTAAGGAAATGATGGACCGTATTGCAGAAGATACTCTCGCTTACTACAGAATGCTGGAAGAAAAACGTCTGATTCTTCCTACTGTATCCGGACAGGCTCTCGGTCAGGGAACATGGTGCTACAACCATGAACTTCCAGGAGAAGAAGAAGCAAAAAAACGCCCTCTTACAACAAAAGATGTCTGGGGCTTTATGGATTCTCAGGAAACAGTGGGACTTTCTCCTGATATGTACGAGGAATTTATTTTTCCATGTTATCAGAAAATTGCCAGCCAGTACGGTCTTTTATCATACGGCTGCTGCGAGCCTGTAAATCCAATTTGGGATCGCTGTATTTCCAAGCTTCCAAACCTTCGCAAGGTTTCCATCTCCCCCTGGTGTGACGAGGAATTTATGGGCGAGCGTCTTCAGGGCGGAAACGTTATTTTCCACCGCAAACCATCACCAAACTATCTTGGCGTAGGAGCAGAACTGGACGAAGATGGACTTCGCCAGAGCCTCAGAAAAACATTTAACGCTGCAAAAGGCTGTAAACTGGAAATCACACAGAGAGATGTATATACCATTAACCATGACATTTCCAAGGCACGGAGATATGTGGATATAATCAAAGAAGAGATTGAGAATAACTGGAAGCAGTGATAAATAATGAATTTCACGCCGGGCAGGGGACAGTTCAGCCTTTCCTGCCCGACTGAATCTCTCGCTTTTCCTTTAAAATTGTTTATAAAACATCTTTTTCCGCTCAAAAAACAAAATTCCCTCCCTATTTTTTCTATAAAACACCATTTTCTGCTCAAAAAACAAAATTTCCCCACTGTTTTTTCTATAAAACGTCATTTCTCACCCAAAAAACAAAATTTCTCTTCTATTTTTTCTATAAAATGCCTTTTTCCTCTTAAAATACAAAATTTCTCCACTATATTTTTTATAAAATGCCTTTTTCCTCCCAAAAAACAAAATTCTCAGGAAAATTTCTAAAACGAAGCGGCTCATGTAAATCTTTTTATATGTCCGCTGCACCATGACATAAACGATTGCATTTCCCATCCAAATCCGCTATACTTGGAATCACTTAACACACAAACACTTCTGCCGGCTGCGGCAGTTTTGATACGGAGGTAGGATTATGTTTCGTTTATGGGGAAAAATCTGGAAGGATAACCGGCTGCTGCGTGATACCGTAGTGGAGGATGACAGAGAAGATACAAGAACACATAAGATTTTTAAAGGCTTAGAGGAAATCTGCTACCAGATGGACCTTGGCAATCCCATCTGGCTGGATTCCACTATTAAAGATTTCAAAAAACACGATAAAGCAAGATTTTATCAGGACAGTTTTATTGAACAGATAGACTTCGACTACCTGGAGATCCAGGTAATCGAGGAAGACTGACCACTTCCTGCAAGCTGACAAAAGGGCGCATATGCGCCCTTTTATACGTCATAACTTCTGCCTCTGCACTTTTTCCAGGCTTTTAATACACCCGATTCTTCCTATCCCCCGTCTGAAAGCGTCTGATATTTTCCGCTACTTCCTCCACCACACGGAACCGCGTCTCTTTTGCTGCCCAGCCAATATGCGGGGTAATGAGAAGCTTATTGCTGTCCTGGATTTTTAAAAGAGGATTCGATGGCTCCATTGGCTCTTTTGTAAGTACATCAAGGGCTGCTCCTGCAATGCTTCCTTCTGTTAAAGCAGTATAAAGTCCTTCTTCATCTACAATCGCGCCTCTTGCCACATTGATAAAAATAGCGCTTTTCTTCATTTTACGGAAAGCTTCCAAAGTCATAAGCTTTTCTGTATGCACATTTAAAGGCGCGTGAACAGAAAGGAAATCTGAGCGGCTTAAAAGCTCTTCAAATTCCACCTGTTCATAAGGGGAATCGTACTTTTTACCGGAAGCAGAATAGCATATTACATGACAGCCGAAGGCTTCGGCAAGCTGCGCTACACGTCTTCCAATCGCTCCCAGTCCGATAATCCCCCAGGTTTTCCCTTCCAGCTCGCAGAAGCTCTGCCCAAAATGGGAAAAACACGTTCCTCTGGCATACTCACCGGATTTCACATAGTCATCATAATAACGCAGCTTTTCCAGTATGTAAAAAAGAAGTGCAAATGTGTGTTGAGCCACGCCGTTTGTAGAATATCCTGCTACGTTATACGCTGCAATTCCTCTCTTTTTTAAATATTCTCCGTCCAGGTTATTAATTCCTGTAGCTGTCACACATACAAGTTTTAAATTTTCTGCGTTTTGAATTGTCTTTTCACAAACGGGAAGCTTGTTCGCAATGATGACATCGGCATCCTTCACACGCTCCGGCATTTCCGTTTCTGTTGTAGAAGGATAAATCACCACATCTCCCAGTTTATGAAAAGGGGTGAAGACCATGTCTTCACCCAAACTGTCTGCTTCTAATAATACAATTTTCATATTATCATAGAAACTGCGGCTGTAATTACAGTCTTTTCAGCAGTTCTTCTCTTTCTTTTTCAAATCCCGGCTTTCCAAGAAGTGCGAACATATTCTTCTTGTAACTCTCAACACCAGGCTGATTAAACGGATTTACACCAAGAAGGTAGCCGCTTACACCACATGCAAACTCGAAGAAGTAGAAAAGCTGTCCCAGATAAAACTCATTCTGCTCCGGAATGTCTACTCTTAAATTCGGAACATTACCGTCTGTATGTGCGAGGATTGTTCCGTTCATTGCGCTCTTATTTACAAAATCAACTGTCTTGCCCGCAAGATAATTCAGTCCATCAAGGTCAACCGGCTCCTCGTTGATGACAAGCTCTGCGCCTGATTTTTCCACATTCATAACTGTTTCGAACATGATTCTTGCGCCATCCTGGATAAACTGTCCCATAGAATGAAGGTCTGTTGTAAGGTCAACTGCTGCCGGGAAAATACCTTTCTGGTCTTTACCCTCACTCTCACCGTAAAGCTGTTTCCACCACTCATTTACATAGTGAAGGCTCGGCTCATAGTTTGCAAGAACTTCTACATTTTTTCCTTTACGGAGAAGAATGTTACGGATTGCAGCATATTTTAAAGCATCGTTTTCCTCAAACGGGCTATTCAGAGCAAGGTCACGTCCGGAAGCTGCACCCTCCATTAATTTATCAATATCTGCACCGCTTACTGCGATAGGAAGAAGACCTACTGCTGTAAGAACAGAGAAACGTCCGCCTACATCGTCCGGTACAACAAACTCTGCATATCCTTCTTCATCTGCAACCTGTTTCAGAGCTCCGCGCGCTTTATCTGTTGTTGCATAGATTCTCTTTGCAGCTTCTTCTTTTCCGTATTTTTTCTCAAGAATTTCTTTAAATACACGGAATGCGATTGCCGGCTCTGTTGTAGTTCCGGATTTGGAAATAATATTAATGGAGAAATCCCTGCCTCCTACAACGTCCATCAGACCTTTGATGTAGCTGCTGCTGATGGAGTTTCCTACGAAATAAATCTCCGGAGTTTTACGGATTTCTTTGGAAACATTATTATAAAAACCATGTCTTAAAAATTCGATGGCCGCTCTTGCTCCAAGGTAAGAACCGCCGATTCCGATTACGATTAAAACCTCAGAATCCTCCTGGATCTTCTTCGCTGCCTCTTTGATGCGGGCAAATTCTTCTTTGTCATAATCAACCGGAAGGTCGATCCAGCCAAGGAAATCATTTCCTGCACCTGTTTTGGAAACAAGAGTTTCCTTTGCTGCTTCAGCAAGTTTCTTCATAGCCTCAACTTCATGTTCTGCCACAAAACAGCCTGCCTTTGAATAGTCGAATGTTACTTTACTCATGGCTCTCTCTCCTTTAATTCTGGAAATTCTTTTGTTACTGTTTACTTATCAATTACTCAGTATAGCAAAGTCCATCGGATTTCTCAAGTATCCCTTTGTTAAAATCACATAAATTCCCGGATAATCTCTCTCATGATCTCTTCTTCCTCAGGAGTCAGCATTTTACTGAAATGGCTGCCTGTTGCCGCTGTCTGGCAGATACTGGCTGTTATTTTCTCAACAACCTCCTCCTGAAGACCTTCCTCCATTCTTTTGGGAGCCGGAATTTCTTCTACCCACGTCCGCATCTGTTCCACATAATCTGTGAGCGAATTCATCACAAGCTCTTCTTTATACGAAAAATCAAGCGCCTGGCGAAGAAGCAGAAGGACTACGGGAACAAAGGCTCCCACATACAGATAGCTTAAAGGAAGTCCGGAAATCTCAAGCTTCGTAGTAAGAAACAATGCCGCAAACAGACATATCGTACAGAAAAGCGACGGATACCACACCAGTCGGTTCATGCGGTTTAAAAGTCTGTCCCTTGTCTTCCAAAGGTTCAGCCATTTTTCCTTTAAGTTTGTCATCTGTCCTGTATGTTTCATTCTTCTTCTGTAGTTCAGATGTGTAGCCAGCATTCCAACAGCTCCCACGGTTCCAAGACCAGCCATGCCGTAGAGCAGTATATGCAGGTTCATGATTTTTTCCAGCATAATCCCCTCCTTTAATACATTGCGGGCAGGAACGTAAAAGTTCAGGCTGCTTTTACCCCTGCGCCCTGTTTCCATTATACAGCCGAAGCCATCCGGTGGAAACAAAAATCGTTCGTCAAATTCTCGCAAAAAGAAACGGGAAACACAGCTCTTCGCCATGCTTCCCGTAAAATCCTATAATTTTGAAAGGGCTTCCACCACTTCCTCAAACTTCATAAAATGAGAAGCTTTCACAAGAACCGTATCTCCCGTCCGGATATAAGATTCCAGATTTTTAAGAAGGCTTTCTCTGTCCGGCTCATAAATCACAGTAAGGTCAGGATTTGTCTCCTTTGCTTTCTCTGCCATATGCTTACAGAGACTTCCCACGCAGATACATACATCTATGCCGCAGTCCCCTGCGTGAACGCCAACTTCTTCATGAAGCTTCACTTCATCTTTTCCAAGTTCTCCCATATCGCCGAGAATGGCAACTCTTCTTCCCGCACCGTCCCTTAGCACATCAAGAGATGCCTTCATAGACATGGGATTCGCATTGTAACAGTCATCCACAATCAGAATTTTTTCTGTTTCGATCATCTTAAAACGGCCGCTTACAGGCTCAAGACTTTCAATTCCGGCCTTAATCTGTTCCTTTGTAAGTCCGTAAATTTTGCCCACTGCCGCTGCTGCCAGCGCATTATACACCATGTGACGTCCAGGCATTGGGATATCCACAACAAAGCTTTCCCCGCCCATATGAATGCGGCAGGTCATTCCCTTTAATCCTCTGCTTATCACTTCATCTGCATATACATCCTGTCCTTCTGTCATTCCGAAAAATACAGGACAGATTCCATTATGCTCTTTTACTGTGGAAAGCTTATCGTCATCTCCGTTTAATACAATATGTCCGCCCGGCTTCACATAATCAAAAACCTCTGTCTTTGCTTTTAAAACACCGTCCCTGTCTCCCAGGTTTTCCAGATGGCACGTCCCTATATTTGTGATCACGCTTGTATCCGGCTTTGCAATCTTTCCAAGGCGGCTCATCTCGCCAAAATCACTGATTCCCATTTCCAGAACTGCAATTTCATCTTCTTCACGAAGGCGGAAAACCGTGAGAGGAAGACCAAGCTCATTATTGAAATTGCCCTGCGTCTTTAACGTACGGTATTTTTCCTTCAGAACAGAAGCAATGACTTCCTTTGTACTTGTTTTTCCAACACTTCCTGTAATTCCAACAACAGGAATCGAAAGCTCTTCTAAATAAAACTCCGCAATGTCCTTCACTGCCTGAAGAGAAGATTCCACAAGAATATACGGATAGGGCGCATCCTCCAGAACTTTTTCCGAAAGTGTGGCAAGCGCTCCCGCTTCCATTACCTGGGGAATAAATTTATGGGCATCCACACGCTCTCCTACGATAGGAACAAAAAGGCTGTCCGCTTCCACTTTACGGCTGTCTGTCGTAACAGAAGAAACTTTTTTCTCAAGAAGGCTGCTGCTTCCGTGATACACGCCGCCGCATACCCGGGTAATATTTTCCAAAGTCAAACTTTTCATATCTTCACCACTTTATCCTTTTATTTCTCGTACTTTTTCATGGAAACGTGAATCAGCTCCTCGCAGAGAGAAGGATAATCGATTCCCAGTACCTTTGCCTCCTGCGGAATCAGACTTGTCGGTGTCATTCCGGGAAGTGTGTTTGCCTCAAGGCAGTACATATCCCCGTTTTCTTTCATGATAAAATCAAGACGGCAGTAAGCTTCCAGAGAAAGAGCCTTCGCTCCTGCCTCTGCATGACGCTGCATCTTTTCTGTAAGTTCATCCGAAATTTCAGCAGGGCATGTTTCCACAGTAGAACCCGGCTGATATTTATTTTTGTAATCATAAAATCCCTGAAGAGGCGCAATCTCAATAACAGGATATGCTTTTCCATCCACAACAGCAACAGAAAACTCTCTTCCCTTTACATATTCCTCCACTACCACTTCATCTTCATAGGAATATGCATTATCCAGAGCTTCTTCATATTCTTTCTGGTTATTTGCAATATAGACACCTACACTGGAGCCTCCGCAGCATGTTTTTACAACAACCGGAAACTCCATTCCAAGTTCTTCCGGATTTCTTACACAGGATGCTTTTTCCATTGAAGTTCCTGCAGGAGTTGGAACGCCGTTCATACGGAACATCTGCTTTGTAATTCCCTTATCCATCGCAAGGGCACTGCTTAAATAGCCTGTTCCTGTATATTTGATTCCCATAAGGTCAAAAGCTGCCTGAAGCTTTCCGTCTTCTCCGTTCGCTCCATGAAGTCCCAGAAATACAATGTCGCAAAGCTCGCAAAGCTTGATTACATTTGGTCCGAAAAAGCTTTTTCTCTCTTTTTTCATATCCTCGATTTTTTCATCGAAGCTTTTCATGTAGGCGCTTGCCGCTTCTACATCATATTCCTCCGGGAAAGGATTTTCCCAGTCCACATTTTCTATTCCCCCGAAAACATCCACCAAAATTGCCTGATGTCCTTTTTCACGAAGAGCTGTACAGATACCTGTTCCTGAAACGATAGAAATAGCTCTCTCTGTACTTGTTCCCCCTGCTAATACTACAATCCTCATTTCTTATCTCCTTTATCTTATGCCCCTGTTACTGATAAACAATAACCGGCGCACCGATTTCAATGTTATTATATATGATCTGTGCCTGCCCATAAGGCGTATTGACACAACCGTGAGAACCTTCTGTCATATAGAGGGTTCCTCCGAATTCTGTCCTCCAGGAAGCATCGTGGATTCCCACATTTCCTGCAAAAGGAAGCCAGAATGTAACTGGTGCTTCGTAATCCTCCCCTGTAAGCGTAGCCGGAGACTGTTTTGCGTCTATCGCATAACAGCCTACAGGAGTGGCTGTATCTGTATTTCCCGGGTGTCCTGTCACAACCGACGTATCTACAACCGGAACTCCGTCTTTATAAAAGACCATTCTCTGATTGGTAAGATCGATCTCCACATAAGTATATCCTATATCGTTTGTGGTATCCCGGCTCCATGCAGAATATGCATAAACCGGCTCTCTCACCTGGGTTTCCCCGTTTAATATGGCTTGATAAAGAGCCTCTGTCTCCGCCTCCTGATCGATCGCCCAACCATAATCGCCTCCGGATATGGTGACGATTCTTCCGTCATATGTACGAAAATCTCTTGTACAGCCAAAGGTGTCGTATTTATAACCAAGATTATTTACGTATTCTGCCGCCTTTTCTTTATCAAGAGTGTAGCTTCCGTCTTCGCCTCTTACGATCCAGTTTTTAATCACGCTTCTGTCAACTGTTTCTGTCTTATCTGCGAAGTCGTATGTAATGACTACATCTGTAAGTTTGTTCAGACGATCGCAGTCTTTTTTCAGATTCTCATCCTTCTGATAAACAGAAGGTTTTTTATAACAGCCTTCTTCTTCAAGATTAAGCCTTGTCTCTCCCAAAAGTGCGCACTGCACCACAGAGTTTAAAAGTTTTTCTTTGTCCGGGGCATTTCCTTCTGTCTCCGGTACAATCTCATATCCTGCTTCTGTTTCTTTTATGAATGCATCCACAGGTTCCTGTGCGTTCTGCACACAGAAAAGTCCTTCAATGGCCGTTCGAACCATTTCTTCATTATAGACTACTGCCCCGGAAGCCTGGTATTCTTTCTTTTCTGAAAAAGAGAGGAACCATCTTCCTTTTTCCTGGTTTTGAAGAAGCGCCTGCACGCTTCCTTCCCCTTTATAGGAAAGTCCCATCTCTTTTGCAGTAATGCCCTCCTGACCGTTATTTTTTGTCTCGAGTGTGAGGGCATATGTTTTTATCTTTTCTGTAAGAAGGTTTTCTGCCTCATCCGCAGTCATATAAGAGCAGTTCAGACCGTTTATATAAGAGCCAGGCAGAAAATGGCTGCCGAAGTACGATACGCCATAAAAGTACGCAGCAGCCGTAAGAAGGAGAAATACAACGATAAGAGCTATAAGCACCTTTCTTCCTGTACTCATTCCTGTCTTTTCTTCTGTCATTTTTTAACCTCAGAGCTTTCTTACTATATCTTATGCCTGTGCAAGTAATTTCTCCACACTTGCAAGTTTTACGCAGAGAACAAAAACTTCTGCTGCTTTCTTTAATTCTTCAAGAGACGGGAATGTAGGCGCTATACGGATGTTGGAATCTTTCGGGTCTTTTCCGTATGGATAAGTTGCTCCTGCTCCTGTCATGACAACGCCTGCCTCTTTTGCTTTTTCTACAATTGATTTTGCGCAGCCTTCCATAGAATCAAAGGAGATAAAGTATCCGCCATGCGGTTTTGTCCACTCACCGATTCCAAGACCTTCCAGTTCTCTTTCCAGTGTCTCGAGAACAAGCTCAAATTTCGGACGGATAATATCTGCATGTTTTCTCATGTGTGCATGAAGTCCCTCAAGATTTTTGAAGAAACGCACGTGACGAAGCTGATTCAGCTTATCGTGACCGATTGTCTGAATCTGCATATACTGGCGAAAATCTTCAAGATTTGCCTTGGATGCTGCAACAGCTGCGATACCGGAACCTGGGAAGCTTACCTTTGAAGTAGAAGTAAATTTATATACTAGATCCGGATTGCCTGCTTTTGCACACTCTGCCAGAATCTCCTCAAGGAAATCCTGATTATCATCATAAAGGTGATGAATGCTGTACGCATTATCCCAGTAAATACGGAAGTCAGGAGCTGCCGGTTTTAATCTTGCAAAACGATCTACGGTCTCTTTTGAATAAGTATAGCCTTGAGGATTGGAATATTTCGGTACACACCAGATTCCTTTAATGGCATCGTCTTCACTTACCAGCTTTTCCACCATATCCATATCCGGTCCTTCCGGAGTCATCGGCACGTTGATCATCTCAATTCCAAAATATTCTGTAATTTTAAAATGGCGGTCATAGCCCGGTACCGGACAGAGGAATTTTACTTTGTCCAGCTTGCACCACGGAGTATTTCCCATTACACCATGTGTCATGGAGCGTGCAATAGAATCAAACATGACATTCAGACTGGAGTTTCCATAAATAATAATGTGCTCCGGATCAACCTCTGACATTTCTCCGAGAAGACGTTTTGCTTCCGGAATACCGTCAATCACACCATAATTACGGCAGTCTACACCTGTCTCACATTTAAGCTCTGCGCCTGCCGCAAGAACATCCATCATTCCCATTGAAAGATCAAGCTGCTCCACTCCCGGTTTTCCGCGGGACATATCAAGGGCAAGGCCCTGAGCTTTTACCTCTTCATACTGCTGCTCCAGTTCTTTCTTTAAGGAAAGAATCTCTTCTCTACTCATTTCACTGTATTTTTTCATAATAATCCTCCTCATGCCACTCTTTCGCCTTTTTCTCATACATTTTAGTATGGTAAAGTCCTGATTGTCAAGCCTGTTCTGGGCTTTTTTTAATTCCTGATGTTAAAATAACGAGGGATATGTTATAATAGGATGTATTAAAAGAAAAAAGAAAGAGGTTACAACAATTATGTGGATAGCAGATGGCTGGAAAGAATATGAAGTCATTGATACTTCCTGTGGAGAAAAACTGGAGAGATGGGGAGATTATCTTCTTGTCCGCCCGGACCCGCAGGTTATCTGGGATACACCCAAAACCCACAAAGGCTGGAAAAAAATGAACGGTCATTATCACCGAAGCAAAAAAGGCGGCGGCGAATGGGAATTTTTCGACCTTCCGGAACAGTGGGACATTCATTATAAGGAACTTACCTTCCACTTAAAACCATTCAGCTTCAAGCACACCGGACTGTTTCCGGAACAAGCTGCAAACTGGGACTGGTTCGGAGATAAAATCAGAAACGCAGGACGTCCTGTTAAAGTTTTAAATCTTTTTGCATACACAGGCGGCGCAACCCTTGCCGCTGCTGCAGCAGGCGCTTCTGTTACTCATGTAGACGCATCAAAGGGAATGGTTGCCTGGGCAAAAGAAAACGCACTTGCCTCCGGTCTTGGAGATGCTCCTATCCGCTGGCTTGTGGACGACTGTGTCAAATTTGTAGAACGCGAAATACGAAGAGGAAATCACTACGACGCAATCATTATGGATCCTCCTTCTTACGGAAGAGGACCTAAAGGAGAAATCTGGAAGATTGAGGATGCCATTCATCCTCTTGTAAAACTCTGTACAAAAATTTTAAGCGATAAACCTTTATTTTTCCTTATTAATTCCTACACAACCGGTCTTGCCCCGGCTGTACTTACTTATATGCTTGCCACAGAGCTTAAGAAGTTTAACGGACGTGTAGATTCCCAGGAAATCGGTCTTCCTGTTTCCTCAAACGGTCTTGTCCTTCCATGCGGTGCATCCGGCAGATGGGAAGCTCTGTAGAATCTCAGGAGGTAGGATTGTGGAACTGGATAAAAAAACTCTTTTCAAACATGAAATGATGCGCTATGGCGGCGCCTGCATTGCCGGTGTCATCTTTGCCATAAACATTAAGACTTTTGTGCGGGCAGGTGGGCTCTACCCCAGCGGATTCAACGGCATTACTCTGCTTTTGCAGAATATTTTTGAAACATATATGGGAATCTCTGTTCCCTACTCTGTCATCAATATTATTTTGAATGCCATTCCCGTTATGATCGGATTTAAGTTTATCGGCAAAAAATTTACCATAAGCTCCTGTGTTGTAATTATCCTGTCCAGTGTGCTTACAGATATGATACCTGTGCAGCCAATCACTTACGACCGGCTTCTTATCAGTATTTTCGGCGGTCTGATAAACGGTCTCTGCGTCAGCTTATGTCTCATTGCAAACACAAGCAGCGGAGGCATGGACTTTATTGCCATTTATTTTTCAGAAAAAAGCGGACAGGACATCTGGAATTATATTCTGGGTGTTAACGCCATTATCCTTCTAATTGCCGGTTTTCTTTTTGGCTGGGATAGAGCTCTTTACTCTATCATCTTCCAGTTTACTTCTACACAGGTGGTGCAAATTCTTCACCAAAGATACAAGAAGCACACGCTTTTTATTATTACAAGAAAACCCGCCGAGGTTTATAAAGAAATTTCCGATCTGACCCGCCATTCTGCAACTTGTTTCTACGGAACCGGCTGCTATACCGGAGAAGATACAAGCATGCTCTATTCCGTTGTCTCCAGAACAGAGGCGAAAATTCTCGTAAAAAGGGTGAAAGAACTTGACCCCAGCGCTTTTGTAAACATTATAAAAACCGACTATATCAATGGTCGTTTTTATCATAAGACGGATTATTAAGAAAAACTCTCCCAACGCTTCAAAAGCACGGGAGAGTTTTTTTATCTCTTATTTATTTTTCTTCTTCATCGTTGCAAGTACAGACTGAAGTACAATGAAGAAGCAAAGGAGTGCGGAAAGCACAATTCTTACCCACCAGCTTGAAAGTGTACCCTGTACAGTAATCAGACTGGAAATGGTTCCTTTTATAAGAACACCGAACATGGTTCCGATTGGTGTTCCCACACCGCCGGAAAGAAGTGTTCCACCGATAACGGCTGCGGAGATCGCATCCATCTCGAGACCTTTTGCCTGCTCTACGAAGCCGGCGCAGGTATTTAAGCAGAACAGGAAGCCGCCAAGTCCCGCAAGGAAACCGTCGAGAACGTATGCTTTGAATTTTGTTTTTCTTACGTCAAGTCCCATCATAAGAGCGCTCTGCTGACTTCCGCCGATTGCGTAAAGCTTACGTCCGAATTTGCGGTATTTCAAAAGAATTGCAATTAAAATCACTACCCCAATCGCAATGACTACTGTAGGCGGAATGTACGCCGGAATGAATTTACCTTTTTTGTTCGTGGAACCGAAAGGCATGTAGAAACGGTAGTTTGCCCATTTCAAAAAGACTTCGTTTTTAATAGAAATCATCTCTGTGCTGATAATGGCTGTCATACCTCTTCCAAAGAACATACCTGCCAGCGTAACGATAAAGGGCTGAATATCAAGGTAGGCTACAAGGAATCCCTGTACAACACCGAAGGCAATACCAATTGCAAGGGCCACAAGAACTGCCACGTATGCGTTTGCTCCTTTATTTTCCATCATATCTGCCATTACCATACATACGAGGGCTGTGACAGAACCTACAGAAATATCAATTCCTCCAGTGATCATTACAATGGTAAGACCACAGGCAATTACAAGAAGTCCCGCATTTGATACAAACAGATTTAAAAACATCTGCGGCTTTGCAAAACCTTTGTCTGCGAAAATCACCATTCCCGCGATATACATAACGAAAAACAGAACAATGGTAATCAGAAGCAGGAAGCCATTTCCTGTCATTTTTCTTTTCTGCATCTTATTTGCTTTCATTACTTCTGACCTCCTTCTACAACAGGTTTCCCCGCATTTCTTTTTGCTTTGAAGTTGGCAATATATTTCTTAAATACTTCACTCTGCAGCGTTACGATGATAATTACCACGATTGCCTTGTATACTGGAAGCTGGTCAGCTTTTACGTTCATTGCGTAAAGAGTTGTTGTAAGAGCCTGGATCGTATATGCTCCAATTACGGAACCTACAAGACTGAATTTACCACCGCCAAGGAAGTTTCCTCCAAGAGCGACTGCGAGAATTGCATCCATCTCAAGGTTGAGTCCGATGTTATTTGCGTCTGCTGAATAAATACGGCTGGAGGACACAATACCTGCGATACCTGCAAGTACACCGCAGATCACATATGTTAAAAACTTGATCATTGTAGAATTTAATCCTACAAGGCGAGCTGCTTTTCCGTTGATACCAACACTCTCTATGTACAGTCCGAGAGCTGTCTTTTTCAGAATAACTGCAACGAGAATTACTGCAATCACAGCGAAGAAAACAGGGGTTGGAATCGGGCATTTTCCAATGTAGCCTCCTGCCATTTTATAGGAATCTACACGAATGTAAGTAATCTGTCCGTTTGTAATAAGCTGTGCAATACCACGGCCTGCAGTATAAAGAATCAGAGTCGCAACCATAGGCTGAATGTTAAGCTTTGCAACAAGAAATCCGTTAAATGCTCCGCAGAGAGCTGAGGCAAGAATCGCTGCCACAACTGCTAAAATCAAAGGACTTGCATATTCTGTAACAGAAACTTCTCCGCCAGAAAGCACCTGACAGCATACTGCAGCTGCCACTGCCATAATTGCACCTACACTGATGTCCTGTCCGCCGGAAGCCGCTGTTACAAGGGTCATGCCGACTGCAAGGATAACAAGCTCAGACGCACGGTTGATTACGTCAATAATGTAACCGTAAAGTACGCCGTTCTGGATAGATACGTTGAAAAAGTCCGGTGTCTTGATCACATTTAAAAGAAGAACTGCAACGAGACACACAATGGGAAGAAACAGGCGCGCACTTGTGATTTTCTTTACTTTATTCATTACTTATCGTCACCTCCTGCTATTGCCTTCATAATATTGCCCTGAGAGAGCTCTTGTTCATTCAGCTCTCCTACTTTTTCACCGTCTCGAAGAACTGCCATACGAGAACAGGTACGAAGCATTTCTTCCACCTCGGAAGAAATAAAAGTTACTGCCATTCCCTGATCTGCAAGGTCGAGAACCAATTTCTGGATCTCTGTCTTTGTACCAATATCAATACCTCTTGTAGGCTCGTCAAGAATCAGGTATTCCGGATTTGTAAGAAGCCATCTGCCAAGAATTACTTTTTGCTGGTTACCGCCGGAAAGACTCTTTATCGGTGTCTCACGGCTTGCTGTCTTAATCTGGAGAAGCTCAATATATTTGTCAGCCGCTTCCTCCATCTCTTTTTTGCTTAATGGGCGGAACATTCCTCTTTTTGCCTGGAGCGCAATGATAATGTTCTCTCTCACAGAAAGATCTGCAATAATACCCTCTGCTTTTCTGTCCTCAGGAAGATACGCCATTCCCAGCTTCATCGCATCAAGAGGACTGTTGATTTTTACTTCTTTTCCTTTTACTTTCAGAACGCCTGCGTCTGCCTTGTCTGCACCGTAAATCGCACGTACCAGTTCAGAACGACCGGAGCCTAAAAGTCCTGTAAGGCCAATAACCTCACCTTTGTTAATGGTAATATTAAACGGCTTAATCGTTCCCTTATGTGCAAGTCCCACCGCCTCGATTACCGGTTCTACTGCTTTTACACCTTTTCCTTTATGCTCGCCTTTGATGTCTGCAAGGTCGTCAAAATCCTTGCCCATCATCTTGGCTACAAGCATAACTCTCGGAAGGTCTTTTGTCTCATATTCTCCTACAAGCTCGCCGTTTCGAAGAACCGTGATCCTGTCGCATACGGCATATACCTGCTCCAGGAAATGTGTAACAAAAATAATTCCAACGCCTTCGTCACGAAGTCTTCTCATAAGAACAAACAGTTTCTCTACCTCATCGTCATCAAGAGAAGAAGTGGGCTCGTCAAGAATGAGGACGCGGCATTTCATATCGACTGCTCGGGCAATAGCTATCATCTGCTGAATTGCAACCGAGCACTCATCAAGCATCTGAGTTGGAGGCACATGAATGTCCAGGCTCTCAAGGAGATGTCTTGAACGCTCATTCATCTGCTTCCAGTCAATCATGCCAAATTTTCGTGGTTCTCTTCCAATAAACAGGTTCTCTGCCACTGTCAGGTTCGGACAAAGATTTACCTCCTGGTATACGGTACTGATTCCGTTATCCTGAGCTTCCTGAGGAGAATGATTGACAATCGCCTTATCGTTTCCCTCCATGCGGATACTTCCGCTTTCAAATTCGTGCACACCTGTAAGCACCTTAATCAGAGTAGATTTTCCGGCTCCGTTCTCCCCCATCAACGCATGAATCTCACCCTTACGGAGAGTAAAATCCACATGGGAAAGGGCACGGACACCCGTAAAGTTCTTGGTTATGTCCCGCATTTCCAATACTACGTTCTGTTCCATATTCCTTTCACCTGCTTCCTGTAAATTCTCTGTTTCGGAATAAAGAGAGCGTGGCGCAAACCCGGATTTTCCGAATTATCCACCACGCTCCGGACTCACTCTTTATTCATCTGTACATATATTTTTGTTAATTAATATGCACGTCCGTCAATGATTTCCTGTGTGATTGCTGTTACTGCAAATGTTCCTTCTTCTTCAAGGCTGTTTACAGCGGTAACTTCTTTAACTGTATCATCAACTGCAAAGATTTCCTCGTCTACGTAGTTCAATTTCTCAACTTCTTCGCCTGCTTCCATAGCTTTAATCAGTTCCTCAGCACGTGGTCCGTGTAATGGGTTACACTCTACGTCACATGCGATTTTTCCATTTAATGTATCTGTAAGGCCTGCATTTGTTGTATCAAAGGAGATTACAAGGATTTCGCCGTTTGCAATATCAGAACCAACTTTTTTACCGGCTGCTTCAATTGCGTCGATTGCTCCAAATGCTTCGTTATCGTTCTCACAGTAAACTACGTTAATGTTGTCATACTGTTTCAGCATGGACTCCATAACTTCCTGTCCTTTAGCCTGTGTAAATTCACCGGACTGCTGTGCAAGTAAATCCCATCCGTATTTTTCAACGCCTTCTTCAAGACCCTGTGTACGTCCAATCTGAGCTGTAGAGCCGATTGTTCCCTGGATGTCTACAATGTGAAGGTCTTCCGGTTTGATTTCTTTTGCTGTTGCATATGCGTTCAGCCACTCTGCTGCCTTACGTCCTTCCAAAAGAGCGTCTGTTCCAATCCATGATGTGTAAAGGCTGTCATCAGATACATCAACCATACGGTCTACAATAATAACAGGGATTCCTGCGTCTTTTGCTTCCTGAAGAACAGTATCCCAGCCTGTCTCTGTTACAGGAGCAAGGAGAATGTAGTCTACTTCCTGCTGAATGAAGTTACGAATTGCGGTAACCTGATTTTCCTGTTTCTGCTGTGCATCGTCAAAAATCAGCTCATATCCATTCTCTTCGCTGAATGTTGTTTTCATAGATTCTGTGTTGGCTGTACGCCAGTCAGACTCTGCCCCAACCTGTGAAAAGCCAACTGTAATTGTGTCTGACTCTTCTGCTGCTACACTAACTGCTGATACTGCGCCCATGCTGCACACCATAGCAGCTGTTAATAATGTTGCAACTAATTTTTTTTTCATTTTTGTTTCCTCCCGGTTCATTTAAGATGTTTTTATTATAGTAAATTCACAGAAAAACTCCATAGAATTTTTTCATAAAAAAGTTTAATCTTCTATGAAAAATCTACGGAGTTTTGAAAAAGTTAATTTTTTTATTATGGCAGTTTAATTTTTTAAGAAACATCTTCATTCTGCATTTTTTTTGCCAGATAAAGCTCCATCACTGTGCCCTCCCCTTCTTTTGAAGAGATTTTAAGACCATATCCGGACCCGTAGTAAAGATGGATTCTCTCAGACACAGCCGCAAGACCGAAGCCTTTTCTCTCCCCGGTTTCTATGGCAGTCTGCACCTCTTGGAGACGTTCCTTTGTCATTCCCTGACCCGTATCTGTCACTCGAAGAATCAAATCCTCACCCAGATCAATTCCTTCTATGAGAATTTTTCCCTTTCCCCTTTTATTTTTAATTCCATGATAAAGGGCATTTTCTGCCAGAGGCTGAAGCGTAAGTTTTGGAACAAGAAGCTGTTTCAGGCTTTCCGGAATCTGAATTTCAAAATCCAGAATATCACGGTAACGAAATTGCTGAATTTCCAGGTAGCTTAAGGTATGACGTTCTTCTTCCTCAAGTGTAATAATATCTTTTCCCTTGGAAAGAGAAGTTCTGAAAAATACAGAAAGACTTGTAATCATATTCAGGGCATCCTCGTCCTGTCCTCCCTCTATAAGCCAGACAATTGTGTCCAGTGTATTATAAAGAAAATGAGGGCTGACCTGCGCCTGAATTAACTGAAGCTCTGTCATGTGCTGTATTCTCTGCTCTTCTTTTACATTTTCAAGAAGCAGTTTGATACGCTCTGCCATTTTTCTTATTCCTATATCCAACTCCTGTATTTCCAGACTGTCAGCTTCCACTTTCTTCATATCAAAATTCCCTTTTCCCACAGCCTTCACGTTACTTAATATTTCTGTAATAGGTTCTGTAGTTTTATAAGAAAACCAGAAAAATCTGCGTAAAAGAATTAAGACTGTCAGAATCACAAGAATTGCCATCCCTACTGCAAGCATCCTTCCAGTTTTTCCAAGCTGAGATTCTATCTGCACCAGATTCATAGATTCCTGATAAATATAATTCTGCATTTCTTCCACAATCAAAGAAGTACAGACATAAATATAGCTCTCAAGAAAACTGATACGGTCATCATACCGTTTTGTCTCAGTAAGTTCTGTCATATACTCCTGCAGATTTGAAAGATATGACTGCAGATTGTAAATACTTTTCATACTTTCTTTTCTGCCTGTGCTTTTTTCCAGTCTATCTACCGTGTCCCTGGCTTCCTGAACAATATAATAAGGGAGCGTTTCTGTACCCCTGCTTCCAATTGCCACATAATAAATCCGCGCATCCACCTCATCTTTAAAATTTAAATTAAATTCACTGCTGACTGCAAGATTACGAGACAACTTACTGTATTGTTTTGTATACTGCCAGAACATAAACAGGAGAACCATCATGATTAAAATTACGGGAATCATAGTTGTTAAAAGCAAACTTCGGATTTTATTTTCAAGTTTCCTCTTTTTTCTTTCTGTTTTCCACACTTTATTCGTTTTCTTCCCCTTTCATCTTCCTGTACTCGCTTGGCGTCATCCCCTGTGTTTTCTTAAAAAGATAGCTGAAATAATGAGCATCCTTATACCCCACCTCGCCTGCGATTTCACTGGAACGCTTTGCGGTACAACGGAGAAGTTCCCGTGCCTTGCTCATACGAAGTGAAGTAAGGTATTCAATAAAAGTCTGTCCCATGTTCTGGCTAAAAAGGGCGCTGAAATGATTGGCACTTACATTTGCCACATGAGCTGCTGTATTTAAAGACAGCTCTTCATCCATATAGTGATGATTAATAAATTCTACTGCTCCCTGAAGCACGCTTTTCGTCTGATTTCCTGCATTTTCATCCCGGATTTCAATAGCTTTTTTTATGAGGTTTTGAGCGTAAGAAATTGCCGCTTCTGTGGATCTGCTTATTTCTTCCATTACTGCCTCTGTCTCTTCTGTTTCCGTCTCTTCGTATCCGCACCCCAGCTTTTTCAAGAAAGACATTACAGAAAATCTTACATTTAAAACTACATAATTACGGAAAACAAGAGATTCCATCGGTTCTTTTCCTATTGTATAAAAATAATCTCTTACGAAACTTTCCACCTCTTCCATCAGACCGTTTCCAAGAAACTTCTGCAGAATCGCGGGATTTAAGGCATTCACGTCTACATTTTTCAAATATTCCCCATCTTTTCTAAAAGAACTGTCCTGATTTTTTTCCAGATTACTGTATCTTAAAATATGCTTCCCGTCACAAAGATAACGGAAAGAATACGCCCTCATGGCAGAATAATAGCACTGTTTGATAAGGCTCAGACGACTTGCAGATTCTCCGATGGCAACAACCCACTCCATTCTTCTTCCTGTCTCTTCCATAATATTCTGAAGAACTTTTACGCAGGCTTCTGTACGCTCTTCAATATTATCCTCCGTGCCTTTTATCAGAACTGCGTAACTAAATACCTGATGTCGAAATAAAAGTGCGTATTGATGGCCAATAAAATAGTTTCCTATTTCTTTGTGTACCTCTGCCTCCCGGTCAGAATATTCAGCAGAATCGTATGTGTTATCATTAATGTCTGGAGTAAAAATCAGAATATTGTATGCCTCAGATACAATATCAATGTTCAGCTTATCTGCGCGACGGTATATTTCTTCCGCATTCATATTTCCCCGCACGAGATTTTCAAAAAAATCCCGACTTGCATATTGCTCGTATTCCTGCATTTCCATGCGGAATTTCTCATAATATTCCTGTTGTGTTTTTTCATCTTCACAGTGATTCCTGATTTCTTCCAGACGCTCAAGAAGAGCCTTTTTTGTGATTGGCTTTAAAAGATAATCCTCTACACCAATGTTGATTGCCTGTTTCGCATAATTGAAATCATCATATCCGCTCAGAATCACGATCTTTATGTTTGGTATTTCTTTTTTTACGAGTTTGCTTAAAGTAAGACCGTCCATAAACGGCATTTTTATGTCAGTAATCAGAATATCCGGACGGCTTTTCCGAATCAGAGGAAGCGCCATTTCACCATCCGCAGCTTCCCCTACAAGTTCAAATCCATATTTTTCCCAGGGAACCATCCTCTTAATGTTCTCCCTGATTATTACTTCATCCTCCACTAAAAAAGTACGCAGCATTTTTTTCGCCCTTTCTGTATCATATATAAGATGCCAAGAACAAAACAAAATCCGGGCATTATATAATTACTTTAATACTTATCAGTAGAGAAAACAAGTTATTTTTGCAGAAATAAAAACGGGAATGCTGTAGAAAAAACAGGAATTTATCCGTTTCACCACAATCATATTGTAGCAGTTTCACATAGACCACAATCAAAATCATCATCGTTTATTTCATTAACCTTCCGCCTGGAACAAAAATAAAGCTGTCTGCGTTTTCACATGCAAATCTTTGACAGATTTCTGAAATTTTGCAAATCCGCGTCATTGAAAATCACTGTCTGAGCCTGTTTTACAGGCGAGTTTGATTTTCGATGACATATTAGCGGATAAAGCAAAATGAAGAAAAATCTGTCACGTTTGCTGTGAATCGCAGACAGCTCTTTATTCTTTCGGAAAGCTCACTGTAATCTCCGTTCCCTGTTCAGGTGTGCTTTCAAGCTCCACCTCTCCACCCAGGAAGCTTACGCCATGTTTTACAATAGAAAGCCCCAGTCCCGTGCCTCCTATTTCTTTTGAATGGCTTTTATCTACACGATAGAATCGCTCAAACACACGGCTCTGATCCTCTTTTGGGATTCCGACGCCATTGTCTTTGACAGAAATACATACGCTTTCCTCATTTTCTGTAAGGCAGATACAAACGTTTCCGCCTGGTTTATTGTACTTAATCGCATTGTCGCAAAGATTAAACAGCACTTCTTCCAAAATATTGGGAACCGTATGAAGCTGCACTCTATCCCCTTCTATATAGAGATGAACATCCTGCTTTTTTGCAGCTTCGCTTAAAGTGCCAAAGACATTTTTTGCAGTCTGATACAGATCTGTCTCTGTCCACTCATACGGAACCTCCCCTTCATCAAGCTGTGAAATACGGATCACATCTTCTACCAGAGTAATAAGACGCTGCGCCTCTTTGTAAATCCGCCCCGCAAAAGCGCGGACATCTTCCTCCTTTACATATCCATCCTGAATAATCTCAGCAAATCCGGAAATTGAGGTAAGAGGTGTTTTCAGCTCATGAGACACATTTGCGGAAAATTCTCTTCGCAGCTTTTCTCTTTCCAGTTTTTCTGTTACATTTACAAGAAGAAGAACTGCACCTTCCACCTGTTCTTCCCGCATAACAGGATTGGCAACCACATGAATATCGCTTCCGTCAACTTTTAATACCGCCTCATTATTCTTTCCGCCAAGAGCTTTGTCAATAATGCTCTGGAATTCCTCACTTCTGTTTAAAACATAAACGCTTTCTCCGTTTTTTGGACCATTTACATGGAAAAGTTTCCAAACACTGGCATTTCCGGAAAGAATCATTGTGTAACGATCTATTACTACAAGTCCTTCCTGCATATTTTCTGTGATAATCGAAAACTCCTCCTGCTGTCTTCTGGCAGTATCGATCTGATTTTTAATCTCCCGGTTCTGCTTATACATCCTGCTCAGAAGAGGAGCCATCTCTTCGTAAACCTCATTTTCCTCAGGATGTTCAAGATCCAGCTTATTCACAGGTTCTACTACCTTTTTCGACAGTCTTGACGCAAACAGACCGGACAAAACAATCATGAGAAGAAGAATCCAAAGTACAGGAACAATCAGCTGATAAACAAGCGCAAGAACAGAATACTGGGTGCTGGATACACGGAGGATCTTCCCGTCTTCCAACCTTAAAGCGTAGTAAATTGTTTTTTCAGAAAGAGTTTCAGACATACGTACTGCTTTGCCTTTTCCTGTTTCTGCTGCCTCTTTTACTTCTTCTCTGTCTTTGTGGTTCTCCATAGAAGATGCTTCTGCCTGACTGTCATAAAGTACGCTTCCATCCTGGTCAATTAATGTAATTCTGGAATTTTTTCCATCTAATTTTTCCAGATATTCCATTCCGGAGCTCTCTACTCCCTGCGCTGCATAAAAAGCTTCTTTTTCAAGCTCTGTAGAAATTTGCTTTCCAAAATACCGATAAAGAATCCCCATCACAAATGCAAGCCCAAGGATAAGCACAACTGTACACACTGTCATAATTGATTTAAAAATTTTCTTTGTCACGCCTCTGCCCTCCGTATTTCTATCCTTTATACTCTGGGCTGATGTTCATTATTCCGGTGTTCTCCGGTAATAGAATACTCCACCCATTCTGCAATATTTACAGCATGGTCTCCGATTCTCTCAAAATACTTTACCGTCATAAGAAGATCAAGACCTGCTCTTGCATCTAGTTCTCCACCGTAAATCAGCTTCGCCAGCTCTTCTTTTATTTCATTAAAACAATCATCTACCAGATCATCATCTTCTATTACTTTTCTGCAAAGCGCAAGATCTGTATTTACAAAAGCGTCTACACTTTCTGTAACCATATGAACCGTATGCTCTGCCATTTCCTGAATTTTTCCCGGAATTTTTACATTTTTTTCAATGTAAAATGAAATATCTGCAATATCAGCTGCCTGATCTCCGATACGCTCCATATCAGAAATCATTTTAAGAGCTGCAGATACTTCCCGCAGATCTCTTGCGACAGGATGCTGGTGAAGAAGAAGACGCATGCAATGCGCTTCTATCTCTCTTTCCCTCTCATCAATTTCTTTATCTGTCTCAAAAATCTCTTTTATAATTTCCCGTTCTCCCTGTTCCTGAACCGCTTTTGCAGAAAGAGAAATCGCTTTCTCACAAAGTCCTCCCATCGTAATAAGAAGAACGTGAAGCTCCTCCAGCTGTCTTTCAAAAAGTGTCGTCATATCATCCAAACCTCCCTGTAATATAATCTTCTGTACGCTTATCTGAAGGCATGGAAAACAGCTTGTCCGTTTTATCAAATTCAATCACTTCTCCCAAAAGGAAGAAAGCTGTCTTATCTGAAATACGTGTTGCCTGCTGCATATTATGTGTTACCATAACAATGGTATAATCCTTTTTAAGCTCTGCTGCCAGTTCCTCAATTTTTGATGTGGAAATCGGGTCCAGTGCAGAAGTAGGCTCATCCATAAGAAGCACTTCCGGCTGTACCGCAAGAGCTCTTGCAATACAAAGACGCTGCTGCTGTCCACCTGACATTCCAAGTGCGCTTTTTTTCAAACGATCCTTTACCTCGTCCCAGATAGCCGCATCTCTTAATGATTTTTCCACAATATCATCAAGCTTTGCTCTGGAACGAATTCCATGTGTACGCGGTCCGTATGCAATATTATCATAAATACTCATGGGAAAAGGATTTGGCTTCTGAAATACCATACCCACACGTTTTCTCAAAAGATTTACGTCCATATCTCCGTAAATATCTTCTCCGTCAAGCTGCACCTTTCCTGTAATCACACAGCCTTCCACAAGATCATTCATTCTGTTCAGAGATTTTAAAAGTGTAGATTTTCCGCATCCGCTCGGTCCTATAAATGCCGTGATCTGCTTCTCCGGAATCTCCATATTTATGTTTTTCAAAGCATGAAAAGAACCGTAATGAAGGTTCATATTTTCAACCAGAATCTTTGTATTTTCACTCATATTTTTATCCTTTTCTTCTTATCCTTTCGCGATTCTCTTTGCCACAAAACCAGACAGTGCATTGATTACAAGTACAAACAGAAGAATCACGACTGCTGTTGCGGAAGCCTGGTTCATATGAAGTCCCTCACTGGAAAGTACATACATATGAAGGGCAAGCGTACGTCCGGAACCCATAATGCTGTCAGGCACTGCCGCAACAGTACCAGCCGTATAAATAAGGGCTGCCGTCTCTCCGACTACTCGTCCAATAGCAAGAATAATACCTGCCAGGATTCCCGGTACCGCAGAAGGAAGAACAATCTTAAAAATAGTGCGGAGCTTTCCTGCACCAAGACCAAAACTTGCCTCTCTGTAAGAATCAGGAACCGATTTTAAGGCTTCTTCCGCTGTACGCATAATAAGCGGAAGGATCATGATCACCATAGTAAATGCGCCCGATAAAATGGACATTCCCCATTTCAGAGTTGTAACAAAAAACAACATACCGAAAAGTCCATATACAATCGAAGGAATACCGGAAAGTGTCTCTGCTGTCAGGCGGATCACATTCACAAATTTGCTTCCTTTTTTTGCATATTCCACAAGGTAAATTGCTGCAAAAATTCCAAGTGGAGCTGCAATTACCAGAGAAATAATCGTCATTATAAATGTATTAATCAGAGAAGGAACAAGAGATACATTCTCTGAAGTATATTCAGGACTGAATAAATCTGCAGTCAGATAAGGAATACCCTTTACAAGAATATAACCAATCAGGAAAAACAGAAGCGCAAATGTAATGATTGCTGCCAGCGCTGTAAAAAATGCCAGGATTCCGGAAGCGGGATGAAGGAAATAAGATTTCATCTGTTCTCCAAAGGAAACGCTGTTTCGCTTCTTTTTACTTTCTGTCTGCTCTATCACAGCTGTCGTATCAATCTGCATGTTCCGCCCTCCTGTTCAGTAACGAAAGACTTAAATTAATAATTAAAATAAACACGAACAAAACAACTGCTGTTGCAATCAGCGCTTCTCGGTGAAGACCTGTTGCATATCCCATTTCAGTTACGATATTCGCTGTCATAGTTCGAACACCTTTTAAAATTCCCTGAGGCATTCTGGGCTGATTGCCTGCTACCATAACAACTGCCATTGTCTCTCCGATCGCTCTTCCAATTCCAAGAACAACTCCTGCCAGAATTCCAGATTTTGCCGCCGGAAGAATCACACGGAAAATACTTCTTTCCTTTGTTGCTCCAAGAGCAAGAGAGCCCTCATAATAGCTTTCCGGAACGCTGCGGATTGCAGATTCCGTAACACCGATAATTGTAGGAAGTATCATAAGTCCAAGAAGAAGAGATGCTGCCAGCATACTGCTTCCTGTTCCCCCAAATGTTTCTCGAATAAGAGGAACGATTAATACAAGTCCGAAAAAACCATATACAATGGAAGGTACTCCTGCCATAAGCTCAATACCTGATTTTAAAGGTCCGTAAATTTTTTTCGGACAGTAGCGCGCCATGAACACCGAAGTAAAAAGCGCAATGGGAACACCAAAGAGAATCGCACCTCCTGTTACATATATACTCGCCACAATCATGGGCAGAATTCCGAATATTTCGTTAGAAGGTCTCCATATTGTTCCGAAAAGAAATTTAAAAGGACCGATTTTCCCAATTGCAGGAACACCACTGGCAAACAAAAAGATACATATTAAAAATACTGCCAGAACAGACGCACAGGCTGCAATAAGAAATACCGCCTTCATGCCTTTTTCTTTTATGTGATTCATAACACACCTCTTTACTTAACAGGAGCGACTCCTGGATTACCACAGGTAATCTGAGCCGCTCTCATCATTTTCTATCTAAATGTTTCTGCTTTGCAGGTTACTTATTTTGCAAGCTCTTCCCACTCTGTTGTCTCGCCTGTGAAAATAGCTTTTACCTGCTCGCTTGTAAGCTCATCTGTATCATTTTCATTGTTTACAACTACTGCAATACCATCTCTTGCAATTACCTGTGCCTCAAGACCAAGTTCTTTTTCTTTGTCTTTCAGTTCACGGGAAGCCATTCCAATGTCACAGATTCCTTCGTTTGCAGAGTTGATACCTGTTGTGGAGTCACTTGTCTGAATTTCGATTGTTACGTCTTTGTTTACTTCCTCATAAGCTTCTTTCAGTTTTTCCATTACAGGAGAGATAGAAGAAGAACCTGCAACTACTACTTTACCGGAAGCCTCTCCAGCCTCATATGCAGCTGCCTCTGCATCTTCTTTGATGTAACCGTTATCTTCTACAATCTGCTGGCCTTCTGCACTCATAATGTAGCTTATGAAATCTTTTGCAGCATCGCCTGCTTCTTTGCTTGTAACAATGTTAAACGGACGGGATACTTTATATGTATCGTTTGATACATTTTCTGCGGAAGCTTCTGCTCCATCAATTTTTACAGCTTTTACTGTATCGTTAAGAGAACCTAAAGAGATATATCCGATTGCATTTTCATCTCCAGATACAGTTGTCATCATAACAGAAGTGCTGTTTGTGATGCTTGCATCCACTGTTGTCATATCTACTTTTTCGCCATCTACTTCTTCCTGAATGCCAAACAATTCTACGAATGCTCCACGTGTTCCTGAACCATCTTCACGGGATACGACTGTGATTGCTCCGCTTGGTGCTGCGCTTACTGCTGTTGCAAATGCTGTTGCTCCGATTACTGCTGCTGTTAAGATGCTTGCAATTTTTTTCTTCATAATTTTATTTCTCCTCTTTATTTCAATTTTTCTTGTTGCCTCATTTACAAGTGCTATTATAAGAGTCGAAGGTAAAATATAAAATCGCTATTCTGTAAAATAAATGTAAAAAAGAACTGGAAAAAATACCAGTTCTTTTAACTTTTTTTACATTCCCTCATGATTCAATTCTTTCTGCCATGACATAAGCTCTTCTAATGTCACCCCGTCTACCACCTGGTAAACGGCATCATTCAGCCTTTTCCAGAGAATCTGCGACGCACATTTTTCCTGTCTTTTACATATCCCATTAGCGCCTGCACATTCTACCGGAGAAAGACTTCCTTCTGTAAGTCTGAGTATCTCTCCTACTGTATATTCCTCCGGTTTTCTCACAAGGCGATAGCCTCCCATTGGCCCCCTTACGCTTTTTACGTATCCAGCTTTATTTAATATAGAAATAATCTGCTCCAGATATTTATCGGATATACCCTGCCTTCCCGCAATTTCTTTCAATCGAACAGGACTTTCCGTCTCACTCATAGCGAGATCCAACATCAGACGCACTGCATATCTTCCTTTTGTAGATATTTTCATTTTACAACTCCTGTCACCTTATTCCTGAAAAAGAGGGGTGGAATAATATCTGTCGCCACTGTCCGGAAGAAGAACAACGATTGTTTTTCCTGCATTCTCCGGTCTTTTTGCAAGAATCATGCCTGCATGAAGAGCCGCCCCGGAGGAAATCCCTGTTAAAATGCCTTCTGTTTTTGTAAGAAGTCTGGATGCTTTATATGCCTCGTCATTTTCTACTGTGAGCACTTCATCGTAAATCTCTGTATTTAAAATTTTCGGTACGAACCCCGCTCCGATTCCCTGGAGGCCATGAGGTCCTGCCTGTCCGCCGGAAAGTACAGGAGACCCTGCCGGCTCCACTGCAATAATCTTAATATCTGCTTTTTTTTCTTTCAGATATTCTCCTACTCCGGTTACTGTTCCACCGGTTCCGGCTCCTGCAACAAAAACATCTATCTCTCCATCTGTGTCCTCCCAGATTTCCGGTCCTGTTGTCTCTACATGCGCCTTTGGATTTGCCGGATTGTCAAATTGTCCCGGAATAAAGCTTCCCGGAATCTCCCGCGCCAGCTCCTCGGCTTTCGCAATGGCTCCTGCCATTCCTTTGGCTCCTTCTGTCAGCACAACTTCCGCTCCATATGCTTTCAGAATGTTCCGGCGCTCTACGCTCATTGTCTCTGGCATGGTAAGGATAATGCGGTATCCTTTCACTGCCGCAATAGCTGCAAGTCCGATTCCTGTATTTCCTGATGTTGGCTCAATAATGGTGCTTCCTTCTTTTAAAAGCCCTCTCTCCTCCGCATCTTTTATCATATATAAAGCTGCTCTGTCCTTCACACTTCCGGAAGGATTCAGATATTCTGTCTTAATAAGAAGTCTTGCTTTTAAATTTTCTTTTTTTTCCAGTCTCTTTACCTCAATAAGAGGGGTGTGTCCAATTAATTCCAGCGCGCTTTTGTAAATTTTACTCATGATGATTCCTCCTATTTCCTAGTATTCAGATATGAATTGTATTTTATTGTATTATATACATTTGGGGCGGAAGTGTCAATATGGAAAGTAAAATCAACCTTTCACGCCAGAAAAAGCTTCCACCTGCTTACAAATTCCCGGATAAGCTTTTCAATAATTTTCTTTGTCTCCGGCTTCAGGGCATTTTTCTGTTTCAGCATCAGGCGCAGCGTTTTTATACCGCCCTCCTGAAGCTGTGTGAGAGTTTCCGCTCCCGTCGCTTCCAGAACAGAAAAGAAATCATTGATAAACGCCTCGCGTTCCTCTCCGTCTATTCCGGAAAGCCATGCCTTTATTGCTTCATCAAATGCTGCTGCTCCACGATTTTGCTCTTTACATTTTATAAAGCTTCTCCCTTCTGTCTCCCAGGAAAGACAGTCGTGCTGCATCACACCTTTCGCGCTGCTTTTGATGAGAACCGGCTCTTTTTTATGAGCAAGAAGCGTTCCTATAATGCTTCCCTCGGTTATATATCGTTCTATTTTGGGAAAAATTCTCTGAAGCCCTTCACTTTCCAGAAATTCCTCAGAAAATCCAGGAGCATCATTACTATATATCTTAATTATTTTATCCTGAATTTCTTTTTCACAAAGAACAGCTCCATATACTGCAAGATTTCCGCCTTTTGAATGCCCTCCCACAAACATTTTGCAGCAGTTTCTTCCTATATTATTTATATATCGCAAAGCTTCCCTCTGAGCTCCCACAATACCATTACTTAAAAAGAAGTCCTCCTTCCACCCTACAATTCTGTCATCTGTTCCCCGATAAGCAAGATAAGAAATTTCTTCTGAAAGAACGAATTCCACAGCAGAAAACTGAATGTTTTTTTCCTCCGCTATATAATTTACATAATTTTGTATCTTAATATCTCCAAACCGCTTCGTTTTTGCCATCTCTCTCATTCCATAAGGCGCCATGCGAATAAAAGAACGGTCTTTTTTCAGCTCCTCCTCGCTGTATCTCTGAAAAAACGCACCAGAAACTTCTTTTAATGTAAGAAATCCTTCCCCTTCTCCCGGTGCGATACCATCCAGATTCACATATGACAAATAGGATAAAAGAAGATTATCCACTTCACAAAAATCATCTCTCTGAAATGTCAAATCTCCTCTCCACTTTAAGTAATCTATAATATTTCCCATAAATCCCTCCCTGCTGCTTTCCTTGACAAAAGGACTTTAATGTGCTAAAGTTTTAATGAATTTTGTATACAAAGGAGACAAAACGTGTTTATTCTTATTGTAATGTGCGTAGGCGTTTTATCAGGCCGCCTGCTTTTTCCGGAAAAGCTGAAACGCACAAATGAAATTTTTCAGATTACGTGTACACTTACTTTAATTTTTGCAATGGGCTACTCTCTTGGAAGTGACGAAAATTTCTTTCAAAAATTATTCAGCCTTGGACTGGAAAGCTTTTTGTTTTTCCTGATTCCTTCCGGATGTTCCCTGCTTCTTGTTTTCTTTTTGACAAAACGCTTTTTTAAATCTCACTCAAAAGAAAAGGAGACAGAAGAGAAATGACACTTTTAGCCATTTTATCCTTAGTCGGAGGAGTTTTATGCGGCTCTCTCCATCTTCAGAACGTTGTTCTTGATTTTTTAACTACACATGAGGATCTGATTCTGAACTGCCTGATGTTTTCTGTTGGTATCAGTATTGGTTTACATAAAGGAATTGTCCAGAAAATCCGTCAGTATCATGTGAAAATTTTTATTATTCCAATGGGAACAATCATCGGAAGCCTTCTTGGCGGTCTGATTTTAAGCTTTTTTACAAGATATGGGCTTGGGGAAAATCTTGCCATCGCAAGTGGGCTTGGGTGGTACAGTCTCTCCGGTGTTACTCTGGAGAACCTTGGAAATGCTACACTTGGAAGTATTGCTTTTTTAAGTAATCTTATGCGTGAGCTGTTTTCTTTTATCAGCATCCCCTTTGTAGCGCGCCATTTTAATTTTTATTCCTGCATTGCCCTTGCAGGAGCTACAAGCGAAGACACTACCCTTCCTATGATGATGAAATATACAAATGAGGAAACTGTTGTCCTGTCTGTAATCAACGGAGTTCTCTGCTCTGCCGTTGTGCCTGTGCTGATTCCGTTTTTTATGGGGCTGGGGATTTGATTACCGGCTTTTCCGACTTTCAAAGTATATGAATTGCTCTATAGATGTAAGAATATCTTTAAAATCCTCTCTTGGCGCAATTTCTATATATTTTGTAAGAAGCTCTGTTTCCTGTTCTTTATATCTTCCATAATAAATATCATAAAGATTATGACCGCGCATATGGATTTTAATTTCTTCCATATGCGCTTTTACGTCTTCTGTTTTTTTCTTATGAAAACGTTTCAGGTCCTCCTCCTGAATTTTTAAGGATACTCTGATTTCTATATTTGGATAATCTTCAAGAAAGTCTTCCTCCCCGATTTCATAATTTCCAATAACCGCACGAAGAGCATCAAGGACCACGGTCTTTCCAGTATTATTCTGTCCTACAAGAATCAGAGCGTTTTCGATATTTTCAATGTGCATGCTTCTGATTGATTTGAAATTTCGAATCCACAGGTCCGTTATCTGCATATCTATCCCTCAAATTCTTTTTTTAATGCCTCTCTCATCACATCAACCGGCGCTTCTTCCTCTGTCCATAAAGTAAAGTTCAGAGCGGCCTGCTGCACCAGCATCCCAAGACCGTTTACTGTCTTTGCACCTTTTTCTTCTGCTGCCTTTAAAAATAAAGTCTCTGCCGGATTAAATACAACGTCGCAGACACACATACCGGAAGATATTGTATTATAATCTATATCCGGTCTGCTGTTTACATCAGGAGAAAATCCTACAGAAGTCCCATTGATTAAAATCTCTGTTTCCTCTGGAATTTTTACACCTTTTTCCCATAAAACAAACTCTGCTTTTGCGTCTGTATTCTTATTTAAAAGAGATGCCAGTTCCTGCCCTTTTTCTGCGCTTCGATTAATAATGTAAATTTGTTCCGCTCCATTTAATCCACATTCTACAGCAATTGCTCGCGCCGCCCCTCCGGCACCTAAAATCGTAACCTTTTTCCCCTGCAGAGATTCGCCTGTATTTTTTAATGCCGTCACAAATCCTTTTCCGTCTGTATTTTCTCCATAAAGCTTTCCATCTTTATGAATCACAGTATTGACTGCCCCGATAATTGCAGCCGCCGGACTAAGCTCATCCAGATATGGAAGAACTTTAATCTTGTGGGGCATAGTAAGATTGATTCCTTTCATACCAAATATTCTTACGCTCTTCATGGCTGTCTCAAGATCTTCCGGAAGTACTTTAATCGTCAGATACCGATAGTTCAGATTTTTCACCGCAAAAGCAGCTTCTTCCACAATGCCTGTAGGATTATCATCTACCGGATCACCAAAAACACCTGTCAATTCTGCTCTGTAGTTTTTCATAAACGTTCTCCTTTCGTTTAACATCCTTTTAATTTTCATAATCTTATATTAAAAGCAATATAAAAGTCTTGTTTTTTATATTGTATATCTTAATTTAATGAAAATCTACTTGTTTTTTCTTTATATTTTCACCGCAGCGCACTTCTACGCAAAGTATTTTTTATATTATGGAACATTACGGAGCTATTTCCTATAACATAAACAGCAAAATCCCCTGAAGTTCTAAACTTCAAGGGATTTTCTCTAATCTTTTATGCCATTTTCCTTCCCAGCTCCCGGCATTTCTTTATGCCTTCCTCATCTGGTGTATTATGAATAATCAAACCTTCTTCTGCCAAAATCTCCGCACCATCATCTCGAACGCGTTCATACCAGTCTCTCATCCACTGTCCGTCACCCCAGTCATAAGAACCGAAGAGAACCACTTTTTTACCTGAAAGACTTTTTTCCAGTTCTGCAAAAAAAGGTTCAAATTCACTTTCTTCCAGCTCCTCATCTCCCATTGCCGGGCAGCCCAGAGCCAATACCTCATACTCCGCTGCCTGCTCCGGAGAAATCTGCCCAACTTCAATAAGTTCTGTCTCTACGCCTGCCTCTCTGGCACCGTCAGATATTGCCTGTGCCATCGCCTCTGTATTTCCCGTTGAAGACCAGTAAATCACTGCTGCTTTGTTCATTTTGTACCTCCTGATTGTAATTGTAAAATGTTTCTATTTCCATGATCTGCAAGTATCTGCAGTATAGAATATCCCTGTTTTATCTGTCCGCACACAAATGCACGGCATCTGTCGTAAACTTCAAACTGAAGTTTTGCCTTTTCCACGTCTCCGTAAACCTTCCAGTAACCGCAAAATTTACAGCCTGCTCCTGAATTTATCCGGAAACCTTTTACATCTTCCAGCGGATAGCCAAGAAATAATCCGATTTCATGTGGAAATTCTTTCTTTTCCTCAAAGCGTTTTCTTAAATAAGAAAACTTTTCTTTAAGTTCTCCATTTTTTGAATAACCATCCTGAACAAGAAGTTCTACCACGTCAGGCTGTTTTAAATACTCTTCCAGAACTTCTTTTCTGTACACAAGTACAAGATAATGCTTTCTGCAGCCACAGATCACTTCCATATAAATATCTTCATCAGCAAATTTTTCTTCATACATCTTCATGATATTCGGAAGTTCCGGCATTTTTTCCTTTGAAAACGAAACAAGATTTGCCGGCTTTTCTCCCATAAGTACAGGCGAACAATGGTGACTTATAATCTCCTCAAATCTTTGACAATTCATTTCAGCCCTCCTGCTGCAAAATAAATTCTACTAGTTAGTTATATTTAACTTAACCTCATCTTATCATTATAGTTAGTTAATGTCAACTTTTTTTATCATCTCATTTTATTTATCTTTTTATATTTATTTGAAAATATAACTTGACAATTTTAGTTTAATATTGTATAGTAACAATATCAGTAATGGTTATTGTTATCAAAGAGAAAGGAGGCTACCATGGCATCACTGAAATACAGCCGCCAGAGGGAATCCATAAAGGAATTTCTTATGACACGGAATGACCACCCAACGGCTGATATTGTTTATGAGAATATGAAACTTCTCTATCCCAAAATCAGTCTTGGCACGGTATACCGTAATCTCTCTCTACTTGCTGATATTGGTGAGATTAAAAAGCTTGCCAATTTTGACGGAGCGGACCGCTTTGACGGACGCACCGATCAACACTGTCACTTTATGTGCAGGCAATGTCATCGCGTTATGGATATAGAAGACCTGGACTTCTGCAATATTCTCGATGATGCAAGCAAGGGATTTAAAGGTGAAATCCAGGACTACAGCGCCAGATTTTTTGGACTTTGCGAAGAGTGTATAGAAAAACATAAAAATGGTTAAAATTATACTTGACAAGTCCAGAATGATGTGTTAAATTAAAATAGTAATAATTACTATTATCGAAAACAAAAAAAATTAATTATATTATAAAGAAAAGGAGAACAAAATTATGGCAAAATGGGTTTGTAATGTATGTGGTTATGTTCATGAAGGAGAAACAGCACCGGAGGTATGTCCAATCTGTAAAGCACCGGCAGACAAATTTACAAAACAGGATTCTGAAATGACATGGGCTGCTGAGCACGTTGTAGGTGTTGCACAGGGCGTAAGCGAAGACATCCTTGCAGATTTAAGAGCAAACTTCGAGGGAGAGTGCTCTGAGGTTGGTATGTACCTTGCAATGGCAAGAGTTGCTCACAGAGAAGGATATCCGGAAATCGGATTATACTGGGAAAAAGCTGCTTACGAAGAAGCAGAGCATGCTTCTAAATTCGCTGAATTATTAGGCGAAGTTGTAACAGACAGCACAAAGAAAAACCTTGAGATGCGTGTTGCAGCAGAAAACGGCGCTACAGCTGGTAAATTCGACCTTGCAAAACGTGCAAAAGCTGCTAACCTTGACGCTATCCATGACACAGTTCATGAAATGGCAAGAGACGAAGCTCGTCACGGAAAAGCATTCCAGGGTCTTCTTGAGAGATACTTCGGTAAATAATAGTTACACAAACTATAAACAATAATAAAAAATCGGAACATATCTGGTTGAAACAGATATGTTCCGATTTTTTTACTCTGTCGTATCTCACTTGGCATTTGACCTTTTCCATTACCTATTATACAATAACAATATATTATGATTTAATAAAAATATATGATTTTACATTATCGTTAATTTTTACTATTATAAATGAGAAAGGAAACACAATCATGCTGGATTTCAGAGTGGAAACCTTCCTGGAGGTATGTAAGGATTTAAATTTTACCCGGGCAGCACAACGGCTGAACCTGACGCAGCCCGCAGTATCTCAGCACATCAGATGGCTGGAGGAAGCGTACGGAGTTCCTCTCTTTGTATGCAAAGGAAAAAAAATGCAGCTTACTTCTGCCGGAGAAATGCTCAAAAATTCTGCTGCTACCATGAAGCATGACATCATTTCCCTCAGAGAAAAAATGCAGCAAAGCACAGAAAATCAACTGATTAAAATGGGACTTACCCTTACAATAGCAGAATTTGAGATTTCCGGAATTGCCGCTGCTTACTTAAACTACTACCCTTCCGCTTCTCTTCATCTTTCTGTCGCCAACACAGAAGAGCTTCTTCATGAACTGGAAACAGGAAAGATTGATTTTGCACTTGTTGAGGGAAATTTCCCAAGGGATATTTATCATCACGAACTTTATCTGAGAGAACGCTACATAGCTGTCTGCTCTCCCGAAGATTCTCTTGCAAAAGGTGTTTATACACTTGATGACCTGATTTCTCACAGGCTTATCACCCGGGAGGCCGGATCCGGTTCACGAAACATTCTGGAGCATTATCTTCAGATGAAAGGAATGCAGGTAGAGAGCTTTGATTCTCTTGTGGAAGCCGGAAGCATTGGACTTATCAAGCAGCTTGTAGAGCAGGGCTGCGGTATTTCTTTTCTTTACAGAACTGCTGTAAAAAAAGAACTGGCTGAAGGCAGATTGTGTGAAATACAGATGGAAGATTTAGACATTGTTCACGATTTTACTTTTATCTGGAGGAAAAACAGCATTTTTGCAGAAGATTATCTGGAAATCTACGAAAAGCTGAAGCAACAGGAAAATCTACTTTCTATGAAAGATTAAAATGGAGGAAAACGCATGAAGGTATTAGTAATTGGCGGTGTCGCAGCCGGAACAAAAACAGCGGCAAAATTAAAAAGAGAAAACCGTGATGCAGAAGTTACAATTCTCACAAAAGATAAGGACATTTCTTATGCCGGTTGCGGGCTTCCTTATTATGTAGGAAACCTTATTGAAACCCGTGAAGAGCTTGTAGTAAACACACCTGCCAAATTTGCAGGTCTTACCGGCGTAACTGTTCACACAAACAGAGAAGCAGTCTGTCTTGACCCGGCTTCCAAAACCCTTCAGACGAAAAATCTGGAAACCAGTGAAACAGAAAATTATTCTTATGACCAGCTTGTAATTGCGACAGGAGCTTCTCCTGTCATTCCTCCAATCCCCGGCGCTGACAAAAAAGGCGTTTTCAAAATGCGTACACCAGATGATGCTGTTTCCATGCGCGCTTATCTTGAAAGCGAAAATGTAAAAAAAGCAGTCGTAATCGGCGCAGGCTTCATTGGCCTGGAAGTTGCAGAAAACCTGAAGGCACAGGGACTTTCTGTAACAGTAATTGATATTGCCTCTCAGGTTATGCCAAATATTCTTGACCCGGAAATGGCTCTTTATGTAAAAAGGCATCTCCAGAAAAACGGCATCCGCGTAATCACTGGTGTAAAAGCAGAAGAAATTCTCGGAAATGATCAGGTTACAGGTGTACGTACAAGTACAGGATTCCTTCCCTGCTCCCTTCTGGCTGTTGCTGCCGGAATCCGTCCCAATACAGGATTCCTTGCAGATACAGGCATTGAAATGTTTAAAGGCACTATTCTTGTGGACGAACACATGCGTACAAATCTTCCTGATATCTATGCCGCAGGCGATTGTGTCATGGTAAAAAATCGAATTACCGGAGAAGCTAAATGGGCTCCGATGGGTTCTTCTGCCAATCTGGAAGGCCGAACCCTTGCTCAGGTTCTTGCAGGAAAAAATAAAAGTTTTAAGGGCGTTCTCGGAACAGCTGTATGTAAGCTTCCCGGCTTAAACTGCGGACGTACCGGTCTCACGGAAATCCAGGCAAGAGAAGCCGGATACGATGTTATTACAGCGCTCTCTGTAACTGATGACAAAGCTCATTATTACCCGGATTCTTCTTTCTTTATTACAAAACTGATTGCAGATAAAACTACACATAAACTTCTTGGAATCCAGGTATTCGGACCAGGCGCTGTCGATAAAATGGTAGATATTGCAGTTATGGGAATCAATATGGACGCTTCTCTGGAAGACTTCGAAAATGCAGACTTTGCTTATGCACCTCCATTTTCCACTGCAATTCATCCATTTGTACAGGCTGTATACGTTCTTATGAATAAAATTGACGGAACTCTTACAAGTATGACTCCTGCAGAATATTTGGAAGGAAAAGCAGATGACTACCGCATTCTCGATGTAAATCTTGCTCCTTCCATTCCAGGTGCAGATTACATCAATCTTGCAGAAGTAAACGGACCAATTCCTGGAATTGAAAAAGATGAAAAGCTTCTTCTTGTGTGTGCAAAAGGCAAACGAGGATATTTCCTTCAGAACCGCCTGAAACACTTCGGATACACAAATACTGTTGTTCTGGAAGGCGCAACCTTCTTCAATGAAGTTCATGTAAAAAATATTGCTTCTGCGCTTCCTGAAGAAGAAATCAAACGTGTGAAAGCACTTGGCTTCCTTATGGATAAGCGTACAGGAAATCACTTTAACGGACGTGTTATCACAAGAAACGGAAAAATCACAGCAGAAGAAATCCGCGCAATTACAGAAGCTGCTCAGCTTTACGGAAACGGGGAAATCACTATGACAACCCGTCTTACTATTGAAATTCAGGATGTTCCTTATGAGAACATTGAACCGCTTCGCGAGTATCTTGCCCAGGCAGGTCTTATGACCGGCGGAACCGGCTCCAAGGTTCGTCCTGTTGTATCCTGTAAAGGTACAACATGTCAGTATGGCCTCATTGATACCTTTGCACTGTCTGAGGAAATTCATGAACGTTTCTTCCTTGGCTACAACAATGTTCTTCTTCCTCATAAATTCAAAATCGCAGTAGGCGGCTGTCCGAATAACTGTGTAAAACCGGACCTTAACGACCTTGGTATTGTAGGTCAGAGAGTACCGGAAGTAGATATTGATAAATGTAAAGGCTGCAAGAGATGTAAAATCGAGACAACCTGTCCTGTAGGCGCTGCAAAAATGGTTGATGGAAAAATCGTAATTGATTCTGCCATCTGTAACCACTGCGGACGCTGCGTAGGCAAATGTCCGTTTAAAGCATTTGAATCCTCCACTTACGGATACCGTATTTACATCGGCGGACGCTGGGGCAAGAAAGTTGCACAGGGACGTTATCTGGATAAGATTTTTACAGATAAAGAAGAAGTTCTTAACACCATTGAAAAAGCCATCCTTCTTTTCCGTGAACAGGGAATCACAGGTGAGCGTTTTGCAGATACTGTAAATCGTCTCGGCTTTGAAAATGTACAGGAACAGCTCCTCTCTGACAGTCTTCTTGCAAGAAAAGAAGAGAATCTTGCTGCGAAAAAACACTTAAAGGGCGGCGCAACTTGCTAATAAAAACAACTTTCCAGGCAAAAAACAACCCGAAAGGAATTTCCTTTCGGGTTATTTTTAAGTATCTGTGCTATTTTCCATAGACAATATTGTCTCACCTAATCTGTTGTAAATCTCTACTGCATCCTGTACATGACGGGCAGCTCCGGCTCCTCCCGCAGCTCCCGCTGTCACAAAGATATATTCCCGTCCTTCTATCTCAGCAAAGCTTGCAAGACAAAGACCTGCTTCACTTGTATATCCCGTCTTACCACCCTTTATTTCCCCTCCTGTAACCGCAGGACTGGAAAGATTTTTAAACATGGTACTATAATAGGTTATTCCATCGGGATGAATATTGGTAATTCCTGTAGAATGGCGGGAAGCTTCTATGATTTCCCTGAATGTATCATTTCTGAGAGCATATTTTAAAAGAACTGCCATATCAAGAACTGTACTGTAATGTTCCGGATTATGAAGTCCTGTGCTGTCACAAAAATGTGTGTTTTTCATTCCGATTTTTGCTGCCTTCTCATTCATCAACTCTACAAAAGCTTCCTCAGAACCGGAAATATAATCTGCCAGGGCAATGCAGCACTCCGCACCTGATGGCAACAGCACTCCATATACCAGATCAATTGCCCGCACATTCTCTCCCGGCTGAAATCCCGCCTGTGTGGCATTCTGCTCATAAAGCCCCGCAAACATTTCCTGAGTAAGGGCAATCTCCTGGTCTAAGTCTTTTATCTCTTCAATTGCCAGGATTGCTGTCATCATTTTTGTCATAGACGCGGGATAAATTCTTTCTTCTGCTCCCTGAGAACCCAGAATTTTTCCGCTGTTCGCCTGCATAAGAACTGCATAAGGGCTTTGAATCCCGCTTATATCAAGCTCTTTTACAACAGGCTGGCTGAATTTTAAAAGCCATGCTCCCACTCCCTTATCCCAGCCTATCAAAATAACAAGGGCAGCAATTACAATGACTTCCACAAATGTACAAAACACAATACGCCCTGTGTTCTTCTGTTTTTTCCTTCTTCCTCTGCTTCGTCTTCTGGTTCTTCCTGCCGGTGACATAAAATCCCCTCTCTTCTTTCTCTTTCGAAACTATGTGATAAAGTCTTATTATCTGGGGATATTGTAACATAAACCGTAATATGGTTCATCTAAATAATCTCTAAATTGAAAAAAGATTCTATAAAGAACATTCCACAAACCCTTTTCCTGTCAGTACAACTGCCTGTTTAAATCCGGCTTCCTTCGCAAGAGAAACTGCCTGATTGTATCCGTATACAATCCCTTGTGCAGTATGGGCATCTGCTGTCACAATAATGCGTCCTCCCATATCATGCCACTCTTTCAGTAAAAAAAGAGCCGGATATGGCGTCTTTCGATAACCGCGCGCCATAGCTCCGGTGTTAATTTCCAGCACTGTCTTTGAAGGGCTGACTGTATGAAGCGCCTGCAGTGCAGTCTCTCTATACCACTCTGCATTTTCATCAAAAAATCTGTTTCTTTCGTTAAACTTTGTAATCAGATCCATATGCCCCAAAACAGGAGGATTCAAAGCCGCCATACGGGATACCTGCTTAAAATACATCTGAACCATATCCTTTATGTTTCCGTTGAACCCTTCATCCTGACATTTTTCAAAGGTGTCTTCGCTTAAATCCACCGGATAATATCTGTCGTTCTCCGGCTGCAGATAATGAACACTGCCAATCCAATAATCAAATCCATCATGTACCGCATCAGAACAAATGTCCCACTCCAGTCCAAGAAGCACTTCCATTTTCCCAAGATACTGTTCTCTAAGCTCCATTGCCTTTTTTCGGTAGTCTGTCATGTCATATGGTAAAACGAAATCTTTATCCTGAGGAACTGGCGTATGGCTGTGTCCGGATACTCCATAATACCGGACACCAGCCTTATATGCTGCCTCTGCCATTTCTTCCATTGTATTTTTGCCGTCGCAAAAAGCAGTATGTGTATGAATAGAACACAGAAACGGCGTCAGATTATTCATTGCATTCTCTCCTGCTTTACTTTATGGTCAATTACATGGCGCTTTTCCAGCTCCTTTGTAATATCCTCCATTGTAATTCCCATCTGCACCATCAGAACCATCACATGATAAGTCAAATCTGCTATCTCATATATAGTCTCCTCCTTATCCTGCTTACTTCCGCCGATAATTACTTCTGTACATTCCTCTCCTACTTTTTTCAGGATTTTATCTAATCCCTTTTCAAAAAGATACGTTGTATAGCTTCCTTCCTGAGGCGCTGTTTTGCGTCCTTTAATCAGTTCATAAAGCCCTTCATAGCTAAACTGTTTTAGTTCCTCAGAAAGATAAACCGGCTGAAAGAAACAGCTTTCCTCCCCTGTATGACACGCCGGTCCGTCTTTTATTACCTCCACAACAAGAGCGTCCTTATCACAGTCAGCCGTAATACTTACAACATGCTGAACAGCTCCTGATGTTTCTCCCTTACGCCATAACTCCTGACGGCTTCGGCTCCAGAAACAGGTTCGCTGTTCGTCTATGGTAACAGCCAGACTTTCCCGATTCATATAAGCCAGCGTCAACACCTGTTTTGTATAATGATCCTGTACAATAGCAGGAATCAAACCCTGTTCATCAAATTTCAGCTCCATATAAGATTTTCCTCCAATCAAATCCGCATTTCCACACCCCTGGCTCTAAGGAAACGTTTCAGGTCTTTTATATCCACCTGTTTTGTGTGAAAAACAGAGGCGGCAAGACCTGCATCCATTCCGGGATGTGTAAATAACTCTGCAAAATGTTCCATAGTTCCGGCGCCTCCACTGGCAATTATAGGAACATGAACTCTTGATGCCAGCTCATCCAGCATTTCCAAATCAAATCCGTTTTTTACTCCGTCAGTATCAATGGAATTTAAAACTACCTCGCCTGCTCCGTCAGCGACACCTTTCACAGCCCACTCCATTGCATCAATGCCTGTGTCCTCTCTGCCTCCTTTGGCAAAAAGATGAAACTGCCCGTTTACCCGCTTCACATCCATAGAAAGAACTACGCACTGGTCCCCGTATTTTTTAGCAGCCTCTCCAATCAATTTAGGGTTTGCAATTGCTCCTGAGTTCACACTTACCTTATCCGCGCCGCATTTTAATACCCTGTCAAAATCATCCAGGGTACGAATGCCTCCTCCCACTGTCAGAGATAATCTCTCGGAATCTTCAGCCCAGCAAAATCAAGGCTTGTAAATTCCTTTTTT
>Scrappy_p2__coassemble_495_pt1 | contig 95645 bp, 83 predicted proteins | sample Scrappy_p2__metabat2_low_PE_024 | metagenome-assembled genome bin Scrappy_p2
GGTCTACATGGTCAAGTGCGTGTACACCGGGGAACGACTTGTCTATGCCTTTCATTGTTAAAATGACTTCACCCATGTCTTCACCTATATGTCCTTTCTAATGATTGATTAGTTCTTTCTCTTTTTGCTTCGTACATCGGCGTATACAGCCAGAATTACGATAATACCGGTAATTACATACTGATAATCTTTCTGGAAGCCCATTGCCAGGATACCTTCCTGAAGAAGAGAAATAATCATAACACCGATAATACTTCCTCCTATGGAAGCTACACCACCTGCCATGGAAGTTCCACCCATTACACAACTTGCAATTGCATCGTTATTAAATGTATCACCAAGACCAGGCTGTACAGTTGTATAAGCACCTACATATGCGATAGCTGCAAATCCTGCAAGAGTACCACAGATAACATATGCGATCATTTCCCATTTCTTTACGTTTACACCAGAAAGACGAACTGCCTCTTTGTTGCTTCCAAGGCAGAGGATATAACGTCCGATTGTTGTGTTATTCAAAATGATTGCACAGATTACTGCAACAATCAGAAGAATAATCAGACCTGTAGGAATATCTGCACCGCCGATTTCCATACGAATCAGGTTACGATACCAACCAAGTCCGTTTTCATCTGTTGCCTGTGGCCAGCTTACAGACTGTGTTGCTGTAAATACAGAACCAACACCTTTTGCAAGCATCATAAGAGCCATAGAAGAGATAAAGGACGGAAGTCCCATATACGCTACTAAAAATCCATTCAGGATACCAAATACAAGACCAACTGCGATACATACAAGAAGTGCTACTGCAACCGGTACACCATCTTTTGTAAGAAGACGTCCGCCTACTAAAGCTGCACAGAACATAACCGGTCCGATAGAAAAGTCAATTCCGCCGGTTGCAATTACAAAAGTAACACCCAGTGCTAAAAATCCCAGGAAGTACGCATAGTTAAGTGCACTTAAAATACGGGAATAGCTAAGGAATGTAGGGCTGATGACTGCGAATACAATGTACATCAGAAGAAGTACACCGCATAAAACAATTCGGTTAAATCCAACTTTTTTCACAAATGGACTGTTTTTAAATTTCTCCATTTCCGTTCCTCCTAATTTCTAAGGGTTGCCGCATGCATAATGTTCTCCTGGGTTGCTTCGGAGATGTCGATTTCTCCTGTCTTTTTACCCTCGCACATTACCACGATACGGTCACTCATTCTTAAAATTTCTGTCATCTCAGAGGAAATCATGATAATCGACTTTCCTGCTGCTACCAGTTCATTCATTAAGTGATAAATCTCACTCTTTGCTCCTACGTCGATTCCTCGGGTAGGCTCATCGAAAATCAGTATGTCACAGTTCCTTACAAGCCATTTTGCAATAACGACTTTCTGCTGGTTTCCTCCTGACAGGTTTACCACTAACTGGTCTACATTCGGAGTCTTTGTCTTTAAGGATTCTACATACTGCTGAGCGATTTCTTTTTCTTTCTTCTTATTAATGAAGATTCCCTTTGTAAATTCGCCCATTGTTGCCATAGTGGTGTTCTCTGCCACGCTCTTTCCTACAACGATTCCGTATCTCTTACGGTCTTCAGAAAGATATCCGATTCCGCATTTTACTGCGTCCATCGGGTTTTTAATATCCACTTTTTCTCCGTTGATATAAATATCTCCGCTTTCCTTCGGGTCCGCTCCGAACAGTGCTCTCGCTGTCTCTGTTCTTCCTGCTCCCATCAGTCCAGAGAATCCGAGGATCTCTCCTTTATGAAGCTCGAAGCTTACATCGCGCACCATTCTTCCTGCATTTAAATGCTCTACCTTCAGCACTACAGGTGCATCCGGTGCTACAGTGCTCTCTGTCTTCGGATCCTCATAGATTACACGGCCTACCATCATGTTGATGATGTCGTCCTTTGTGGATTCTTTTGTGATCAGAGTTCCTACATATCCTCCGTCTCTCATGACGGTTACACGGTCTGTAATGACTTTGATCTCATCCATTCGGTGTGATATGTATACGATTCCAAGCTGCTTTTCACGGAGGTCACGGATAATCTTGAAAAGTTCCTCTATCTCCGTCTCTGTAAGTGCCGCTGACGGCTCATCAAAAATAATTACCTTTGCGTCATGGGAAATCGCCTTTGCAATTTCACACATCTGCTGCTTTCCTACGGTAAGATTTCCCATCTTCTCTGTCGGATCAATGTCGATGTTCAGCTGAGCGAACAGCTTCTTCGCTTCCTCATTCATCTTTTTGTCGTTAATGAGTTTTCCACTCATCATCTCACGACCGATGAAAATGTTCTGCGCTACTGTCAGATGGTTCATCATGTTCAGTTCCTGGTGCACGATTACAATACCTGCATCCTGAGCTTCTCTTGGGTTGGAAAATGTTATTTCCTTTCCCTCATAGGTAATGGTTCCGGAATCCTTGCTGTAAATACCTGTCAGTACCTTCATCAGTGTGGACTTACCTGCTCCGTTCTCTCCCATCAGGGCATGAACTTCACCTTTTCTGATTTCAAGGTCTACATGGTCAAGTGCGTGTACACCGGGGAACGACTTGTCTATGCCTTTCATGGTTAAGATAACTTCTCCCACAATTCTCCCTCCATTCTTTCCCTTATTTGGTCACGGCCTTCTTATCCGCAAACGCGGTCTGCCTGCCAACTGTAAATATTATAGAACCTGTTTCTTAAAATTTTAATGGAATATCTTATAAAAAAAGGTTAAAAATTTACGATACCATAAATTTTTAACCTTTTTCTTATTTTTTACTGATTTTTTTGTAAAGAGGCTCTCTGTGATTTAAAAGGAAACAGCAGCTTTTCCACTTCTTTGTCATACATATTTTCCGGTGTAACAATCTGACAGCCGGAATCAATAAACAAGCTTACTTCCTCCCCCTCTAGAAAACGCAGGGTTTCGCGAACGCTCATGTAGCCCATCTTAAATGCTTTCTGAACCACAAAGCACTGAAAAATCCCCTGCTCCATAAGCTGTACCGCCTCCAGAGAGCTGTCAATCCCTACAACCTTTACTCTATCCTGAATTCCAAGTTCCTTTACGGCTCTGGCAGCTCCGACAGATGAATACTCATTCATTCCCGCAATCATCTGAAGATCCGGATATTTCCTTAAAAGTTCTTTTGTCAGTTCGTACGAGCGCTCGTAAAGCGAATTACAGTACACAACCTCAACTACATTTTTTTCCAGTTCTCCGAGACCTTCACGAAATCCCTCTTCTCTCTCCATTGCCGTAGAAACTCCCTGCACATGACTTACAATAGCAATCTTTCCATCCGGTTTTAAAAGAGTTGCCGCATACTCTCCAAGCTTCTTTCCGGCATCCAGATTATCCGTAGAGACCATAAGATCCTGCTCTCCCGATTCTGTATACGAATCTATAAAGGTAATCATCGTCCCCTGTTCTTTCGCTGTCTTTAACGCTTTTTCATAGCTTTCTGACGAATAACTGGACGGCGAAAATAAAACGGCATCCGGCATTTCCTGTACTGCCTCCTCTAACAGTTCCTCCTGCTTTTTCACATCCTGTTCTCTTTCCGGAGCCGTAATTTTAATCTGGGCTCCATATTCTTTTGCAGCCATCTGTGTTCCGGAAATAAGAGAAGTCCAGAAATCATTTGTACCGTCTTCTGTTTTTGGAATATAAATCAGATTCCACTCTTTATTTTTTTTCTTCTGCTGCTGATAATATCCGGCAGAAATCCCAATGCAGATAAGAAGGACAATCACACCTGCTGTAATCCATTTCCCGTATTTTTTCACAATTTTCCTCCCGTCTCCACGGGAATGGTAATCACCGCTGTGGTGCCCTCATTTTTTTTGCTCTTATACACAATCCCGTATTCCTCTCCATAGTAAAGCTTCAGGCGCTTCTGAACATTGTATACCCCCACTCCGTTGGAATGGTAATTTACCTTATGCTTTTCAAAAATATGGGAAAGTGTTTCCTCATCCATTCCCACTCCGTTATCTTCCACCTCAAGGACCGCTTTTTCTCCCTCCCGGTAGCCACGCACGATAAGAAAGCCTTTGCTGTCTTTATATTTCAGCCCGTGATAAATGGCATTTTCAATAATGGGCTGGAGAACCAGCTTAATAATTTTTACGCCAAAAATGGCAGGTGAAATATCGATCTGAAACTCCAGTTTATCTTTATAACGCATTTTTTGAATCGTAAGATAACTTCTCGCATATTCCGCTTCCTGTCCAATCGATACCAGCTCATCTTCATTGCTGATGCTCTGCCTTAAAAGCCTTGCAAGAGAGGCAGTCATAAGTACAACTTCCTCATTTTTCTTTCCTTCCGCCATCCATATGATAGAGTCCAGCGTATTATAAAGAAAATGCGGATTTATCTGAGACTGAAGCGCCTTCAATTCACTTTTTCTTTTCTGCTCCTGCTCATGTATATTCTGAGCCATTAATTCCTGAATTCTGTGCGTCATTACATTAAAAGATTTTGTAAGGCTTCCTATTTCATTTTCTGACGAAACCTCAAGATCTATGGTAGGAAATTCTCCCGTCTGTACTTTTTTCATAGAGTCGCGAAGACGCTGAATCGGATATGTAATATTTCTGGCAAGCAGCCGTGATAATATCAATGCCAGCACAATCAAACCTGCAGCACAAACAACATACACTCTCTGTGCCTGCCTGCTGCCTTTTAATAGTTCTGCAACATTCATACATCCCACTACTGTCCATCCTGTTTTTTCTGAACGGGAAATAGTATATATTTTTTCGTGCTCTCCTTTTCCAACTGTGACTGTATCTGTTTTCGCATTCATGACCGCATCAATATTTTCTGTCTGCAGCTCATTATATAGCTGCTGCTGCTGCGGATGATATACAATATTTCCATCCTGATCTACAATAAAAACATATCCCTTATCTCCGATACTGTTCTGATCACACAGCTCGCTGATTGCACTGTAATTCAGATCAATAAATACAGCACCCTTTGATGCACGGCTTCCCACAAGATTTGCAATCCCTCTGCTCATGGTAATTACCCAGGGACGCTCTCCTTCAATTACATGCTGCACATGAGATGAGGTAAGAATAGACTCCCCTCTGCTTTCTACTGCTTTTTTGTACCACTCCTGCGTAGAAAGATCCAAATCCGGATTTTCTGTCTGATACCCCGTGTTAAAAAGAGAATTTCCTTCATCACACACAAGCCCGATATTTTTTATATCTGATCTTCCCTTTAAAATAATCCGGAACTGCTCCAGAAGACGTTTCTCGTGTCCCCTGTCCGAACTTTCCCGAAAAAGATAATACTGAGCGTCCTCGCTTCCTGAAATTACAGACACAATATTATCCATATAAGTAATATACGAATCGATATTCTGATTTATCTGTTTTGTAATCGTCTGCGTATAAAGAACGGAATTCTCAAAAATTGCAGAATCCGTATATTTTACTGATACTGCTGTTACAATCAATACTGCAGAGAGCACCAGAATGGCAACTGCCGTAAAAATTGTGCTCTGTATACTTTTAAAATGTCTGGAAAGGCAAAGCCCTATCCTGGATTCCTTCATTTTCGTTTCTCCCTGGCATATTCCGTAGGTGTTTTTCCTGTCATCTTCTTAAAGGAGATTCCAAAATAATGCGGGTCTGAAAATCCTACTTTTTCCGCAATCTCATAATTTTTTAAAGTCGTATTTTCCAACAGCTCTCTTGCCTTTTCCATACGAACCCGTGTCAGAACCTCAATAAATGTCTCTCCTGTCACCTCTTTAAAAATCGTACTGAAATGGCTGGTACTGATATTGAGATAAGAGCATATACTGTTAAGGCTTAAATCTGCATCCATATAATTTCTTTTAATATATTCCATTGCCATAGACGCCTGCCGCTTTCCGCTTGAACTGTTCATCCTGCGAAGCTGTTCATATATGTAATCCACATATCCTCTTACAAGAATCATTGCCTGGTGAAAATTCTTCTGCTCGGTAACCTTTTGAAGCAGTTCCTCCCTCTGGCGCATAATATTTTCCGTATCAGAAGTAATGCTTTCACATACATTTCCCGCTGCTCTTATAATCTGCTGTAGATAAATACAGGCACGGCTTTTTTCCACAAGAGCTCCTTTAATCTTTTCCTCCATCTTGTTAAGAGAATCAACCATATCTTCTTTTTTTCCGAAACGTACCGCTTCTGCAAATTCCCATATTTCTTCCTGGATAAAAAGTTCCTTATCTGTCTTTTCCTCTTCCATATCCATAAGAAGATTCCCCCCCAGAAGATACCTGCACTGAATTCCTCTCTGTGCGAGAGCATACGACATACAAAGTTCTCTTGGATTTCTTACCCAGCTTCCGATTCCTATGGACGTCTCAATTCCAATCACTTCTTTTACTTTACTCTGAACCTCTTTACATATTTCTCTTATTTTACGGGCAAATTCTCCGGTTCTGTTTCCTGTAAAGAGAATGCATACGCGACTGCTTCCCTCCTGATACACAATCCCTGCTTTTTCTCTTGTTACAATCTCATCACTTACATTAAACAGCACAAATGCCATAAGAGCACTTTCCTGCCGTTTTTCTATATCCACATACTCCAGATCTGCATATACATCCATATCAAACGCCGCCACTCTGTAACTGGGCGAATCCAGCACAATCCCCATGTCAGCAAGTTCTTTGATACTTTCCTCCACATCTCTTGTAAGATTTACAAGCGACTCTACTGCCTTGGAACGAATCATAATGGCATTTTTTCTGTAATCCTGGGAAGTTTTTGTGAGATTTTCAATCTTTGCCTTTTCTCTTCTTTTTGCGTCCACCTGTTCCTTCATGCTTTCAATCACCTTGCGAAGTTCCATCGCAGTAACAGGTTTTAACATGTATTCACTTACATTATACTGAATTGCTCTTTTTGCATATTCAAATTCTCCAAAACCACTGAAAATCACAATTACAATATCCGGATAGTTGTCATGAAGAAAGTGGCTCAGTTCCATTCCGTCCATATACGGCATACATATATCTGTAAGTACAATATCTACTTCGTGTTCTTTTACAAAAGCTGCTGCCTGCTGCCCGTTTTCACAATCTCCTACAAGCTCACAGTCCATTCCCCTCCAGTCAATATTTTCCCTGATTGCGTCACGTACCAGAATTTCATCATCTACCAGTAATATGCGATACATCTACCTTTTCCTACCCCCGTCAGTTCTTCATTTATTATGTTTTATCCTATCATATTTTGTAGAATTTTACAATCATTCGTGGTATTCTATAAATTAGAAACTCATTCACAATTACGGTTCACACATTATAGGAGAGAGGAGAAACATTTTATGAATACTTCAGACTATTTAAGCGGCATTCAGCATCTTGGAATTCCCACAGAAAACATGGAAGAAAGTCTTCTTTTTTACACAGAGCTCGGATTTGAAATTGCTTTTTCTGCACGTATTCCGGATACTGAAAAGCGTGTTAATTTTTTGCGTCTCGGAAACCTTACCATAGAGCTTTATGAGGACGAACATGCTGCCATGCGCCACGGCGCCATTGACCATGTTGCTTTAAATGTCACCGACATTGAAAAAATTTATGATTTTATCTGTTCCAGAGGTCTGAATAATACGGAAGATGAAATTCATTTTCTTCCATTCTGGGAAAACGGAGTTAAATATTTTACGATTGAAGGACCAAATAAGGAAAAAGTGGAATTCAGTCAGTATTTATAAGAGAAACGTAAATTTTTCATCTTTTCCCGGAAAATATTACCTTGTCTTTCTTCCTGTTTAAAGATACTCTATAGAAAAGAACGTCTGGATTTTCTGACAATCCGGATGCAAAGAAAAGCGACCTGAAAGGAGTCATATTATGTTAAAAGGTATTCCTGAAATTTTATCACCTGAATTATTAAAGGTTTTATGCGAAATGGGACACAGCGACCGTCTTGTAATTGCAGACGGAAACTTTCCTGTAGAATCTATGGGAAAAAATGCGATCACGATCCGCTGCGACGGACATGGCGTTCCTGAACTTCTCGATGCGATCTTAAAAGTTTTCCCTCTGGATACATATGTGGAACACCCAGTAAATCTTATGGAAGTTATGCCGGGAGACACTGTAGAAACTCCAATCTGGGATACATATAAAGAAATCATTGCAAAGCATGATGAGCGCGGCGCCGCTGCAGTAGGCAATATTGAGCGTTTCGCATTTTATGATGAAGCAAAAACATCTTACTGTATCATCTCCACAGGAGAAAAGGCGCTCTACGCAAACATCATGTTGCAGAAAGGCGTTGTTATCAACGACTGACAAACGGCATTTCCTATTTTCATTTTACACATATTCATTTATAAAAAGGCTGCACTGCAGTCTTTTTATATTGAAAAAAACTCCCGGGCGCTCTGTTATCTCATCACCCGGGAGTCTTTGTTTTATTTATTTTAATTTCAGAAAATACAGAAAAATAAGCACAAGCAGAATCAGGGCTGCCGCCGCCCATAAAATGGGATTCATAAATAATCCGGAAACGGCATCTACATTCTTCGAAGAGGCTGTTTCTGCCGGTGTTTCTGTTGGTGTTGGCGCCTCTGTCAGCACTGGTGTCTCTGTTGCCTCCGACGCTTCTGCCGGCGCTGGTGTCTCTGTTGCCTTCGGCGCTTCTGTCGGCGCTGGTGTCTCTGTTGCCTTCGGCACTTCTGTCGGCGCCGGTGTCTCTGTTGCCTTCGGCACTTCTGTCGGCGCCGGTGTCTCTGTTGCCTTCGGCGCTTCTGTCGGCACCGGTGCTTTTTTATCTATGGCTCTCTCTGATCCTTTTCCAGTTCCCTGGCGCTCTCCTGCCTCAGAAATATTGATCCAGCCTTCTTTCTCTCTTCCCGTTACTTTTCCCCAGATATTTCCGTCCTCTGTCTCTGCCTTCATGGAAATATGAACCGTCTCTCCGTTTAAAATTTCCGAAGAAGATATTTCCGGGAATTTTTCTCCCGGTCCTGTATACATTTTCACACTTCCCGCCTTCGCTCCGATCACAAGATCTTCATCTGTCTTCTCTGCTCCCAGCACACCCAGCTCCGATTTTACGGCTTCTGTAAGAGTAACCGGTTTTAAATCGTCGAAAAGTACAAATCCTTTCAGTTTATGGTACTCTGTAAGCCCCCACTCTTTTCCTGTGGTATCTTTCTTCTCCCCTTTAATGTGAAGCGCTGTTCCATTTGGAATCTTTTCGTTATTCAGTTTTCCTCCGGCTTCGTCTGCATTTGCATAAATATCGATGCCCCCGTTTCTGGATTCCACGATCATATAGTAATCTGTCACGTAATCTACTGTCTGTCCTTTATCTCCGTCAGCCCATACAGAAACACAAAAAACAAGACTGAAAAGAAGCGCCAGAAAAATGCCTGCTGTTTTTTTCATATTCTTCCCCTTTTTAACCCTTTTTAATATGTATTTTCTCTCATTTCATTTTACCATTTTCCTGCCGGGTTTCAATCCTTTTTTTGCGACAAACCGGGAAAATACTCGACATTTCATTTCCTTACCACGCTTATCTTTTTGTACTTGCTGTACACAGTGCCGTAAAATTCTTTTGCAAACGCCTGCACATAATACGTATACTTCTGACCTTTTTTCGCAGTTTTATCTACATAAACCGACGCTTTTGCGTTTTTTATATCCGTGATCCGCTTTTTCGCGCCGTTTTTATCCACTCTGTAAATACGATAGCCGCTGCATTTTTCCTGGGGCTTCCATGTAAGCCGGATTCCCTCTTTTACAGATGCGGCAGAAGAAAGCTTCTGCACCGCCGGGGAAGTCACGATTTTTCCGCTGCAGTGATATGGACTGTACCATTTTTTCCCTTCAATGCTCCTGTACGCCCGTACCATGTACTGGTATGTCTCCAGAGACTTTACCTTTTTATCCTGATATTTCAGGGAATTTCTGCCTTTTAAAACTTTTATACGCTCCCATGATTTTCCCGGAATTCGGCGATATACGTAATAGCCTTCCGCGCCTTCTATTTTATTCCAGGAAAGAGAATTATACAGATTGTTATTCGTCCTTACTGTTGTAGATGTTGTTCCCATTTTCGTTTTGGCTGATACTTGTGCAGAATGTGCGCCAAATTTCTTTTCTTTACCATTCAGCACATATGCACGAACCGTATATGTATATGTCACCCCCGGCTTAATATAAAATCCGCTGCTTTTCACATCTTTGTCAAGATATGTGCAGGAAGTGTCTCCCACAACTGATACACGTCCCCTCACAGGTCCGTTTCCTTCCTTTCGGTAAACGGTATATCCGTCACAGCCGGGAACAGACTCCCAGGAGAGCTGAATCTTATTATATCCCTTTACCTCTGCTTTTACAGATGCAGGAACACCCACTGCCAGTTCTCCCGTTCTTGTGTGGGCTTTGATCCTCGGACACATTGCCTGCGCTTCCTTTTCGCTGTGAAGATCGAGCCACTGGCCGCCTGTATATAAAAAGCCCTGCCCCGCCGCTGTCCCTGCGTCAAAAGAACTCCAGCCATATTCAGCGTCTGCTTCCACGCCGTAATTCAGGCTTCCCTGTCCCTGATTCGTAATCACTACCGAATAAAAGCTTCCCGGTTCCAGAATCACCTCCGGGACAGAAATGGTATCAACTCCCTGAATGGACTGTCTGTACACAAGCGGAGCCTCATACGCCGGAGTTCCGCTTACCGGATTATTTCTGTCTTTTAGATTTGTGTATACCTGTATAGAATAAACCGCGTTGTCTGCCCATGTATGCGTCACCACTTCTCCCAGGATTTCCTGATGCTTTTCTGCTGCCTTTGTCTCAAACACACACGCCACTCCTTCTCCTGCAGCAAGCGGACAGGAACTGATCCCTGAACTTCCGTCATAAAAATAATTATTTGGATACTCCGGATATGACACAGCCGTAGCACATACAAGGTTCGAGATGGATTTATCCTCATAGGAAAGATAAAAATATCCGTTTTCTCCCCAGTTCTCTCCCCAGCTGTTTTTCACGATCCATGCCCCGTCTGAGGCAACATTTGAAATCTCATTAAAATTTTCTTTGGAAAAAGTATCGTCCCAGCCAACTACAGTCACTACGTGATTGACTCCTCCTGAAGACGTGCAGCTGTACGCCGCAGTATCCGGATTATAATAAGCGTCCACAGCATTGTACATAATAGAAACAGAATCATACTCCAGAAGAAGCTGTTTCATTCTTTCCGCAGAATAATCAGAAAACACACTGTCTTCCAAATAAGCCTCTGTCCGGTACGCACTGGAAAAGTCATGGTTCTGATAAATAAATTCTGTATGGGACGAATTAGTGAGAAGCGGAAATTCTTCCTCCGGCGCCATTCCTGACCATGTGCTTAAAAATTCAGCGGCAAGCATATCGTTTCCGCCCTCATGATAATCCTTCGCTCCTGTCCAGTTATACATATTGTGGTAATTGTAGTCGTTATCTGTGTTTCCCAGAATATCTCCTGCCCTGTTTGCAAAAAAATAGCAGAGATGCTCCTCAGAAAGGTCAAATATGCCTGCTCCCCTCCGCAGTAATGACGTTTCCATAACAGATGCCATAGCAAAAGCCCAACAGGCGCCATAGGGCATCTGATTTTTTACCGATGTCACGATCCCTTCTTCCCTGGCATCAAATTTTGACGGAAACTCTGCAACTCTCCCCTGTTCCGGAACTGCCCGAAAATCACTTTTTACATCCGGCATCTGGGGAAGCTCCTGCAGATTTTTCATTGGTGCAAGCTGTTCTGCCCTCTCTTCTTCTGTAAGAGGTCTGCCTTTGATGTAGCGGATTTCATCTTCCGTTTCCTCGTCCGTCAGAATATCCTCCGCCGGTGCATCAAGAAGCGTATCTTCCGTCTCACCTGTCAGCTCGTCTGCGGCGGAAACTTCTGATTCTTCTGTTTCAGCATTGTCTTCAAAAACCGGATCTCCTGACGTCAGTTCCGCCGCTGATACCGGAATCCCGCCTGCAGCGAGAGAAACCGCCATAAAAACAGGCAGAAACCGCCTTGAAAAAAATAAATTTCCTCTCATATCTTTTCCTCCAGTTATTTTCTGCCTTTATTATACATAGTTCATTTTTTATTTACAAGGTTCGTTTTCATACTTCCTGCCTGCAATATAGACAGGTATAAAAAGCGTACTGAAAAATACTGCCAGCATTGTCCACTTCCAAGCTGCATTGCTCAATGTAATCCCCTCGTTTTTTGCAAGAAAAGCCCCCGCCGGAAGGAGTATTATGGAAAGGCAGCACCAGTATCTCATAACTTTTATAATATGCGGCCAATTTCTGTTGTTGAATTTCAGTCCCATCATATTCATGCGAAATGGTCCATCATAAAAAACAGTTACTTTTTGTTCATCGTAGAATCCCGGCAGCTTTATTTTTACAAAAAAACAGAAATAAACTCCAAAGATTGCACACAATACTATCAGCACGGCAAGAGACTCAAAAAAAGGCTCTCTGCGATTTAAAAATAATCCTGCCGCTCCCAAAAGCAGAGAAATTCCGTAAAAAATGAACCATCTGCTTTTCACCTGATATGCACGCTCTGTTTTTTCCTCTCCGTAATGAATCGCCGTCTTTACAATATCCTCCACCGTGTCTGTCTCCAAAATGGCATTTTTCTCCATTCTCTCGCACATTAAAAGTTCCGTGACTGAAACTCCCAAAAGCTCTGCAAGAGGAATCAAGAGACTGGTGTCCGGTATACTGTTTCCGGTTTCCCATTTACTCACCGCCTTATCAGATACATAAAGCTGCTGTGCAATCTCCTTCTGAGTGTATCCCTTTTCTTTTCTAAGCGTGGATATAAGAGCCCCGAATTTTTCTTTGTCGATTTCGAACATATTGATCACCTCCACTGAAAATTTTAAGGGAAATTGCTGTTTTTCACAACCGAACAGCAGTAGAATCCCCTGTTTTCACTGGTATTCCGGGTTTCGAACCCAAAAAGGAGCTGTGCGAAATGTAGTTATAAAATAATCCATCTTCCTTTTTGGCTGGAACCTTCTCTTTTTATAATTCCAGATTTTTTCATGGATTCCATATAATACTTAACTGTACTATACTTTTCTCCAATGATACCTGCAATCTTTTTCTGGGACAACGTTGGTTCCTCTTGAATCACTTTCAGGATACGCGCAACCACAGAATTGTCCTGCACTTGGTTAGCTTGGTTAGCAGCTTGGTCAGTGTTACTAACCAAGCTACTGAACATGACCATAATATCCTCACGTTTAATTGTATATTCCGGCATAGGATTTCCAACTTCCTTACAACTGTCTTTTATTTTTTCGATTCCACGTCCCCAAGCCTCAATAAAACCGGCTCTGAAAAATGTATTTGCAATTAGCGGATTATATGGTCTTGACCTATGCTTTCCCATCAGATCATCAAGTGTCCAATCCTCCAGAAAAATGCAATCATTCGCAATATAAAGCCTATCTGCATACACACTGATTTGTATAGGAATCAAAGCTCCATAAAATTTGTGTGCAATAGCATTAAAAACAGCTTCTCTGATTGCGTCCTTTGGGAAGGGATAAGTTTCCACCCTGGTTACTCCCCTGTAAGAAATATCTACCTTTAAATATTTTGTAAAAATAAGATCAACTACTCGATCTGCCTGAGATATTAGAGAGCCGTGAATTTCATCTTGATACCGCAGTTCAGAATCTGATTCAAAATATCCAATTTTAACATAAGCTCCCGGTATCCACTTCTCCGGATTGTGATGAAAAAGTAAGATAGCCGCTCTTTTTAATTGACCATTTTCAAGCAAATTAAGGCTGTCAAGCAGCTGCTCATTCGTAGCCTCAACGTCTTTGCGATCCATTCGTTTACTCAGAACCGCCTGTTCCCGGAAAATATCAAAGCTGTCATTTCTTAAATCTTTTACCGTTACCCCCTGAACCGGACGCTATCCCATGTTATTCCGGTCTTTTGCAACAAGAATTGATTGAGCGCCTGCCCTTTTAACTGTTGCTTGGTACTACCGCTCCGATAGTGATATTCTCCCTTATAATTCACCGGATAACTGTTCGGATCCACACAAATTTCAATATAGTTTTTCTCATCTTCTGTCAACAAATTCACATCTACAATTATTCCCAAAACATCTCGGATTTTATTTGGTATATCCTCCATCAATTTTTTGCTGTCCTGCACCCCAATTACTGTACCCTCATCATTTGTGCCAATGTAAATTTTGCCACCCTGTGCGTTTGCAAAACCACATATCCATTTAAGATATTCGTCCCGCCAGGATTCTTTCCATTCTACATTTTGGCTTTCTGCCACTAACATGCACCTCCTCAGATATTTCCTTATCGTACATTCGTAAGTTACAAATAATGGTATCACACACCTGTAAATTTATCAACAATCGTATTTTTACTGGTATTCCGGGTTTCGAAGTAAAAAAGGAGCTGTGCATCGCACAGCTCCACATCTGCTTTAAGCAGCATATTTTATTTGTAAAGTGGTCCGTAGTTTTTGCAAGCTCTGTAGTCAGCGCCTTCTTTGTCCATTCCGAATGCGTTCCAAGCTGCTGGACGGAAGATTTTTTCTTCCGGAACATTGTGCATGCAAACCGGAATTCTCAGCATAGAGCACATTGTGATAAGATCTGCACCGATGTGTCCGTAAGAGATTGCACCGTGGTTTGCACCCCAGTTGTTCATTACGTCGTAAGCAGTCTTGAATGCACCTTCGCCTGTACATCTTGGTGCAAACCATGTACATGGCCATGTGTAGTCTGTACGTTTCCAGAGTTTATCAGAAACTTCTTCCGGAAGGTTTAATGTCCATCCTTCAGCGATCTGAAGAACCGGTCCTAATCCTTTTACAAGGTTCAGACGAATCATAGTAGCAGGCATCTCTGCTTTTGTAACAAATCTGGAGGAGAATCCGCCGCCACGGAAGTATCCGTTGTCTGCTGCGTTCCATGTTGTTGCATCCATGATTGCTTTCTGATCTTCTTCTGTTACATTCCACCATTCTTTCATTACGCCGTTGCCGTTTTCATCTTTTGCTTCACCGCAAGCATCAAGACAGCATGCACCGGAGTTAATAAGATGGATGAATCCGCCGTTTTCTTTTGCAACGCCTTCCAGATCGTAGCCTGTTGCTTTCTTAACAGCTTCCGGGCTCCAGTATGTACGAACGTCTGCGAACATCTGCGCACGGTTTGTAAGAAGTTTCATGAACATCATTCCAAGACCGTTTAATACGTCGTTCTCTGTTGCCAGAATGTATGGCTCTCTTGCGCCATTCCAGTCAAAGGAAGTATTTAAAACTGCCTCTGCGAAGTCACCGTTTGGATAGAAGTCTGTCCACTGTCTCTGTCCCTGGAAACCAGCTGCAAGTGCGTTATGTCCGATTGCTTCCTCGGAGAATTTCGGATCAAGATTATCACAGCCATTCATCAGCTCTTTGATGATAACTGCCATCTTAACTACAAATTCAAACTGCTCTTCTTTCTTCTCCGGGCTCGTCTGTAATTCTTCCGGGTTCTTGTCGAAACCGATCTTACATGTTTCTTTTGCCCATTTCAGAGCTTTTTCAAACTCTTCATGATCGTAGATACCTTCTGTCATACGACGGATGATTTCTACTTCGTCAACAGATTCTACACGCATTCCAAGGTAGGATTCGATAAAGTCGGAATCAATAATAGATCCGCCGATACCCATACAGATAGAACCAATCTGTAAGTAGGATTTACCTCTCATGGAAGCAGCTGCAACTGCTGCACGTCCGAATCTTAACAGTTTTTCCTGAACGTCTTCCGGAATAGATGTGTCGTCTGCTTCACAAACGTCATGTCCGTAAATACCGAATGCAGGAAGACCTTTCTGTGCATGTGTTGCAAGAACAGATGCAAGGTATACAGCTCCCGGTCTTTCTGTTCCATTGAATCCCCATACAGCTTTGATTGTCTGCGGATCCATATCCATTGTCTCAGAACCATAGCACCAGCAAGGTGTAACAGTTACTGTAATATCAACGCCTTCTCTGCGGAATTTTTCTGCACATGCTGCAGATTCTCCAACACGTCCGATTGTTGTATCTGCGATAACAACTTTTACCGGCTCTCCGTTAGAATATCTTAAATTGTCTTCAAACAGTTTTGCAGCGGATTTCGCCATGTTCATTGTCTGTTCTTCCAGAGAACCTCTTACGTCAAGAGCACCTCTTCTTCCGTCGATTGTTGGACGGATACCAATTACAGGATAACCACCGATTAATCTGCTTTTTGCCATAATGAATTACCTCCATTTATTAAGCTCAATATCTTTGTGAGAGAAGTTTTCCTATCTAAAAAAGCCGCAGGAAACCTGCTCTCGTTTCTTATGTAGCCAATTATACATTTGCCTTCTTTAAATTACTTGTGCTATAATAGCAAATAATAGTACAATATTCACTTTTTTGTATTTTTTTGGAAAGGAGGCTTTTTCCATGCACGATTTAGATCAAAATGAAGACCGTTTAAGAGGCACTTACGGCTTTCCCTTTGAATTTCATCACATTGACAGCAGTCACCCACGCTACATTATGTCCTATCACTGGCATGTGGAATATGAAATCATGCGTGTTCTTGAGGGAACTCTCACTGTTACTTTAGACGAAAAAAGTTTCACAGCAAAAGCCGGAGATATAATTTTTGTACATAGCGGAATTCTGCATTCTGGCATTCCGGAAAAATGTGTCTATGAATGTATTGTTTTTGATATGAATGCATTTTTGAAAGCCGGATCTGTATGTTCCGGGTACATTCAGAGAATTGTTCACCAGGACATTATGATTTATCACCACTTTACCGCAAAACAAAAGGAAATTATTGCGTCTGCAAATAGTATTTTTCAGGCTTTCCTAAAAAAAGAGGACGGATATGAGCTCACTGTCTTTGGACAATTTTACCACTTTTTCGGTCTTATTTTTGGTAAACATTACTATTTTGAGAGTCTCCCAAAAGCAAGGCGTGATTATAAGAGGATTCTTCAACTCAAACAGGTTGTGGAATTTATTGAAAAAAACTACAGTTCCCCCATTACCTTGCAGCAGCTCTCTGCCTCTGTTTCCATGTCTCCTAAATATTTTTGCCGCTTTTTCTCGGAGATGACGCACCAGACACCTATGGACTATTTAAACAGGCAGAGAATTGAGCAAGCGTGTTATCAGCTTTCCACAACGGACGATTCCATCACAGAAATCGCATACAGAAACGGATTTAATGATTTAAGTTACTTTATCCGCACCTTCCGAAAATATAAGGGTATTACCCCCGGAAAATACAGAAAACCAGGTGCATCACACCCGGTTTCCTGAATATCTTTTTCTTATATAAACATAAATCTCTCCCAAAAGGAAAATACACCAGAAGACAGCACTGATCGCCATTCCTTCCTTCATTCCCGGAACAATAAACGTAAGGGAATAGTTATGAACTCCTTCTTTCATGGAACAGGCAGCAAATCCCAAATCTCCTCGGAAAAGTGCCTGTTCCTTTCCGTCAACTGTCAGATGCCATCCCTTTTCATAAGGTATCATAAACATAACGTATCCGTCTGATGTGCAGACAGCCTGCCCTTCGATGTGGGATTCGTCCGAAATAATTCCCTGTAAAACGACTCCAGTCCCTTGTTTTCCCATCTTCTTTACTTCTGATATATCGGCAATATCGGTTCCTCCCTCTGCGGCAATCACATTTTCAAGCAGAACATCTCTTGATTCTTTGGAATACAATTTTTTAAAGCTTTCTTCTGATATGGCGTCCGAAAAAAACTTGGCCGTAAAGGCAGGTTCTGTATTCTTGTAAAGATAAATATCTCCGAACTGCTCCAACTTTTCATATTTAGACGAATCAAGGTTTCCGTCTCTTGAAAGGAGATAGCGGATTCCGAAAAAAGCAGCCAGCTTATTATCTTCCACACAGTCTGTAAAACTGTAATGATTATGGTCCATTGCATATAACTCCGGACAGCAGGTATCTATAAATTCCTTCAGGTTTTGATTTAAAACAGAATTATACGAACTGACACCGTAATATCCCTGCGCCTGCGCATCCATACACCATGTTCCGGAAATAAAATCTTTTTCCAAACGGTAAAATCCCTGCTCATGTTCTTCCAGCCATTTCAGCGCATCCTGTATATTCGGATTATACAACGCTCCGAAAAATCCCTGGGGAATCGTCCTCTCCGCCTTTTCCACCCGGAGAGGGTCTTTTGAATTTCTTTCTTCCTCATAAACTGCCTGCTGTGCTGCAATCTCCTCTGCCGGCGTATCTGATTTTCTGACACAGATTCGCCCTTCATAACAGGCACGTCCATCAGAAGTTACATTTATAAATAAAAGAACGAGAAGAACCGCCATCGCAGAATTTTTGTATCTGCCGCCCTTTACACAGTATGCCACACATACAGCCATACACAGACCAGTTGCACAAAGTATGAAAGCATTTAACTTGTGCTCCAGAAAAAGACTCTGCTTATATCCCACTGCATACACAAAAATCATCACAGCTGAAAATACAATAATCACGGAAAGCGGAATGTTCCCCTGCCCCCTTATATAATCCCAGGTCCAGGCAAAACTCAAAAGAAAAAACGGAATCAGCACAAAAGTATATCGATTTGTCATATCTGAAAATCCGTTAAAAACAAAACCGCCAAGCTCTACTGTCACACAAAGCACAATAAGGACAGCGCCGCTGTACACCGCTGCCTTCGTTCTTTTGGCTGCCCCGGATTTCCAGAACACAAAAAGAAACGCTACATTTAAAAGAACCGCAAGTGTAGAACAAAAGAAAATCGGATCTTCGTAATAATTAAAATAAGCTTCAAACCATTCGTCCTTTTTTGCAAAAGTCATCTGCAGGTTTGAGGAAAAAAGACGCATAAGCACAGATTCATAAAACTTTTCCGGATAAAAGGTAAGAAAACGTTTTATGGATTCCAAAAGCCCTCTGTCTCCTGTCCCCACTCTTGAAGATACATTTAAGAGGAACTCAGAAAGAGGAAGAAAAATTCCCATACTCATTCCAAGCCCCAGGATAATCCTCCAGCAGCCGCCGAGAAATTTTAAAATCCGCTCTTTCCATTTTTTTCCTTCTTCCATAACAATGCGGAAAAGAAGATAAAGACCGAGCGCCGCCAGACACATATAGCTGAAATATGCGCTGTAAATCCCCGTAAGAAAGACAGCAAGGGGAAAAATCACCTTTCCTTTTCTGTTCTGTATATACTTTTCACAGCCCAGAAGAAGAAATGGAAAATACACGACTGCCGTGCCAAATTGATAATGTTGTCCCCATACAAGAAGGTATCCGTTTAAGCCGTAGGCGAAGGCAGCCGCAAATTTTGCCTGTCTTCCAAAAGAAAAGCAGGAAAGATAGTGATAAAAAATATAGCCTGCTGCCAGAACCTTTAACACCTGAACCCACGAAAGGACAAAAAGCATTTTATCCGGTCCCAGAATCACTCCAGCCCCCACAGTCAGAAGAAACGCCGGATCAAACGGCTCCAGTTTAAAATAATTTACTCCAAACCCATGCGTCATATCCCACCAGGAAAAACTTCCCTCTCTTATATGATTTACCACACTTGTGTACTGCATGACATAAAGCTGCAAGGTATCTCCGCCAACATCATTAAATACCATCAGCTCGTTTCCGAAAAGATACCTCCAAAAAATAAAAAGGCTGCTCATAAACAAAGCTGCCAGTAGCAGCAGCCTTGTCTTTCTCTCCGGATTCATAAAATTTTTATTATCCATAATCTGTTTCATTTAAAAACCTCTTACTTATAACCTTTTCAGAGAAAAATCCTGGCTCTTTAAGGTAAGGTTAGGATTATAATAAGGATCCGGTTTTGCAAAAATCTCCGGCCAGTGACTTTCCAGCGTTGCGATTTCTCCCGCAAACCGCTCCCTCTTTTCCGGCGTATCCTCAAGTCCTCTTGATTTTGACTCGTAGTGATACAGCTCCACGTACGGATTGTATACCACAAGATACCCTGCATCCCGCACCTTCAGACAAAAGTCAATATCATTAAAAGCAACGGCAAGGTCTGTACTTAATCCTCCGACCTTATCAAAGGCTTCTTTTTTCACCATCATACATGCCGCCGTCACTGCGCTGTAATTCTGCGCACAGATGATCCTGTGACAGTAACCTGTATTTCCGCGGGGCTGCTGTACAAAGCAGTGTCCTGCAATTCCGCCAAATCCAAGAACAACTCCTGCATGCTGCACCGTATCATCCTCATAATAAAGCCTTGCTCCCACAATCCCCACATCCGGTCTCATACAATAACCCAAAAGCTCTTCCAGCCAATCCTCATTGATAACCTCTGTATCATTATTAAGAAGGAGAAGATACTCACCCTTCGCATAAGAAGCACCGAAATTATTAATCTCAGAATAATTAAAAGGACCGTCCCAGTAAGCCATATGAACCTTCGGATTTTTCTTTTCCAGCTCTTTATAATAGGAAAAAGTCCGCTCTTCCGTACTATTATTTTCCACAACAATATATTCAAAATTCCGATAAGTGGATTTTTCTTCTACAGAGGAAATACACCGTTCCAAATCCTCAATGTGGTCTTTATTTGGAATAATAATGGAAATCAGTGGGTCGTAGTCGCGAATGTATCTTGTCCTGTAAAGTCCTAGATATTCGCCCTGATAAACCTCTGCTTTTATGCCGATTCTCTCAAAATGCGCCTCAATAGCTCTCTTGCCTGCATCAAAGGCATACATCTTGCTCTCCGGATTTTCGGCTGTGGAATCCTCATGGCATCTCCAGTGATACAGAATTTTAGGAATGTGATAAATATGCTCTGCTTCCTCCACACATCGGAAAATAAAGTCATAATCCTGAGCTCCGTCAAATTCCGGACGAAGAAGACCAACTTTATCAATCAGCTCTTTTTTCGCTACAAACAAATGGCAGATATAATTCACTGTACAAAGCAGATCCAGGTTAAAATCCGGCTTAAAATGGGGCATAAAGAAACGGTTACCCTTCATACTCATCTTATCCTCATCTGAATACAGAACATCCGTATCTGGATTTTCATTTAACGCTTTCACACATTCATAGAGAGCATGTTCGCAGAGCACATCGTCGTGATCTGCAAATGCAATGAAATCTCCTGAGGCCGCCTCCATTGCCGCATTTGTATTCTGAGCGATACGGAGAGGCTCTTCATTGCAAATAACCTTAATTCTTCTATCAGATGCCTCCATCTTCTCTAAAAGAGCAGAAATCGGAGAATGCTTTCCGCTGCCGTCTGAGAGACAGAGCTCCCAATTTGTATACGTCTGAGCTTTTACAGAATCTACAAGCTGTTTTAAATACTCCTCTTTTGTCTTGTAAAGCGGCACAACAATACTGATTTTCGGCGCATAGTCAAAAGTTGCCTTTCTCTGTCTAGATAGTTCTCCCTCTGTTGGAAGATGCTTTGGAAGCCAATCGCTGTAATCTACAGGTCGGTTCGTGCGCTCTGCAAGCTTTCTTGCCGCTTTTACAGCAAGCGCCTTCACTCCGTTCGCCCTCATATAATCCAGCGCCTTTTTTCTATATTTTTCTGTTTTTCCAAGCAAAACCTCTTTTGTTCCAAGTCCTACCTTATGAACTGCTTTGCTTCCGTCTTCCTGGCGCATTACAAGATAAAGAAATTTCCCGGAAAGTCCGTCTGTCTCCACGTAAAATCCTGGTTCTCTGTCAATAAGGCACTCCCGGAACATTCCTTCCACATCCATGCGCGCATTTCTCTGCACAGGCACAGAAAGAGGATTTTTATTTTCATCAAAGAGGCGAATCTGCACATGGGAAGCCCCTGCTGCCCACCCTCTTAAAACAAGAGAATGATTTTTTCTGTTTACCCGTTCTTCCTCTATATAAAACTGAGGCTTTCCTCTTTTCTTCGAAAGAACAGAAGTCTTAATATGAAACCACTCCAAGCGCTCTTTCTCAAAAACAGCGTACACCTTTAACATCTTGTATCCGGTCAGATCCTCCGGAAGCTCTATAAGAGCTTCCACTCTCTGTCCTCCTAAAAGCTCTCCGTCCTGAAAACGCTCTACTGCACTTTTCGCAACACACTGCTTTGTGGAAACAGAAAGCTTCTTATTGTCCAGAAATGCCTCTATCGTATATTTTTCAGGAATCACTCCCTGTATCAGATATTTGCACCTGTCATTTAAGAAAAAACGTTCCTTTTCCACTACCAGCAACTGATTTCTCATGCTTTCCTTCCTTTCCATGTCTCATATCGTTTTGCAAGCGAACAATCGCCTCTTACAAGACTTAAATTGGGATTATAATACGGATCTCCTGCCAGAAGAAGCTCACCATATCTTTCCTGAAATGCGTCGATTTCTTTCCGGAAACGCTCCTGCTTTTCCGGAGTTGTCTCAAATCCCCTCGATTTTGACTCATAATGATAAAGCTGTACGTCCGGCAGAAATACAACTTTTTTATGCAGTTCTCCTGCACGCAGGCAAAAATCCACATCATTTAGTGCCACTTTAAAGTTTTCCCCGTCAAGACCAGAAAGCTCGTCAAAAACAGATTTCTTTACCATCAGGCAGGCTCCTGTCACTGCGCTTACCTCCTGAGCAGCTACAAGACGTCCCATATATCCTGTGTGATTCTTTCCAAAACCTGTAAGAATATGCCCTGCGAAACCGCCCATTCCTACAACAACACCTGCATGTTGTACTGTATCGTCAGGATAAAGCAGCTTCGCGCCCACAATGGCAGTATCTTCTCTCTGACAATAGCCAAGCATCTGTTCCAGCCAATCAGGAGTGATAACCTCTGTATCATTGTTAAGAAGGAGATAATAATCCCCATCTGCGTATTTCGCACCAAAATTATTAATAGCAGAATAATTAAATTCTCCCTCCCAGGTAACGACTTGAATGTTCGCATACTGCTGTTTCAGTTTCTCATAGTACGCAAATGTCTCTTTTTCCACACTGTTGTTTTCAATTACAATAATTTCTTTGTTTTCCCAGGTACTCTTTTCCATAACAGAGGAAATACATTTTTCCAGATCCTCAATATGGTCTTTATTTGGAATCAAAATAGAAACCTTTGGATTTCCCTGTACTTTAAATTTTGTGCGATACACAATAAAGATTCCTGTAAACTCTGCCTCTGCCAAAAGGCCGCACCGTTTATAATGTTCTGAAAGCGCCTTTTTCCCTGCCTCCACCGCATAATTTTTGCTGTCCTGATTTCCTGCTGTAGAACCCTCATGGCTTCTCCAGTGATACAGCACTTTTGGAATATGATAAACATGCTCTGTATGTTCGGCACATCTTAAAAGGAAATCGTAATCCTGCGCCCCGTCAAACTCCGGTCTTAAAGTTCCGACTTTTTCCAGAAGCTCTTTTTTTACAGCTACAAGATGACAGATATAATTGATACATCGCAGGTAATCCAGATTGAAATCCGGTTTAAAATGCGGATAAAAAAGATTTCCATCTTTATCCATAAGGTCTTCATCTGTATAAATAAGTTCTCCGTCCGGACAATCTCTGAGAAGAGCAGCCATTTCATAAAGGGCATCCGGAGAAATCACATCATCATGATCTGCAAAAACAATAAAATCACCCTCTGCCATTTCAAGGGCTGCATTTGTATTCCCTGAAATCCCTGTATTTTCTCTCAGATGCTTATAAAAAATCCGTCGGTCTTTTCCATAATTTTCCTGAATAAACTCTCCCAGTGTATCATCGCTGCTGCCGTCTGCCAGACAGAGCTGCCAGTTTCCGTAGCTCTGCTTTGTAACAGAATCTATCATTTCTTTTAAGAAGGATACCGGTGTATGATAAAGAGGAACTACAATGCTGAAAAAAGGCATATACGAAAAATTCTCTTTTCCCTGTCTGCGAAGCTCTTTTCCGGATGGACTGTGCTTCTTTGCATATGTTTCATACGCATCCGCAAAAGAGGAAGACTCCTCCCACACATAATCAAGAAATCCACGAATCCCAAGAGCTTTTTTTATTTCCTGATTCTTCTCTCTGTTTTCTTTTCCCACTGTACGGGCAATTCTTCCGATTCTTGTATTTTCTCTGTCAAAACGGCGCATATCAATGATCTCCTGCTTTGTTGCAGCCCCGTTTTTAAATTCCACAATCAACTTTTTACTTTTTACCTTATTTCGGGGAATTTCCAGAATAAAACCGTGACAGGCATCTGCCTCCACACCGAACACTTCTTTTAAATCCGGTCGGCGCACACTGCTTTTAGAAACCTCTTCCTGAATTTTTCCTTTTTCGTCCAAAACAGATAAGGCATATCCGCCAAAAGCATCTACACACCAGCCCTGGATATGCACTTTATCCAGACGTTTTTCCACACACTCCATGTAATACTGAAGAGTATCCTGATAATACTCTTTCTTTACCTGCTCCATTGTTTTCTGCATAACCGGAATGCTCTCTTTCCCACAGCAGACTCTCACCCGAAGAAACTCAGCAAGAGAAAACAGGTTTTCTATATTTTCAATGTAAATCTCAAATCCTGCGTTTACGTCTGGAAAAGAAAGTTGGGGAAGCGCTGCCAGCACATCGGGACGCTCTGTTCTGACTACTCTACAGGAAAGAGGGGCATAATCTGCCCTTACCTGAACCTCCGGCTCTAAGTCCCCTGTGTACAGCCACCCTGTTATAATACACGTTCCATTATTTTTTCTCTGGTATTTACAGGCGTCCACCGTTACCCTGCATTCGCTCATTTCCTCACTTCCTTTCTACCACTTTTCTGTATTTCCTGTACATTTTCCAGATTTTTGTATTCTTCATTTCCCGGATAAGGTAATTCTTTTTCTTAATCTCATCTTTCAATTCTCTGTTTTCTGCCTGAAGCTGTGCATATTTCTCCTGAATCCACATAGCGCCCGGAGACATTGCGGTAAACATATCTCTCATTGGAATATGTCCATCCGTGATGTATTTCTGGAAGGAACTCTCCATTTTTTCAAACTGCCTGCACATACAGGGAGTAATACCGAATTTTCTATAAATCTCTTCTTCGTCAATCACTTCCCGCATAGGATTGGAATGAATATAATAGTGAATCACGCGGTATAGTACAAATTTACCGGGAACCGGAAAATCAAATGTCCACTCATAATCAAGAACAACCGGAGGGTTGGTAAGTACAAGATTCTGACACACCATGTCAATATCTGTCACATCTGCGCACTCCATCTCCCGGAAAAATACAGTCTCTCCAAAAACTTTTGTAAACGCCTCTGTCTTTTCAAAGACTGTACCTTTATATATTTTTTCGATTTCTGCAAGATACCCTGTAAGAAGTTTTTCCGCCTCTTCTTTTTCCCCCTGCTTCAAAAGACTATCAAGACGTTCCTCCAGAGTTTCTCCTGATACATATTCCAGAACAACGCTTTTTCCCTCAAGCGCACATTTGTTGCACACAAAAGGAGAATCTTTGAATCCCTTTTCCAGCGTTTCTCCCCATTTTGCCAGAGAAGCTACATGCTCCTCTCCTTCTTTTCCAGCAGGCGTTTTCCGCACACTTCTTACACCATCCTGCTCCAGAATATCCGTACGAAGAGAAAATCTCGGACTTCTCTCATTGGAATATTTACTGTATATTAATTTTTCCATTATCTGCCCTCCCACTGTGCCACTACAAGAAAGGAATTGGAAAATTCCGGAAACATTCCGCTCTCAATCAGGGAATCGTATACTCTTGGCTCATCAAATAAAAAGATTCTCTCTCTGTCATAATTTGCAAATCCATGAGAAAGCTCCCCTTTTTTGGGGAGATAATCATCGGAATAAATCGTCATTGGGAACTTGTAGTCCGGATATGGATAGTAAAATGCGGTAGAAAACTCTCCTGCCCGGCTGATAATATCAGAAAGCTCTGCCTTTGAAAAAGTTTTTACTCCCTTTGTTTCCGTATACCCTTCCAGACCTTCAAAATAAGTTCCTGTGTGGTCTTCTGTACAACCTGCCCAGTATTTTAATCCCAGCCTGTTTTCAATGGCTATGACAATTTTTCCTCCAGGATTTAAATGACGGGAAATCCGGCGCAGCATTTCTACGTACGGTTCTTTTGTGCCGATATATCCTTCTGAATATTCAAACACACCGATTAAAGTTATATAATCGAATTTCTCTTCCAGATTTTTTTCTATATCCTGGAAATTTCCCACCATAATTTTTACGTTCTCATAATCTCTGTTTCTGTAAGCATTGATGGTACTTCTCATTTTAGAAAGCTCAATGCAGGTAAGAGAACTGGCCTTCTCTGCAAGAGCACCTGTGACTGCTCCGCAGCCGGAACCAATTTCCAGCACCTTATCTTCTTTTGTTATGGGAAGCCATTCCAGAATGTTTTTTCTTATATGAGAAAAATGATAAAGAACAGGCCAGCTGTTCCTCTGTGCAATGACAGCGTTTAATTCCTCTTCTCTGTAATGCTTCGCAATTTCCAGAAGCTCTTCCTCAACGGGACCGTCACTGTATAAATCTTCTCCCGGATAATAAGTGTAGTCCAGGGTCACATTTCCGATTTTTTCCTGCATAAAACTCTCCTTTTATTCCAGTTCCTCAATACTCACTTTGGAATTCATATCATAAAAGCCTACTGTGTTTTTGTGGGAGACGACTGTAATGTTGCAGGCATCATACAGCCTGTGAAATACAGTAAAATCTCCGCCTTTATATCCTGTACAGCCGAAAGAGAGAAGATATTCCCCTCCCTGAAGGCTCATTTCCTGGGTAAAGGTCACAATACACTCTTTTCCTGCCTCGGAATGCTCCACTTCCATTTCCTCAAAAAGTGTGTTTGTTCCTGTGATCTCTGTTCCCTGTATATTTTTGAAGGTAAACGCCATAATCGGCTGCTGAATCGTCTCATGAAAGCATACCTTCATCTTAATCGAAAAGCTGCTGCCTTTTTCTATGGTATTACTCTGTCTTCCCTTGGAATCCAGAACAACAAAATCCACAATCTCAGCCTGCTTGTCTCCGTATTCCAGAGTATCCGGATTTACCATAAAACCGGCTCGCCAGTTTTCCGTTTCTTTTCTTGAAGAAGGCGCTTCCTCCTCCCCCTGCTTCACAGGATCCTGATTGACAAGAAGCTGTTTGTACATATCTACCATTTCTTTTGGATTGCCCTCGTCCAGCATCTGTCCCTTATTTAAAAGAACTACCTTGTCACAGTATTTGGAAATGCTGCTCAAATCATGGCTCACAATCAGGATAGTTTTTCCCTGATTCTTAAATTCTTCAAATTTATGATAACATTTTGCCTGGAAAAATACGTCTCCCACAGAGAGTGCCTCATCTACAATGAGAATTTCCGGGTCAATATTGATAGCTACTGCAAAGGCAAGACGCACAAACATACCGCTCGAATACATTTTTACAGGCTGGTGGATAAAATCCCCAATATCTGCAAAAGAAAGAATATCATCAAGACGGGCATCTATCTCCTCCTTTGTAAAACCGATCATGGTTCCATTTAAATAAATGTTTTCAAGACCTGTATACTCCATATTAAAGCCTGCGCCAAGCTCAAGAAGAGCGGAAATTCTTCCGTTTACTTTCACCTCTCCCTCTGTTGGTGAAAGAACGCCTGTAATAATCTTTAAAATCGTAGATTTACCGGAACCGTTCGTCCCGATAATTCCCACGCATTCGCCCTCGTTTATATCAAAATTCACATCACGAAGCGCATAATGTTCTCTGTATTTCTTTTTTCTGGACAGCCCCAGTGATTCCTTTAACCGGTCCGAGGGCTTGTCGTAAAGTTTATACATTTTTGTCAGGTGCTGTACCTGAATGGCTTTTTTATTTTCCACTTGTCCCTCTCCTTATAATACATCTGCAAAATGAACGCGAAGACGTTTAAATACCCAGTTTCCGAAAAGGAAACAGAGAATGGTAAATATCCAGAAGTAAAGCGTCCACATCGGACTTTCAAAAAACCACTTTTTCATAACAAAAGCATCTCTGTAACCAGATACAATATAATACATCGGATTTAACTGAAGCACCTTCTGAAGAAGAGGATGTCCCGGAAGAGAAGTTTCCGCAATCCACATAATCGGTGTCAGCCAGATTCCTACCTGCAGACCAATGCTGATAATCTGAGTTAAATCCCGAAAGAAAACAACAACAGCGCAGGTAGCATAAACAAGTCCCAACACAAGAAGGAAGGTACATATACTGTAGTAAAGAATCTGGATATAATATAAATCCGGAAATCTTCCGTAACACATATACAGAATAATTGTAAATAGCACGAAAAAGCCGTGCACAAACATCGCTGAAATAATCTTCACAACAGGAAGAACGCTGATATTAAAAACGACTTTTTTTACAAGATAATTATATTCAAGCAGAGAGTTTGTTCCTCCTATCAAGGCATCCTGAAAGAAAAACCACGGCACGATTCCAGCCACCAGATAAAGGACAAAGGGAACTCCCAGATCCCCTGTACCGGAGCGAAAGCCCACGGAAAAGACAAACCAGTATACAAGTATGGTTACAATTGGCTGCACAAACGCCCACACAATTCCCAGATAAGAACCTGCATACTTTGTCTTAAAATCATTTTTTGCCAGTTTGAAAACCAGCCGGCGGTTTTTATATAATTCCGCCGGCAGGAAAAAAATAGTCTTCAGCATTCCCGACTCCTATCTGTGAAACTCTTTTAAGCCGTGCCATTTTTGGTCCTTGTCAGAAAGCTCCAATTCCATTCCTTCCGGAACCGGCCATTTTACACCAATATCCGGATCATTCCAGATAAGACCGCCCTCATCGTTGGGATGATAAAAATCAGAGCATTTATAAGTAAATTCAGCATGGTCAGAAAGTACAAGGAACCCATGCGCAAATCCCTTCGGAATAAAGAACTGCTTCTTATTTTCTGCTGAGAGAAGAACGCCGTACCATTTTCCAAACGTTTTGGACCCTTCTCTTAAATCTACTGCCACATCGTAAACTTCTCCGCTTACTACGCGCACAAGTTTATCCTGGGGATACTGAATCTGAAAATGAAGTCCGCGAAGAACCCCGTAATGTGAACTTGACTGGTTGTCCTGTACAAACTCCACATCAATTCCCGCTTCCTTAAAATCATTGTAATTGTATGTCTCCATAAAATATCCTCTGGAATCACCAAATACAGTCGGCTCGATTACTTTCAGCCCTTCTATGTCTCCGCATGGAGTTACTTTAATTTTTCCCATTTTTTATCTCCTTTCAAAATCCTTTGAACTTTAAAATTGTATCTGTCACATATGCCACGTCTTTCATGTCAAGATTGTAGAACATAGGAAGACGGAGAAGTCTCTCGCTCTCTTTCGTTGTATACACATCTTCCCCTGAAAACCTGCCAAACTTCTGTCCTGCCGGAGCTGTATGGAGGGGAACATAATGAAATACACTCCTGATCCCATTTTCCTTCAGATAGGTGATCAGTTCTGCCCGCACTTCCTGATTTCTCACTTTCAGGTAATACATATGGCAATTATTTGTACAATCCTTTGGAACAACCGGACGTACGATCTTTCCTTCTTCTTCCAGAACTGCAAGGTGTTCATGATAGTAATTATAAATCTCTTCCCTCTTCTTACTGATTTTATCACATTCTTCCAGTTGTGCATAGAGGTAAGCTGCATTCAGCTCACTTGGAAGATAAGAAGAACCGTAATCAATCCAACGGTACTTATCCACCTGTCCCCGGAAAAACTTGCTTCTGTCTGTTCCTTTTTCCCGGAGTATTTCCGCCCTCTCCTGGTATTTATCATTCCGGAAAACAAGAGCACCGCCCTCTCCCATTGTATAATTCTTTGTTTCATGAAAACTGTAACAGCCGAAATCCCCGATTGTGCCGAGCGCCTTTCCCTTATAATAAGAGCCAACCCCCTGAGCTGCATCCTCCACAACTTTCAAATTATACTTTTGGGCCAAAGCCATGATTGTATCCATCTCACAGGAAATTCCTGCATAATGAACCGGAACAATCGCTTTTGTTTTTGGTGTGATGGCTGCCTCAATCTTTGTCTCATCAATGTTCATCGTATCCGGTCGAATATCTACAAATACAATTTTTGCTCCTCGAAGCACAAATGCATCCGCTGTTGATACGAATGTATAGGAAGGCATGATTACTTCGTCTCCCGGTTTTATGTCGCAGAGATAAGCTGCCATTTCAAGCGCATGGGTACAGGATGTTGTCAGCATCACATGACGAACATCAAACTTTTCCTCCATCAGTGCAGAGCATTTCTTTGTATAGCTTCCGTCCCCGCACAGCATTCCCTTTTCTATCGCGTCCTGTATATAAGCAAGTTCTTTTCCCACAAACGCAGGTCTGTTAAAATCTATCATCTTCTGTTCCCTGTCCTTTATGCATGATTTACACATACACCATTTTCATCAAAAATATAAGTCATTCCATCAATGGCAATAGCCGTATTTTGCGCCATGATACCGGATGTCTCCGTCCATCCTGGATAAAAATAATACCATTTGCCTTTTATCTTATGCCATTGTTTGTATGCTTTTCCTTCCTTATTAAAATAGTATGTGTTTATTTTACCATTTTCCTGAATTTTGGCAAAGCCGCTATTCATTCTTGCGCCATCTGCACCATAATAGTAAATATCTCCCTGACTGCTGATTCGTTTTCTGTTTGTAAACGCATATCCTCGCTTGCTGTCAAAAAGATAAAATTTTCCATGTACATTTCTGGAGCCTTTATATGCATATCCATCTGCTCCCATATAATATTTCTTTCCTTCTGTCTGCACCCAGGTATTTGCTACACGGATCCCGCTTGCATCTGCATAACAAGTTCTGTTTGTAGAAGCGGAATAAAGAAGCTGATTCTGGAACAAATGGCCATCCTTACTGTCAAAACAGTAATATTCTCCACCTATTTTCCTTGTTCCTTTTAAAGGCTCTCCATTCTTATAATAATATTTTTTGCCATCCTTTTCTACCCAGCCATCTTTTCCTGTACCGCTGTCCTCTCCTGAGTCACCTGGCACATAACTGCTTACCGGCTCTGTTCTCGGTATGATTTTCTTTGTATAATCAACATATCCGAAATTAACATCCACATTACAATCTTTAGGAATACCGTCGATCAGACCCTTTGTAGGATTTAAAACTCCGCCTCCATCCCCGTCTGTTGCCTGCCAAATTGTATAATCGTAAAGAGAGCTTGATGGCGCCTGGATTTTATCTCCGTAGCTTGCAATCCATACATCGAGCCCGGAAAGACGGCTCATATCAATTTTACTGCTGTACCAATAGGTATTACAGTAAATCATTGGATAATATCCCGCCCGCTTTACCTCATTACAGAAAGTAAAGGCAAGCTCTGAAATTTTAGAAGGTGTCAATTCTCCCATTTTTGAATATTCCAGATCAAATACAACTGGATAGGAAACTTTGTATCCTCTCATTTTCTCAATGACAAGCTGCGCCTCTTTTAAGGCCTGCTCTTTTGTGGTAGCTGTGCTGTATACATAAGTTCCAACCGGCATTCCCACAGCATTTGCTTCCCTCATATTATAAGCATACGTCTTATCCATATACCCGGTTCCATATGCTATTCGTATCATGGCAAAATCCACATTTGATTTTTTAACTTTTGACCAGTTGATTTTCCCCTGCCATTCGGATACATCAATTCCTCTCGTAATTGCCCCTGGTATTGCCACGCCGCTCCCATTGTAACAGACACCGTTAATTTTCTGCCATGCCTTGGGGTTCGGTTTTTTATCGCTATCTTTTTTTCTCTGACCTTCTTCTAAAACAACTGCCTCACTTCTGTCATACGGTTCAAAAGGATTCGCATTTACTGCGATGCTCACTCCACTAAGATTCAGCGTTATTACTGCCAGTCCTGCAGCCAGCCATTTTTTCCATTTTTTCATCTTCTACCTCTTTTTTTAGCTATATCTCCTTTGTTTCTCTCATGGTATAAAAGCCACAGCCCTTATTATACAGACTGCCCTCCTAAATTTCAAGAAAGAATGTTAAGGCTGTTACTTCACACATACGCACTCGCAAAACAGGAGATATGCCAAAGGCATATCTCCTGTAGTATTTGTCTTTTCTTCCTGTTTCCTAATCTTTAAATGGATGGATCTGTCGGATCTGAATTATACGGAGGCTTCATAGGAACGAGAGCTCTTCTTCCAAGAGGTCCTCTTAACGCTTCTCTTGATTCGTATTTATTAGAATGGAAAATACGAATTGTTGCTCCGTTACAGTTTTCATATATCCATTTCGCATCTGCTACACAAGCACGAATACAACCGTGAGAGGCAGGATTTCCAAGTTTATTGTACTCTGCTGCCGGAACGCTGTATTGATTCATCGCCACGCCAGCTACAGAATGAACAAAAATTCCTCCAAGACCAGCTCCAGCCACATGTGTGCCGTACTGCCCCCAGGACGGTCCCATAAGACTCTGCCATCTTGAACTTCTCCAGAGAGTGAACTTACCATTTGGCGTCTCTGTTCCCGCTGCTCCAACGGATACACGAATGGATTTTACAGGTACCGTTCTGCTCTTATCATAAATGGTCATAACACCATTTGTCTGGTCCACCTCTACATAGTAAGGTCCTCTGTAAACAGAAGTCAGATCATTGATACGGTAAGCTTTTTCATCAAAGTAATAACGCAGTCCGTCAATTACTGCACTTGTATCTTTGTAGAAACCATCGCCATTTGGATTCACATAGCGTACTTTATTCTCTGAGTTGCTTAAAACAACCCAACCCGTACAGAATTTACCCTGCTCATCAAGCCATCCGTATGTATTATCTTTCCAGCGGAATGCATTTGTGAGAGTTGTGAATTTCTGGAAATAATACCAATTTCCGTTAATCTTCTTCCACTTGTCTCTTGCAAGCTGTCCGTCAGGCTCTGCATAATACCACTTATTGTTATATTTGATCATGGTATTTTTGAACACTCTTCCGCGATGTGTCTTTTCATCCGAAATTTCAAAGAAATATGTTTTTCCGTCAATTTCCTTAATTCCACTTGCCAGTCTTCCAAAGGAATCAAAATACTGACTTCCGACCCATCTATTCATATAATGTTCACCATTATCGCGGAAATAAAACCATCCGAGGAATTTTCCTGACGGCCATGTTACTTTTTGCCAGCCCTTTTTCTCTGAAACACGTCCCGGTGTACTTCCAAAGTAAAAATACTTTGATCCTCCTGAAGTCGGACACTGTTTCCACATATTCTTCCAGCCTACCTGTTTTCCGTTCTTTGTAAAATAGTAACGGCAATTTCCGTATCGCACCAGCCTATCTTTTACAATACGTCCCTGGGAATCAGAACCATACCATGCACCGTCTACACATTTTGTTCTTCTGTTCTTTAAAATATAGCCATTGTGATCCAGAAGATATTTATGGGAATTGCTCTTTGGATTTACGGTAATTGCAATATTTCCTTTATGGATAATAGCTTTTCCTTTATCTTTTCCCTTGTTGCTTCTATTAAAGTAAATCCATTTTTCCCCTTTGCTGTTTGTACCCATGCAGCGCCAGCCGCCCATAAACATCTGTCCCGGAATTTCACTCTCCGGATTAAAGAAATATTTGGATCCGTTTATGCCGATAAATCCTGTTCTCGGTGTTCCATCATCTGCTAACGCATAATATGCACCGTTAATTTCCATATAACCAGGATCTTTATATTTATCATTTAACTCTTTTATGCTGACATTTGCGCCATCTGCACCGTAAAAACGAAACTTATTATTCTGGTAGAGCCAGTAGTTCTTCTTCTGAACGCCAATATTAGAAGTAACCGGGGTTTTGGAAACTCCTGTATACTCTTTATAAAGCTCTGCTGTGCTTTCCTCAGTAAAGTAGAACTCACTCGCTTTTGAAAATCCCGGTGTTCCTGTCTTCACTGTTTTTTTACCAGTTACCATCACACCGTTTTCATCAAAGAAATAATATCCTGTATTTTCTCCCTTTACTGATTTTGTAGTGACACGAATCAAACCATCTGCCGCTTTATAAAACTCTCTTCCCTCTGCTGCCTCTGCTGTACTTGTTCCGTCTGCACCCATTCCAACACCTGCACCGGCCAACGGCTGCTGCACAGTTTCACTCTGCACTGTCTCTTCTGTTGGAACTTCTTCCATTGGAAGTACATCTGAAAGCATCTCTCCCTCTGTTATTGCTTCATCTGTCAGCTGGGCAACAACTGGTTTCTCTTCTGGTTTTTCTTCTGGTTTTTCTTCTGGAGAACCCATCTTTTTCACAAGCTTCCAGCCCTGAGGAACTTTCACCCAGTATTCCGGTCCTACTGTAACAGAAGCTGCTGCTTCTCCTACAGGTACATCCGCTGTATTTCCGACTTCCGGCACATCTGCTGAGCCCTCTCCTGACGAGAGAAGGTCATCCTGCGGCACTGAGGAATCTGTCTCGGGTGTCACAGTCACTTCCGGTGTCACGGTTGCTTCCGGAGTTACTGTTGCTTCCGGTGTCACAGTTGTTTCCGGAATCTCCAGATTGTCGTCCTGATTTTCTTCAGGAATTTCCGGTGTTTCCGGTTCTTCCGGAAGTTCTTCTTCCGACTCAAACGGTTCTGTAGCTACAACATCTCCCACCACACCGTCTGAAACGCCGTCGCTTAACGCCGACGCCCCTGTCTGCACTACCATAGACATACACATGGTAAGACTTAAAACGGCTGTTACCACTTTTTTCTTCATATGTGCTCCTCCTTTTATAATAAATACATATTTCTCTTACTCTCCAAGTCCGCTTTCAATGGCAGATACAAGCGCCTGAAGCGCGGTCTCCTCATCTGCCCCCTCACAGACAAGCTCAATCTCATCTCCACACTTTACACAGGCTCCCAGAACACTGAGAACACTTTTGGCATTGGCAGTTCCGCCGTCAAAAGTAAAGGTGATCAAAGATTTATATTTCATTGCTTCTTTACAAAGAATCCCTGCTGGCCGCAAGTGAAGCCCAGTAGGATTTTTCACTGTCACTTTTTGGCTTATCATTTTTTTCTCCCCTTAGTTATTATTTTTCTTCTGCAATTGTAGAAACTTTGGAAACCTTTATTTCTGTCTTTACATCCTCTATCAGTTCATAGCCTTTGGGAAGATTAATTTTAACAGGAACTTCATAGCTTCCTTCTTCTTTATCAGATAAGTCGATGGACGCCTTAATGTCATCATCACTCAATGCCTCTATATCTCCGTCCACTGCCTTAACTCGCACTTCCATCTTATCTATTTCAAAAGATACCTGAAGATTGTCCGCCTTGTTTTTAAACCGAACGCTATCCTTTGTCGCCGGAATGGTAAAGATTTTGCCCCCTTCCGGAAGAACTCTGATATTGACCCAGACTTCTTCACTGGAGCCACTTGTGAGCTTCAGCCCTTCTGAGAGAAGCTCTGAAATATTGACCTTCTCTTCCACATCATTTTTTGCTCCGCTGATGTCTACACTTTTCTCATCTTGTACCCATATTGTATTTCCCATGACTTTCAATTCATCCAGCGCTTCCTCACTTCCTGCCACACTGACCGTCTCAGGAACAGTCACTGCGCTGTCCACTACATAACCATCCGCCGGCTCGCCTTTATAATTCACATTAATCTTAACGCCGGCACGAACCTTCCACAGTTTCGTAGTTACGGTTGCCTTCACATTATCCATTCCAATGTACTTCATGGAATCCTCTGAAAGCTGTTCCTGATTTTTATCAATGATCGTAAGGTTTTCTGTATCTGTAGTATCCTCTGTAATTCCGTTTACATCTACATTTGCTATTACCTTATCTATTTTATTAATCATGGACTTTGGTCCTGTAATTCTGACTTTCTCCGGACTTACAATCTGAGAACCGATTTCATAACCTTTTCCCGGCATTCCCTCTCCGCTGTTGACTGTCACCATAAACTCAGCTGTCGCTCTGTCCTCCAGACGGACACTCATGTTCTGAGGCTGCACGGAAATATTATTCTGACTGATTCCCGGGCAGGTAACGCTTATGGGAATCATAACCGGATTTGTTTCAAGACTTACTGCCTGCTGCGCATCTGCAACAGCCTGAATATTTTCCGCAGTTATCCGGCTTAATGTTTTCCGCTCTGCCTTAATGGTAACGCGAACGGGCGTCTGCTCATCGTCACGCATACACACCTTATCCGTATCTTCAATATACTGCTTGTTGATCAGCTCCACATTGGAAATAATATAAGTTTTGCTGATTACAGGGTTATCTACATTGACTACGATAAGCCATACAAGAATCGCCACCGCAAGTGACATAATCTTTAAAGGAAAGTTATTTGGTCGTTTTGTCTTCATGCTTCACTCTCCCTTTCAGCAAATGGCGCAGCTTGCCATTTTCAACTACTGTTTTATTCTGTGCCTTTACAAGAGCGGAACGAAGAGCAGCGCTGTTCATACAGCGCGTCAGTCTGCCTCCCTGTGCAATGGAAACATTTCCTGTTTCTTCTGAAACAATAATTGTAAGAGAATCGCTGACTTCACTGATACCCACACCGGCTCTGTGCCGTGTTCCAAGTTGTTTACTCAATTCCATATTATCGGAAAGAGGAAGATAACAAGTTGCTGCCGCCACACGGTTTCCTCGTACAATCACCGCTCCATCATGAAGAGGAGTATTATGTTCAAAAATATTAATAAGGAGCTGACTGGTAAGCACCGCATCAATATTAATTCCCGTTCTTTCATATTCAGAAAGACGATTTTCCTGTTCTATTACAATCAGTGCCCCTGTCTTCACTTCTCCCATATCAAAGCAGGCTTTTACCAGCTCATTAATGGTCTTGTCCGTAAATCTTTCTTTTACTTCCTTTCCTGTGTCAAAGGGAATCAAGGTAGCCATGATTTTTTTCTGTCCCAGCTGCTCCAGCATTTTTCGAAGCTCCGGCTGGAAAATAACCATGACACCGATAATCAATACATTAGACAGCTTGCTGATTATCCACAGGATTGTGTTCATTTTAAATATATAGGCAAGAAAAATGAAGGCAAGCACCACAAGGATTCCCTTTAACAAAGTATAGGCTCTTGTAAACTTAATCCATACCATAAACTGGTATACGAAAAAGGAAATCAGAAAAATTTCTATCACATCAATCACGCCTACACTGGGAAGAGATACTTTTGACAAAAATCCTGACAGTATGGATGAAATGCTTTCCATGGTGCTCTCCTTTCTATTGTCTCTTTTTTATTCTGAAGCAGCTGATCCTTTTTTTATAAATCCTTCAGAGATTCTTCCAGCTTCTTCTCAAAATCTACTTCATCTGCTTTTTCTCTGGAAACCGGTGCGGCAGATTTTGGAGCCGCCTTTTTTTTCCCGTCTTCCTGAAAAATAGGATTTGCATAGGAGACTACGTCTTCCTCTGCTTTTTTCTCTTCTTTTACAGGCTGAGCTGTGATTTTCTTAATGCTTCTCTCAGAAGTTGTGACTGAAGCCTTTGGCACAGCCTTCACATAATAATAGTATTCATCGTCTTCATACTCCAGACGCTCTGTACGTGTATAATCTCCTCCGAATACAAAAAATTCCAAAACGATCCCCACTACAACAGAGAGAAGTGTCTGTATAAGAAGAATCGGCATAGATACGGTAACGCTCACAAAGAAGCTTCCGCCCAGCATAATCAGAATATACGCCACTCCGCCTGTGACAATTGCGATTCTCCATGCAAAATCAAAGGAGCGTGTACGAATCAGATTTACAATTAAAATAACTGCAACAAAAGCAACAAGCGTAATCCACATTGCCCAGTTCTGCATCAGTCCGTCTGAAAGAATTTTCAGCTTATCAAGCATTTCTACTTCCGGATTTGCAAGAATCTGTGACTGACTTCGAATGAGACGGATCACATAATAAAGAATCACACCGCTTCCTGCCGGAAAAACAGAAAAAGCATTTCCAAGAAGCCCGCTTCCAATTGGAAGAAGCGCCGGCATTCCAAATCCGAAGGAAAGAGGCGTACACACAAGCACGATATTCTGCCCTGCACTGAATCTCAGGAAAAGAACAGCAATAAATAAAATAATAATCAGCATAAATGCCGCTACTTCCATCCCCAGAGCATAGGAATGTCCCACCATAAGCAGAAAGCCTACAAAAACAGTCACTCCAGGCGGCAGTATGGAACAGATAAGAGCCAGAATCAGTACGATAAACACATTGTTCAACTGACTCATATATCCCATATTTGCATTGATCCAGATAAAATACACAAGAGAAACTGCAAATTTAATAACCGGCAGAAGATAAATTTCGTACTGCCCGTAAAGGTTCTTAATTTTCTGTTTTAATTCCAGTAATGCTGTCATTTTCTGTAACCTCCCGCTTTTGTGCGTCCTGCTGTTTTCTTTTCTTCCCGGTCATACATTTTCTCAAGTTTCGTGAGTCCTATATAATAGTTTTTCACACTTTTTTTTGCACGATAATACCGGACGGAATACTGAACATATGTGAGAAAAGAATAAAAAATAAGAAGCGCCACATAGCCCAGAATCACATAAATACCAAGATTTACCAGGTTCATTTTATGGATGTTGTTCATGAGATATTCTGCAAAATATGCTGCAAGTCCTGCCAGAATCAATCCATATCCGATTGTGACAAGAAAGAAATTCTTAATAAGAGCCAGACCGATATAATCGCTTCTGTAATATCTGCTCACAGGAAGATATTTCTTACCTTCTCCCTCCTCGTACATGGCAAGTTCTGTCATTATCTTTACTTTTTCTTCATTTAACATAGACAAACTCCTTATATTTAACCATATAGATTAATTGTAACATATATCCCTACCTATGAAAAGTATTTTTCCCAACCTTTTCGGGAAATCCTTAACATTCTTAAGGATTTCCTATACACAGTGTAAGAAAGTATACCTTTTTTGCCCCGCCATCCATAAGGCAGGCAGAAATCTCGTCCATTGTACTCCCTGTTGTATAGACATCATCAATAACAAGCAGAGTAAGGTCTTTTACATTTTTTTGGATAATAAATGCATTTTTCAGATTATTTCTTCTCTCCTGTGCATTCAGCTTTTTCTGTGATTTTGTATTTCGACACTTTTTTACAATCTCCCCGTCACATGGAATCCCTGTTAGAAGCGAAAGCTGTTCTGCAATATATGCCGACTGGTTAAAACCGCGCCTCCGCTCTTTTTTTCTGTGAAGAGGAACCGGTATGAGCCTGTCCGGTTTCCATCTTATAATATTCTTCTTCCCAAAAAGAAACATCGCTTCTGCATAAAATTTCCCATATTCTCTGCAACCGTAATACTTATATTTTTCAATTGAAAGCTTCCACATATCATCATAGGGAAAAATTCCTTTTCCCTGCGTAAAATTCCGCTTTCTTTTTCCACAGTCTCTGCAGTATTCTGCTTCCTTATCCACCTGCCTGCCGCATTTCATACACCTTGTCCCGGAAACAGGGCGGATTTTTTTCTCGCACTCCGGACAGAGCAGACGCTTCTGTTCCCTCAAAATTTCATGACAGAGGGGACAACATCTCGGATATAAAAGATTCAAAAAATTCTCAGCTCTCAAACGCGTCCTTTCTCCCCGACTGCGCTCTCTTCTTCCTGACTTAACTCCCGTATCCTCACATCAAGGGAGCTGTATCTTCTCTGCTGTTTTTCATTGCGTATCATTTCTCCAAATGTCTCCTCACTTCCCACAATTGTCACACATTTGCGTGCCCTTGTCACTGCGGTATAAAGAAGATTTCTATTTAAAAGCATCTGGGGCCCTGAAAGAAGTGGAATCACTACTGCCGGATACTCCGAACCCTGAGATTTATGGATGGTAATCGCATAGGCAAGTTCCAGCTCTTCCATTTGTTTAAAAGAATATTCCGCACATCTTCCATCTTCAAATTCCACTGTAGCCGTCTCTGCAAATTCATTGATTTCTGTAAGAATCCCTGTATCTCCGTTAAACACTCCAACCCCTTTTTCCACAGGAATGCCGTATTTTCCACGCACTTCCCACTCAAGCTGGTAATTATTTTTCACCTGCATCACCTTATCCCCCTGTCGGAAAAGCTGTCCTCCCAGTTCTCTCTCCTTTTTTCCGTTTTCCGGAGGATTTAAGTACCGCTGCAGAATCTGATTCAGCCGCTCCACCCCCAGAAGTCCTTTCCTCATAGGCGTAAGAACCTGAATATCAAAAGGCTTTGCCTGTACATAGCGGGGCATTTTTTCCTGAATGAGAGCAATCACAACACGGATAATAATATCTGCGTCATACCGCCTTAAGAAAAAGAAGTCCCGGCTCTTATTATCAGGAACTACCTGTTCTCCTCTGTTGATTTTATGGGCATTTACGACAATATCACTCTCTGATGCCTGACGGAAAATCTTTTTAAGTTCCACAACAGGAAAGCTTTCACTTCGAATAATATCCCGCAGTACGTTTCCCGGTCCTACACTGGGAAGCTGGTTCTCATCTCCTACAAGAATCAGTCTTGTCCCTGCTGTCACCGCAAGGAGAAGCGAATGCATAAGAAAAATATCTACCATAGACATTTCATCTATGATAATCACATCTGCCTCAAGAGGGTTCTGTGCATTTCTCTCAAACTGCACTGCCTGTCCTTCTCTCTCTTCCTCCGGCATTCCGGAAAGTTCCAGAAGACGGTGAATGGTCTGCGCCTCATATCCAGTCGCCTCTGTCATTCGCTTTGCAGCCCTTCCTGTAGGTGCTGCCAGGCGAAGCTCCGCACCTTCGCTTTCAAAAAAACGGATAATTGCATTGATTGTTGTTGTTTTTCCAGTTCCCGGCCCTCCTGTCAAAACAAAAAGACCGTTGGACGCAGCTTCCCGCACCGCTTTTTTCTGCATTTCATCGAGAACTGTATCCGTTTCTTTCTCAATCTGGGCAATTCTTTTTTCTGTGCTTTTTTCATCTTCCGGGCAGGCAACATTCAGTTCACACAGCATTCTCGCTGTATTCAGCTCCAGATAATAATGCTGGCTCGGATACACAATGGTTTCTTTTTCTCTTTCTTTTAAAACAACCTTTCTGTCAATTGCCATATCCATAAGATGCTTTTCCATATAGGAAATATCCACCTGAAGAAGAGATGCCGATCTTCGGAACAATTCTTCCTTTGGAAGATAAATATGGCCTTCTCCCGATGCCTGCAATAAAACATACAACATTCCGCTTCGAATTCTGTAATCTGAATCTGCCTGGATTCCAATCCTGCCTGCAATTTCGTCTGCAATTTTAAATCCCACTCCGCTTATATCTTCTGCCAGACGATATGGATTCTCCTGTAGAACATTATAGAGAGACTGCCCGTATTTCTGATAAATTTTCGCCCCAAGATTCAGGGAAATCCCGTATTTCTGAAGAAAAATCATAGCTCTTCGCATATCAGCCTTCTCCGTCACCTGCGCGGCGATCTCTCTTGCCTTTTTTTCACTGATTCCTTTGATCTCTGCCAGTCTTTCCGGTTCTTCCTCCACGATCCGCAGGGTATCTTCCCCAAAGCGCCTTACAATTCTCGCTGCAAGAGCGGCTCCGATTCCCTTAATGGCGCCTGAACCAAGATAGCGTTCCATTGCAAGAGAGTCCTCCGGCATCTTTTCTGTAAAAGAGGCAATCTGAAACTGTTTTCCATATACAGGGTGGTGGATATAATTTCCCGAAGCCTCAATCGTTGCTCCCTGGGATATGTCCGGAAAAGTTCCCACACAAGTAAGCTCTTCCTCCCCTGTCTGTTTCAGAACCATTACCGTATAACCGTTCTGGTCATTTCGGAAAATAATATGGTCTATGTATCCTGTTACTGTTTCGCTCATTCTTTTGCTCCCGTGATAGAGAAGAGGTGCTGCGTGGCAGCACCTCTTCTGTTTTACTCCATTTTTGCCATTACATCTGCATATTTCCCTGTTCCCACAGCAGCCACCAACATCGCATCCTGAACAGTCAGCGTATTGACGCCTGTCTTCTGCTCTATCAGCGTATCCATTCCATGAAGCAGCGCGCCTCCTCCTGTAAGAACGATTCCTCTGTCCACAATATCTGCTGCAAGTTCCGGAGGTGTTTTCTCCAGAACTCCATGAACAGCCTCCACAATCTGTCCTGTGGCATCTTTTAAAGCCACACGGATTTCCTCAGAGGTCAGAGTCGTCATTTTGGGAAGACCGGTAATGATATTTCGCCCCTTCACTTCCATTGTTCTGGGATCTGCCTCCTCGCAGGCTGTTCCAATCTGAATCTTAATTTTTTCAGCTGCATCTTCTCCTATAAAAAGACTGTGCTTTTCTCTCACATACCGCATGATCGCCTGGTTAAAATTATCACCGGCTACTTTCACAGAGGCAGATACCACAACGCCGCCTATGGATATTACAGCAACATCTGTTGTTCCTGCCCCAATATCCACAATCAGATTTCCAAAAGGCTTTGAAATATCCACCCCGGAACCAATTGCCGCAGCAATCGGTTCTTCTGCAAGATATACTCTTCTTGCGCCTGACTGGTATGTGGCTTCCTCCACTGCTTTTCTCTCAATCTCTGTAATTCCGCTCGGAACACAGATACTGATACGCGGCTTTCGAAAAGCTCTTGGTCCCATAGCCTTTGCCACAAAAAATTTCAGCATTGTTTCCAACACATTATAGTCTGCGATCACACCCTGGCGCACAGGCCAGATCACTTCCATATTTGAATTTGCGTGAGATGCCATCTGGCGCGCTTCCTCGCCTATGGCACGGATTTTCTCTGTATTTTTATCATATACCACAACGGAAGGCTCCTGAAGAACAATTCCCTTTCCTGTGGAATAAACAAGACTGTTTCTTGTTCCTATATCAATTCCAATATCACTTGCCGGCATTTCTTTTCCTCTCTGTAACTGTGTACTCGTACAGCTATTTCTTATCTTTTATCAAGTACGTCACTTAATGATACCAGAATTCCCGGAAAATGAAAAGAGCTGCCTTCTGAATTTTATGAACTTTTCAGAGTCTCTTTCTCTCTTTCATTTTGTCAGATATTTCTTTACATACTGTCCTGTGTAGGAAGCCGGATTCGCTGCTACTTCTTCCGGTGTACCCTTTGCAATGACCGTACCGCCTCTGTCACCGCCTTCCGGACCAATATCAATAATATAATCGGCCGTCTTAATCACATCAAGATTATGCTCAATTACAACAACTGTATTTCCACCCTCGGAAAGCCGCTTTAAAATTTCAATTAGCTTATGCACATCTGCAAAATGCAGCCCTGTTGTAGGTTCGTCCAGAATATAAATGGTTTTTCCAGTGCTGCGCTTGCTGAGCTCTGTTGCCAGCTTGATTCTCTGTGCTTCTCCTCCGGAAAGGGTGGTAGATGGTTGTCCAAGACGAATATAGGAAAGTCCCACATCGTAAAGCGTCTCTATCTTTCTTCGGATAGACGGAATGTTTTCAAAGAAGGAAAGCGCCTCCTCTACCGTCATATTCAGAACATCGTAGATACTCTTATCCTTATATTTAACTTCCAGCGTTTCTCTGTTGTATCGTTTCCCTTTACATACCTCACAGGGTACATACACATCCGGCAAAAAGTGCATTTCTATCTTTATAATACCGTCTCCGCTGCAGGCTTCACACCGTCCGCCTTTTACGTTAAAACTGAAACGTCCTTTTTTATATCCTTTCGCCTTGGCATCTGCCGTTGCTGCAAAAAGGTCGCGAATCTGGTCAAACACACCCGTATACGTAGCAGGATTAGAGCGTGGAGTTCTTCCAATCGGAGACTGGTCTATATCAATCACCTTATCAAGCTGCTCTACCCCGATAATGTCTTTATGCTTTCCCGGAATCACTCTCGCCCTGTTTAAATCCCTTGCAAGGCGTTTATAAAGAATCTCATTGATCAGTGAACTTTTTCCGGAGCCGGATACACCTGTAATGCAAGTCATAACACCAAGAGGAATATCTACATCAATATTCTTAAGGTTATTTTCCGCCGCTCCTTTGATTTTCAGAAAACCGGTTGGCTTTCTTCTCTCTTTTGGAACAGGAATCTGAATGCGCCCGCTTAAATAAGCGCCTGTCACAGAGCGCTCATTTTTCATAAGCTCCTGCGCTGTACCAATGCCTACAAGTTCGCCTCCGTGTTCCCCGGCTCCCGGCCCAATATCAACCACACAATCTGCAGCCATCATTGTGTCTTCATCATGTTCCACAACAATCAGGCTATTTCCAAGATCGCGGAGGTGTATCAACGATTTGAGAAGCTTATCGTTGTCTCTCTGATGAAGTCCGATACTGGGCTCGTCCAGAATATATGCCACTCCCACAAGACCGGAACCAATCTGTGTAGCAAGACGGATTCTCTGCGCTTCCCCTCCGGAAAGAGTTCCTGTTGCCCTTCCCAAAGAAAGATAATCCAGTCCTACATCGGAGAGAAAACGGACTCTTGCCTTGATTTCTTTTAAAATCTGATGTCCGATAAGCTGCTGCTGACTGGAAAGCACCATATTATCCAAAAATACCTTCAGATTTTCAATGGACATATTTGTAATTTCGTAAATATTTTTATCTGCAACTGTTACTGCAAGTGATTCTTTTTTTAATCTCTGTCCCTTACATGCTCCGCAGGGAGTAATTCTCATAAAGGATTCGTATTCCTGCTTCATGGCATCGGAACCGGTTTCCCTGTATCTCTGCTCTACATTTTTAATCAGTCCCGGGAAAGCCACGTCGTAAACGCCCTCTCCTCTCTGCCCCTTATAATAAACCTTCACAGAGTGCCCCTTTGTTCCATTGATAATCACATCTTTGATCTCATCAGGATAATCCTGAAACGGAGTATCCAGGCTGAATTTATACTCCTCTGCAAGCGCATCCAGAATCGCTCTTGTAAAGCTTCCCTTGTCTGTACAGGACTGCCAGCCCATAACAGCAATCGCCCCTTTTGAAATACTGAGAGACATGTCGGGAATCATAAGATTTATATCAAATTCCATCTTATATCCAAGTCCGGCACACTCCGGGCAGGCTCCAAAAGGATTATTAAAAGAAAAGCTTCTGGGCTCGATTTCATCTACACTGATCCCGCAGTCCGGGCAGGAAAAACTCTGGCTGAAATTCAGCACGTTCCCATCCATGGTATCTACAATCAGAAGTCCGTCCGCCAGCTCCAGGACGGTCTCAATAGAATCCGCAAGGCGTTTCTCTATCCCCGGTTTTACAATCAGTCTGTCTACAATAATCTCAATATTATGCTTGATATTCTTATCCAGCTTGATTTCTTCTGAAAGCTCATATACGATGCCGTCAATCTGTACGCGCACGTAACCGCTTTTTTTCGTGTGCTCCAAAAGCTTTGCATGCGTTCCTTTTCTTCCTCTTACAACAGGAGCCAGAAGCTGAAGCTTCGTTCTCTCCGGAAGTCCCATAATCTGGTCTACCATCTGGTCTACTGTCTGCTTACTGATTTCTCTTCCGCATTTTGGGCAGTGAGGAATCCCTACCCTTGCATAAAGCAAACGAAAATAATCATAAATTTCTGTAACAGTACCTACGGTGGAACGTGGATTTCTGTTTGTTGATTTCTGGTCAATGGAAATCGCTGGAGGAAGCCCTTCTATACTCTCCACATCCGGCTTTTCCATCTGTCCCAGGAACTGTCTTGCATAAGAGGAAAGAGATTCCATATAACGCCTCTGTCCCTCTGCGTAAATCGTATCAAAAGCCAGAGAGGATTTTCCGGAACCGCTCAGTCCTGTAAGAACCACAAACTTGTCCCTTGGAATATCCACACTTAAATTCTTCAGATTATTTTCATTCGCTCCTCTGATCCTGATAAATTGTTTCTTCACTGTATCTGCTGACATGGTTCCTCCAATCTTCCGTAAAACAAATCAAACATCGCACATCTGTTCTTTTAGTATATTACAGGAACGCTTGTTTGGCAAGTGTTTTTTCTATTAATAATCAAACGTATTGTTATTTACTTTTATTGTAGTTTTTGTTTTTTCCCCCTTATAAGGCTTACGGATTTCGATTAAATTCAGCACAGTATAGCCTTTTGCGCGTAAAAACTGAATCATTCCGTCATTATTCGGGTGCACATAATTAAAAACTGTTTCCTGTCCCATTGAACCGGCGATTTCCTCTGCCTTCTCAAAAAGAAGAGAAGCCACGCCCTTCCTTCTATAATGGTTGCTGACAAAAATATGCTCTACCCAGAGCACCTCATCTTCAATCCTGCATACAAGATAACCGACCAACTCCCCATTCTCTTCTGCAACAAAAACAGGATACTGTGCCTTTAAAAAATACAACAGATCTTCCTTGCCTGCCTCAATATCCGGCTTTGCTTCAATTCCTTTATAGGAACATAATTCCACTCGGAAATCAGCGACAAGAGGCGCTGTCCTGTCTATATCTTTCTCGTCTATTTGAAATATATTCATATCATTCTTCCACCCCTTTTATACCTTCCTTTTCAGATGCCGTTTGTACTGCCCATGCGAAATTTTTTTGCCGCAAAATCCGAGCTTCCTTATTATTTTCTCAATATTTTTTCCAGTGTCTTTCCCTTCGCCAGCTCATCAACCAGTTTATCCAAATAGCGTATTTCCTGCATCAAAGGCTCTTCTATTTCTTCTACTCGAACACCACAGATTTTACCTGTGATCATTTTTCGATTGGGATTAAGCTCCGGTGCATTTAAAAAGAAATCCCCATATGCAATATCCCGTACCAGAAAATCTGCAAGCTGCTCCTTACTATATCCTGTCAGCCAGCAAGTAACCTGGTCTATTTCATCTCTTGTCCGTCCTTTTTTCTCCACTTTCGAAATAAGCATTGGATAAATTTTGGCAAAGGACATTTGATATACTTTATTGTTTTCCATATTCATTGCCTCTTACTTTGTTTATAAACCTCTGCTTCTTCTATTGTCTTCAGCGGAAACCAGGGTAAAAACTGATTCACTTCTTCATCTTTTAAAATCTGATACAAAGCTTCTATATCTTTTTCTGTAAATTTTCTTAAAATAAATTAAGCGGTCTGTTATTAATTCAGGTGTATTCATGTTTCTCTATTTCCTTCACTCATGCAGCTCCAGCGGAAGTCCGTCCGGATCAAAGAAAAACGTCATTCTCTTCTTTGTATAATCATCATATCGGATCGGCTCACATTCAATCCCGCATTTCTTTAATTCTTCTGCCGTTTCTTCTACATTTTCCACACGAAATGCCAGATGGCGAAGCCCGCAGGCTTCCGGTCGATTTACACGCTTTGGCGGATTTACTTCCGCAAATATCTCCAGTTCAACCGCTTCTTCCCCATCTCCGATTTTCAAATCCAGCTTCCAGTCTTTTCTCTCGTCGCGATAATTTTCACGTATCACCTGAAAGCCGAGTTTTTCCACATAAAACTCTCTTGCCGCATGAATATCTGATACAATAATTGCAACATGATGAATCGCGTTTAATTTCATTTGTAATCTCCTCATTTCTTAATCAAATGTATTATTTATGACTGTAGTTTTAATTTTTCTTCTTTACAGGGTGTCTGATTACTGTTCTCCATTTTTCCGGCTCAACTCGTCTCGCATCAGACAGATAAATTTCATGGTGCAGACGTTTCTCTGTAAAATCATTCACATACCCATTTTCCTGTAAATACGCGTCCATCAAAGCAACTGTTTCAGGCTCATGGTCGAATGGGCCTATGTGCATGATCTGTATGCAAAGCCCTTCCTCAAGGGTCAGAAATTCTGCTGCGGAGCAATCTATTTTTTTCTTTTCAGATGCAGTTTCTACTGCCCATTCAAAATCTTTTTCTGTCACGAAATCCGGCAGACGGATAACGGAAATCCAGTTAAATGTTTCCTTGTTTTTGTAGTCCACCCCGGAAATGTTCTCCTGCCACCAAAATCCCTCGAGAGGAGGCACTACATATTCGAAAAATCCTTCTATTTTATAAGATGTTTTGTAACTCATTTTCAAAGTATATGCCACTGCGTACAGAACACTGATCGCTTTCTGATATGCTCCGCCTTCTTCATTCGGATTTCCCTTACCCCTCACTGCAATATACTTCGCCGCCGGAACATTTACAATCTCCGGTTTCTTCTTTGGCATATAAAACTCTTTATATTCTTTTTTGAAATCAAATGCCATGTCTGTTCCCTCCGTTTACATTTGTCAATTTGTTGAAATATAAGTACATTTAATCCCATCTGCTTTTGCCACTGCTTCCGCATATTTTAGCAGCTTCACCGCGTAAATCCCCTCTTGTTTATCCCTGTTCTCCAATCCACTTTTTCGCCCATTCGAATAAAACTTCGGACATTTTCGAAAAATCAACAGTCCCTCCGTTTTTCAGACTTAAAAAAATATCCACAATCACTTTTTCTTCCGGCGAAACAGCATTTGACAGTTCACTTTGATGGCGAATGTAATTTCCCGTCTGCCTGAAACAGATTGCCTGTACAACAAAAGAAGCCGATTTATATAATCCTTTCAGGATTTCCTCATTTTTTTCGTACAGCATATTATGTACGCAGCCGTGATAAATGTTACACGCCCCGATTTTTATTGCTCTGTCAACTGCCTCATCGTCAACTCGTGCCAGCAATTCATCAAGGCTTCCCTTTATGGCTTTCGTATCGTAATAGAACTGAAAAAGGTCAGAAGGCTCCCAGTTTAACAGTTCTTTTTTCCCGGAAAGAAAACCGCAGATTAATTCTCTGTGCGGCAGACTGTCCAGCATGGTATTATAATTCTGAACATCCGAAACCGTCACTTCATCAAGAATTACAACCATATCTATGTCGCTTTTTTCTGTTGCTTCCCCACGGCTGTAGCTTCCCTGCAGCCCAACAAACCATACACGTTCCCCGAAAGTCTCCTCTAATTTCTGTAAAAACAGATTTATCCACGCAGTAATTTCTATCATTTTCGTCACCTCGCTCACATAAAATCAAACAGTGAAAGCTGCTCTTCTTTTTCTTCGTATGTTCGTAAATACTCAAATATCTGATTGCTATTATGTACAATGTTGTGCTTGTCGCAGGTTCGGTTAAAGATTTCCATCAGCTTTTTTTCATTAGGACTCGGCAGGACATATTGCTCCCCGTAACAGCGAATATATTTTTCTTTCAGTCCGGGAAATAATCTGTCCAACTGCCTGTAAAAATATTCACGGTTTCCCTCTCTCAGAGTCATGCCCATTCCGAAATTTATGATTCCGTACACCTTTGCTTCCGCACAATAATTTAATATGCCCACCAAATTTTCTTCTGTATCGTTGATAAAAGGCAGAATCGGACAAAGCCACACAACCGTCGGGATTCCCTCCTGCTGCAGAATCTTTAACGCCTCAAAGCGTTCCCTTGTGGTGCTGACGTTTGGCTCCAGCTTCCTGCATAGCGTTTCGTCATATGTCGTTAATGTCATCTGCACCACGCATTTTGTTTTTTCGTTGATCCTTTTTAATATATCCAAATCGCGGAGCACCTGCGCTGATTTTGTGATCAGTGTAAAACCGAATCCGTATTTTTCGGCGATAAGCAGGGATTTTCTCACATACTGAAGTTCTTTTTCCACCGGAATATACGGGTCAGTCATTGCCCCGGTTCCTATCATGCACTTCTTCCGCTTTCTTTTCAGGGAATCCTCCAGCAGTTCAAGAGCATTCTCTTTTACCTCAATATCCTCAAATACATGATTCATATGATAACAGCAGCTTCTGGAATCACAGTAAATACAGCCATGTGTACACCCACGATATAAATTCATTCCGTTTGATGCAGACAGAATACTCTTTGCTGTTACGTAGTGCATATTGTTCTCCTAATCTTTATTCCTTTTCATTCAACAATCCATTCACTCTTTCAATCGGAAATCTGTCTTCAATATCAACTACTTCAAACAAATTTAACGGCAATTTCTCTTCTCCTATTATCGAAAGATATTCATTAACAGCCCTGCGGTCGATCATGATTTTTCCACGCCCTGCCCAATGACGATTACTCTCTTTCTTTTTCAATCCGGAAATCCAGTATTCATCACCATTTTCAATATCTATATAATTTGAGTAACTGCCATTATATTTCTGAAAAGCATGGTCGTTAAAGTAAATTGTTTTCTTACTTTTTGAAGTCCTGACATAACCAATCCATGCCGGACCATCATCAGAATATCCTGTTTTAAGCTCAATATACATTAAATTATTAATCATTCTTAGTCCCTCCAAATACGGTTTATCTATCACTATATAAACTGGAATTTACTCATTTGTAAACGCTCTGTCAAAAGCCCTCACTGTCTCACGGTTCCGTTCATCGTCATAAATATCTGATTCAAAATATTTTCCGCCGTAAACCTCCTTCAAATATCCTTCTTTCAGTTCCATGACCATAAACGAGGGATAATTGTATCCCTCTGCATCTTCTATTCCATAAATATCCGCTTCTTTGAACCCAAACTGGGGATAGTACTCCGGCCTTCCAAAAAACAGAATTGCACCATAATCAAGCCGTTTCGCCCGTTCTATCATAGCCTGAATCAGTGCCCTTCCAACACCCATCCGCTGATATTCGGGTAACACGCTCAGCGGCCCGAAGTTCAGGACGGGAAGCACCCGGTTTTCCTTTTTCACAACCGCATTACTGCAAATAATATGCCCGACAATCGTACCATCTTCCAATTCCGCAACCAAACTAAGCGCCATAATTCCATCCCGGTGCCGTAATTCATGTACCATCCAATGCTCATAGGGGCAGCCAATCTGCCCACGCTTGATTCTGTCAGGATACCCGAAAGCAGCTCTCGTTATTTCTTCTACTCTCCGATAATCTTTTTCTTCTTCTAGTCTAACATTTATCTTCATGCAATCCCCCAAAATTCTGATTTATTGCTCTATTTTCTTCGGTAAACTGGAAGTCGTCTATTTCTTCATACCTTGCTTTGTAAAATGCTTATGTAACAAAAATTCTGTTGGAATAATTGTAAGTACCATAATTCCTAATTGCAAAAACACTAAATAGACAGAATGGTGTTAGAATCATTTCAAAGTTTGTATAATCTTTCATTAAAATCAAAACAAAAAGTGATAGTATAGCCTGAATAATTCCTAAAGCAAAATTCATTCTGCCCCAACATTTGTGTGCATACTTCCATGTTTCATCATTCAGCCTTGACATAGTAGTTCGATATCCCGAAATTCCTTGTCTGTCTTTAGGTGGATTATCTTTCCATGTATATCCCAATATAATCATGGATAATGGTACTAATAGTGAACAAACAAATAAAAATATAAACATCATGTTCACCTCCTTCCAACTTTTAATCCATCTCTTTTCATATACAACAACGGATATGGTTTCCCCTGTTTGTCCAGTTTTGTTCGTTTATAAACCTTGAATGCATATGCTCTTAAAATCCTTTTGCCAGGAGATTCCGTTCTTTCACTTTTGTTATTTTCCTATTACCTTTGCCTTCAATTTCAAATACACTCTCCATTGACGCATTTTGTTCTAATAACTTTTATTTTACAAATACCAATACAAAATTCCAGCCATAAATCCCTCGCAGTTTTTTGCAATCAACGGATTTATAACGGAATTTTGTACTGATATTATAAAATAACACTTATTCCAGCAAAAACTCCGCCATCACTCCATTACTCACGTGTATTCCTGCTCTTGTAAGAAAAATTCTTCCCTCTTTCTCTTCAAGCAGACCTACGATTTTATACTTATCTAATATCTTCCCATACACGCTTTCTATGGGAACTCCAAATCCCTCCAAAAATTCTGCTTTTGACACCCCTTTTGTCATACGAAGTCCCAAAAACATAAACTCTGACATTTCTGCTTCTAAAGATAAAGTTTCTCTGTCTCCCCTGATTTTTTCCGGAAATCCGCTATTATTAAGATACAGAGAAAAGTCCGACGTATTGGAAAAACGCTGATTTCCCCAAAGAGAAGCCGCTCCAAGTCCTAGACCAAGGTATTCTTTTCTCGTCCAATAGCCAACGTTATGTTGGCAGGCAAGGTCTTTTTTTGCATAATTGGAGATTTCGTATTGTTCGTATCCGTACTCTGCCAAAATCCCTGCTGTGTCCTCATACATTCTGTACTCTGTGTCCTCGTCCGGAAGATTCAGCTTCCTTTTTGCAAAGGGTGTTCCTTCTTCTATAATCAGGCTGTATGCTGAAATATGCTCCGGGTGAAGCGCTGCCACTTTCCTTAAATTTCTTACCCATCCCTCATACGTTTGATCCGGAAGTGCACACATCAAATCCACATTGATATTTTGAAAACCAGCCTCCCTCGCAAGGGAAAAGCTTTCCATAAATTCTTCATATGTATGAATCCTTCCGAGGCTCTTAAGCTCTGCTGCCTCCGGGGACTGCAATCCCAGACTCAGGCGGTTGATTCCCACATTTCTGTACAAAAAAAGCTTCTCTTTAGACAAAGTCCCCGGATTTGCCTCTATTGTAATTTCGGCGTCCGGGGCTACAGAAAAGCTTTTATGGATTTTTTCAAAAATATCTCCCATCAGAGAAGGAGAAAGCGCAGACGGCGTTCCTCCTCCCACAAAAATGGAAGATACTTCTCTTTTTTCTGTTTTTACTGCTTCAATTTCCCGCAAAAGTGCTTCTGTATAGGAAGCTTTCGCCTCCTCACTTCCCGGTACGGAAAGAAAATCGCAGTAAGCGCATTTCCGGACGCAGAAGGGAATATGTATATAAAGTTCAAAGGAAGTATCCTTTCTTTTCATTCCGCTTTCTCCTCCGCAAGATATGGATTAACCATCGTTATATTTCCGTTTTTTACGACTGCATCAGGATTCACTTCCTCCGGTGCAGGCGTAGGAGTGGGCTCTGGCGTTATAGTAATTGTCATAACTTTTTCCTCTTTTTCGTCCTTCTCCTTTCCGCAGCCACACCCGGCGGCGAAAAGACAGAGAAAGCTAAAAGACAAAACTGCCAGAAACCTTTTCTTTCTATTTTTCATAAAAACTCCGCTCTCCGGCAGCAATCCTGCCGGCAAACCTTACTTATCGTCAAGCTTTAAGACACTCATAAACGCTTTCTGTGGAATCTCTACATTTCCAATCTGACGCATACGTTTCTTACCTTCCTTCTGTTTTTCCAGAAGCTTCTTCTTACGGCTGATATCACCGCCATAACATTTGGCAAGTACATCTTTTCTCATGGCTTTTACTGTCTCTCTTGCAATAATCTTGCTTCCAACAGCCGCCTGGATCGGAATTTCAAAAAGCTGTCTCGGAATCTCCTCTTTCAGCTTTTCGCACATCTTTCTTCCTCTCTCATACGCAGTATCTGCGTGCACAATAAAGGAAAGAGCGTCTACTTCTTCTTTATTTACAAGAATGTCAAGCTTCACAAGCTCACTTCTTTCATAGCCGCAAAGTTCATAATCAAGAGATGCATATCCTCTGGAACGTGATTTCAGTGCGTCAAAGAAATCATAGATAATTTCATTAAGAGGCAGCTTGTACTTTAAGAGTGCACGCGTCTCTTCCATATATTCCATACCAATATACTGACCTCTTCTTTCCTGGCAAAGATCCATAATTGCCCCGATAAATTCTGTCGTCACCATAATTTCCGCATTTACCATCGGCTCTTCCATATATTCAATCTCTGACGGGTCAGGAAGGTTTGTGGGGTTTGTAAGATCAATCACTTCCCCGTTTGTCTTATAAACCTTATAGATAACGCTCGGCGCAGTTGTTACAAGGTCAAGATTATACTCTCTTTCCAGACGTTCCTGGATAATCTCAAGATGAAGAAGACCAAGGAACCCACAGCGGAAGCCAAAACCAAGAGCAATTGATGTTTCCGGCTCATAGAAAAGAGATGCGTCATTTAACTGAAGTTTTTCTAAAGCGTCCCTTAAATCTCCGTATTTTGCTCCGTCTGCCGGGTAAAGTCCACAGTAAACCATTGGATTTACCTTCTTATATCCCGGAAGAGCCTCGCTGCATGGCTCAGCGTTATTTGTCACAGTATCACCCACACGGGTATCTCTTACATTTTTAATACTTGCCGTAATATATCCTACTGTTCCTGCTGTCAGCTCGTCACACGGGATAAACTGTCCTGCTCCAAAATATCCAACCTCCACAACCTCGGTCGTAAAGCCGGTTGCCATCATACGGATCGGTGTACCTTTTTTTACACTTCCGTCCATCACACGGCAAAATACAATTACACCTTTATACGGATCGTATATGGAGTCAAAAATCAAGGCTTTTAAAGGCGCGTTCACATCTCCTGACGGAGCCGGGATCTTTGTCACAATCTGCTCCAGCACCTCTTCCACATTAAGTCCTGTCTTCGCAGAAATCCGCGGAGCATCCTGCGCCTCCAGACCAATTACATCCTCTATTTCATTAATGACGCGTTCCGGATCTGCACTTGGAAGGTCTACCTTATTAATAACGGGAACAACATCCAAATCATGATCAAGAGCCATGTACACATTTGCAAGTGTCTGCGCCTCGATTCCCTGAGCCGCATCTACCACGAGAATTGCGCCATCGCAGGCTGCAAGGCTTCTGGAAACCTCATAATTAAAATCCACATGTCCCGGGGTATCAATCAAGTTAAAAATATACTCTTCTCCGTCGTGCGCCTTATAAACAATGCGCACTGCCTGGGATTTGATAGTAATACCTCTCTCCCTCTCAAGCTCCATATTATCAAGAACCTGAGACTGCATCTCTCTTTCTGTCAGAAGACCTGTCTTCTGGATAATACGGTCCGCAAGCGTGGATTTTCCATGATCAATATGTGCTATAATACAAAAATTACGAATTTTACTCTGTTCTATCACCAGGAGTCCTCCTCTGTTTCTATGTTCGATTCTCCCCATTATATCACAGAAAGTCCCCTGTTGTCACTTCCCTTTTAGCACCCTGTCAAGAATATCTGCAAAAGGATCCATCGCATTTTTCACCTCCTGCACCGTATTGGTCTGCGCCCCTGCTTCCAGGAGAATGGATTTCGGACGAAGATGAAGATTATACCGAAGTCCTGCAAGGTAAATCCCCCTGTAAAAATCAGGATAATAGAGCGCTGACTGATATTCGAGCTGAAAAGAAAAAGCAAGGTTATCCTCAATATAAGGATTGGGAAGATACGATACATCCCCCTGGCTTACTGTACGGCTTACCCCGTTAAAAAACATAATCTGCGCAGTGGGCTTTCCGTTGATTTCCGTCACAAGATGTCGGTTCTCGGCAACTCCGTCCCTGTGAAGGTCGATAATCACCTCGATTGAGGGATTTTCTTCAAGAAAAGGCTCAAGATAGTCCCTTGCGTAATCGTAGGCTTTGCTTCTGTCCTCCACTCCACCTGCCATGTCAAACTCCTCTTTGACATGCATTACATGATAACCGTATTTTTCTTCTAAAATGGATTTCAGATAATCTCCTACTCCTACAATGGTATCCTCCACTTTTCCCTCTCTGGAATCGATAAAAGCCTCCTGAGAATGACTGTGGTAAATCAATATCTGAGGTGCGGACGCATCCTGCTTCAAGGTCATATCCTTTTCCAGGAATTTCGCAGCATTAAGGAGTCCCTCTTTTATTGACACATTTTTATCCTCAATAAAAAACTCACCTTTAAAATAATCTGGATTTGCCAGCGCTTCCGGCGACAAATCAGCGACCGGATGCGGCTGCACTGCCGTCTCCTTCACAACCTCCGGTGTGAGCGAGGGAAGAGGTCGTTCTGACGGCACCGGAGAAGGCACGGGTGTTGCAGAAGGTGCTTTTGTCGGCTCTGGAGAGAGCTTTTCTTCCTGCACAGGCGTTACAGAAGGTCTTGGTGTTTCTGCAGTAACTTCTGTTTCTTTTTTACCTGCGCCGTTTTCCGCCTGCACTTTTTCCGCAAGATATGCTGCATTTTTCTCCATAATCAGCTCAGAGGTCGCCTCGTCTGTCTCTACTGCATCACTCCACGCTTCTTTTTCCAGAAAGTCATAAAGCGGTATCTGCCTGTAAAAATTTCCCCGCAGAAAAAATGGCTCTGGCAGAAATGCCAGAACAGTCACGAAGCACAGGCTTAAACATACGCAGAATGCTTTCTGAAATTTTGTCACACAATCACCTCTTTAAAGGTATCCTATGACAGCGCAAAATAAATTATGTCATAAACTAACCGCCATATTAAGTCCCTCTGAAATGGTAAAACTTAAATATTTTACGGTTTCGTCCACATCCTTCGGTGTCACAAACATAGTGTGAAGATGAGGAGAAATCATTTCCTCCAGAAATTCCTTCTGTTCCGTCTCCTCAAGTGCATCCAGAAGATGTGACATAGAATCATGCACGATTGTAGCAGCATCTACCACGGTGGGAACTCCAATTCCGATTACTTTTATCCCCATACTCTCTTCCGTCAGACCGTGGCGGTGATTTCCCACACCGGAACCGGGATGGATTCCCGTATCTGTAATCTGAATGGTTCTGCTCAATCTTTTTGTACTTCTGGCCGCGAGAGCATCTATGGCAATGAGAACATCCGGCTTTGTCTCCTGCACGATTCCTCTTATAATCTCTGAGGTTTCCATTCCCGTCTGTGCCATTACTCCGGGAGCAATTCCACTGATACTGTGAATCTGCTCTCCGTCAATTCCCATCCTTCCATATTCCCGGATTAAATGACGCGTCATACGCATATTTTCCACAACAAGAGGACCAAGAGAATCGGCTGTAATCCTCTGATTTCCAAGCCCCACCACAAGAATGGATTTTTCTTTTTTTAAATCAATCAGCTTCCTGAGATGGCGGGCAAGCTCCTCCGACACCTCTCTGTGATAATCCTGGTCCGGCACAGATAAATTTGGCGCTTCAATGGTTATATAATTCCCCTGGGGACGCCCCATTGTCCTTGCTCCGTTTTCTGACTTTATTTTCACAACTGTAGTACGAATATCCTTTTCCTCATCATAGTATTCCTGAACCTCCACGCCCCGCACCTCTACTTTTTCCTCCTGAAAGCGTTCCTGCGTCTCCAGTGCAAGGTCTGTTCTGATTCTGTATCCTGTCTGCATGGCCTGTTCCTCTCTTTTCTCGGAATAAATATGCCCTATATTGGCATATTATATTTTTTGCAATTTTTGCGGAAATATGTATTGACATTTGCAGTAATTTATACTATGCTAAATAAGCATGTTTCGTGAGGACGCCCGTGTCTGTTCTCATGAAGAAAATATTTTCATTATTAAAATACGTATCGGAGGTGTCAAAATTGGCTAACATCAAATCTGCAAAGAAAAGAATTTTAGTAAACAGAACAAAAGCGGAGAGAAACAAATCCATCCGTTCTGCTGTTAAAACTTCCATTAAAAAAGTAGACGCAGCAGTAGCAAATCAGGATAAAGCAGCAGCAGAAGCAGCATTAAAAGATGCTATCTCTACAATCAGCAAAGCTACTTCCAAAGGTGTTTATCACAAAAACAACTGCGCAAGAAAAGTTTCCCGTTTAGCTAAAGCTGTAAACAGCATTGCATAATTAGTTATTCGTTTTTAATTATAAGCTTATAAGTAAGAATGAAAAGGCAGCCATACCGTCATGTGGCTGCCTTTTTTCTATCTTCCGGAGCTGTATTTTACAATCAGAAGCTCCACACTTAACACATCACCAAGGCGTCCTGTCTTTACCGCCTCCTCTGCATCCACAAAATCCTCCACTGCACGTTCCAGTTCTTCCACCGTATAAGAACGAGCGCAGGCAGATATGTTTCGAACTACAAAGGAAGGAACACCGAGTCTTGATGCAATTTCATTCTGAGATGCTCCCTCCCCTGCCATCTTCTTTGTGAGAAGAAGCTGACGGAACTGTTTCGCCAGAAGAAACAGAATTCTCATAGGCGGTTCTTTTAAGGTAAGGAGATCATAATACAGTTCAAGCGCTTTTTTTTGATTTTTCTCTGTAACAGCGCGTACCATATCAAAAATCTTATTTGTCGTCTGCGTCACGCACACAGCCTCTATATCCTCCGCTGCAACAATATCTTTCCCTTCTGTATATGCAACAAGCTTTTCCAGTTCCATCCGGATATTTCCCATATCGGTTCCTGTTTTTGTAAGAAAAAGCTCCATATCCTTCTGTGTGATTTTTTTCCCTTCTTTTCCAAGAATTCCTGCTGCCCACCGCATCAGTGTCTTCTCATCCTGCTTTGCAAACTCCGTCACTCTTCCGCTGCTTTTTACCGCTTTATACATACGGCTTCTCTTGTCCACCTCAGATTCTGCAAAAACAAGAACAAGATAATCAGGAAGGCTTTTCATGTAATCGGCCAGCTCCTCACACTTATTCTTAAAAAATCCGGTATCCTCAAGAAGAATGATTCTTCTATCCGCAAAAAAAGGCATCGTCTCACACAGGTCAATAACCTGCTTTACATCGATTCCCTTTCCTTCATAACGGCTGAAGTTCATAGTATCTCCATCAGGATTCAGGGCATTTAAAAGCTTTTCCTTATACTGCTGCTTCAAATATGCTTCTTCCCCAAAAAGGAGATATGACTGTTTAAAATTTCCTGTTTTTATGTCTTCCTGTATACTTTTCAAGATAAAACTCCTGTCTATGTTATATTATGATAAAACAATACCACAAAATCCTGCTTTTAGGAAGGGAAAAAGCATCTTACTCCCATATTCTTCCCATCTGTAAAGACAGTGACTGCTCCGCTTTTCATAGTATATTCCACCCTGCTTCCTGATTTTTCAAGACGTTTTATCGTCTCAGGGGAAGGGTGTCCGTATGTATTGGATTTCGAACAGGAAATTATAGATACTTCCGGCTTTATTTTATCAAGAAATGCCTGACTGGAAGAATAGCCGGAGCCGTGATGTCCCACCTTCAAAAAATCTACATCAGAAAGAACCGGAAGCAGTTTCTTTTCTGTCTCTTCTCCTATATCCCCTGTAAACAGTCCATGAAAATCCTTATAAGAAAAAAGAAATACTACGGCATCTTCATTTACATTTTCCCCCAAGGCTCCCTTCTCCGGAGAAAGAACGGAAATTTCTCCCTCTCCTATGCGAAAAGCATCTCCTTCATTTGCCGTATACACCTGTATTCCCGCTTTTTCTGCAAGACATTTAAGCTCCTTCCACGCCTCTGGTTTTTCACTGATTCCCGGAAGAATAAGATTGCCGATTTTCAGAGAAATCAACCCTTTCTCCATGTATTCCAGAATCTCACGTACTCCGCTTATATGATCCTCGTCTGTATGAGAAATAAAAACAGCATTCACATAGGAAATCCCCTGATTTTTCAAAAATGGAAGAAGCTGGTACTGCCCGATGTTCTTTTTATTACTGCTTCCTCCGTCAACGAGAAACACTTCTCCTGTGGGAAGATGCGCCGCAATGGCATCTCCCTGTCCAATATCAAGACAGGTAATTTCCATATATTGTCTGTCTCTCCTGCTCAGCACAAAAAGGGCCAGCGTAAGAATCGCGAGAACCCCTCCTTTCACTGCCCGGAAGGTATGAACATTTTTTATCTGTTTCTTTAAAAAGAACAACATCGATTCTGTAAGCAAAAATAAAAACACATAGTAAATTACCACTTGCCAGATTTCAGGCTTCCCCGGCGTCCATGTAGAAAAAGTCAGGGACGCTCCAAGCCAGCAAAGCTTATCATATGCAAAAAGCATTAGTCTTCCCGGAATCGCAATACACACAGCGAGCCCCGGAAACACACAACCTATCAGAGCCGTAAAAACACCGCTTACAAGAACGATTCCCACTGTCGGCAGCACAAGAAGATTCAAAAAAATTCCGATTACGGAAACCTCTCCGTAAAACCAAAGCATAACAGGAAGTGTGGTGAGCTGTACACACACAGAACCCATGAGACTTTTTAAGATTTTATTTTTCACACCGAAAAACTTAAAAAATACTGGGAGAACTGCGCCTACTCCAAGAACAGCACCAAAAGAAAGAAGAAAACCGGTACTGTATAAATATGCCGGAGATTCCAGGAGGAGAATCATGGCAGAGACGGAAAGCGCCGTCATCATGTCGTAAATTCTTCCCAGAATCTTTGCGCCTGTTGCAATAAGAAACATGGAAACAGCCCGCATGGCAGAGACGCTTTCTCCTGTCATTTCTCCGTAAAAAATCATGACAATAAGAGAAAGAAATCCAGCACCCCATATACCAATACCCGCTTTTTTCAAAAGCTCATAAAGCCCCATACCAAGAAGACTAATATGAAGACCGCTGATCGCCAAAATATGAATAATCCCTGCCATCTGATAGCGCATTTTCGTTTCTTCTGGAAGTTCTCCCTTTTCCCCCAGAACCATTGCAGAAAAAACAGGAGCAGCCTCCCCTGCAGTTTGTTTCAGAACGCCGTTTAAATATTCCCGAATCTGAAGTAAAAAAGTCTGATATACGTTTCCCTCTTTTCCTTTTTTCAGAACCACCCCCTTTTTCACAGAATAATACATATGCTCGCAGGCATAATACTGCCTTGCATTAAACTCTCCCGGATTTCGGGGAAGAGGGAGTTCTTCAATAACACCGCGAACGCAAAGATACATTCCCGGCTTTAATTCTTCTCTTTTCTTTAAATATACTGTTATATTTTTTATTGGAATTTTTTTTGATTTGTAAATAAGATATGCTTCTTTCAGACTGACTGTCTGAGAAAATTCGGTATCCCGGAAGCTTTTGACTTCTCCACATATAACACCTTCCGGGTGCTCTTTTATCCACTCTTTCAGGTGATCCGGCAGTGGATTTCCCCGTACAAAAGGAAATCCAAGCCAGTCTCCTGTCACCAGAAAGAGTATCAGAAAAAGACATACCAGACAAAGCGGGCGTTTTGTCATTCTTCTTTATCCTTTCCGGAAATAATATCCTCATTCCACTTATAAAAGTTATAAAGATTCATATTTTCACGAAAAACCACTTCTCTCTGCCCTGAAACGGAAATCTCCACCTTCTCTGCATCGCAGGCTGCAAGGACAGTATTCACAACGGAGTATATCGGAATGCTTTCTTCTACATTCGTAAGCGCATAATCTACAAATACAGGATTAACATCAACGTAACATGCGCCATCTGCTACTGTAACATTTAAAAGCCTGGTATCCTCCGGTATTGTTTGAAAATGATTTTCTTTCATCGGCCCTTTTGCAAGCTGTTCAAGAGCCACTCGCACCTTTGGAATATTGTGCCTGTAATATACTTTTCGTTTCTCTTCCACAAGATGCTTTCCCTCTTTATCTGTAAAATAAAGAGTAAACGTATCTGAGCGGTAAGTTCCTATATCTTTTGAAGAAACCTCTGCAAAGGTATTATCATTCATTTCCCCTACCGGCTCTTTTTTTGAATTTTTCAGTTCTTCCTGTCCTATATAAAACTTAACAGCCTCTATTCCCGGAATTTGCAAAAGAGTTTTTACAACCCCGACTCTTGTGAGCACCTCTCTTGCCGCACTTATCTTTTTATACCGACTGTTAAATTCTACACTTAAAACAGTATCCGCAATTTGATAAGAGGTAATTTCTACCTCTTCCGGAAGAAGACTGATTCCGGACAGGCTGTCCTCTTTTGCATTTAACCGGCTCATAAGATCCGGAAGCATAAAATCTGCCGTCTCCTCTTTTGGAGTATACGGCTCGCTTTCCAAACCTGTCTCCGATGAATTCAGATAATAAAAACGATATTTGCTGTCTTCCTCCTGCCGGGATTCTTCCTCTATGGTACAGCCGGAAACGGCAATACATAGAATCAGAACAGGAAGAAGCAGCTTCCATATTTTCTTCACCATTGCACCTCCTATGGAATATATGACAGAGGAATGCGGACGGAAAAGGTAGTTCCCTCCCCTTCCTTACTGAATACTTTAATCGTTCCGTGGTGCATGGCTATTGTACTTCTTGTAATGGCAAGTCCAAGACCTGTTCCGCCGATTTCCTTTGAATGGGATTTATCCACACGATAAAAGCGCTCGAAAATCCTCTCTATGGACTCTTCCGGAATACCCATTCCCGAATCTGCCACTGTCACATAAAAATATTTATGGTCTGCGTCCAGAGAAACACGAACCCAGCCTTCATCTACATTGTACTTAATTCCGTTCTCCACAAGATTGCTCACTGCAAGAGTGAATTTCACTTCATCCACATCTGCTTCCACAGGCCGAAAACAATCCAGAATCAAATCAATATTTCTCATATCTGCAATAGGACGAAGGCGTTTTAAAATATCCTCCAGAAGATGGTTGATGTCCATATGAGAAATATTTATATCATCTGCCTTCTTATCCATTTTTACAAGGGCAAGAAGGTCGGAAATAATCTTATTCTCCCTGTCAATCTCCGCTGTAATGTCAGAAAGAAACTCCTGATAAAGCTCTTCCGGAACACCTTCCTGACCTACAAGTGAATCTGCAAGCACCTTCATGGACGTCATAGGAGTCTTCAGCTCGTGAGACACATTGGAAACAAATTCCTGTCTCGATTCATCCAACACCTTCATCCGTCCCAGCATCTTGTTAAACGCATCTGTGATCAGAACTGTTTCTGTATAATCCGGCACAGAAATATCTTCATTCTGATAGCCGTCTGTCAAATCCTCGATTGCCTTTGTCACTCTTGCAAAAGGCTTTACAAGAATCGTAGAGAGGATATATCCAAGAAAAATGGAAAGCACAATAATGCATCCAACAATAAGAACCTCTCTCTGTTCCAGTGCGTCAATAGTCGCTGCAATCTCACTTGTGGAAACAGTTACAAGCATAGCTCCCTGAAGCTGTTTTACATCCGGACTTACAATGGGAACTGCCATCTGCAGTGTCTGGTTCCTGCTGTCAAAACGCTCCGGCTTTTTTCCCTGAAAACACTTTACCACAAGAGGAGAAATAAGTGTCTTTCCCTCATCTGCACCATACGTATCTTTTATTACTCTGAAGTCCCTGTCTACAAGAATAATCCTTCCGCTGTAAATATTAGATAACAACTCCAGCTTGCTGTTCACAACCTGCGAGCTGGAGTTGTTGAGATAATTTTCCTGTATTAACAGGCTGCACAAAATGTCACACTGGTTTCTCACGCTTGCACTTCTGTTTGCAATGGCTTTATCCTCATAATTTGTGATGACCGTTCTTGTTACAATGACACTTGGCACAATTCCCAGAATAATCAGAATAATCAAGATACGAAAGCGAAGACTTTTTAAAAAGTTTTTTTTCTTTGCTTTTTCCTTCATAGCTTACCTTATGCCTGGAAATAATATCCCACACCCCATTTGGTGTGCACGTATTTTGGCTCACTGGGATTTGCCTCAATTTTTTCGCGGAGACGTCGGATATGTACATCCACTGTTCTCACATCACCTGGGTATTCATATCCCCACACAATGTTCAGCAGGTTTTCACGGCTGTATACCTTATTGGGATTAAACACAAGAAGCTCCAAAACGTCAAATTCTTTTGCTGTCAGATTAATTTCCCGTCCCGCGATAAAGACTCTTCTTCCCTCGCAGTCCATTTTCAGATCTCCGATTTCCTTTGTCTTTGCCTTTTCTTTCTCCTCACGGTCACTTCCTGCACGGCGGATAATCGCCTTAATGCGCGCCTTAACCTCCAGAATGTTAAAAGGCTTTGTTATATAATCGTCAGCACCGTACTCCAGTCCCAGAATCTTATCCATGTCCTCCCCCTTGGCAGTAAGCATGACAATGGGAACGTTGGAAAATTCACGAATTTGCTGGCATACCTCAAATCCGTCCATCTTGGGAAGCATCAGATCAAGAAGAATAATATCGTATTTATTCTCTTTCGCCTTCTCAAGAGCTTCCTCACCATCGTAGGCGCAGTCCACTTCCATTCCGTCCTGTTCCAGACTGAAACGGATTCCTTTTACAATCAGTTTTTCGTCATCTACTACCAATACTTTCCTGCTCATTTAATTTCTCCTTTATCCCACTTCTATTTCATCCTTGATTTTATGAAAAGTCCCTTCCTTAATCCCCTCAACCTTCATCAGGTCTTCTACGGATGCAAAGGGACCGTTTTCCTCCCTGTATGCAATAATCGCCTTCGCTTTGGACGCTCCGATTCCTGTCAGAGTACAAAGCTCTGTTTCATCTGCAGTATTTAAGTTTACCTTTCCTGCATGTTCCGTGCCGCTCTCAAGAGCTTCTCCGTTCTTTTCCCCGGAAGACACCGTATCTGTCCGCTCCATTGTAAACGCTTCTTCCTTTGTAGGAACATAAATCTGTTCCCCGTCAGAAAGCCCCTGTGCGCGATTCACATAATTTTCTGCCGCCTCAGGAAGAAATCCTCCTGCTGCATCGATTGCCTGAAACACACGGCTTCCTTCCGGAAGACAGAACACTCCCGGCTCTGCCACGGCCCCGCATACATCTACATATATTTCCTGTTTCTTCGGAGACTCTGTAAATTCCGGTATTTCCGAGGGTACAGGCATATTTTCCTGCTCCTCATCTTCTCCCCCGGCAGTCTCCTCTGCTTCCTTTAAAAACTCCGCTTCCCTGTCACGACAACCTGCCATTGCCGCACATAAAAGCCAGATACTTAATAAAGCAGCTTTCTTTTTCATGGCTGGGTCACTTCCTTTCCTGTTCGAAAAAACAAATGCCCCATTTTCATACAAACCATACCTTATTTTAACGAACTATGGAAATTTTTACAATACCAATCTTTATTTTTGCCATTTAAAAATTACAATTCCGAGAATGGCAATGAGCATTCCCATAATTTTTCTCCATTCAAAAGCAGCCTTCTCCACACCAAAAAGACCAAATAATTCAATTACGTAAGCCACTACAAGCTGGGAAATTACAATGAGCATAGCCGCCTTTGCCGGTCCCAAAAGACTCATGCTCTGAATAACCGTAACCGTAATAAACGCGCCGATCACACCGCCTAAAAGCGTATACTTATTATCCACCTGCCACAGTGCACTTACGCTTTCTCTTCCTGTAAAAAACCAGGCCGCCACACATACAAGGAGAGCAGAAAATTGTACCCAGCCTGTAGATACCCACAGACTGCTCTGCTTCGTCACCTCTGTATTAAACACGCCTTGCACGCTCATAAGTGCTCCTGAGATTAATGCAATGATAATACCCCACATAAAACATTCCTCCATATCCTGTGAAAAGGAGGCACTGCATAAGCAGCACCTCCTGTTTCTGTTTTTTGTAAAGTATATCCGTATTCTTGTTTTTTATGCAGGGTTTCTCACTGCTGCTTCAGCTTTTTCAGTACATTCCTTATCTTCAGAGGATTTCCATAATGAAGCGTTCCAAAGCGGAACAGCTTTGCCGCAAGAATTCCTGTCACCACGCAGGAACCTGCAAGAAGCACGCCTGACACCAGAATTTCCCACACAGCCACACTTCCCATAGAAATGCGGATAAACATAGCGTTTCCTGAAGTAAACGGAATAAATGAGGCAATCTCTGCAAGAAGCCCGTTACAATCTGAAAGGCAGAACATTCCAATTAAAAAGGAAGCTACATATATAAAGGTAATGGTAGAGGAGCTTTTGCTTATATCCTCTGTTTTTGAAACCATCGCGCCAAGGGCTCCGTAAATAAAAGCATAAAGAAGATAGCTTAAAATTCCAAATATAACAAAGGACAGAAGCACTTTTCCGGGAATGTCAAAAAGGAAATCAAGCATTCCGTCCCATTTATCCTTAAACATATGATACGCACCGAATCCCATCCCCAGAATCAGGGTCATCTGCAGAATACCTGCGATTGCTCCGGCAAGCACTTTTCCAAAAATCAGGCTGTTTGGATTTACACTTGTCACAAGAATCTCAATGGCACGATTGCTTTTCTCTGTTGTGACTGCAACTGCAATCATCTGTCCATAGAAAAGAATCAGGAAGTAAAGAATAAACACAAGAATATAAGTATACATATAATTTTTTGCACTGTTCTTGCCCAGAATTTCTGAGGTTACACTGATCTGCATATTTTCCATAGATTCGATTTCTTCCTTTGAAATCCCTGCTGCAAGAAGTTTCTGTTCCTTAATTTCCTCAAAAAGTGCTTCCCGGAAAGTATCTGATTTTCTGTCGCTCATCTCCATATCATTTACTACGTAAGTGACATCTCCAACCCCCTTAAGAATAAATCCAGCCTCTGTCTCTCCGTCTTTTACTGCTTTTTTGAGGGAAGTCTCATCTTCGTATACCTTCCATTCAGCAGGCATGCGTAGAAACAGACTATCCAGATCTTTGACTTCATCTGTTGCTGCATAAATTCCAAGAGCGTCCAGATTTTTTTCTTCTTCCTGCTCCTCCACCGTATCTTTTCCTCCCAGAAGCCCCGGAATAAAAGTGGGCACAATGACAACGCCCGCCAGTAAAATGGCAAATACAACCGTTGCAATGATAAAGCTTTTATTTTTAAAGTAATTATTCAGCTCAAATTTTAATACGGTTAAAAACTGTTTCATGCTTCGTCACCTGCCTTTTCCACAAATATGTCATTAAGAGACGGCTCATATAAGCCGAAATATTCCAGATCTACGTCCTGAGCAAGAATTCCTTCCAGAATCTCCTTCTTTCTTCCCGGTTCTTTTTCTCTGATAATCACTCTGTCCCTCTGCACCTTTTCCACCTCAAGAAGATGGTACATCGTATCAGAAAGACGTCTTGCAAGAGTCTCCGGAGCTTCCTCAAGGCTTGATAAAACAAGTCTGTCTTTTCCAAACTCTCTTTTAATCTCCTTCAAATCTCCGCTTAAAACAACTTCCCCATGATTTAAAATAGCAATGTCCTCACAAAATTCCTCCACATAGCTCATCTGGTGACTGGAAAAAATCACAAGCTTTCCTTCTTCAATCTGCTCCCTGATTACGTCTTTTAAAATCTGGGAATTTACCGGGTCCAGCCCGGAAAAAGGCTCATCAAGAATAATAATATCCGGCTCGCAAACAAGGGTCTGGGCAAGCTGAACCTTCTGCTGATTTCCTTTGGAAAGCGTTTCAAGCTTTTGCTTTGCATACTGGGAAACTCCCATCTTTTCAAGCCAACGCTCTGTGCTTTCTTTTGCAGTTTTCTGGCTTAACCCACGGAGCATTCCCATGTATATAAGCTGCTCGCTCACTGTTTTTTTCGGATAAAGTCCTCTCTCCTCGGGAAGATACCCTATCTGATATTCTCTTGGAACAAACGGTTTTCCATCAAGAAGCACGCTTCCTTCTGTTGCCTTAAATACGTCCATAAGAATACGGATTGTTGTTGTTTTTCCAGCGCCGTTTCTTCCCAAAAGTCCCAGTGCACTTCCGCTTTTTACCGAAAAAGAAATCCCGTGAAGCACTTCCTTCTCCCCAAACGACTTTTTCAGATTCTTTACTTCCAGCTTCATACAATTCCCCTCCTAATCTCTGTTCAGTTTTCTTTTTCTGCTTACAGTACAGAAATAACAGTATGCAGATACCATAGCAATCCACAGAAATCCCACTACAAATATAGCGAGAAGCCCTGTCTCATAAAACAGATGCCCAAGCATTGTAACTACGGTGAGAAACGGCAGCAAAACGGACATTAAACAGTACGTCCTGTAACTGCTTTGATAAATCAGAATTTTTTCTGCCTCATCACAACTTTCCAGCCACTGTTTTTGAAATTTCATAGACGTTGGATCACCTTTTTTTGTGGGTTCCATTTTCTGAATCAGTTTTACATACCGCACCTGCCAGAAGCCCTGGTAAAAGCATCCTGCGATTAAAAGTACGGCGCCTGCAAGAACCACACTCTCTTTATTTTCCGGGTTTCTGGAAAAATCCGAATACCACAGAGCCACAAGAATGATTCCTGCCACAATGGCAATCTGGCTTCCAATAATTCCCACAGCCCCTGCTTTCTCAATTTTATATTCCAGAAAATCTGCCTCTTCGTCCTCCGCTCTCTCTAAAAGAACAGACAGTTTTTTCATTCTGGAAAGAGAAGCCTCGCCCACAATTACAGCTATGGCAATATCAAGGACCATCAGAAAAATCATATTTTTCCCTACGCCTCTTAAAATCACGTCCCCCACTGCTGCCATACTGCCGGAAATGTAATTTTCAATCCCACTGGCACTGAACGCTGCACCTGCAACAGCGCCTCCTCCTGTAAACAGAAGAAACAGCAAAGCATAATGCAGATATGTATGTTTCTTATTCTTCTCCATTTTGTTCCTCCTCAACGTAAGTAAAAATATCTTCCACCGTTACCTGACAGATTTTTGCAAGCTTCAGCGCCAGAGTGACAGACGGAGAATAATCTCCTCTTTCTATCAGACTGATTGTCTGTCTGGACACGCCTGCAAGCTTTCCCATATCTGACTGATTGATTCCAAGATGCGCCCTGTACTCCTTTAACCGATTTTCCAGTGGCATTTTATCCCCCCCCCCTCAAAAATGACTTATTTTCTTGTCAAGATGACAATTTTCCTTGTCATATTCATTCTATCATTGACAACTTTCTTTGTCAACTTGTATTTTACTACTCCTTCTTTCCCATCACAAGACGGATGTCGCAGCTTCCATTCTCTCTTCTTATAAACTGAAGCTCTCCTCCATGTGCAGCCGCAATCTGCTCTGCAATGCGAAGCCCCATAATATGAACATTTTCCTTATTTTCACTTTCTTTTCCTTCCAGTATATCTGCAATTTTTCCTGGAATCCCAGGACCGGAATCCCGGATTTCATAACATACACTTCCATCCTGGATTTTTAAAGTGGCTTTAATCCCACACCCGGAAGGGTTATGACGAATACTGTTTCCAAGAAGATTTCTAAGGGCGCGCTTCCAAAGCCCCTCATCTCCTGTAATCCTTACCTGCTCTCCTTCCTCTGTAACAGCTACCTCAATTTCATAATTCTGCTCCATGCCCTCATTATAAAACTCTGCCACACATTCCCGTAAAAGAATTGCAGGGGAAAATTCTGTTTTATGAAGTGGCTGTGCATGATAAGCAAGCTTTGAAGTAAGATTTAAGTCCTGAATTAACTGACGGATTACAAGACTCTGGCGGCAAATCATCTCCGCCTTCTTTTTTTCCTCTTCTCCAAGCCCTTTCTCCCTGGAAAGCTCATCAGAATATCCCATAATAAGAGCAAGGGGCGTTCTGATGTCATGGGAAACACCTGCAATCCACTCTGTTCTTGCCCTGTCTCTCTGCTCCAATTTTTCCTTTTGCTTCTGCAGAATACTGGAAGTTCTGTTTAGTTTGCCTGCAAGCTCTGAAGCCATCCCCTTTTCTCTCATTTGTACCGGTTCCTGCCTTGAAAGCCGGTCAATCCCCTCTCCCACAGGTTTCAGCGCCTTATAAAATCGCCATCCAAGAGCTAAGATAAAAAAAACAATCACAGAAATATTCAGAAAAAAACCACATTTTATATAAACAGGAATCTTATCTATTTCTTCAATCCGAAATTCCCAGACATATTTTGAATACATATTTTTCGGCGATGCAAACACAAAGAGAGTTTCCCCTTTTTCCCATACGCGGACAGGATAATCACAAAGATACCATCTGGAAAATGACGCCACATCCGTAAGGCTATAAAACAAGGGAATTTCCTCCGGAAGATTCCAGCTCCAGATTACCTCTCCCTTCTGGTTGAGCGCCATTGCCCACTGAAATTCTGTCTCTTTTGAAAGGGCATTAATCCCCCTTTCAGACATGACCGCCTTTTCGTTTTCCACAGAAAGCTCTCCGGAAATCTCGTCCATACCGGCACGTACCCCTTCTGTCTCTCCCGATTCCATTGCCTTTTGATATCCCCAGTATAAAAAAGCGGCTCCGTTTGCCAAAATCAGTGTAAAAATAATAAGTCCTGCAGTGATACAGTATCTTCTTATAATTTTCATCATGCTCTTCATGATTTTTTCCCTGTCCCCTCTTCACTTAACCGATAACCAATTCCTCGTATTGTAAGAATCCATTTTGGATTTGAAGGCTCTTCTTCAATTTTTTCTCTGAGATGGCGGATATGTACCATCAGCGTATTTTCATATCCATAATAAGAATCTCCCCATGCAGCATTACAAAGTGCATCAAAGGTTACGATTTTTCCTCTGTTTTCATAAAGCTTCTTTAAAAGAGACAGCTCTTTTGCTGTAAAAAATGTTTCTTCTCCATGAAAGGTAACAGAAGCCCTGTCAAAATCCACAACCCGTTCCCCAAAATAAATAGCTGTTTCCTCTTTTTCTCCGTAAAACTGGTATGAACGCTTTAAAATCGCCCCTACTCTTAAAATTAACTCCTGAGGAAGAAAAGGCTTTGTAATATAATCATCTGCCCCCAGCCCCAGCCCGAAAAGGCGGTCCTGGTCTTCATCTTTTGCAGAGAGAAATAAAATCGGCACATAGGAAATTTCCCGCATTTTACAGAAAAGAGAAAAACCGTCTCCATCTGGAAGCATCACATCAAGAATCACAAGTTCCGGTTTTTCCTCTTTAAAAATCCGTAATCCCTCTGAAACAGAATGCGCCCATATCACATTTGTATAACCGTTTTGCAGCAGAATGCGGCGTATCATCACAACAAGCTCCTGATTATCGTCTATCATCAATATTTTTCTGTCATATATATTCATAAAATCCTCCTGCTTTTTTATTAGACTTATTATAAAAAAAATTTCTGTGAATTTCATCTCTTCCGCCAAAATTTAAGGAAAACATAAGGAATCTTTAAGTCTCACCTAATCTTCCTCTGATATACTTCCCATATCAAAACAAAGAGGAGGAAATTCATTATGGGAACTGTCATTACAACAGATTCACTGACAAAAAAATATGGTAAAAAAGACGTAGTAAAAGATCTGGATTTACGTGTTCCAGGTGGAAGCATTTACGGCTTTCTCGGACCCAACGGCGCCGGAAAATCCACAACTATGAAAATGATTCTGGGGCTTATCAAGCCCTCTAAAGGAAAAATCACGGTTCTTGGGAAAGAGGTAAATGAAAAGAACCGGCTTTCTGTTTTACGAAACACCGGTTCTCTAATAGAATCACCTTCCTATTACGGACATTTAAGCGGAGCTGAAAATCTTGAAATCATCTGCACTTTAAAAAATGTTCCCACATCCGAAATTCAGCGCGTTTTGAAGATTGTCCGCATGGAAAAACAGAAGGACAAAAAAGTTTCCCAATATTCTCTTGGTATGAAGCAGCGTCTCGGTCTTGCAGCCGCCCTTCTTGGAAATCCGAAAATTCTTCTTCTGGACGAACCCACAAACGGTCTTGATCCTGCCGGAATCCAGGAGATGCGCGAACTTATCTGCTCTCTTCCAAACCAGTATGGCATGACGGTTCTTGTATCAAGCCACCTTTTAAGTGAAATCGACCAGATGGCCACGCATGTGGGGATTATTAATCAGGGAGAGCTGATTTTTCAGGACAGCTTATCTGCCCTCCACAAACACAGCCACTCCCGTCTGATTCTCAAAACAGACAACGATACTGAGGCTCTTTCCTTTCTTTTAAGCTTCGGATTTTCCGCCTCCTTCGAGGAAAAAAATCTCTGTCTGAAAGCAACCGATAACGCAGCGGTAATCAAAGCCGTAAACATTCTTGTACAGTCTGGTATTGGTATTCTTCGTTTGAATGAACAGCAAATGAGCCTGGAAGACATTTTCCTTCAATTAATCGGAAAGCAGGTGAGCTTATGAACATTTTCTGCGCATTAAAGGCGGAAGCCATGAAACAGAAAGGAAAACGAAATATTCTGGTTCCTGTGGCCTTTCTTGCTCTTTTATTTTTCTGGACTTTATTCCTTTTAAAAGGAATCAAACAGGAGGAACTTCCCTTCGGATATTTTTCCCTTCTTTATCAGTATCCTGTTATGAACGCCATTCTGGTTCCTCTTATGGTTTCTGTGACAGCAAGCCGGATCTGTGATATGGAAGTAAAAGGAGACACCATGAAAATCCTGTTTACTCTTGAAAAACGCGGACATTTTTTCGACTGTAAATTTCTTATGGGCATGAAATATCTGGTTCTGTTTTTTGTAGGACAAACTGCTCTGATTCCTCTGTCAGGAAAGCTTTTCGGCTTTACTCAGGAAATCCCGTGGAAACATCTTCCCCTGTTTTTTATCAGCAGTCTTTCCGTGGGAACTGCCCTCCTTCTTTTGCAGGAAATTTTATCCCTGTTTTCCCACAACCAGATTCTCCCGCTTATTGTGGGGCTTGCAGGCTCTTTTCTCGGACTGTTTTCCCTGTTTTTCCCGGAAAACATTATGAAACTTGTACTCTGGGGGTATTTTGCAGTATTTTCCACAACAGGAATGAATTGGGATAAAACTACAAGAATTTCCACATATTACGAAATTCCTTTCCCTGTTTCCACATTTCTGTTGTTTCTTGTATTCTGTACTGCAGCCTTTCTTCTGTGCAGAACGCTGATTCAAAAAAAGGAGGTCTAAACCATGCTTTTTCGATGTATCCGGGCAGAAAATAAAAAATTAAAACACTCTGTTATTTTCTTTGCCTGCATTTTTATCCCTGTAATTCCAGCCATTATGGGAGGATTTAACTATATACAGAATACAGGGATTCTTACCCAGAAGTGGTATTCTCTATGGACACAGGTAACTTTATTTTATGCAAACTTTTTTTATGCGCCCCTGATTGCTCTTTACTGTTCCTACCTTTGGCGACTGGAACACCTTCACAATAACTGGAACGTACTGATGACTGCGCCGGTTTCCATCCCATGTATTTATTTTGGAAAGCTTGCCGTTATCTTTAAGGTCACTTTGTTTACCCAGCTCTGGATTGGCGTCCTCTATCTGATTACAGGGAAATTTGTAGGATTTTCCGGATTTCCGCCTTTTGAAATCTTCACCTGGCTTTTCCGTGGAACTCTCGCCGCCATTGCCATTGGGGCTTTACAGCTTTTTCTTTCCATGATAATCCGAAGCTTCTCCGTTCCAATCGGCATAGCCCTTATAGGGAGTATTGCAGGATTTCTTTTCAGCAACAAAGGGCTTGGATATTTCTGCCCTTATGCCCTTATGCTTATGGGAATGAACTCAAACAAAACAGAAGACAGCCTTCAGAACGGATTGATGCCATTTCTTTTTTCCACTGTTATCTTCTTCCTGCTCTTTTCCGGATGCAGTATTTATATCCTGAAAAAAAGAGATGTGCGGGCATAATATCCCGCACATCTCCTGTTATCGTTTCATCACAAGCTTTCCTCCGGAATCATATTGAACTCCTGATAAATCATGGCGATTCCTTCTTCTGCATCTTTTTTAAAATAGAATATCACTTTTTTATCATCTAAATATATATGACCTGAAGTATACGGCCGCGCTTCTGCGCTAATTTTCATACTTCCAAATACTGTTACTTTCCTCTTATTTATAACAGGACTACACCGTTTCCAGCACCGATTCTGTCTGCTCCTGCCTCCAGCATCTTCTTTGCATCTTCCGGTGTACGGATACCTCCGCTTGCTTTTACCTGTGCACGGTCACCTACAGTCTCTCGCATCAATCTCACATCCTCCGGTGTTGCACCGCCTGTGGAAAATCCGGTAGATGTTTTTACGAAAGCAGCTCCTGCTTCTACTGATAAAAGACATACTTTTCTTTTTTCTTCATCTGTAAGAAGACATGTTTCTATAATAACTTTTACAATTGCCGGTTTGGAAGCTTCTACAACTGCTGCAATATCCTCTTTTACAAAGTCGTAATTTCCATCTTTTACAGCTCCGATATTTAAAACCATATCTACTTCCTCAGCGCCTTCTTCCACTGCATGTTTTGCTTCAAAAGCCTTTGCAGCAGTTGACATTGCTCCAAGAGGAAATCCTACAACACAGCATGTTTTTACATCTGTACCTTTTAACTCTTCTGCAACCAGCGGAACATGGTATGTATTTACGCATACAGAAGCAAATCCATATTCTTTTGCCTCTTTGCAGTACCTGCGAATTGTTTCTGTTGTTGCCTCAGGTTTTAACATAGTGTGATCAATTTTGTTTGCGATCGTATTCATAATTTCCTCCTTATAATTTTAAAAATTCTTTGTTTGCAAATATTTACATTTTGGGTACTAACACATTTTACCATGTTTGTAAATCATATTTCCTATTATTTTGTCACTTTCAGCATTACCAACAAATATACCGAATGGCTTTTATGCAAATCATACAAAAACACCTTATCTCATAAACTCTTTCCGTTTTCGAAACAAATCAATTTTATATACTCTGATTACTTTTTATCATGCACACTTCCACATCCGGAGCAATTTCCGCTGCATCCACAGCCGCTGCATCCGCTCCCTTCTTTTTTCTTTTTGTGCATGCGATACAGAACAAAACCTCCGTATCCAAATATAATGGCAAGAATCAAAACATTTATCATTCTCTTTCACCGTCTTTCTGTTTTTTATGCGTATAAACCATATTCTGTACTGAATTTTTTCTCTTTTTTGAACCATAAAAACACATTCAGCTCTTCGTCCTCTGTATTTAATTTACCAGTACCATATCCGGATTTGTTTTAAAATACATCGCCCTTGAAATTTTGCTTTTTTCCAGATAGTGATTCTCCTCAAGATTTCCAAGTACCTGTTTTCTCAAATATGTGGAGTCACTTATTCCCAGATGCTCCGCAATTTCCGAAACCTTATGCGCCTGATAGTAGCAGAAAGAAAGTACCTTATCATCATAATCTGTTCCATTTGGAACCGGGACAAAGGTAAGTACGGGAATACTGCTGTCCTCAATACCATCCATATATGTCAGATCCGGCAGTACAAGTGTAAAATGGTCAGATGAAGAAAAAATATACGGACAGTGCGCTTCGTCTTTCCCTGCATATTCTTCTATAATTTTATCAAATCCTGTACCTGCTGCCTCCATGACATTGCAGCTTACCAGAACTGACGTGATCAGCTCATTCCTCCTTTTTGAGATAAGCCCTGACAAGTCGTAGGTCTTTCCTAATTTCTCTCCTCTGTAAAAGCTGCCTGGTGATGATATTTCCAGCCTGTCTTTAAACATATCTACCTGAATCTGCGTTCCGTCAAGAAAATAATCACGGTGTGCAACCGCATTAATCACTCCCTCAAACAAGGCTCTCTGAGGATAGGCATCAATATTTTTTCTTGTATTTTCCAGTTTTATCATAGAATGGTTCATTCTCTGCGTTACAAATTCCATAATATAGTTTATCACAGAAATAATATTTCCATGAAAACGATTGATTGTCACAATTCTCTCGCTTCCCTTATTGAACCCTGAAAATACCGAGCACTGAACTTCCGTCTTCTTTCCCTGGTATCCATCTTCAAACAGCACTGCCCCGTTTACAAGAAAACCTTCTTCATTATAAAATCCCATAGATTGCAGAGCCTTTTCTGTCAGAGCCTTACCGTTATTATGAGAGGCATAAAATTCCCGAAGAGTTTTAAAATTTGATGCTTCATATTTCTTATCTGAAAGCAAAATATCATACTGTGTGTTTTTACTTTTTACACTCATCTCTATAATTTCTTCATAAGTCGCACCATTTGTAAATCCATCTCTTCTCATGAAAATAGAAGGAATGTTTTTATATTTTAAAATTACCGGTTTAATAACAGATTCCGGAATCTGAACATGAATAATAAATCTCTCATTTCCCTTTACCTCATATCGAACGAACGAGATTTTCATCTGTGGTCTTGGCACTAAATGTTCGTTGACCTGATTATTAAAATAATTGCGCTCGTTATCTGCCCCTGCCCGGTCAAAGCCGATCAGCTTATTTGTTTTATCCTCAACTCCAATGTAAAAATCTCCACCTGACGCATTTGCAAGCCCTGCTATACTTTTCAGCCAGCCGACAACATCTTCCCGGTTCAGTTTACCTTTACACTCAAATTTATCATTTTCCAGCTGTATATCATTTATGATTTCTTCCAGATACATAAAATCACCCCATATTTTTCATTTTTTCAATTTTACTTCAAAGTAACTTCAAAGTCAACTTCAAACTCACTTCAAACAAATTTCAATTTACTTTGAAGTACATTTTATTATACCCGCCATAATCACTGTTTAAAAAGAAAAATCCCACTTACTTTTAAAAAAAGCAAGCAGGATTTTTAATCCGATCAGTTTCTTTCCATACTGTTTATGCAGCCAACATTTCTAACAGATTTGCTTGAAACACTTCTCCAATATCTCTTCCATCCTCCAAATATCTTCCTTCTGGATCACAAGTGGCGGCACGATTCTCAGAACATTCTCTCCTGCAGAAATCACAAGAAGTCCTTCATCCAGAGCCTTCTTTACTACCTCGCCAACAGGGTATTCTTTTTTCAGCACAAGTCCCTGCATAAATCCCATTCCACGGCGTTCCAGAACACAATCATGGTTTTCTGCAATCCTGTCAAGCGCATCCTCAAGAAAAAGTATATGCTCCTGTACATGCTTTAAAATCTCATCTTTTTCAAGAATATCAAATACCCTGCTCACTGCAGCACATACAAAAGGATTACCTCCATACGTCGTGCCATGGTCTCCCGGAACAAGCGAAGCCTTCGCAGCCTTTTTTCCAAGAACAAAAGCGCCTACCGGAACTCCGCAGCCAAGTGCTTTCGCACAGGTCATTATATCCGGTTTTACACCGTACGCCTGCCATGCAAAATAATTTCCTGTTCTTCCCATTCCGCACTGAATTTCGTCGAAAATCAGAAGAATATCTTTTTCGTCACAAATCTGCCGAAGTTCATCTAAAAAATCCTGTTCTGCCGGAAAAATCCCTCCCTCTCCCTGCACTGTTTCCAGAAGAATAGCGCAGGTTTTTTCTGTGATTTTTTCCTTCACGCTGTTTATATCATTAAAATCAGCAAATTTTACACCGTCCATAAGTGGTGCAAAAGGATCACGGTAATGGGCGTTTCCTGTTACAGAAAGAGCGCCGATGGTCCTTCCATGAAAGGAGTGATTCATGGCAATAATCTCATGTCCGCTGTGTCCATCACGAATATAGGCATACTTTTTTGCAGCTTTCAATGCGCCTTCAATTGCCTCTGTTCCGCTGTTTGTAAAAAACACTTTTTCCAGCCCCGAAGCTTTTACAAGTTTTTCTCCTGCCTCTGCAATTGGCACATTATAGTAAAGATTGGATACGTGAAGCAGCTTATCTATCTGCGCTTTTAACGCCTCGTCATAACCGGGATAATGATATCCAAGCGCATTTACCGCGATTCCTGCTGCAAAATCAAGGTATTCTTTTCCCTCTGTATCATAAAGACAGACTCCCTCTCCCTTTTCAAATACTACAGGGAAACGGTTATATGTATGAAGAACATACTCCTCCGCCTGATTCATTTTCTCAATCATGGTCATATGTTTCACCATCCTCCCTTAAAATTGCAGTTCCAATTCCTTTATTTGTAAAAATTTCCAGAAGAAGACTGTGCGGAATTCTTCCGTCCAGAATATGAACTCTGTTTACCCCTTCTTCAATAGCATGAATACAGTTCTGAAGCTTCGGAATCATTCCACCTCCTACGTATCCATCCCCGATCATGGCTTCCGCCTCGTGTACATGAAGTTCAGAAATCAAACTTGTGGGATCGTCTTTATCCTTATACACTCCTTCAATATCAGAAAGAAAGGCCAGCTTTTCCGCGTGAACTGCCTTCGCAATGGCACAGGCAGCATCATCCGCATTAATATTATAAGTCTGAAACTCCTCGTCATATCCCACCGGAAAAATAATAGGAAGGAAATCATTTTCCAGAAGATCGTAAAGAATCTGCGGATCTACCTTTGTAATTTCCCCTACAAAGCCTATATCTTCTCCATCCGCCGTCTTCTTTTTACAGGAAAGAAGGCCTCCGTCCTTTCCGCTGATTCCCACAGCTTTCACTCCGAGGGACTGCACAAGAGTCACAAGCTCTTTGTTTACTTTTGCGAGAACCATTTCCGCAATTTCCATTGTATCTTTATCTGTCACACGAAGGCCGTTGATAAACTTCGGCTCCATGCCCACCTTACCTACCCAGCGGCTGATTTCCTTTCCTCCTCCGTGAACAATAATAGGTTTAAAGCCAACAAGCTTTAAAAGAACAGCATCTTTAATTACATTTCTTTTTAATTCTTCGTCAAGCATGGCGCTCCCGCCGTACTTAATCACCACAATTTTCCTGTTAAATCGCTGTATATATGGAAGCGCCTCAATGAGCACCTCTGCCTTTTCCAGATATTTATGATTTACCATCTCTCTTCTCTCCCCTTTTAACTTCTGTAATCTGCGTTGATTTTCACATAATCGTAAGTGAGGTCACAGCCCCAGGCCGTTGCAGAGGCATCTCCCATTTTCATATCTGCAATGGCAGTCACCTCATCCTCCGAAAGAATTTTAGTTGCTTCTTCCTCGCTGTATCCTGTAGAAACACCGTTTTCAATAATCTTGATTTTTCCTGCCCTGCTCTCAAAATAAAGATCTACTTTTTCCGGGTCAAAGGAAACTCCGGAATAACCGAGCGCACAGAGAATCCTGCCCCAGTTTGCATCGTGCCCGTAAATCGCCGCCTTTGTAAGAGAAGAGGTTACTACGGATTTGCTTAAAATCACTGCCTCTTCCTTTGTTGAAGCACCGATTACTTTCACCTCAAAAAGAGCAGTTGCCCCTTCTCCGTCTCCCGCAATTTTTTTTGAAAGAGTTGTATTTACATAATTCAAAGCCATTTTAAACTTCTCATAATCTGCATTTTTCTCTGTGATTTCCTCATTGCCTGCCATTCCGTTTGCAAGAAGCAGAACGGTATCATTGGTGGACGTATCTCCGTCTACGGAAATCATATTATAGGTATCCTTTACGTCCTCTTTGAGTGCTTCCAACAAAAGCTCCTTGGAAATAGAAATATCTGTAGTCACAAAGCCGAGCATGGTACACATATTTGGGTGAATCATGCCGGAGCCTTTACACATTCCGCCTATCGTTACGGCTTTTCCTCCAATTTCTATCTCAACCGCTACCTCTTTATGCACCGTATCTGTTGTCATAATGGCTTTTGCTGCGTCTGTTCCTGCAAAAATCTCCCCGGAAAGAGCGGGTACCATCATTTTTACCCCGTTTTTGATTTTTTCAATGGGAACCTGCATTCCAATGACTCCTGTTGATGCTACGAGAACACTGTCAGGAGAAATGTTCAGGATTTCCGCCGCTGCGTCTGCTGTTTCCTTACAGTATCCGTATCCTTCCTCTCCTGTACAGGCATTGGCAATCCCGCTGTTACAGATAACAGCCTGTGCGTAAGGCTGTTCATACACTACCTTCTGATCCCATTTTACAGGAGCTGCCTTCACTATGTTCGTGGTAAAAGTTCCTGCTGCCTTGCATGGAACGGAACTGAAAATCATAGCCATATCCGTCCGTCCCTTATATTTAATCTCTGCTGCTGCAGAAGCTGCCTGAAATCCCTTTGCAGCTGTTACACCGCCTTTTATTTCCTTCATATCTCTTCCTCCTACGGACACATGGGAACTTTCATAAGTCCCTCTGTCTCTTTTAATCCAAACATCAGATTCATATTCTGGACTGCCTGACCGGCTGCCCCTTTCACAAGATTATCCATTGCGCCCATCATAATGACACGCCCTGTTCTCTCGTCAATTTTGAAATTCACATCTACAAAATTGCTTCCTTCTACCCATTTTGTCTGTGGGCATACGTCACGCTCCAACACACGGACAAAGGCTTCTTTCTCATAATATTTATCATATGCAGCCTTTACCTCCTCATAGGAAACTTTTTTTGTAAGAGAAGCGTACGCTGTAATCAAAATACCTCTGTTCATGGGAATCAGGTGCGGTGTAAAATTAAGAAGCACTTTCTGTCCGCATACATAACCAAGCTGTTCCTCAATCTCCGGCGTATGGCGATGAGAAGCAACGCCGTATGCTTTGATATTTTCATTTACCTCGCAGAAAAGGTTATCCACTTTTGCGCCCCTTCCAGCTCCTGACGTGCCTGATTTTGCATCTATAATAATCGTAGCCGGGTCAATAAGCCCCTCCTTTAATAAAGGATAAATGGAAAGTGTGGAACAGGTAGGATAACAGCCAGGATTTGCCACAAGCCTTGCTCCTTTTACCTGTTCTCTGTTGATCTCACAGAGACCGTACACCGCTTCCTCAATAAACTGCGGTGCTTTGTGAGTGATACCATACCACTTCTCATAAGTAGCTACATCTTTAATACGGAAATCTGCACTTAAATCAATTACCTTTGTTTTGGAAAGAATCTCTTCATTAATAAGAGAAGCACAAAGCCCCTGGGGTGTTGCTGTAAAAATCACATCAGCCTCTTCTGCAAGTGCCTCCATATTGTCGTCCATACATTTTGCGTCTATCAGTTTAAAAAAATTCTGATAAATATCTGTATACTTCTTATCTATATAACTTCTGGAACCGTACCACACGATTTCCGCTTCCTTATGTTCAAGAAGAAGTCTCACGATTTCATTTCCCGCATAACCGGTTGCCCCGATAATTCCTGCTTTTATCATAATTCAGGTTCCTCCCTTATATCTGTATAAACATGAATATTTTGTGTATGTCATTATACATCTCAGATGCATATTATGCAACTTGTTTTTTGTACTTTATGCAAAAAATATTATATTTTGTGAAGTTTTTAAAAATACTTCCTTATATGTTCATATTTTTTATGCAAAAATTTTCTTAATTTTTTCATTTTGGGTATTGCATATTTATAAAAACAGGTGTATATTATTCATTGTCAACAACGAACACAGCATTTTCAAATAAAGCAGACAACAAGAACATAAATCAGGAGGAATATATATTATGAAAGAAAAAGTTATTTTAGCATACTCTGGCGGATTGGATACCACAGCATTAATCCCGTGGTTAAAAGAAAATTTTGATTATGAAGTTATCTGCTGCTGCATTGACTGCGGACAGGGAAATGAGTTGGACGGACTTGAAGAAAGAGCAAAACTTTCCGGAGCTTCCAAATTATACATCGAAGATATTATCGATGAATTCTGCGACGATTACATTGTTCCATGCGTACAGGCCGGCGCAGTATATGAACACAAATATCTTCTCGGAACTTCTATGGCACGTCCGGGAATTGCAAAAAAACTTGTAGAAATCGCACGGAAAGAAGGTGCCACTGCTATCTGTCACGGAGCAACAGGAAAAGGAAACGACCAGATTCGTTTCGAGCTTGGAATCAAAGCACTTGCTCCCGACTTAAAAATTATCGCACCGTGGCGTATGACAGATGTATGGACTATGCAGTCCCGTGAAGATGAAATTGCATACTGTAAAGAACACGGCATTGATCTTCCGTTTGACGCAAGCCACAGCTACAGCCGTGACCGTAACTTATGGCATATCAGCCATGAAGGTCTTGAACTGGAAGATCCGGCACAGGAACCAAACTACGACGATCTTCTCGTTCTCGGCGTGACTCCTCAGAAAGCGCCTGACAAAGAAACAGAAGTATCCATTACCTTCGAAGCCGGTGTTCCGAAAACATTAAACGGCAAAGCTATGAAGGTTTCTGAAATCATTACAGAATTAAACAAACTCGGCGGTGAAAACGGAATCGGCATTATCGACATTGTGGAAAACCGTGTAGTAGGTATGAAATCCCGCGGTGTATACGAGACACCTGGCGGAACAATTCTTATGGAAGCTCACGACCAGTTAGAGGAATTGATCCTTGACCGTGACACAATGGAAATGAAGAAAAAACTGGGCAGCCAGTTTGCTCAGATCGTATATGAAGGAAAATGGTTTACACCGCTTCGTGAAGCGATCCAGGCATTTGTGGAATCCACTCAGCAGTACGTAACCGGAGAAGTAAAATTCAAGCTGTACAAAGGCAACATCATCAAAGCAGGCACAACCTCTCCATACAGCCTTTACAGCGAATCCCTCGCTTCCTTCACAACAGGCGACCTTTACGACCACCACGATGCAGACGGCTTCATCACTCTCTTTGGACTTCCTCTGAAAGTTCGCGCAATGAAAATGGCAGAAGCTTTAAAAGAAAACAAATAAGTAATACAAAACGGGACAGCCAGAAACGCTGTCCCGTTTTTATCTCATTTTTAAATTACCTGTATCCTCTTTTTTCTGAGTCTTTTATATACCCATTCACGAAACAGTGCATATACCACAGAAGTAAGCGGAATAAACACAAGCATTCCCACAATTCCCATAAGGCTTCCTCCCACGGTAACTGCCATCAGTACCCAAATGGATGGAAGACCTACTGAGTTCCCTACTACATGAGGATAAATCAGATTTCCTTCTATCTGCTGAAGAATCAGGAAAATACCAAGGAACACCAATGCCTGTATAGGATTCACCATAAAAATCAGGAAAAATCCTACCCAGCAGCCGATAAAACCTCCAAAAACAGGAATCAACGCTGTAAAGGTAATCAACACGCCCACAAGCATGGCATATGGGAACTTGAACACAGTCATAACTACAAAAAACATGCTTCCAAGGATTACAGCTTCTATACACTGTCCTGCAATAAAACTTGCAAAAATCCGGTTTGCCAGAGTGCAGACATGAAGAACGTAATTTACTGTTTTCTGTGAGAACAAAGCATATAAAGCCTTTTTTATCTGCAGCATAAGATGTTCCTTCTGAAGCAGAATATAGCAGGCAAAGATAAAACCGATACCTACGTTTACTGCTGTGCTTACAATGCCCGTTGTCACCGTAATAGCAGAAGTTAAAATATTATTCACACCGTTTTGCAGAACATTGATAAAAGAATCCAACATCTTTTCCGGTTGAAAATCTATAGAATTTGCCCACTCCACAATCGGCGAATCCTGACTGAGAGTATGATACAGCCACTCCTGAAACATCGGAATGCTTTTCTCTATCTGTTTTGCCACACTTACAAAAGTAGCTCCAAGCTCCGGAACCACCACGAGAGCTACAATCAGTACAATACATACTACAAACAGAATAGATAACAGCAGACTGATGGGACGCCCCAGTTTAATAGCCGCTTTGTTTCCTTTTCTCCGTGCCTTCTCAAACAGATGCTTCTCCATGAATTTCATAGGAACATTCAAAACAAAGGCAATAGCACAACCCAATATAAAAGGAAACATAAGCTGCCATAAAAGTCCCAGATATTGCAGTACTACATCCATATTGCGAACCCCCACATAAAGAAGCACTGCAAACCCGATAAGACAGATCGCCTTTTTCATTGTATCTTTACTAATTTTAATTTCCACAGATTTCCTCCATTAATTTCCATATATACAAGTCTCAAAATTTAGTCGTCTATTTTTTTAATATCCATGTCTTTCGGAAGCACAAGACTTAAAATAATGGACACTACAAACACAACTGCAACACAGTTAGCTGAAAATACATCTTTTACCACCTGTGGAAAAATTCTCCATATATCCATCTCGCTCGCACTTGTAAAGCCGATTCCTACAGCCAGAGAAAGGGCTACGATTGTAATATTTCTCTGAGAAAATCCGGCTTTTGCAACCATCTGAATACCGCTCACAAGAATTGTACCGAACATCATGATGGTACATCCGCCTAAAACAGCGTCCGGAAGACTTGCAAAAAAGTTTCCGATTGGAGGAAGAAGTCCTGCAAGAATCATGCATACAGCTCCTGTCATAATTGTAAAACGGTTCACAACCTTTGTCATATTGATCAGACCTACGTTCTGACTAAAGGAGGTTACCGGAGGACATCCGAAAAAGGAGGATACGGTACTTGCATATCCATCACATGCAAGAGAACCGGAAATTTCTTTTGTCGTAATTTCCCGATTCAGACCGCCTGATACCATAGCCGTAGTATCTCCAATTGTCTCTGCTGCCGAAACAAGGAATATTATTACCACAGAAACAATGGCTCCAACATTAAATTCCGGCTTGAATGGAAGAAAATGAGGCAAGGAAATGATACCGCCTGACATAATTCCCGAAAAATCTACCATTCCCATAAAAATGGCAACTATGTATCCCACAACCAGACCTGCAAGTACAGATAACTGCTTCCAGTATCCTTTTGCCAGAATATTAAATAAAATACATGTTACAAGAGTAATTGTTCCAAGAATCAGGTTTTTTGCAGATCCGAACTCTTCTGTATATCCTCCGCCAAAAGATCTTGCTCCCACGGTAAACAGAGAATATCCGATAGCTGTTACAACGGATGCCGCTACTACCGGAGTAATAATTTTTCTCCAGTATTTTGCAAGAAGTCCCAGAGTTCCCTCTACCAGACCTCCTACCAGAACCGCTCCTACCATAGTTTCATACCCGTATGTAGAGCCTACATAACTTAAAATAGTAACAAAAGTAAAGCTTACGCCCATTACAATAGGCAGTCTGGATCCTATCTTCCACACTGGATACAGCTGTATCAGCGTAGCAATGCCGGCAACGAACATGGCATTCTGAAGCAGCACTGCAATCTGTCCGCTTTCCAATCCGGCTGCCGCTCCGATAATTGTGATTGGTGTAAGATTGGCTACAAACATCGCAAGAACGTGCTGCAGTCCAAATGGAACGGCCCTTCCAATAGGAACTCTTCCGTCAAGACGATAAATATTGCTCATACTTACATTGTCACTGTTTCTCATAAAAAACACCTCCTGTTTTTCTATAATAAGTATAATAAAGTATACAATATTTTTGTTATTTTATCAAACTTTTTTTGCCTTTTTCTATCATTGTATATTTTTAACAATTTTACTTTTCTTTTTTTGACATTTTCGATATTTTCTTTTTTTCACAAAATAATTGACAGAAAAATTATTATCTCCTATAATATTTATGTAAAAGATATATCGCAGAATGCAGCAACTTATATAAGTCCATAATCGGTTGGACGTCTCTACCAACTACCGTAATAGTTGCCTATAAGTTTTTTTGTGGACGAAAAAAACAGGTGACATATACTCGGTAGTTTTTTTGACGGTCTGACATGAAATAACTGCTGCCGACACAAGAAAGAAGGTGATGTATATGACACAGAAAAATTTCGCATTAAAAGGTACGATTATCTGGAGTGAAAGTCCCACACAGCTTTCCATCCATGAAAATTCCTACCTTGTTTGCGAAAACGGTGTATGTGCCGGTGTTTTTCCAACACTTCCGGAAAAATTTGCAGAAATTCCCTGCCGTGACACAGGAGACAGCATTATCATTCCCGGTTTGACGGACTTACATCTTCACGCACCACAGTACAGCTTCCGAAGCATTGGAATGGATCTTGAGCTTCTGGAATGGCTGGATACCCTGGCATTTCCTGAAGAATCCAAATATGCAGATCTGGAGTATGCAGACAAAGCCTATTCCATTTTTGCAGATGATCTAAGGAAAAGCGCCACAACAAGAGCCTCCATTTTTGCTACCCTGCATGTTCCTGCAACAGAGCATCTTATGAAGCTCTTAAACGACACAGGAATCAAGGCACTGGTTGGTAAAGTAAATATGGACAGAAACGGAGCTCCATCTCTTCAGGAAGAAAGCGCAAAAGCTTCTGCAGATGCCACCTTGAAATGGATCGAAGAAACTTTAAGTCTTTATCCTAATATTCAACCAATCCTGACCCCGCGTTTTACTCCTTCCTGTTCTGATGATCTTATGAAAGAGCTAGGAGAAATACAGCGAAGATTCCACCTCCCGGTACAGTCTCACCTGTCTGAAAACCTGGGTGAAATCGCATGGGTAAAAGAGCTCTGTCCCGACACTTCCTTTTATGGAGAAGCCTACGACAAATTCGGGCTTTTCGGAGGGGAGGGCTGTCCCACAATTATGGCACACTGCGTACACTGCCCGGACGATGAAATTGCCCTTATGAAAGAGCGCGGCGTTTACATCGCCCACTGTTCTCAGTCCAATTCCAACTTATCCTCAGGAATTGCTCCTGTACGGCGTTACCTGGAGGAGGGACTTCACATAGGACTGGGAAGCGATATTGCAGGCGGAACTTCGCTTTCTATCTTCCGTGCCATGTCTGACGCCATTCAGACCTCCAAACTTCGTTGGAGACTTGTAGATGATTCTCTGAAAGCGCTTACTGTAGAAGAAGTCTTCTATATGGCAACAAAAGGAGGCGGCTCTTTCTTCGGAAAAGTGGGAAGCTTCGCTCCAGGATATGAGTTTGACGCAGTGATTATGGACGACTCTGCACTGCTGCATCCACAGCCTCTCACACCAAAGCAACGCCTTGAGCGGCTTATTTATCTTTCTGACGACCGGCATATTCAGGGAAAATATGTATCCGGAGTCAAATTATTTTAGCGTACCGACATACGCTATAACAGGGGGAAAGAAATATGAATCTTGACAAATTATTTCATCTGAAAGAGAACCACACTGACGTGAAAACAGAAATCATGGCAGGTATTACAACCTTTATGACCATGGCGTACATTCTGGCAGTAAACCCTAATATTCTGGAAGCCTCTGGTATGGACCGAGGAGCTGTCTTTACAGCAACTGCCCTTGCTTCCTTTATTGCCACCTGCCTTATGGCGCTTTTATCAAACTATCCGTTTGTTCTTGCGCCTGGTATGGGCTTAAACGCTTACTTTGCATACACAGTTGTCCTGGGCATGGGATATTCCTGGCAGCAGGCACTGGCAGCCGTATTTGTAGAAGGTCTTATTTTTATTCTGCTTTCTCTTACAAATGTACGTGAAGCGATTTTTAATTCCATTCCAATGAACCTGAAACATGCAGTTTCTGTAGGCATCGGTCTTTTTATCGCTTTTATCGGCCTTCAGAATGCAAAAATTGTTGTAAATAATGATTCCACTCTTGTAAGTGTATTTTCCTTCAAGGGCTCTATTGCAGAAGGAACCTTCAATTCTGTAGGAATTACGGTTCTTCTGGCACTTATTGGTATCCTTATCACAGCAGTCCTTCTTGTAAAAAATGTAAAAGGCGGTATCCTCTGGGGTATCCTGATCACATGGGGACTTGGCATTGTCTGCCAGTTTACAGGAATTTATGTACCAAATCCGGAAGCAGGATTTTTCAGTCTCCTTCCTGATTTTTCAAACGGAATTTCCGTTCCAAGCATGGCTCCTACCTTTATGAAAATGGATTTTTCCATTGTGTTCTCACTTGACTTTATAGTAATCATGTTTGCATTTCTTTTTGTAGATATGTTCGATACTCTGGGAACTTTAATCGGAGTTGCTTCCAAAGCAGATATGCTTGATAAAGATGGACGTCTCCCGAAAATTAAGGGTGCTCTTCTTTCTGACGCGATTGGTACTTCTGTAGGTGCTGTATGCGGTACTTCTACAGTTACAACATTTGTGGAAAGTGCTTCCGGTGTAGCAGAAGGCGGACGTACAGGACTGACTGCTATTGTTGCAGCAATCCTTTTCGGACTTTCTCTGTTCCTGTCTCCGATTTTCCTGGCTATTCCGTCCTTTGCAACTGCGCCGGCTCTGATTATCGTAGGATTTTTAATGCTGACTTCTGTTACAAAAATTGACTTTAACGATATGACAGAAGCTATTCCGGCATTTATCGCAATTATTGCAATGCCATTCTTATACAGCATTTCCGAAGGTATCTCCCTCGGAGTTATCTCTTATGTAGTAATCAACCTGGTAACAGGAAAGGCAAAAGAAAAGAAGATCAGTATCCTGATGTATGTACTTGCCGTTCTGTTTGTACTGAAGTACATACTCATCTAATTCCATATTTAAATGTATATAAAAAGGGGACTGTCCGGTAAATCAAACCGGCAGTCCCCTTTAAAATTCTTCACTCTGTTTCTTCCTTCATATTTTTAAGAAAATACTCCTTGATTTTCTCAAATGTTTCCTGACTGATGTCATGCTCCATTTTACACGCATCTGCCAGCGCTGTCTCTTTGCTCACTCCGATACTTTCCAGCATCTGTGACAATACTCTGTGACGTTCATATATATTATTTGCAATTTCTGCCCCTTTATCAAGAAGCGTAATCGTTCCATAACGGTCCATTGCAATATATCCGTCCTCTCGAAGAAGCTTCATTGCATGACTGACACTTGGTTTGGAAACCCCCAGCATTGTCGCCACATCTATAGAACGAACGCCTTCACCCTGCCTGGACAGCCTTAAAATCGCTTCCAGGTAATCCTCAGCAGATTCACGAATCTCCATAAAAATACCTCCCATCATTGTATTTTCATGGTAACACAAAATCTGCTGTTCCGCAACTTTTCCCTCTTATAATTGACTATCAAAAAACAATATTGTTTTCCAGAACAAACTGTGCTACACTATTCCCATGGAACAACTGTGTTACAGGGTGGCTGACCTCTATTCTTACATAGAATGGGGGTGGTGCTGATGAACAATAATCATTTCGATTTCAAAGACCTCATGTCTTTTGGCATGTTCATTCTATCACTGCTGACATTCATTTACTTGATTTGTCACTGATATTTTAAAGCATAGAAAAACCACCCTCAGAACTTTGGCCGGTTTTAGGGTGGCATTTTCTATGTACACTATAAGTAGGTCAACCCCTTGTGGGCAGTTGTTCCTTTTCTTATATTATAGTCTAACTTTTAAAACTTTGCAATATGTTTCTTCATTCTACGCCAGATACCTTACCGGCTGCAGCGCTACTCCCAGGACTCTGAGAATCACTTCTTTTATAAAAGGAATTTCCTGCACGGTCACTCCTTCGGGAACGTCATAGTTTTTCTTATCAAGAACCTTTCTGCATTTCTCATGGAAAACATTCATATGCCCTTCCAGTTCTTTACAAAATTCCTCTCCGTGAATTGCCAGCATAAGCTCTGTATCCATATACGTACTTCTCATATCAAGATTATACGAACCGATAATCGCCATATCATTATCTATAAGCACGGATTTTCCATGAGTGGAATCCCCACCGTCAAATTCATACAGCTCTACGCCAGTATCAATGATGTCTTTTTTATGTATACGATAATCACTTGAGGCTACAATATTGTCTCCGTTTTCCACAGAATTAATTATCATTTTAAAATCATCCACATTTTCTGCAATCGCTTTCATCCCTGTCTCCATCTGGGAATCCAGAACCGCATACGGAGTATGAAGCACAACGCGCTCCCTGGCATTTTGCATAAGATTTTTTAATATTTCCCACACATACGGTTTTTTTCCATAAATATGCGTTTCGCCGGAAATCAGAGTGGCTTTTTTTATGGGAACGGTATGCTCCTCATAAGAATACGCCTCGTAAGCCTGCGGATATTTCTTCTGCACCTTATCCCACTTCTTCTCCAGCTTCTCAACGTTTTCCCTCACCTTCTTTTTCTCGTAAAGGCTTTCTTTATCATGGAAAACCGTCATATAAGGTCCGTCCCACACACTGCGAAAGTATTTTTCCACCTGCGAAATCACACTTTTTGCAGCCCCGTTTTTATAATCCGTATTATAAATCAGGACCTCTCTGTCATAACTTCTTGATTTTGTATCATACCCTCCCAGAAAATACCGGAATGTATTTCTTCCCCCTAAGAGAAGCGTCTTGTCATCGCTTATCACATATTTATCATGCATACGTCCGTGGAACGTCCAGGGCTTCAGTGGGTTCGGGTAATTGTAGATTCGAATTTCTATATTAGGATGTCCGGAAAGTGCATAGAAAAACTCATTTCCTTCCATCCGGATCAAACCACTGATTCCATCTACCATAATCTGGATATGAATTCCTCTTTCCGCCGCCTCATAAAGAGCCGCCGCCAGATCCCATGTGCTTTTATCTTCGCGGAAATCAAAAGTAGATAAAATCACCCTCTCTTTTGCCTCTTTTATCATTCGAAGTCTTAAATCCAACGCCTCTGCATTTTCCTCCACAACATGCGCTCTATCCACACATTTTTCATTTCCGGACGCATAAAAATCTTCCTTATGAAAAGGATTCTCTTCCGGGCCAATCTTTTTCTGGACTGCAAAAGGTGCCAGCATTCCTATAATTAGATAAAGAAGGATTGCCAGTACAATACAAAGCTTCCAGTGTCTTTTCAAAAAAATCCGGACTGCCTTCATTCTATTCCTCCTGTTCCCACTATTTGATTATTAGGGTACTATACCCTTTCTGCATAAGAATGTCAACAACTTTCCATTTCTGTGGAAAAAACAATTGACATATAAATTTCTCTGCTTTATAATTGCTTCGCAACCTAACAGTTTGTTTCCTAACAATTAAAGTGAGGCACCATGAAACCAACACCACATATTGGATATGAAATCCACACACTGGACCACACCATTGGAAAACTGGTCCTGTCATTAAAATCAAAGCTTGGAAAAGACTCCGATCTCACACAGATGCAGGGCTGGATTATTGGCTATCTGTACGAACATACCGGAGAAAATATTTTCCAGAAGGACATTGAAGCCCATTTCTGTATTGCCCGCTCCACTGCCACCGGCATTCTAAAGCTTATGGAAAAAAAAGGATATTTGATGCGCGAAACCGCACCTGACGACAGACGGCTCAAACGTCTCATTCTTACAGAAAAGGCAGCTTCCCTTCAAAAAGCTACCATTGCTTACTTCGGGGAAATGGAAAAAATGCTGATTGCCGGCATTTCTCCTGAAGATCTGGAATCCTTCTGCCGTGTTCTTTCCCAAATACGAACCAACGCAGAGACCGGCGCAGTTTCGTTTTTAAAAAATGAACCTTAAACACATCAATGAATAACAGAAAGGAGAATTTTATGCTTAAAACACTTCTTGCCCAGGTCAGGGAATTTAAGAAAGCATCTTTCCTGACCCCTTTCTTCATGATTCTCGAGGTCCTTTTCGAGACACTCATTCCTCTTGTCATGGCTTCTATTATTGACAAGGGTGTAGAAACAGCGGACATTGGACATATTTACCGCATGGGAGCACTCATGGGTATACTTGCTCTGATGGGACTTTACACCGGAGTCATGGGCGGAAAATATGGTGCAAAAGCTTCTACAGGTTTTGCACGAAATTTGCGAAAAGCCATGTATACCAACATTCAGACCTACTCTTTTTCCAATATTGACAAGTACAGCACTGCCGGCCTGATCACCCGTCTTACAACTGACGTTACAAACCTGCAGAATGCTTACCAAATGATTCTTCGTATGTGCACTCGCGCTCCGGCTAGTCTTATCTGCGCCATGACTATGGCATTTTTAATTAACGCGAAACTTGCCAGCATTTATCTTATTGCCGTTATTTTTCTTGGATTTTTCCTTTTTATGATTCTTCGAAAAGCAAGTAAATGTTTCCAGGAGGTATTTCAGAAATACGACGATTTAAATGCCGGAATCCAGGAAAACATAAGCGCAGTCCGCGTAGTGAAAGCCTACGTAAGAGAGGATTATGAAACCTCCAAATTCCAGAAAGCCTGCAACCGTGTTTATGAGCTTTTTGTAAAAGCTGAAAAACTCGTCGTTATGAATATGCCTCTTATGCAGTTTACTGTATATGCCTGCATCCTTGGTATCAGCTGGCTGGGTGCGAAAATGATCGTAGGCGGAAATCTTACAACAGGAGAGCTTATGAGCCTTCTGACATATTGTATGAATATTCTTATGAGTCTTATGATGCTGTCTATGGTTTTCGTTATGGTGACTATGAGTATTGCAAGTGCAAGGCGTGTAGCTGAAGTCATCAATGAAAAGCCGGACCTTGCAGATCCGGAAAACCCTGTTACAGAAGTTCCTGACGGAAGCATTGTTTTTGACCATGTAGATTTCAGCTACAAAAAAGACAGCACAGAACCGGTATTAAAAGATATTAACCTTACGATTTCTTCCGGCGAAACAATTGGTATCATTGGCGGAACAGGAAGCGCGAAATCCAGTCTTGTTAATCTTATAAGCCGTCTTTACGACGTAACAGATGGCTCTGTTAAAGTAGGCGGAATTGATGTGCGCGATTATCACATGGAATCGCTTCGAAATCAGGTTGCTGTAGTTCTTCAGAAAAACGTTCTTTTCTCAGGAACGATTCTTGAAAATCTCCGCTGGGGAAACAAAAACGCCACAGAAGAAGAATGCCGCCATGCCTGCGAGCTTGCCTGTGCTGATGATTTTATCCAGAATATGCCCCTCAAATATGAAACTCATATTGAACAGGGCGGTACAAACGTATCCGGCGGTCAAAAACAACGCCTCTGTATTGCACGTGCCCTTTTGAAAAAACCGAAAATCCTCATTCTCGACGACTCCACAAGCGCAGTAGATACTGCCACTGACGGACGGATTCGAAAAGCTTTTGCAGAGGAAATTCCCAATACAACAAAACTGATTATTTCCCAACGAATTTCCAGTATCCAGAATGTAGACCGCATTATTGTAATGGATAATGGAAAAATCAATGGCTTTGGCACACATGAAGAACTTCTCTCCACAAATGCTATTTATCAGGATGTTTACCATTCTCAGACAAAAGGCGGAGGCGATTTTGATGAAAATAAAGGAGGTGCGAACGCATGAGCAGAAAGCAGCATACACACGGAGCAAAAGTAGATAATCCCGGAAAAATGCTTGGACGCCTTCTTAATTATGTAATGAAACAGTATAAATTTCATATTGCAGCTGTTGTGATTTTCATTTTTGTAAGCGTTCTCGCCAATGTACAGGGAACTATGTTTACAAAAACTCTCATCGACCAGTATATCCTTCCTCTTTTAAGGGCAGAAACACCGGATTTTACTCCTCTCGCGCTCGCCATCGGAAAAGTTGCCTGTTTTTATGCTATTGGTGTAGGTTCAACTTATGCATACAATCGGATTATGATTTATGTAAGTCAGGGTACTCTTCGGAATCTGCGAAACGATATGTTTGCCCGTATGGAGACTCTCCCGGTCAAATACTTTGACACACATCCTCACGGAGATATTATGTCTATCTATACAAATGACATTGATACACTCCGCCAGATGATCAGTCAGAGTATGCCTCAGATGCTTTCCAGCGTCATTACCATTGTCAGTGTCCTCATCAGTATGATTATTTTAAATATTCCTCTCACTGTACTGACTCTCATCATGGTATTTGTTATGCTTTCTGTAAGCCGCCGTCTGGCTGCACAGAGCGGAAAATACTTTCTGGAACAGCAGCAGAATATCGGAAAAGTAAACGGATATATTGAAGAAATGATGGAAGGCCAGAAGGTGGTAAAAGTATTTTGCCACGAGGAGGAAAGTCTGGAAAAATTCAATGAGTTAAACGACGCCCTCTTTGAAAGTGCAGATAACGCCAACAAATTTGCAAATATCCTGATGCCAACGGTAGCACAGCTTGGAAATATAAGCTACGTATTTTGTGCCATTTTTGGCGGCATTCTTGCCATAAACGGCTTTGGCGGATTTACTCTTGGAGGGCTTGCAAGCTTTCTCACCTTTAACAAAAGCTTCAATATGCCAATTAATCAGGTAAGCCAGCAGTTTAACAGCATTGTTATGGCACTTGCCGGAGCCAAACGAATCTTTGATCTGCTGGATGAAAGTCCGGAAACAGACGAGGGATATGTAACTCTTGTAAATGTAAGAGAAGAAAACGGAATGCTTAAAGAATCTCAAAAACGCACAGGACGCTGGGCATGGAAACATTACCATAAGGCAGATAATACAACCGATTACATTGAATTAAAAGGAGATATGGTTCTGGACGGCGTTGACTTTGGCTACAATCCTGACAAAATTGTTCTCCATGACGTAAAAATGTATGCCACACCAGGGCAGAAAATTGCTTTTGTCGGTTCCACAGGAGCAGGAAAAACGACCATTACAAATCTTCTGAATCGTTTTTATGATATTCAGGACGGAAAAATCCGCTACGATGGCATAAATGTCAATAAAATTAAAAAAGCAGATCTTCGCCGCTCTATGGGCATCGTTCTTCAGGATACCAACCTTTTTACAGCTACAGTTATGGAAAATATCCGTTACGGAAATCTGGATGCCACTGATGAAGACGTCATTGCTGCAGCAAAGCTTGCAAATGCAGACGGCTTTATCCGCCGCCTTCCGGACGGCTACCATACCATGCTGCACGGAAACGGCTCAAATTTAAGCCAGGGACAGCGTCAGCTTCTCTCTATTGCCAGAGCTGCTGTAGCCGACCCTCCTGTTCTTATTCTTGATGAAGCAACCAGCTCCATTGATACGCGAACAGAAAAACTGGTTCAGGACGGCATGGATAAACTGATGGAGGGAAGAACTACGTTTGTAATCGCCCACCGTCTCTCTACTGTAAGAAACAGTGACTGTATTATGGTTCTGGAACAGGGACGTATTATTGAGCGCGGCTCACACGACGAACTTATTGCGCAGAAGGGCAAATATTATCAGCTTTATAATGGGTAAAAGAAATGCGATAACGCACTTCAGGCAGATGCGGATGCATCTGCCTGATTTTTTAATGCAGACAATACACCACCTTACAAAGCGTCGTATTGTCTCCTTATTTATGATTTATGGAATTGTAAAATTGTCCGTTCTCAGTCTTTATCGTCTCCTGTAAGGCGCAGAACATCGCGGATTTCTTCCGCATCCATATCAAGAATTACTGCCAGTTCGTCTATGCTGAATTTCAGGCTTCCATCTTCCTCATCTTCTGTAAGCTCTTTTACTGCTGATTCCAGTTTTTCCACCTTTGACACAAGATAATCGTCGCGGAACTTCTGCTGTGACTGTTCTTCTACTGCCTGGCGGATACTGAAACGAATTCTTCCAAGAAGCCATGTTTCGTCCTTATGCACAGGTTTCTCTTCCTCAAGAGCTGTTAAAAGCCCTACATTCGCCTCCTGGATTAAATCTGCGAGAAAAATGTCCCTGCTGTTCATTTTAGCCGCCATACGTGCCGCATGCGGAAGATAATACTGGGCAAGCTGCATCTGTGCCAGCGCATCTCCCTCTGCCAGTTTCCTGAAAAGTTCCGAAGGCTCCGGCATCTCTTTCTCGGTCTTCGTCAGTCCTTCCAGATAATCATTAAGATATTCCTCTTCCTCTTTTGTAAGAGGCTCATGTACTTCTTCCTCTATTTCAGGCTCTGTATCCTCCGTTTTTTCCGGAAGCCCTTCTATAGAAATTCCTTTTACTTTTAAATACTGTAATATTTTAAGAAGCTGTTCCTTTTCCAGTTCGGAAGCTTCAAAATATTCTCTCACCTGTTCTGTTGTAAGCTTTTTATTATTTCTCTCTGCAAGAACACAAATTCCTTCTAATTTTTTTTGAAATTCTAATACGTCCATTAAAATTCTCCCTTTTTTCTACTGTCTGATATGACCGTATTATAGCATAAATACTGGGTTTTTCGCTACCTGAAAACCCTCGAAAAATTTTTTTAAAAAAATTTCAAAAAAAGTGTTGACATTTGTAGAACCCTATAATATAATATGTCTTGCGTCGGGCGGGAAAGCCAAGACAAAAACAAAACAAACAACTTAATACATCACATCAAATGACTTCAGCGGGGTGTGGCTCAGTTTGGCTAGAGCGCCTGGTTTGGGACCAGGAGGCCGCAGG
>Scrappy_p2__coassemble_496_pt1 | contig 94262 bp, 78 predicted proteins | sample Scrappy_p2__metabat2_low_PE_024 | metagenome-assembled genome bin Scrappy_p2
TGTCAAGAACTTTTTTCAAGTTTTTTCGAAGTTCTTTTTCGATGTGTTGTTGTCGTTTTTCCGCTGACAACTCGTTTATTCTATCATAGCTTTTCAAGCTTGTCAAGAACTTTTTTTATTTATTTTTTGTTTTTTTATTTCCATAAAAAACAAAAACGGAGAAGGAGGGATTTGAACCCTCGCGCCGGTTACCCGACCTATACCCTTAGCAGGGGCACCTCTTCGGCCTCTTGAGTACTTCTCCAGACTCCGAACTTTCAATTATTATGAAATTCGACTGCGTTCTATCTGAAACGCATTATTGATTATACATAAGCTTTACCCTATTGTCAACCTATTTTTTACATTTATTTAAAATTATTTTGTTTTTTATCCTTTTACAGAGAAATCAGGCGCAGATACCTGTAAATATCTGCGCCTTTTCTGCTCAAATGGTAGCTGATAAACAGATTATATTTCCATAATCTATCGTTTAATCCCAGCCCCCGTTTTCTTTAATGGTTTCTTCTATTCTCCTTTTTACTTCCGCTGCAATCTCTACTGTATTCATATCTTTATATTCCTCGTAATACATAGGCGTCAGAAAATGAACCTGGACCTTCAGTTTCTCAATGGAACCTGTATCAAATGCTTTATAAGAATCCAGCAATGCCACGGGAATAATCGGACATTTTGATTTTGTAGCAGCTTTAAAACTGCCACCCTTAAACTCCTGCGGATGATTTCCCTGTTTGCTTCTTGTGCCTTCCGCAAAAATGAGATAGTTTCTGCCTGATTTTACCTCTTTTGTTACATTCAATATTACCTGCATGGACTGTTTTATATCTTCTCTGTCAATGATAAATGCCTTCATACAGGCAAAGACCTGCTTTAAAAAGGGTACGTCTGCAACTTCTTTTTTTGCTACAACAGAAAAGGGAACCGGACATACCTGGAGAATCGCAAGAACATCAAATAAGCCCTGGTGATTCGGAAAAAACATAAAACCATTCTCTTTTGGTATGTTTTCCACACCATGTGCCTCTATCTCGAGATTTCCTCCCCATATTGCCCGTCTGTCAATATACTTTAAGACTTCATATCGTTCTTCTTCTGTATAATTATCAACATGAGCTGCACACCAGCAGAGTTTAAACCAGCCATAAGGAACGAAAAAAAGATTTTTTAATACCATAAGAAGGATTCTTTTCATTTTATTTATCTTCCTCCTGATCAAGCCAGTTTCCCGGCTATTCTTTCTTCATATCCTGGATTTTTCTTAATAAAAGTATCGTAAGCCACTGTATAGTCTTTATAAGTATCGGTTGTCATAAATTTTGCATACTCATCAGCCGCTGCCTGACTCATTTCTTCTGTTATTTCAGAAGGAGCAAACACATAATATTTGTTATCTTTTTCTTTCACCATATAAGTTGCAATACACGGATACTCCTGCTCATTTTCCAAAACAAGATTATATCGTATGTATACATATGTATATTTCTTGTTTTTCGTGAGCACTTCACAGTCGTTAATTTTAACTTTGCTTACATTATGAGCTTTATAATATTTTATTGTAGCGTCAATTTCCTCCTGAAGTTCCTTCGGTACTTTTTTCTCTGTATCGTAGCACTTCTTCATATCTTTCTCTTTATCCTCAACCCCGGACTTAATAAGAGCTTCTACAACTCCCTCCGGTGTTTTATGACTGACGCCGCATCCTTTTACTCCCAAAACAATCAAAAGAATAAGAAGCAGGACAGCGCCTCCTGCCAGAATATAATTACTGTTTGCTATGAAAGCGCTTTTTCTCTTCTTTCTTTTCCTGCTTTTGCTTTGCGTTCTGGGTCTGCTGCCGTTTCTATTGCCGTTTTTATTTCCTGATGCTGTCATGATTCTTTTGTTTCCCCTTCAATACCATCGGAATTTTCTTCCTTTTCTCTTACCTTGGCTACACTGGCAACTGTAATTCCTTCCTGAAGGTTCATAAGCTTCACTCCGGAAGTAATTCGTCCAAAAATCGAAATATCTGAACACTGCAGACGAATAATAATGCCTTCTGTTGTGATTATCATAATTTCATTTTCTTCGTTTACAGCTTTAGCCCCTACTACGTTTCCGGTTTTTTCCGTGATTTTATAACATTTTACACCTTTTCCGCCCCTGTTCTGACAAGTAAACTCACTGATGCTTGTTCTCTTGCCCATTCCGTTCTCAGAGACAACAAGCAGGTAATATCCCTGAGAATTCAGCTGCATGGCAACTACTTCATCTCCGTCCGACAGATTCATTCCGCGAACACCCATAGAGCTTCTTCCTGTGCTTCTTACATCTGTCTCTTTAAAGCGGATACACTGACCGTCTTTTGTCACAAGAATAATATCTTTCTTATCATCTGTTGCCTTTACTTCGATCAGCTCATCATCATCTCTTAAAATAATAGCTGCAAGACCTGTTTTACGCACATTCATATAATCCTGAATCGGCGTTTTCTTCACAAGTCCTTTCTTTGTTGCCATCATAAGATAATGTCCCGGCTCAAATTTGCTGATTGGAATCACAGAAGTAATTCTCTCTCCCGGCATGAGCTGAAGAAGATTGATAATTGCAGTTCCTCTTGCTGTTCTTCCTGCCTCCGGAATCTCATATGCCTTCAGTCTGTATACCCTTCCTGTGTTCGTAAAGAACATAAGATAATGATGGGTCGTCGTCATAAGAAGCTCTTCAATAAAATCATCTTCAAGAGTCTGCATTCCTTTGATTCCTCTTCCGCCTCTGTTCTGGCTTCTGAAATTGTCCACCGTCATTCTCTTGATATAACCAAGCTTTGTCATTGCAATGACTGTATTTTCTTTCGGAATCAAGTCCTCTGTTGTAATATCATAAACATCGTATCCAATAGAGGTTTTTCTATCGTCCCCGTATTTTTCGGAAACAGCCAGAATTTCTTCACGAATCACACGAAGAAGCAGGGTCCTGTCTGCAAGAATCGCCTCGTATTTACGGATTTTTTCCATAAGCTCTGCGTATTCCGCCTCCAGTTTCTCTCTTTCCAGACCTGTAAGAGCACGAAGACGCATATCCACAATCGCCTGCGCCTGTGCTTCTGTAAGTTCAAAACGGGCAATCAGCTCCTGTTTTGCAGCCTGTACATTCTGAGAACCTCTGATAATACGAATTACCTCATCAATATTATCAAGAGCTTTTAAAAGTCCCTCTAAAATATGCGCTCTTTCTTTTGCCTTATTCAGATCGTATTTTGTTCTTCTTGTCACAACCTCTTCCTGGTGTGCAAGATAGTATTTAAGCATTTCCTGAAGATTTAAAACCTTCGGTTCCAGACTTCCGTGATTTGGAATCAGGGAAAGCATGATTACACCGAATGTATCCTGAAGCTGCGTATGCTTATAAAGCTGATTCAGTACAACGTTTGCATTTGCATCTCTTCGAAGATCGATGCAGATACGCATACCTTCACGGCTTGAATGGTCATTCAAATCCACAATGCCGTCTATTTTTTTATCGCGCACAAGCTCTGCAATCTTGCTTATCAGCCTTGCTTTGTTTACAAGATACGGAAGCTCTGTCACGATAATTCTTGATTTTCCATTTGGAAGCGTCTCTATATTTGTCACTGCGCGGACTCTTATTTTGCCTCGCCCTGTGCGGTACGCCTCCTCAATCCCTCTTCTTCCCAGAATCGTTGCACCGGTAGGAAAATCCGGGCCTTTTACAATTTCCAAAAGCTCTTCTATTGTTGTCTCTCTGTCTTCTTCAATGATGTTATCAATAATTTTTACGACAGCAGAAATAACCTCCCGAAGATTATGAGGTGGAATATTTGTCGCCATTCCAACCGCGATACCTGATGTACCATTTACAAGAAGGTTCGGGTATCTGGACGGGAGCACAGCAGGTTCTCTCTCTGTCTCGTCAAAGTTTGGCTGAAAATCTACAGTATCTTTATTAATGTCTGCAAGCATCTCCATAGAAATCTTGCTTAAACGCGCCTCTGTATATCGCATGGCAGCCGCGCCATCGCCATCGACAGAACCAAAATTTCCGTGTCCGTCAACAAGCGGATACCTGGTGGACCACTCCTGAGCCATATTGACAAGCGCTCCGTAAATAGAACTGTCTCCATGCGGATGATACTTACCCATTGTATCACCCACAATACGCGCACATTTACGATGAGGCTTATCGGGACCGTTATTTAGCTCTATCATAGAATACAGAACACGTCTCTGTACAGGTTTCAGACCATCTCTTACATCTGGCAGCGCACGGGAGGCAATTACACTCATGGCATAGTCGATGTAAGAATCTTTCATTGTTTTTTCCAAATCCACCTCGTGGACTTTGTCAAAAATATTTTCTTCCATTCTCTGTTCTCCTGATTAAATATCGAGATTTTTTACAAATCTTGCATTTTCTTCTATAAATTCACGCCTTGGTTCTACCTTATCTCCCATCAGTGTGGTAAAGGTCAAATCTATTTCTGATGTTGCTGCCTCGTCCATTGTCACGCGAAGCAGAATCCTTTTTTCCGGATCCATTGTTGTTTCCCAGAGCTGTTCTGCGTCCATCTCTCCCAAACCTTTGTAACGCTGGATTTTGTTATTTCCATCGCGTCCGATTTCTGTGAGAATCGTGTTCAGTTCATTATCATCGTAGGCATACCATACCCTTTTATTTTTCTCCACCTTATAGAGAGGCGGCTGTGCAAGGTATACGTATCCCTGTCTGATAAGCTCCGGCATAAAACGATATAAAAATGTGAGAAGAAGCGTTGCAATATGCGCTCCGTCCACATCGGCATCTGTCATAATGATAATCTTATGATAGCGAAGCTTTGTAATATCAAAATCCTCGTGGATTCCTGTTCCGAAGGCAGTGATCATTGCCTTTATTTCTGCATTGGAATAGATTTTATCAAGACGGGCTTTTTCTACATTCAAAATTTTACCTCTGAGAGGAAGAATTGCCTGCGTTGCACGATTTCTTGCTGTTTTTGCAGAACCTCCGGCAGAATCACCCTCAACAATGTAAATTTCACAGTTTTCCGGATTTTTGTCAGAACAGTCTGCCAGTTTTCCGGGAAGAGACATTCCATCAAGGGCAGATTTACGTCTCGTAAGATCACGGGCTTTTCTTGCCGCTTCCCTTGCTCTCTGGGCAAGGACGGATTTTTCTACTGTCACTTTTGCAACAGAAGGATTCTGCTCCAGGAAAATTTCAAGCTGTCTGCTGACAATGCTGTCTACCGCTCCTCTCGCTTCGCTGTTTCCCAGTTTCTGCTTTGTCTGTCCCTCAAACTGCGGATTTTCTATTTTCACACTTACGATTGCTGTAAGTCCCTCTCGAATATCATCTCCGCTTAAATTCGGTTCACTGTCTTTGAGCAGCTTATTTTTTCTGGCATAATCATTAAATGTTTTTGTGATGGCGTTTCGAAATCCCATAATATGAGTTCCGCCTTCCGGGGTGTTAATATTATTTACAAATCCATAGCTGTTCTCTGTGTAAGAATCGTTGTGCTGCATAGCAACCTCAACAATAACACCGTCTTTTTCGCCCTCACAGTATATGATTTCCGGATACAGCGCCTCTTTGCTCTTGTTTAGATACTGTACAAATTCCTGAATGCCGCCCTCGTAGTGGAAAGTCTTTTCTCTTTCCATTTCTGCTCTTGTATCCTTCAGAATAATTTTCAGCCCCTTTGTAAGAAATGCCATCTCACGAAGACGCTGTTTTAAAACATCATAATCATATACGGTCTCTTCGAATATTTCTTTGTCCGGTAAAAAAGAAACCATTGTTCCTGTTTTTTCCGGCTCACAGGTATCTATCACTTTCAGGGGATATATGGTTTTTCCTCTCTCATATCTCTGTCTGTATACCTGTCCTTCTTTGTAAATCGTAACCTCAAGCCATTCTGACAGTGCATTTACTACAGATGCGCCTACTCCGTGAAGACCGCCGGATACCTTGTATCCTCCTCCACCGAATTTACCGCCTGCATGAAGAATCGTAAATACAACCTCCACTGCCGGAATTCCTGCCTTATGATTAATTCCTACCGGGATTCCCCTTCCGTCATCTGCGACAGTAATAGAGTTATCCGGATTAATTGTAACATTTATTTCTTTACAGAAGCCTGCAAGAGCCTCATCTACTGAGTTGTCTACAATCTCATATACAAGATGATGAAGTCCTCTGCTAGATGTGCTGCCAATATACATACCCGGTCTTTTCCGTACTGCTTCCAGTCCCTCCAGAATCTGGATTTGGTCCGCTCCGTACTCCGTGTTTTCTCCGCCCATTTTATTCCTCCTGTCATATCTATTTCAACCGGCAGCCCAACTCTGCTGCCCCTTCGTTAAGACACAATAATACTAATTTATTATAGCACAAAAACCTTTTATTTTCCAATGAAATAAAAAAGAATCCTGCAGGCAGGATTCTCCGCCCCCGACAGCTTATTTATCTTCTGTCGGAGGACTTCTTTATTTCTTATGTTTTATTTTTTATCTATCAGATACTGGTAAACATCACGTTTTGTCATTCCTCTGTCTTTTGCTACCATCTTCATTGCTTCTTTTCTGGAAATACCCTTTTCTTCGTATTGCCTCATATGCTCCTCTATGGGAATACTATCCCAGGAAGCCCGGGCTTCTTTTTCCATTTCCTGACGGCTTTTCCCCTGAATAACAAGAACGCACTCTCCAAGCGGCTTTTCTTTGCTGTAATAGTGAATAAGATCTTCTATTGTTGTCTGAAAAGCTGTTTCGTGTTTTTTTGTAAGCTCACGGCAAAGCGTCATCTTTCTGTTTCCAAGAGCCTGAAACAAATCTCCCAGCGTTTTTACAAGCTTATGGGGCGCTTCATAAAGAATAATCGTTCTCGTTTCATTTTTTAGTTCTTCCAGAACTGCCTGTCTCTCCTTTTTCTCCATAGGAAGAAAAGCTTCAAAAGCAAATCTTCTTGTGGGAAGCCCGGAAAGAGTGAGGGCTGTAATACACGCCGCCGGTCCGGGAAGGGATGTAACAGGGATTCCCGCTTCGTAACACATGGCAGTCAGTTCCTCTCCCGGATCGGAAATTCCCGGAGTTCCCGCATCGGTAATAAGGGCAATATTCTCCCCTGCGAGCATTTTTTCCACAAGAAAATGTCCTTTATCTATTTTGTTATACTCATGATAGCTTGTCATAGGCGTTTTTATCTGGAAATGATTAAGGAGCTTAATGCTGTTTCTTGTATCTTCCGCTGCAATTAAATCCACTTCCTGAAGTGTTCTCAAAACGCGGAGCGTAATATCTTCCAGATTTCCTATTGGTGTCGCACATAAAAATAATGTTCCTGTTATTTTCAATTTTACACCTTCCCGTATATTTCCAGAATTGTTTTTGTGTACACGCCCGGTTTTTCATAAACGACAAGAGGCGGCTCTATCTGGATTCTTGAATTTCCACCTTTTAAAGCCTCTATCAAAACCATATTTGGCTCTCTGTCCACATAAGGATATACAAGGCGCATTCTTTTCGGCTCCAGTTTATATTTTGTCATCATATTCATAATTTCCACAAGCCGAAACGGTCTGTGCACCATATAAAATCTTCCTCGGTCTTTTAAAACCCTGGCACCCTGACTGATGACATCTTCCAGCGTACAGAGAATTTCATGGCGGGCAATGGCTTTTGGCATATGAGGATTTGTCAGTCCATGCTGTCCTATCATATACGGCGGATTACAGGTAACTACATGAAAAGAAGCCGCTCCAAATATATCAGCAGCCTCTTTTATATCTCCCTGTACAATGTTCACTCTGTCCTCAAGCTGATTCATAGCCACACTTCTCTGCGCCATTTCCGCACACTCGTTTTGAATCTCCAGGCCTGTAAAACATTCCCCTTCTGTTTTGGCAGAGAGAAGAACGGGAATGATTCCCGTTCCTGTTCCCATATCAAGTACATGTTCGCCCTTTTTTACTTTTGCAAAGTCTGAAAGAAGGACTGCGTCGATTCCAAAACAGAATTTCTCCGGATCCTGAATAATTCCATATCCATTCTGAAGATCGTCTACTCTTTCGTTTTCTTTTACAAAATTATTTGTTGTCTTCAAGCCCTTCCAGCTCCTTTAATTCCTGTTCGGAAATTTTCACTTTCCTTTTTCTTGGACGGAATTTCAGACTGTCTACAGGAAATTCCTGGATTTCCTTTTCGTCATTTACTTCCACCACTACTTTTACAAGCTGACGCAGAACATTTACACTCTGCACTGTTCCCTGAAGTCCATCCGGGGTTGTCACAATATCTCCAAGTCCCGGAAGCTTTTTATTCAGCGCCTCATATGTTTCCTGCTCGTTTTTAAGGCAGCACATCAGTCTTCCACATACGCCTGAAATCTTTGTCTGATTCAGAGAAAGATTCTGCTCCTTTGCCATTTTAATCGATACCGGTGCAAACTCGGAAAGATAAGTATGGCAGCAGAGACATCTTCCGCAGATTCCGATTCCTCCTAAAATCTTTGTCTCATCTCTCACGCCGATCTGACGCAGCTCAATCCTTGTTTTGAAAATGGCCGCAAGATCTTTTACAAGCTGGCGAAAATCAATTCTTCCATCTGCTGTAAAATAAAACAGAACCTTATTGTTATCAAATGTATATTCTGCGTCTATGAGTTTCATATCCAACTCATGCTCTCTTATTTTCTTCTGGCATATTTTAAACGCTTCTTTTTCTTTTATTCTGTTCTGCTGCTCTCTCTCTTCATCCTCCTTCGTTGCCACACGGAGAACCTCTTTTAAAGGATGTACAACATCCTCTTCCTTTATATTTCTCGGAGTCAGCACCACTTTTCCGTATTCTACGCCGCGGGCCGTCTCCACAATTACATGGTCACCTTCTTTTACAATATATTCCTTCGGGTCAAAATAATAAATTTTTCCCACATTGCGGAATCTTACTCCTACTACCTTTGTCATTTTATTTCTCCCTGATTGTCAGGAACAGAAGCTCAAGTGCAAGCTCAAGATTTACATTTGCACGAAGACGTACTTTCGTCTTTTCAATCGCTTCCAGAATCTTTTCTATATTCTCATAAGAGCGCTCGCTCGCCTGTTCCTTAATAAAGTTTATTTCCTGTTTAAATACAAGATTATCTATTTCCCTGGTTGCCTTAAACATTAAAATATCACGGAACCAGAACTGGAAAATATCAAGATAATCTCCTATATTCTGCTTATCTGACGCCAGTTCTCTGATTGCGTCCGTAAGCTCATATACTTCCATAGTTCCTGAATATTTTAAAAGCTTCAGCGCATTTTGGGTCATATCGGCAAATTCCTGTGATGTTGCCGCTGCTTTTGCCCTTCCAATGCTTCCGTGTGCAAAAGACACGTCTATTTCCGCCTGGTAATCCGGTATATGTAAATGCTCCATCAGATATTCTTTTATCAGTCCATCATCTACAACTTTCAAATCAAGACGCACACATCTGGAACGGATTGTTGGAAGCAGCCCGTCTATATTACTCGTAAGAAGCATAATGACTGCATACTCCGGCGGTTCCTCAATTGTTTTCAGAAGCGCATTCTGCGCCTGAGGATTCATTAAATGCGCATCGGGAACAATGTAAATCTTATAACGACTGCAATACGGTTTTACTGCTACATCATGGATAACCTGCTCGCGAATTTCATCGATAGTGATTACACCCGGCTTCTCATGGGAAACCATAATAATATCCGGATGATTCTTACCCATGGCTTTTTTACAGGAATCACACTTCTGGCATGGCTCTTCCCCTCCTGCCTCACACTGCAGCGTCATGGCAAAAGTCCCTGCCATAAGCTTCTTACCTGAGCCAGGTTCTCCTGTCAGAATATACGAATGAGAAACCTTACCCGTCTTAATTGCATTTTTCATATGACGTATAATTTCGTCATGCCCGATTATGTTGTTAAATCCTACCATAAAGAATCACCTCTCTTTTTATTGCATTTCATTATACCATACTTTTGTTCTCTTTAAAAACTATTTTTGCTGCATATATTTTATATAATTTGCGATTTCTTCCACACAATCATTCAATTCCACATTTTCAAATGTTTTTTCTATGCCGGCTTTCTGAATATTCTCTTCTGAAAAATCCTCCTGATCAGCGAGAAATCTCCTGCAAAGCTCCGCATATCTGGGCTTTTCCTGCATTTTTTCTCTTCCGATTGCCCGAAGAAGACGTTCCCCATCCTCCACCTCAATATAAACAGGACAAACCGTTTCTTCTCCAAAATGTCCCTTTAATTTCATGTAGGATTCCAGTGTTCCGATTCCCAGATAATCAGCCTCTTGCAGATTTATCTGTCCATCGTCTGCTGTAAAATATCTCCAGATTCCCTCCACTGTAAGATAGTCTCTTTTTTCTATGATACAGCCTTTTTTCTCCATCTGAAAAAAATCACTGTCTGTCACAAAAAAATATTCTCTTCCATTTTCCTCGCCGCTTCGGATCGGACGCGTGGTATAAAGCACCAGTCTCTTAAGCTTCAGCTCACTTTTTTTCAAAAGACTGGAATAAATGCTGTCCTTTCCGGAAGAGCTTTTTCCCATAATGTAATATATTTTTCCCATTTTTATTTTCTTTATTCCTTCACTACACAGATTGTCTTATTTGTACGATCGCAAAGTCCTTCCAGAACAATGCCCTGTTCCATGTATCTTCTCACATTCCGCACGAAAAGTCCAGTAATCTGTTCTCCAGGTGTGATCATCGGGATTCCCGGAGGATAAAGATATGCAAATTCTGCTGAAATTTTCCCTATGCTCTCCTCAAGAGGACAGAATATTACAGGAGAGTCTAACGCTTCTGCAATACTCATAACCTGTTTTTTCTCCCCTATTTTTATATAATTCTGTTCTTCCTTCAAAAAGCTTTCTGTATTTTTTAACGATTCCCGTCTGTCAATCTCTTCAACAGCCTGACAGAGACGTAAAAATCCCTCTTCTGTATCCCCAACAGACGTCATGGCAAGAACGTAATTTTCACATGCCATCTCTGTCTCTATGTGAAATTCCTCTCTTAAAATATCCTGAAGCTCGGTTCCTTTCAACGAACTGTAATATGACGACAAAATAATTTTGGAGCGGTCAAAATCATGTATTCTTGTGTCCCTTCCTGCTTTCGGCGTTACAAGACGAATATATTTGCACTGTTCCAGACGTTTTCTTGTTTTTTCCAGATTCTCTGTATATTTTATAAACATATTTCTGCCGTCTCTCGCCATCTTATCAATGCAGGCGTCCATACTTCCCATCAGAAGATAGGATGGACTGCTGCTCTGATAAATCCCCATAAAGCGGCGGAGCAGATTTCTGTTTACCATATCGCTGCATCTGTGGAGAACTGCAGTCTGTGTAAGAGACGGCAGTGTTTTGTGAAGACTTTGGATTACAAGGTCTGCCCCAAGCTCTGCAGCAGATGTGGGGAAATAATTGGAAAATTTAAAATGCGCACCGTGAGCCTCATCGACAATAAGAGGGATTCCATGACTGTGCGCTGCATTCGCAATACGCTTTACGTCAGATACCACTCCGTCATAAGTAGGAGATGTAATCAGCACAGCCTGGATTTCTGGATTTTCATCAAGGACAGTTTCCACTCTTGCCGGTGAAATTCCGCCACTTATCCCCAAAACAGGATCTTCTTGTGGATAAATGTAGGACGGAACAAGGTCTCTTATGTACATAGCGTTATAAACTGACTTATGACAGTTTCTTCCTACAAGAATCTGTCCGCCTTTTGACACAGCGGCAGAAACAGCCGCAAGAATGGCAGCCGTACTTCCATTGACGCTGAAAAATGTCTCTTTTACTTCGTACAGCTTTGCCGCTCTCTCCTGTGCTTCCTTTAAAATCTCCCTGGAATGATGAAGGTCATCAAAACCGGAAATCTCCGTAATGTCTTTTTCAAAAAGAAAATCACTATCAACAGACTCCGGATTTCTTTTGTGTCCCGGCATATGAAACGGATAATTCCCTGTATCTGCAAGGCTCTCTAATTTCCTGTACAATTTTTCCATAATTCTGCTGCTCCCACTTTCTTTATAAATTATACTTTAAATCTGTATCCAACTCCCCATATTGTTTCAATATACTGCGGCTTGGCCGTGTTAAATTCAATTTTTTCCCGGATTTTCTTAATATGAACCGTAACTGTGGCAATATCTCCCACAGATTCCATATCCCAGATTTCCCGGAACAGCTCCTCTTTTGTAAATACTCTGTTTGGATTTTCTGCAAGGAAAGTAAGAAGGTCATACTCCTTTGTTGTAAAGGCAGTCTCCTCTCCGTTTACCCATACACGTCTTGCTGTTTTATCAATTTTGATACCTCTGATTTCTATTACGTCATTTTTCCGTACATTAGAACCGATGAGACGATTATAACGCTCCATATGTGCCTTTACTCTCGCCACAAGCTCGCTCGGGCTGAACGGCTTTGTCATATAGTCATCTGCGCCAAGTCCAAGACCCCTTATCTTATCAATATCATCTTTTTTGGCAGAAACCATAATAATCGGTGTGTTTTTTACCTGACGAACCTGACGGCAGATGTCAAAGCCGTCCACCTCAGGAAGCATCAAGTCCAGAATGATCAAATCAAATTCCTCATTTAATGCCTTTGCAAGTCCTAAATCTCCTCTGTTTGCAATCTCTACCTCAAATCCTGAAAGCTCCAGATAATCTTTCTCAAGGTCAGCAATTGCCTCTTCGTCTTCTACAATCAATATTTTACTCATTTTACAGGTCCCTCCTGATATTTTCTAAGGACAAAATACATAATCGTTCCTATACCCAGCCGGCTTGTTGCCCATACTTTTCCGCCGTGATCTTCCATAATTTTCTTCACAATGGAAAGACCGATTCCACTTCCCCCTTTTGAAGAATTTCTGGATACATCTGTGCGGTAAAAACGATCAAAAATATACGCTATGTCCTTTGCCCCGATTCCTTTTCCGTTATCTTCAATTTCAATCTGGATAAAATCACCCACATCTTTTACACGAATCTGAATAATCCCTTTTGGCTTGTCCATATACTTAATGGCATTCCCGATAATATTATGAATGACACGGCGAATCTGTTCTCCATCTGCAATTACCTGCACATCGCCTTCCACATAATTGGCATATACAAGTTCAATCCCTCTTGTCTCAAGTTCAAGCCCTATCTCCTCCGCACAGTCTCCGAAATAGTCCTCCACATTCAGCTTACTGAATGTATAGGGAATGCGGTTTGTATCTATCTTGGAATAAAAAGTAAGCTCATTTATAAGGTGATCCATCTCATTTGTTTTATTATAAATGGTTTTTACATATCGTTCCATTTTTTCCGGTGTATCTGCAACGCCGTCCATAATTCCTTCCACATATCCTTTTACTGCTGTGATCGGAGTTTTCAAATCATGGGAAATATTACTGATAAGCTCTTTGTTCTCTTTATCCAGAATAATCTTTTCCTCTGCCGACTCCTTCAGCCGGATACGCATATCTTCGAAATCCTGAAAAAGCTCTGCAAATTCATCATTTCCCTCTACATCGAGGACAAAGTCCAAATTCCCCTCTTTAATATTCCTGGTAGCTTTTTTCAATTTCAAAAGCGGAGCTGCAATGCTTCTGTAAATCCAAAGACCTACAGACAAGGCAGTACATACAAGGATAATGGAAGCTGTCAAAAACAAATCTTTCGTCATTACGCGTATCTGCATTACTCCATCTGAAACCTCGGCTATAGAAAGCTCATAAGTACCCTCAGACAAGGCAGCTTCCTCCCGTCCGGATGCCCTGTTTGCCTGGGAGTACCCGAAACCATACAAGGTTGCTGCAAACAGGAGCAGAGGAACCAGTATAATCATAACAAACCCTACGATAATTCTTGTTTTCAGTTTCATTCTGTTCTCCGTTCTGTTTTGATTTCCGTTCTTATTTGACATTATATCATAAACAAAACCATTCATCTCTAAATTTTCTATTAACAAAGCTCGCTGCAAAAACGTCTGAATGGAAAAAATGAGCCCGCATAAATGCCGGCTCATTCCCGTTATTTTTCTTATAAGTATTTTTTCAGATCTTCCACTTTGTCAAGATGCTCCCACGGAAGATCTACATCTGTACGTCCGAAGTGACCGTACGCTGCTGTCTGTTTATAAATCGGACGGCGGAGATCAAGCATTTTAATGATTCCTGCCGGACGAAGATCAAAGTTCTCACGAACAATTTCCACAAGTTTTGTCTCAGGAAGTTTTCCTGTTCCAAATGTTTCTACATTGATAGATGTAGGATGTGCCACACCAATCGCATAGGAAAGCTGGATTTCACATTTGTCTGCAAGTCCTGCTGCCACAATGTTTTTCGCAACATAACGTGCTGCGTAAGCTGCTGAACGGTCAACTTTTGTACAGTCTTTTCCGGAGAAAGCACCGCCGCCGTGACGTCCGTATCCGCCGTAGCTGTCTACAATAATCTTACGTCCTGTAAGACCGCTGTCACCGTGAGGTCCGCCAATTACGAAACGGCCAGTCGGATTGATGAAATATTTTGTATTTTCATCTACCATTTCTGCCGGGATGATTTCATCAAAAACATATTTTTTAATATCCTCGTGAATCTGTTCCTGTGTCACATCCGGATCGTGCTGAGTGGAGCATACTACCGCGTCAATACGGAATGGTTTTCCCTCTTCATTGTACTCTACTGTTACCTGTGTTTTTCCGTCCGGACGAAGGTAGGAAAGTGTTCCGTCCTTACGAACCTTTGTGAGCTGGTAAGCAAGCTTATGAGCCATATTGATTGCATAAGGCATATACTCTTCTGTCTCATTGGAAGCATAGCCGAACTGGATTCCCTGATCTCCTGCTCCGATGGCATCAATTTCTTCTTCTCCCATTTTTGCTTCCAGAGCTTTATCTACTCCGAGAGCAATATCTGCTGACTGCTCGTCAATGGCAGTAATTACTCCACATGTATCTGCGTCAAAGCCGTATTTTCCTCTTGTGTAGCCGATTTCACGTACCGTATCTCTTACGATTTTCTGAATATCTACATAGGCTTTTGTTGTAATCTCTCCCATAACAAGCACAAGACCTGTTGTTGTTGCTGTTTCACATGCTACACGGCTCATCGGATCCTGCTCAATTAATGCGTCAAGAATGGCGTCGGAAATAGCGTCGCACATTTTGTCCGGATGTCCCTCTGTTACTGATTCTGAAGTAAATAAAATTTTCTCCATTTTTTCTCCTTTAGTATTTGTAATATTGATTTGCTAGTAACATTTATATCAAAAAAACAGCCCGAATAATCGGACTGTTCAAAGTTTCATAAACAATCCTCTTATTGTTCGATTTCTCGCTCAGGCTGGCACCTTCCTGCTTTCTCAGGGGTTGCCGTGGCTTCCCGGGTCCTTTGTACCTCCACCACTCTGAATAAAAGGCTATTTTTCTAATATCATCTCAGCCAACACGAAGACGGAATTTTGTAATTTCCTTCTCGTTTGACACTTTTTCAATTTCTGCTCCGAGACTTCTCAGTTTCTCTTCAAAATTCTCGTAGCCTCTCTGGATATATACAATATCGTCTACGATTGTGAAGCCTTCCGCTGCAAGTCCGGCAATTACAAGCGCTGCTCCTGCACGAAGATCCGGTGCGCTGACTCTTGCTCCTGTCAGCTTCTTCACACCGTCGATTATTGCCGTATTTCCTTCCACCTTAATATTTGCTCCCATTCTGGAAAGCTCATCTGCATATTTAAAGCGGTTTTCAAAAATACTCTCCGTTACAATACTTGTTCCCTCTGCCAATGCCAAAGTAACAGCAATCTGCGGCTGCATATCAGTAGGATAACCGGGATATGGAAGTGTCTTTACATTTGTACGGCGAAGCTCTTTTCCTGCACGAACACGTACCGCATCATCAAATTCTTCCACTTCACAACCGATTTCTTCAAGCTTCGCAGTCGTTGCCTCAAGATGCTTCGGAATAACATTTCGAACGGTAATATCTCCGCCTGTTGCTGCCGCTGCAAACATAAAGGTTCCTGCTTCAATCTGATCCGGAATAATAGAATATTCTGTTTTATGAAGCTTCTCAACGCCTTTGATACGAATCACATCTGTTCCGGCACCCTTGATATTAGCCCCCATACTGTTCAGGAAGTTTGCGACATCTACTACATGCGGCTCTCTCGCTGCATTTTCAATGATTGTTCTTCCCGGTGCAAGTGATGCAGCCATCATAATATTGATCGTAGCACCAACTGAAACCACATCAAGGAAAATATGGCTGCCATGAAGATTGTCAGCCTTTGCCACAATCGCTCCATGAAAAATATCCACATTTGCTCCAAGAGCACGGAATCCTTTTAAATGCTGGTCAATAGGACGGCTTCCAATGTTGCAGCCTCCCGGCAGCGGAACTTCCGCATGTTTATATTTTCCAAGCAATGCTCCCAGAAGATAGTAGGAAGCACGGATTTTTTTGATATATTCATAATCCACGCTTATGTCGCTGATTGTTGAACCATTAATTTTAACAGTTGATTTATTGATACGCTCCACCTGAGCTCCAATTCCGGAGATTGCCTCAAGCAAAACATTTATATCTCTTACGTCAGGCAGATTTTCAATAAGGATTGTCTCGTCCGTCATGATTGCCGCCGCAAGAATTGCCAGAGCTGCATTTTTCGCTCCTGCAATATCCACTTCGCCAACAAGCGGATTTCCACCTTTGATTATATACTGTTCCATAACACACCTCTATTTTTTTCGCTCCACGAGCAGAAAGGATTTATCGGATTTACAATTTTCTTCTGTCTTTTCGAAAGTCAATTTTATATTATATCATAAAATCTCAATTTGTAAACAAAAATATTTATAAACCCTGGATTCCCTCTTTCTCGAGAGCATCCAGAACAGCCCGGATTCCCTCTTCCAGACTCCTTCCTTCTTCATCTACCACAATATCTGCATACTTCTCATAAAGTGGAACTCTCTCCTCATATAAATCGAGAAGCGTCTGTCCTTCCTCCAGCACAACACCTCTGCCTTTTAAGTTCCCAAGGCGTTTTCTGATGGCCTGATACGACAGCTTAAGATATACTACTTTTCCCACAGATTTCAGATGACGCATTGCCTCATCACAGTAAACAACGCTTCCTCCTGTGGCAATTACGGTATCCTGCACTTCAATGGACGCATTTACTCTGTTTTCAATTTTTTTAAAGCCTTCGATTCCATCTTCCTCTATAATGCAGGAAAGCTTTCTCTTTTCCTGCTTCTGTATGAGAAGATCCGAATCTAAAAACTGGTATCCCAGAATCTTGGCAAGGACAACTCCAAGTGTGCTTTTTCCAACTCCGGGCATTCCTATCAATGTTATATTATTCATCTGATTTTTGTCCTTTTTTTTTTGTATTTTAACACATTTTGCAGAAAACCGCAATCCCGGCGCTATTTTCCGGACTTCTTTGCTTTTTTATTTTTTTTCTTCACGCTGTATCCAAATGTTCCCAACCTTTTTCCTGTTGCCAGGTACTCTCCATGAGAATATACGAGAAGACGCGCATCGTTTAAATGGAATTTTTTATTGTGGTCCATAAACTCCTCTTCTGCATGAACGGCAAGAACATCTGCCAAAAACATGTGATGGGAGCCAAGCTCCCTGATTTCTTTCACCCTGCATTCAATACATACAGGCGATTCCTTTATCATCGGAGCTGAGACAAACTCCGCCTTCTCTTTTGTAAGATTCATCTCTTTAAACTTGTCAACGTCTCTTCCGGAACGTACACCACAGTAATCTGTTGCAAATGCAAGCTTTTCCGTTGTAAGATTAATTACAAATTCCCCTGTTTTTTTTATCATATCGTAAGAATAACGTGAAGGGCGGACAGAAATAGATACCATAGGCGGGTTTGTACATACGGTTCCCGCCCATGCCACTGTAATAATATTATCCTTTCCTTCCCCATCTGTTACGCTTACCATTACTGCCGGAAGGGGATACAGCATATTTCCCGGCTTCCATGTCTGTTTTGACATCTTTTTCTCCTGTTCCTTATGCAAAATCACTCTGCAGAATCTGCGCTGCTTCCATCATTGCCGGAATAAGCTGTTTCTTTCTTGAAACTACGCCTTTCAGGTGGAAAGTTCCGTCCTCAGGCGCCTGATGAAAAGCGAGCTCTGCCATCTCTCTGCTTCCGTCCCCATAGTAAAGAAGTTCTGTGGATTCGTCCATAATATTTGTCAGCATAAAATACACTCTTGAAATATTGTGGCGTCCGCATTCGCTCACAAGGAAGGGCAGCAGTTTTTCTTTTATCTCAAGAAGCTCTTCTCTGTCCATTGAGCTTATCTGTCCAACACCAAATGTAATTTCACCTTCTGCAATAAACTTCTTATAATCCTGATAGAAAATTTCCTCCGGAGCCTTATCTTTTAAGTTGCTTCCTGCTTTGAACATTTCTCTCGCAAAATCCTCAATGTCAATATCTGCAATTAAAGCCAGAGCTCCTGCTGCCATTTTATCCTGAAGAGTACAAGTCGGAGAACGGAACATAAGTGTATCTGAAATAATAGCTGCGCAGAGAAGCCCTGCAATCGTCTGCGGAATCTCAAGTCTCTGTTCCCCGTAAAGCTGATACATAATCGTTCCTGTACATCCCACCGGCTGATTGCGGAAAGAAATCGGCTTCATTGTCTCAAGAGATCCCAGTTTATGGTGGTCTATAATCTCAAGAATTTCCGCTTTTTCGATATTTTCCACTGCCTGATCCTTCTCGTTATGGTCTACAAGAATTACTTTCTTTCTGTGCATATCAAGAAAATTCCGTCTTGAGATTGTTCCGATACATCTTCCTCTTTTATCAATAACAGGAAACGCACGATGACGGTTTTTAATCATTACATCCTGAATATCATCTGTGTAATCTTCTGTGCTGAATGTCACAAGATTATCTGTTTTCATGACATACCGGATTGGAATACTCTGGTTGATCAGCCTTGCAATGGTAAATGTGTCATAGTTCGACATAATAATTACGATGTTTTTTTCATGTGCAAGCTTAATGACTTTTTCTGTTACCTGGATTCCAAGCCCTACAATAATACAGCTTACATTCTGATTAATCGCCTCGAGATGGTCTTCCTCACGGTCGCCCATGATTACCATATCGTCTTCCTCTATATAAGTTTTCATCATTTCCGGATTTGCAGTTGCCACAAGCACCTTGCCTTTTACAAAATAGGCATGTTCATTTCCCTCTATCACAGTGCCTTCTATGGTTTCCGCAATACGCCTGTACTGTGTTCGCGCAGTGGAGAGAAGATAACTGTCCGTCTTATCCATATAGGTTTTTGCAATATCCCCAATGGTGATAAGCCCTTCAAGCTTCCCGTCCTTATCCCTTATTGGCAGGGAAACAATGCCGTTCTGCTGCATCATTTCCCAGGCATTTTTCAGGGACATACTTTTATCTGCCTCAGGACTCATGCGTATATCCATATCTTTTACCTGCGTACCGATATTTGTAATATATCCCGGAGGGTAAACTCCAAAACGGTTCAGAACAAACTGAGTTTCCTCGTTAATCTGTCCCGCTCTTTTCGGAATATATTTTCCACTTTGTGTGGTTCTGTTTTTAATATCTGCATAAGCAATGGCAGAGCATATGGAATCCGTATCCGGATTCTTGTGCCCGATCACGAATATTCTTTCCTGATTGCGCATTCGCAGCCCTCCTTTTTTTCTTTTATTATAATTTAATATTGGCAAAAAGAGAGCCCAGTGATGTAGTTGCTTCCTCTCCGGAATCCGGCAGTTCCACAACCTCTTCCTCAATTTCCTTTGCCATCATATCTGATGCCTCTTTAATACTGAGACTGATTTTTCCATCTTTAATTCCTGTTACCTTTACTTTTACCTTATCGCCGACGGAAAGCACCTCTGAAGGCTTTTTAATTCTCTTTTCACAAATCTGAGAAATATGAACAAGCCCGGAAAGTCCGTTTCCCAGATTTACAAACGCTCCGTATGTCTGTAAACTCTCTACCGTTCCCTCTGTAATCAGTCCAATCTCCAGATTGGAAACTTTATTTTTTCTTTCTTCCTCCGCTTTTTCTCTTAAAATCTCTCTTGCAGAAAGAATCAGACGTTTTTCCTCTTTATCTACATCAAATACCTGAACCTGAATCGGACGGTTTAAATACTCGTTTGTATCCTCCACATACTGAAGAGAAAGCTTTGACGCAGGAATAAAGCCTCTTACTCCTTCCACATAAGCAACAACACCGCCATTTACCACGCCTTTTACTACAACATCAAGAATCTCTTTTGATTCTTTTAGTTCCTGAAGCTTATCCCATGCAAGTACATCATCTGCTGAGACTCTGGAAAGCAGAATGTTTCCATGTCCGTCATCTCTTCTGATAACAGTAGCAGAAACCTCGTCTCCCACGTGAACTTCATCTTTAATACAGAACCCAGGTTCTCTGCTGTATTCCTCTGCCGGAATGATTCCTTCTGCATAATATTTTAAATCGAGAATTACTTCTTTTTCGTCCGCACTGATCACTGTTCCTGTAAGAATATCACCCTCTTCAATTTTTTTAAAGGAAGCCTCCAGCTCCGCTTCGTAATCTTTCATTGTCTCTGCCATTTTAACCAACTCCTCGTTTTTTATTTATGGTGATTATAGCATATCCTTTTGAGAAATGGAAATAATTATGTTATACTGTAGATGGCAGAAAAAGCTGCCTCTATAATAAAAAAAGAAAGAATATGCCTATGAAACAAAAATCTGTACCATTGGAGGATTTCAAGGAAATCAATGACTGGGACACTGTGATTTTCCTTTATAAATCTGCCCTCAAACAAATTCAGACAAAAATTGATATTTTAAATGATGAATTTCAGAACCGCCACAAATATAATCCCATTGAACACGTAAAAGCCCGTATCAAAACACCGGAAAGCATCGTAAAAAAACTGAAACGCTACAATTATGAATCCAATGTGGAAAATATGGTTCTTTATATCAATGATATTGCAGGCATTCGTATCACCTGCTCTTTCACGTCTGATATTTATAAAATTGCAGATATGATTGCAAACCAGAATGATCTGACCGTTCTCTCCGTACAGGATTATATTAAAAATCCGAAAAAAAGCGGCTACAGAAGCTATCATATGCTTGTAACCGTTCCTGTTTTTCTTTCTGATGTAGTTGTTGACACAAAAGTGGAAATCCAAATCCGTACAGTAGCACAGGATTTCTGGGCGACTCTGGAACATAAAATGCACTATAAATTTGAGGGCGAAGGACCTGATTATATTTCCAGAGAATTGCGGGAATGTGCAGGTTTTGTCACCCTTCTCGACGAAAAAATGGAACAGCTTAATATAGAAATTCAGAAATATGGAGATAAACAAAATAAATCCTGATAAAACGAGGAGTGCCCCGGCAGTGGTTTGCCGGGGCATTATTATGAAAAAACTGTTTGTGTAATGATTATCATTACAATTTCAACCGTAGCAGTTCTTTCGAACTGTTTTTATCATAGCAAATATTTATGAACAAATCATGAACACGAAATGAATTTTTGTCTTATTTGCATATTTTTCCAGCATTTTTCTTTATATTTTTATAGATTATACCAGTTTATATCTGTATTTATTTTGCAAAATGTATCAATTTCGTATATTTTCTATCTTAACCAAGAATACTTTTTGCGAAATCAATCACTTTTCTCAAAATTCCTTTGACTTCTTCCTTTCCAATGCCCAGACTTTCCATTTTATCATACACACTCTCAATTTGCGTACGAAGAGTCTCTGCATCTACGTCTACAGCAAGAACTTTCTGTGCCACATTTACAATCGCTTCCTTCTCACTGTCTGTGATACTGATTCCAAGTACTTCAGAAGCCATATCCACACCACTTTCAATCTGATCTCCTGTAATCTGCTGCTGATCGATCAACTCCTTGACATAAACAATAATATCTGCCACCTGTCCTGGATCAGATAAAAGATTATCTACATTCTCCATAATAATTTCTTCCGCCTGGCTTCCTGCCGTATCTGCTGCCATAGATGTGACAGGGGCACAGAAGAGAACTGCCGCTGATACAATTGCTGCTGTTAATTTTTTTATTTTTTTCATCATCATATAAACCTCCTGTTTTCTGCTTTCTTTAAAACAGTTCCCAGTATAACATATATTTCCTCACTGTCTGTAAAATTTATATAAAAGGTTTCTAATCATTTTCTTTAAATCCTGTCTTATGTCCTGTTTTTTAGCTCTTATTCATAAAACATTCGACATTCGTTCATGATTTTTTCACATGTTACACATGATTCCATCACATTTATTGGATATACTAACATCATAAAAATAATACAGCCAACATTATTTTTATAAAATTTCTTTTTCATATGTTGATTGCTCCCAAGCAATCAACTCTCCTTCCTTTTAAAACTATAAACGTAAAAAAAGTATCCGACTAGCCACCGGATACTTTTTTGTTATCATTTTTTCTTTTTATCAAACGCATTCGCGAGACTTGCAAATTCAGCAAGCGTCAGTGCTTCTCCCCGAATATTCAGAGGAATGCCGCACTCGTTTAATACCTCTTCAATTTCTTCCCTGGAATAGGAAAGCTCCTGAGAATTTTTAAGACCATTTACAAGCGTTTTTCTTCTCTGATTAAAGGAAGCCCGTATAATGCGGAACATCAGCTTTTCATTAGATACTTCAACCGGAGGCTTTTCATATCGTTCCAGACGAATCACTGCGCTCCCTACTTTTGGTCTTGGCATAAAGCAGTTTGGCGGCACATTTGCAACGATTTCCGGTTTTGCATAATACTGGACAGCCAGAGACAGCGCACCGTAATCTTTTGTTCCCGGCCCCACCTGCATTCTGTCTGCTACTTCCTTTTGTACCATGATGGTAATCGAATCAATAGGTACCTGATTTTCAAACAATCCCATAATAATAGGCGTTGTAATATAATATGGCAGATTTGCCACCACCTTTATGGGCTTTCCACCATTTCTCTCTAATGCCAGTTTTCGAATATCCACTTTCAGAATATCGTCATTGATTACCGTTACATTATCCCAGTCTTTCAAGGTATCCTTCAGAATAGGAATCAGCGTGTTATCAATTTCCACTGCTGCTACCTCTCTTGCATACTCTGCAAGATACTGCGTCATCGTTCCAATTCCAGGTCCGATTTCCAACACAAAATCCTCTTTTGATATTTGAGAGGCTGCAATAATTTTCTCCAGCACATGGGTATCGATCAGAAAATTCTGACCGAACCTTTTCTGGAATGCAAAGTTATACTTTTGAAGAACTTCAATGGTGTATTTGGGGTTTCCGAGATAAGGTCCGGCCATAATTTACACTTCCTTTTTGATTTTATAATTTTTATTTACCGCTGAAATCTTTTTCATGCAGTACAATATATCCGTCTCTATCCATTCGTTTTTTGGACGTATTTTTCTTAAACAGACGTCCTCCCTGAGATTTGCTGATTGCTGCATCAATCAGATTCTTCACCGCACCAATATTCATTGGCTCGTCCTCCTTCTGATTGATTCCTATAAGATTATAAAGGGCAAGCATTCCCATATTATCAATTTTGTATCCACTTTCTTTTGCGTAAACTTTTGCAAAATTTGCAAGCTCATCATTTGTGAATACAGGAATATTAATAACAGAGGTGAATTTTTTTGCAAGCTTCGGGTATCTTGCAAGCATTTTTCTCATGCCTATTTTTTCATCCTCCAGGATTACAGTAAGACCATCTGTCTCCTCTTCCATAATCTGGTTTAACTGCTCTGCTGTTTCCTGATCAAGCTGATTTGCATCTTCTATGACAAAGAAACCTCCTGACAGTTTCTTCATAATTTTTCGAAGATCTTTTCCGTTAATCTGTTCTGCAAAAATATATGCCACATTTGCAGCTTCCAGATTCAGTTCTTTACATACTGCAGGAATCAGGCTTGAAATCAGTCTTGTTTTTCCTGTTTCTCTTCCGCCCATCACTACAATATTTCCTGTTTTTGATGTTTTATCTGCCGCAGCAAGCTGAGCATCGAGAAGCGCCTCAAGAAGCTGCTCTTTCATTCCTGGTATCTTAATAAAATATGTAAACAGCTTTTTCTCTTCATCTCTCAGCTCCTTTTCTCTCGGAACAATTTTGAGTGCATCTGTTTCTTCTTCCATATTCATGGAATCAATAAAACGTTCCAGTTCCTCCTCTTCTGAGAGAAGTTCCTCATCAAGAGCCGGCTCGTCTTCCCGGGAGCGCATAGATTCCGGAAGGATTTCTTCTGGAATTTCTTCCTCTTCCTTGCTAAAGTCATGGAAAATTTCCTCGTCTTCCTGAATATCGTCTCCGAAAACATCGCCAAGAATATCCTCGTCTTCCGTTTCCTCCTCGTCTGCTGTAAACCGACTGTCAATAATATCTTCTGATTCCAAATCCGGGATTTCTGTTTTTTCTTCTTTTTTTGACGGTGACATATCGAACGGAAGCTTTATTTCAACCTCTTCTTTCTGCGCTGCAGACGGCCCCTTCATAAACTCCTGCTCTGCCTGTCTTAGATCTTCTTCGGAAAAGATTTCCTCCTCCAAATCGTCCATTGTCAAATCTGCAACCTGCTCAGATTTTTCCTCTTCTTCCCGATGATTTTTCCGAATTTCCGGAGCCTCCTTTTCCTCTGGAATATCAATTCCCTGTGCAGAAGCTGCTGCAAGAATCGTATCTTCCAGATTAAAATCAAAATCATCTTTATCTTCAAACGGTTTCGCCTCAACTTCAGGAGCTTCCTTCGGCGTCATATTTCTCATAGATCTTGGAATATTAAGTTCCGGCATTTTAATTGTCTGAGAAAAATCAAAAGAAGGCTCTTTCGCAGAAGCTTCTTCCTGTTTTTCTGAAACGGTTTCTGCCGGTTCTGTTTTCTTCGTTTTTTCAAACTCTTCTTCCAGTTCCGGAACCTTATCGTACTCCTCCTCTGAAGACGGAGTTTTCAGCATTTCCTTCTGTTCTTCCTCTGGATTTTCTTCTTTCTCTTCATCGAATTCATCATAAGATGTACGTTTTGCCCGGAAAATATCACGAATACCTTTTGAAATTTTCTCCTGAAGAGTCTCTGCACCTTCCAGATCTTTGTCGTTTCGAATCTGTATACTTTCAATCTCAGGCTTTTCCGGTTCAGGCGCAGGCTTTTCTTCCTGTTTTTCCATATTTTCCTTTAATGCCTTTGCCTCTTCCGGTTTCAGGAGTTTTGGAATAAACTGTTTTTCGTATTTTTCCTTCTCTGCTCCTGTGAGAAGTCCCATACGCATTTTCAGGTCAAGCGCCTTCATAACATATGTACCTTCATTGAACCAGAGAATCAGTTCGTCACAGATTTCCAGACATTTTTCTTTATTTCCTGCTTTATAATAAAGCTTGGCCAGCTCATATGTCCATTTTTCTGTAAATTCTTTTTCTTTATATTCCTCAAGAACTGCAATCTGCTCATTGAGAGATGCTTTCTTTGCACGGAGTATCTTATATTTCAGAACATATCTTGTATTATCATTTGGAGCAATTTCTTTAAACTCTTCAAAATATTCCATTGCCTCCTCAATATCTCCCATTTTCAGGGAAATTTCTATGAGACGGTAAAGAATATTTTTTCCGATTGGCGCTTTATGGTAAGCAAGAAGGAAAATTTCACGGCTGTCGTTATATCTCTTATTTGCTGCATAAATTTCTCCCACAACGCATAAGGTTCTCACGTTTTTCACACGCCGCCAGTCAATACTGTCAACAACTTCCATCGCGCCCTTATAATCTTTTTTTTCAACTAAGTTATTAATTTCTTCAAGCTTAATTCGAAATTCTTCTTTATCCAAAATTTTCACCAACTTTCCATAGTTACGTGTAGTTTAACATATGCTTATATACTTGTCAAAATACTTTCTGCTGATTTTTTACAGTTCCCTTCTCAACATAAAATACTCTGTTGATCTCAAACTGATGGCTGACAAAATCATCAAGACCTGTACAGGTAATCATCGTCTGTATATCATGAATACTTTCCAGAAGATATGTCTGTCTGCTGCTGTCAAGCTCAGAAAGAACGTCATCAAGAAGAAGAACCGGCGTATCTTTGATCCTCTTTTTCACAAGATAGATTTCAGAAAGTTTCATGGAAAGAGCAGCGGTTCGCTGCTGCCCCTGAGAACCGAATTTCCGTATGTCAATTCCATTTACCATAACACACATATCGTCCCTGTGAGGTCCTGTGGAAGATAGCTTCATTCTTATGTCTCTCTCTCTGTTTTTCAAAAGCGCCTCCTCAAAGAACGCACTTTCCGTATTTGGTTCATACAAAACCTCTATTTCTTCCATTCCGCCGGTTAAATTTTTATGTATTTCATGAACAATTTCATTTAATTCTTCGATAAATTCTTTTCTCTTCTCAATAATTTTTTTGCCGTAGCCGGCCATCTGCATATCCCACACTTCAAGAGTTCCTTTAAGCTCAGGCTGCTTATGTAAATCCTTTAACAGACGGTTTCTCTGATTTACAATATGATTATATGCCGCCAGATCGGACAGATAAATATTATCAAGTTGACATAATTCCAAATCCAGAAATCTCCGCCTCTCTGCAGGTCCGTTTTTTATAATATTTAAATCTTCGGGGGAGAAAAACACAAGATTTACCACCCCCAGAAGCTCTCTGGCTTTTTTTATTGGAATGCCGTTAATTGCCACACCCTTTGCCCTGTTTTTTTTCAGATGCATATCAATTTTATATGATACACCTTCTTTTTTTACCATCATGCGAATGTGGGATTCCTCCTGCTGAAAACGAATAATCTCCTTATCCTTACTTCCTTTATGAGATTTACTCGTTCCGCAGAGGTAGACTGCTTCCAGAATATTTGTCTTTCCCTGTGCGTTATTCCCATAAAATATATTCGTTCCTCTGTCAAATTTCAGCTCCAGCGAATCGTAATTACGGAAATCCTTTAACTGAATGGATTCAATATACATTCCTTCACCTGATCACTTTAATATCCTGTCCATTGTAGGAAATCACATCGCCTTCCACGATTTTTTTCCCCCGGCGAAGTTCTGTCTCTCCGTTTACTTTCACAAGTCCGTCAGTTATCACATATTTTGCTTCTACGCCGTCCTCTACAACACCTGCAAGCTTTAATATCTGCCCCAGTTTTATAAATTCATCTCTTATTTTTACTTCCATTTTCCAATCTCCTTATCTTGCCTGGTTCTGATTAATATTTACAGGAAGGATCAGGTACGTATAATTTTCCTCATCATCTCTGATAAAGCACGGAGCTTTTGGATTTACAAGATAAATATTGATAATCTCATCATCAATTACTTTCAGCGCATCAATCAAAAACTTGGGATTAAATCCAATGAGAATATCCTTTCCTTCTTTCTCTATATCAATCTCTTCATTCATAGAGCCCATAGCAGAATCTATTTTCAGTTCCATGTTGTTGTCTGTAATATGAATAATAATCGGCTTTTTATCTCCCTCTCTTACAAGAAGAGTCGCTCTGTCGATACAGTCAAGAAACTCTTTTTTGTTTATGGAAAGTTTTGTCTCATAATCGCTGGAAAGCATTTGTTCAATACGGAAATATTCTCCCTCAATCAGACGGGAAACAACCATAGTCTGGTCAAATTCAAACAGAATATGATTTTTGGTAAAGAAGATGCTTACCATATCGTCCATTTCACCGGAAAGAATTTTGCTGATTTCATTTAATGTCTTTCCAGGAACGACAACCTTACGATCAGAATACGTTCTCTTTAACGGCATTTTTCGAATCGCAATACGGTGTCCGTCAAGTGATACAACTTTCAGACAATTATCCTTAATTTCGAACAGTTCACCTGTCATTAATTTGTTATTCTCATTAACTGCAATAGAAAATATTGTCTGACGAATCATTTCTTTTAATGTGTACTGAGAGATAGTTAAAGATTCTTCTCTTTCAATTAGTGGGAGATAAGCAAAGTCTTCGCCTGATTTTCCAGGAATATTAAATTTCGCTTTTTCACAGGTGATGGTGGCAGTAAATTTATCATCTGTTTTAATGGTAACATCATTGTCAGGAAGTCTTCTGATAATTTCATAGAAGATTTTTGCATCTAATGCCACCATTCCTTTTTCTGCAATCGTTCCATCAACAATGGTTTCGATTCCAAGTTCCATATCGTTGGTAGTAAATTTAATCTGATTTGTTGTTGCATCTATTAAAATACATTCAAGAATAGGCATTGTGGTTTTTGATGGTACTGCTTTTAAGGAAATGCTTACGCTTTTTAAAAGACTGTTTTTGGAACAGATAATTTTCATAATGTGTATAACTCCCTTCTTGTTTGATGTGGTTTGTTTATAAATAATATTTAAGAAGAAATCCGTCGTAACCGCCGTAGGGGGTGTGAATTTGTGAAAAACTCACTTGAACCCAGTAAATACAAGGAGTTCGAGTTGGGATAACTTCGTGTAAAGGTTTGGTTAAAGTGTGTGAATAAGTTGTGCACAACCGAAAGTGGATTTTTTGCCGTGAAAGTTATGCACATTAATACACATAGAATCAACATCTAATCAACAGCTTATACACCCTTTATGTGGAAAACTTTTTTAACCTTGTGGATTAATCTTTTTGTTTAATATATCAATTGTGTTTTTCAGGTTATCGTCAGTGATGATTTCTTTTTCAATTTTATCGATACCATGCATTACTGTTGTATGATCACGGTTTCCAAGGCATTTTCCTATATTTTTAAGTGGAGTGGAGATAATTTCCCTGCAAAGGTACATGGCAATCTGTCGGGGAACTACAATTTTGGAATTTCGTTTGTTTCCGCTTAAATCATTTACAGTTACGCCGAAATGTTCTGCGACAACGGAAATAATATATTCCGGAGTAATTACCTTTTTTTCATCAGGAGAAATAATATCTTTTAATGCCTGTTCTGCAAGCTCAAGAGTCACGTCCTTTTTTTCCAGTTTGGCAAAAGCCATAACTTTATTAAAAGCACCTTCCAGTTCCCGGATGTTTGATTTAATGTTTGTTGCAATATATTTGATTACGTCTTCGCTGATATTGTAACCGTCCATTTCTTCTTTTTTATGAAGAATTGCCATTCTTGTTTCATAATCAGGAAGTGTAATATCAGCAATCAGACCCCATTCAAATCTCGAACGGAATCTTTCTTCCAGAATTTCCATATCTTTCGGTGGCTTATCAGAGGAAATAATAATCTGTTTTTTTGCACTGTGAAGACTGTTGAAGGTATGGAAAAATTCCTCCTGTGTAGATTCCTTTCCTATAATAAACTGAATATCGTCAACCAGGAGAACATCAATATTTCTGTATTTTTCACGGAATTTTGTCATTGCAGTGTTGTTTCCGTTTCGAATTGTTTCAATCAGTTCGTTTGTAAATTCCTCACTTGTTACATAGAGCACCTTGCTGTTTTCGTCATGTTCCAGAATAAAGTGAGCAATGGAATGCATTAAGTGCGTTTTTCCAAGGCCGGCTCCTCCGTAAATAAAAAGAGGATTGTAAGTATCCCCCGGAGATTCCGCAACTGCGAGGGCAGCAGCCTGGGCAAATTTGTTATTGCTTCCTACAATAAAGGTATCAAATGTATATTTTGGATTTAAGTGAGCTTCCTCATAGCGGGAGTCAAGTACACGTTCGTCATATGTAGGAATTTCCTTTTCCGGAACTTCGTCTTCAGGGATAAACCGGACTTCACATTCGTCAAGTCCGGTTACAACGCTGATCGTTACCTGAAGAGGAAGTTTGTATTTGTTGCTGATATAGCTCAGTCCAAGACCTGCAAGCTCAGAAGGTACAATGATAGTAACCACATTGTTTTCAGCAGTATAAACCTTCAGGGGCTTGAGCCAGGTATTGAAAGGAACTTCTGAAATCTGATATTCTTTTTTCAGAGTTTGAAGAATTTCTTCCCAATTATCCATTACTATGTTCATTTTTGTCTCTCCTGGTTTATTTTCCATCTAATTTCTTCTATATATAAAGGATTCTATATAGAAAGCTGCCGGTAGAATCACGTATCGTCTTATAAAAAGACATAAATACCCTTTTATATATTATAATAAATAATTGTTTTGCGCAATGAAAAACAGCAAAAGTTTTCAACATTTTAAATGTGGATTAGTGTGGAAAAGTGTGGATAGAGCAAAATCAGTTACCATAAGCTGGAGGAAGGTGTGGAAAAGTTGAAAAAAAGTGTATAAACTTTTCCACTGTCGAAAAAGCACAAAATAAGGGGAGTTTTTGGAGACAAAAAATAAGAATGGTGGGTAAAAGGTGGATAGTTTCTCTGGTATTCCACAAGTTATCCACAAGTTATCCACAAAATGTGGATAATATTACGTAAACCGGATACGTTATACACATTTTTGTATAGGCAGGATTTTTTCGCTGTTTTCCTGTAAAAATTAACAAATTCTCTTGACGAAACAGGCATTTATGAATATAATTGAAATGATGTTCTAGTATGATAATTTAATTATGGATAATAGATAAAGGAGGTGCTTTACCTATGAAAATGACATTTCAGCCGAAAAAAAGATCAAGAGCGAAAGTTCACGGTTTCAGAGCTCGCATGAGCACAAAGGGTGGACGTAAAGTATTAGCTGCAAGAAGATTAAAAGGAAGAAAGCAATTATCAGCATAAGACCGCATTTATGTGGTCTTTTCTTCTCTTTTTAAAGAAAAAGAAAACTGTTTGAGACAGAAGGAGGATTCGATGAAAAAATCAGAGTCCTTAAAGAAAAATAAAGATTTTCAAATTGTATATCAGCAAGGAACATCGCAGGCAAATCGGTATCTGGTGATGTACGTACTGAAAAATCAGTACATGAAGAATCGTCTGGGAATATCAGTAAGCAAAAAAGTAGGGAACAGTGTGGTACGCCACAGAATCACCAGATTGATAAGAGAAAGCTATCGCTTAAATGAAGAAGAATTTAAAAATGGTTTGGATATTGTAGTGATTGCAAGGCCATCCGCAAAGGGAAGAAGCTTTCAGGAAATAGAAAGTTCTCTTTTGCATGTGTGGAAAAGGCATCACATAACAGGTGAAGACGATGATTAAAAAATTTCTGATTAAAGCAATTAAACTCTATCAAAAGTATTTATCACCGATGAAGAGAACAAAATGTCCTTATATTCCCACATGTTCTCAATATGGATTAGAAGCAATTCAAAAATATGGTGCAATAAAGGGCAGCCTTCTTGCAGTATGGAGAATATTAAGATGTAATCCGTTTTCTCACGGAGGGTATGACCCTGTGCCATAAAAGAGTAGGAAGTAAGAAGGCTTTCAGATTCTAGGAGGAAGTAAAATTGGAGATGATGATTTTAGCTACGAAGAGTGGCACTCCGATTATCGGCCAGGTCGCATCTGTAATGGGATGGATTATGGACGGTATTTACAAAATGCTGGACGGCTTATTCGGCGTTCAGAACCTTGGTCTCTGTATCATTATTTTCAGTATTATTATCTATCTTCTCATGACTCCTCTGCAGATTAAGCAGCAGAAGTTTTCAAAACTCAGTGCATTTATGCAGCCTGAGCTTCAGAAGGTACAGAAAAAATATCAGGGAAAACGTGATCAGATTTCCATGCAGAAAATGAATGAGGAAACACAGGCAATTTATCAGAAATACGGTGTTTCTCCGACAGGTAGCTGTGTGCAGCTTGCAATTCAGTTTCCTATATTGATGGCATTGTGGCAGGTTATTTACAAAATCCCTGCATATGTTGGAAGCGTTAAGGATATTTTTACAGAGGCTGTTTCTCATATTACAGCAGTAAATGGATATACACAGCTTATTCAGAATTTTATTACCGACAATAAAATGACAAGAGTACAGCTTATCATGGACGGAAGTCAGGCAACAAGCAACTCTATCATTGACTTTTTATATGCTTTATCCCCTTCACAGTGGGAGCAGCTTTCTGCGATGGATCAGTTTTCCGGTTTTTCAGGAGTAATTGATACAGCTGCACATGAAATTTCAAAAATGCAGAATTTCTTTGGACTGAATATTGCGGATCAGCCGATGACTTATATTAAGGCGGCATTTACAGGAGGCGCAATTATCCTTGCAATTGCGGCACTTATGATTCCGATTCTTTCATGGGTAACTCAGATGCTTAATATTAAGCTTATGCCGCAGGCAGCACAACAGGATGGAGACCAGAATGCAATGATGAGCTCCATGAAGATGATGAATACTATCATGCCTCTTATGTCAGCTGTGTTCTGTTTCACTTTCCCGGTAGGTCTTGGTATTTACTGGATTTCCAGTGCGGTAGTCCGAAGTGTTCAGCAGCTTTTGATTAATCGTCATATGGATAGAATGAACATTGATGACCTGATTAATGAAAACATGAAAAAGATGGAAAAGAAGAGGGAAAAAGCAGGACTTCCTCCTCAGAAGATCACAAATCAGGCACATCAGAGTGTAAAAAATATAAATAATGCAAAAGCTCAAAAAGGTGCAGAAGTAAATAATGCAGCGGAAAGAGCAAAAAAAGTTGAACAATCTTACCAGAATGCAGCGAAAGCAAAACCCGGAAGTATAACAGCCAGAGCAAATATGGTCAAAGATTTCGATGAACGAAACAAGAAGAAGTAATTAGGAACGGAGGGGTTTCAAATGGAGGATTATATTCAGTTTTCAGCAAAAACAAAAAATGACGCGATTACAAAAGCGTGTATTGAGCTTGGAACATCAAGCGACCAGCTTGAAATCCATGTAGTCAGCGAGGGAAGTTCCGGATTTTTCGGAATCGGAAGCAAGCCTGCTGTAATTAAAGTTCGTAAAAAAGAAATGGTTTCCGAAGAGGAAGAGATAAAAGATATTATTGGTTCTGTAAAACTGGATTCCTTTAAAACGGAGAAAAAGAAAAAAGAAAGTTCCTTTGAAAAACAGGAAGAAAAGAAAGTTTCTGAAAAAATATCAAAGGAAAATACATCTGCCAGATGCGACAGAAGTGAAAAATCTGACAGAAATGATAAGGTTGAGAAAAGCGACAAATGTGAAAAGCCGGTAAAAGAAAGATACACAAAGGAAAGACAGACAAAAGAAAAACCGGTAAGAGCTGCAAAACCTGTTCCAGTACTTGTAGACCCTGAGGAAATTAAAGAGGCGGAAGAAAGAGCAAAGGTATTCCTTCGCGATGTGTTTGCATCTATGAAGCTTGGAGAAGTAGAGATTACTGCTGTTTATAATAAAAACGACGGAAGTCTTGATGTAAACTTTGAAGGAGAAGATATGGGAGTTCTCATTGGAAAAAGAGGACAGACCCTTGATTCTCTTCAGTATCTCACAAGTCTTGTTGTAAATAAGGGCAAGGAAAACTATATCCGTGTAAAACTGGATACAGAAGATTACAGAAGACGTCGCAAGGAAACACTGGAAAATCTTGCAAGAGGAATTGCTTATAAGGTAAAGAAAACAAGAAGACCTGTTGTTCTTGAGCCAATGAATCCTTATGAGAGAAGAATTATCCACTCTGCTCTGCAGGGAAACAAATTTGTAGAGACAGTCAGTGAGGGTGAAGAACCTTACCGTCATGTAGTTGTAAAATTAAAGAGAAATTAAGACAGAGAATGTTATTCCTGGTGAAAGCATGAATAACACGCAGATATTTTGCGTGGCTTTCTGGGAATAACATTTCTTTATATACAGAATTATAATGGAGGAAGATTATGGAGACAACCATTGCTGCAATATCCACAGCCATGAGTGAGTCCGGAATTGGGATTATAAGAGTCAGCGGTCCGGAAGCGGTGGAGATAGTAAGTCGTATATACCGTTCAAAAGGCGGAAAAAAAGATATAAATAAAGTTCCCACACATACCATCCATTATGGATATATATATGATGGAGAAGAATTGATCGATGAGGTTCTTGTCATGGTAATGAGAGCGCCGAGAACCTTTACAGGAGAAGATACAGTAGAGATAGACTGTCACGGCGGTGTGTACGCCATGAAACGTGTTCTGGAAACAGTTCTGAAAAATGGAGGAAAGACGGCTTCTCCCGGTGAATTTACAAAAAGGGCATTTTTAAATGGCAAGATGGATCTTTCTCAGGCAGAGGCAGTAATGGATGTCATTCAGGCAAAAAACGAGTATGCTTTGAAAAGCTCCGTGGAGCAGTTAAAAGGCTCTGTTCAAAAAGCCATTAAAGAAATAAGAAAAGATTTAATTTATCATATTGCATATATAGAATCTGCACTTGACGATCCGGAGCATATAAGTCTGGAAGGATATGCACAGGAGCTTCTTGAAATTGTGGAAAAAGCGCAGGAAGAAATCGCTCATCTGTTGAAAAGTGCTTCAAATGGAAAAATAATTAAAGAGGGAATCAGAACCGTTATATTGGGAAAACCAAATGCGGGAAAGTCTTCTCTTTTAAATGTTCTTGTAGGCGAAAACAGAGCGATCGTTACCGATATAGAAGGAACAACGAGAGATATACTGGAAGAGTATATTAATCTTCATGGAATTTCTCTTCGAATGATAGATACGGCGGGAATCCGTGAGACAGAGGATGTAGTGGAAAAAATCGGTGTAAACCGTGCGAGGGATATGGCGAAAGAGGCAGATTTAATTCTTTACGTTGTGGACAGTTCCCGTCCTCTTGATGAAAACGATGAAGAAATCATATCCATGCTTGACAGCAGGAAGGCGATTGTTTTATATAATAAGACAGACCTTGAACCAAAAGTGGATATGGAGATATTGAAGAACAGGGTAAATCGTCCGGTTATTTCTGTTTCAGCAAAGGAAGAAACAGGTATCCGCGAACTGGAAAAAGAGATTAAAAATATGTTTTTCAGCGGAGAAATTTCTTTTAACGATGAGGTCTATATTACAAATGCACGTCATAAGGAAGCTCTTATGGAGGCAGCAGACAGCTTAGGCCTTGTAAAAAACAGCATAGAAATGGATATGCCGGAGGATTTCTTTTCCATAGACCTTATGAATGCCTATGAAAGTCTTGGACGCATTATAGGAGAATCTGTAGGGGAAGACCTTGTAAACGAGATTTTCAGCAAATTCTGTATGGGAAAATAAGAGAGGAAAAACAGATGAAGACAGTAACAGAAAATTATGATGTTGTGGTAGTGGGGGCAGGACACGCAGGCTGTGAGGCAGCGCTTGCGTCTGCACGTCTGGGACTTTCTACTATTATGTTTACAGTCAGTGTAAACAGCATAGCTCTGATGCCGTGTAATCCAAACATTGGCGGAAGTTCCAAGGGTCATCTTGTAAAAGAGATTGATGCTCTTGGCGGAGAGATGGGAAAAAATATAGATAAAACCTTTATTCAGTCAAAGATGCTCAACCGTTCCAAAGGCCCGGCAGTCCATTCTCTTCGGGCACAGGCAGATAAGCAGGCATACAGCAACGAGATGAGAAAAACGTTGGAAAATACAGAAAATCTTACGATTCGTCAGGGAGAGGTGACAAAGCTTCTTGTAGAAGAGGGTAAAATTACAGGTGTTCTGACGTATTCCGGTGCTGTTTATCATTGTAAGGCAGTCATTCTCTGTACAGGAACATACTTAAAGGCAAGATGTATTTATGGTGATGTAAGTAACGAAACGGGGCCAGATGGTCTTCAGGCTGCAAATTATCTTACAGACAGTTTAAAAGAGCTTGGAATTGAAATGTTCCGATTTAAGACAGGAACGCCTGCCAGAATTGCAGGAAACAGCATTGATTACAGTAAGATGGAAGAGCAGTTTGGAGATGAGAGGGTTGTTCCATTTTCATTTTCTACAGATCCGGAAGATGTGCAAATTGAGCAGAAATCCTGCTGGCTTACTTATACAAATGAGAAAACCCATGAAATCATAAGGGCAAACCTTGACCGTTCTCCTTTATATTCCGGAGTAATTGAGGGAACAGGTCCCAGATACTGTCCTTCTATTGAAGATAAAGTTGTGCGTTTTGCAGATAAAAACAGACATCAGGTATTTATTGAACCGGAAGGCACATATACAAATGAAATGTATATCGGTGGAATGTCAAGTTCCCTTCCTGAGGATGTGCAGTATGAGATGTACCGTTCGGTACCGGGACTTGAAAATGCCAGAATTGTAAGAAATGCTTATGCCATTGAATACGACTGCATTAATCCGAGACAGCTTTACCCGACTCTTGAATTTAAGAATATAAAGGGACTTTTTAGCGCTGGACAGTTTAACGGAAGTTCAGGATATGAGGAGGCGGCAGCTCAGGGATTGATTGCCGGAATAAATGCTGCAATGGAAATAAAAGGACAGGAGAAGTTGATTCTTGACCGTTCAGAAGCATATATTGGAGTTCTCATAGATGACCTTGTAACAAAAGAAAACCATGAACCATATAGAATGATGACAAGCCGGGCAGAGTACCGCCTTCTTTTAAGACAAGATAACGCAGACCTTCGTCTTCGGAAAAAGGGGTATCAGGCAGGATTGATTGATGAGGAGACTTATCAGAAGTCTGTAGAAAAGGAAAAACAGATTCAGGAAGAAATAAACAGGATTGAACATGTAAATATAGGCGCATCTGAAAAAGTGCAGAGCCTTTTGGAATCATTTGGAAGCACACCTTTAAAATCAGGAACAACTTTAGCAGAGCTGATACGCCGTCCGGAGCTTTCTTATGAAGCAGTAGAGCCGATTGACGAAAACCGCCCAGAGCTTTCCTGGGACGTAAAAGAGCAGGTGGATATTAATGTAAAATATGATGGCTATATTAAGAGACAGCTTCGCCAGGTTGAACAGTTTAAAAAACTGGAGGCAAAGAAAATACCGGCTGATATTGATTACGAAAAAGTCGGAAGTCTTCGTATTGAGGCGAGACAGAAGCTTGAGATGTACCGACCAGTATCCATTGGACAGGCATCAAGAATCTCGGGCGTCTCTCCGGCAGATATTTCCGTGCTTCTTGTTTACATGGAACAGTATGGAAGAAGAAGGGAGGAAGTATAATGTACGATATGACCGTTCTGGAAAAGGGATGTGAAAATCTGGGAATTTCTCTTGATGAAAACCAGAAGGAACAGTTTATTAAATTCTACGAGTATCTTGTGGAAAAAAATAAAGTTATGAATTTGACAGGGATTACAGAATTTCAGGAGGTACTTGTAAAGCATTTTCTTGACAGCCTTGCCTGTGTGAAGGCTGTTGATTTAACAAAAGTAAAAAAAGTGATGGATATTGGAACAGGAGCAGGTTTTCCGGGAGTTCCTCTCAAAATTGCGTTCCCTCATCTTGAAGAGTGTCTTCTTGATTCCCTGAAAAAAAGAGTGACTTTCCTTGAGGAAACTTTCGATCTTCTGGGATTTGATAAAATAACAGCCATTCATGGAAGGGCGGAAGAATTTGCGAAAAACAAGGCGTACAGAGAGCAGTATGATTTATGTGTCTCAAGAGCAGTGTCAAATCTGTCTACACTTTCTGAATACTGTCTTCCTTATGTAAAGAAGGGCGGTGTATTTATTTCCTATAAGTCGGGGAAAGTACAGGAAGAGGCAGAAGGCGCCGCAAGAGCTATTAAACTTTTGGGAGGAGAAATAAAGGATATTTGTTATTTCACACTTCCGGATTCAGAAATAGAGCGATCACTTGTTGTTATTGAAAAAGTAAAAAATACGCCGGGAAAATATCCCAGAAAAGCGGGAACACCGTTAAAAGAACCGCTTTAAGAGAAAGAGAGAAGGGCTTTTCAGTCCTTCTTTTTTTCATGGAATAAACACAAAATCATCACACTTTCATCGGACTTTCCTCACATTTTATCCATAAAATAGAAATTGTAGAGATAGCAGAACTCTGGATTCCCCATTCTCTGTTTCAGTCCAGAGGCTGTCTCTACAATTTTTTGTAAAACAGGAGGAGAGTAAATGATCGAAGTAACGAATCTGGTTAAAAGATACGGGGATCATACAGCAGTGGACCATCTTTCTTTTCAGATTGAAAAGGGAAAAATCTACGGTTTTCTCGGACCTAACGGAGCAGGAAAATCCACTACGATGAATATGATAACCGGATACATTGCCTCTACAGAGGGAAAGGTTGTTATTGATGGACACGATATTCTGGAGGAACCGGAGGAAGCAAAGAAATGTATCGGTTATCTGCCGGAACAACCGCCGCTTTACTTTGATATGACGGTTCTGGAGTATATGAAATTCGTAGCAGATCTTAAGAAAATCCCCAGAAAAGAAAGAGAATCCATGATCGAGGAAGTCATGGATATGGTAAAGATTACAGATATGAAAAACCGTCTCATAAAAAATCTGTCAAAGGGCTACAGACAGAGAGTAGGGCTGGCGCAGGCAATTCTTGGTTATCCGGAAGTGATCATTCTTGATGAGCCTACTGTTGGTCTTGATCCGAAGCAGATTATAGAGATTCGTTCGCTGATTAAAGAACTGAAGAAAAAGCATACTGTTATTTTAAGTTCGCATATACTGTCAGAGGTAAGTGCAGTATGTGATTACGTATTGATTATTTCACATGGACGTCTTGTGGCAAGCGATACGCCTGACAATTTAAGCCGTCTTGCAGAGGGCTCCAACACTCTGAATATGCTTGTCAAAGGTGAGAAAGAGCTGATAGAAAACGGACTTAAGGAAATTGATAAGGTAAAAGAAACAGAGCTTGGTTTTAACGAGGAAGAAGGCGTGTGGAATGTAAGTGTTTCCACAGAAGAGCAGGAAGATATTCGAGAGGAAGTATTCCTGAAAATGGCAGAGCTTCATTGCCCGATTCTTGAAATGAAATCGAAAAAGGTATCTCTGGAAGAAATTTTCCTGGAGCTTACAGAATCTGAAAAAAATAAGGAGACGAATCATGACAGCAGTTTATAAGAGAGAATTAAAAAGTTACCTGACTTCTATGGTTGGATACCTGTTTATATTTTTTGTTCTGATTGTGACAGGAATTTATTTTTCTGCCTATCAGCTTGCAGCAGCTTATCCGAAATTTGAATATACATTAAGCGCCCTGACCTTTGTATTTTTAATAGGTGTTCCCATTCTGAGTATGAGAGTTCTGGCAGAAGAGCGGAAACAGAAGACAGATCAGCTTCTTCTTACAGCTCCTGTTTCTGTTGGAAACATAGTAATGGGAAAATATCTGGCGCTTGTGACGGTATATGCGATTCCTGTTTTAGTCATGTGCGCATATCCTCTTATTATGTCGAAATTTGGGGACGTTTCTTTTGCATCTGCCTATACGGCAATTCTGGGATTTTTCCTTCTTGGCTGTGCAAACCTTGCAATCGGCGTATTTATGTCTGCGCTGACAGAAAGTCAGGTTGTAGCAGCAGTTCTTACTTTTGTATTGTTGTTTGCTTTTTATATGATGAGCGGAATTTCCTCTTTCTTTTCACAGACATCAGTATCTACCTGCATTGCCCTTGGTCTTTTAATTGTGGCAGCAGCTATCATTATTTATATCATGATAAAAAATGTTTTTATCTCCGTGATAACAGGTATTGTGGGAGAAGCCACATTAGCAGTGATTTACTTTGTAAAACCATCTGTGTTCGAAGGCGGAATACAGAAGATACTTGAGGTTTTTGATTTAAGCGGACATTTCAGCAATTTTACAAATTCCATACTGGATGTAACAGGAATTGTATATTTTCTTTCTGTAATTGCAGTGTGTCTTTTTCTTACAATACAGTCCATTCAGAAAAGACGTTGGAATTAGGAGGGGATAGACCGAATGAGTTTCAGAAAAAAAACAAAAAAAAATAACGAGCAAAATAAAGAAAAAAAGAACAGAAAATTTAATATAAAAAAGGTAGTAGGAACTGTAAGTAAAAAGCACATTAAAAATGGTTCTTACAGTATGATAATGACAGTGGTTTTTGTGGCAGCAATTGTTGTTATCAACATGATTGCAGGAAAAATTCCTTCAAAATATACGCAGATTGATGTGAGTGATTCCGGCCTTTATTCCATTGGAGATGAGACGAAAAAAGCATTAAAAGAATTAGATAAAGATGTGACAATTTACCAGATCGCACAGACCGGATACGAAGATGAGAACATATCATCTCTTTTAAAACGGTACGAGGATGAATCCAAACATATTAATGTTAAAGTGAAAGACCCGGTTGTGAATCCGAAATTTGTTTCTGATTATACAAATGAGCAGATTTCTTCCAACAGTCTTATTGTTGAGTCTGGGGAAAGAAGTAAGATAATAAATTACAGTGATATGTATGAGAGCAGTCTGGACTATAATACTTACAGTTACCAGACTACAGGATTTGATGGGGAAGGTCAGATTACAAGCGCCATTGGATATGTGACATCGGAAAACCTTCCTATTTTATATACTCTGGAAGGTCATGGGGAAAAAACACTTTCTACAGATTTAAAGGATAGTATTGAAAAAGCAAATATTGAAGTGGAGAAATTGAATCTTCTCACAGAAGAAAACGTACCGGAAGATGCAAATTGTCTTATGATTGTTTCTCCAACTACAGATCTTTCTTCAGCTGAAAAAGAAGCAGTTTTAAAATATCTGGAAAATGGCGGAAAAGCTATGATTTTTTCAGATTATACAGAGACAGAATTGAAGAATTTTGATTCTATATTAGAAAATTATGGCGTAAAACGTGTAGAAGGGCTTGTTTTTGAGGGGGATGCACAGCACTATGCGATGCAGATGCCGTATTATCTTGTTCCGTCTGTTGAAAGTACAGAGGCGTCATCACAGGCAGCAGCTTCTGATTATTTAACGCTTGCACCATTTGCACAGGGAATCCGGAAACTGGACGATGTGAGAGATACTGTAAACATAGAAAGTATCCTCACAACATCAGACAGCGCTTATTCAAAAATAAATATGAACAGCTCTCAGATAGAAAAAGAAGAGGGAGATATTGATGGGCCGTTTGATGTTGGAGTAAGCATAACCGAAAGTTTGACTGATGGGAAAGAGACGCAGATTGTGTATTATTCTACTGCCAATATCATAGACAGCCAAGTTAATCAGATGGTTTCGGGCGGAAATCAGCAGCTTGTTACAGAATCCCTGAAGTGGCTGGCAGACACGGAAGAAAATGCGAGCGTTTCCATTCCTTCTAAGAGTCTTCAGGCAGCGTCTCTGACATTGACAGAATACGATGCAAGTTTCTGGAAAATATGGGTAATCGGTATTATTCCTGGCGTTTTCCTGGTGTTTGGATTTGCGATTTGGTTTAAAAGGAGAAGAGCCTGATGAAGAAAAAAACAGTAAAAATGGTTTTAGCTTTAGCGTCTCTGACTATTTTATGCGGAACGTATGTGGGAGTGAGCGCATATGTATCCAAACAGGAGGAGGCAGAGAGCAGCAAAGAGGAAGAAAAACAGGTTTCCGTTACAGAGGCTTCCGCGGATGAAATAGAAACGGTGAAATTTTTAATTGATAAGCAGGAGATTACGTTTCGGAAAAAAGATGATTTATGGGTAAAAAGTGACGATGAAGCGTTTCCTGTATCTCAGGATACTTTAAATAATGCCGCAGGTATGCTGGGGGATTTAAAAGCGGAGAGAGTTCTGAAAGATGTAGACGATCTGTCTGAATATGGATTGGATTCTCCTGTAAATACCATTGTTTTTAAAACAAAAGACGGAGAGGAAACCACCATAAAAGTCGGCGCAGAAAACGAGTCTGTAAGTCAGTATTATGTGAAGAAAAACGAGGACGATAAAAAAGTCTATCTGGTGGCAAATGCATCGCTTATACCGTTTATGAACAGTCTTTACGATTATGCGGAAGCAGGAACTTTTCCGGAAATCAGTTCAGAAAATATAAAGGCAATTCAGGTGGAGGGAGAGACTTCTTATAGCCTGTCTGCAGATGAAAACGGAGTCTGGTATGTTTCTGACGGGGGAAATCGGGAAAAGGCAGATTCCGCAAAAGCAGCAAGTATGGCTTCTTCTTTTAGTACTTTGGAATATGCTTCTTTTGTTAATTATAATGCCTCCGAGGAAGAAATGGAGAGCTATGGCTTGAATAAACCATATACGAACATAATGTTGAATTATGAAGAAAGAATATCAAAAAAAGAAACAGATAGTCTAAAAATGGAAGAAACAGAGTCGGAAGAGGCAGAAAATACAGAAGAAAAACAAGGAGAAAAAAAGGGAGAAGAAACAGGAGAGAAAAAAGAAGAACCAGAGATGGAAGATAAAAGCCTTGTGATACACGTAGGCAGTGAAGCAGAGGAGGGAGACAGATATGTAAGTGTTGATAACAGTAAAGAAGTTTACACAATGTCAGAAGAGACACTTTCAACATTCCTGGACAAAGATGACTCGGATTTTTGGGACATGAATGTATGTTATACTTCTATAAATGATATAGAAAGTGTTGAAATTACTTATAAAGGTGAAACAAAGACTATAAACGTTTCACGTGAAACATCTAAAGATGAAGACGGAAATGAAACAGAGACTCTTAGCTATGAAATGGACGGAAAAGAATTGGACAGCATAAAAATGAATACTTTCTACAATAAAGTCAGTAATATGACAGCGCAAAAGAGAGTGTCAGACGATACGACTCTGAACTTAGAGCCGGAAATGAAAATTGTTCTCAGAAAGACAGATGGAACAGAGACAGAAATATCGTATCACAGTTATGATTCTAATTTCTATGGTGTGAAAGCGGAAAACAAAATATATATGGTGAATAAAATGAATATAAAAGAAATGTTTGAAGCTTATGAGCAGGTAGAAGGAGAGAATAACGAAGAAGTTTCCAGAACAGAAAAGTAACCGTATAAGATAAGATTATTAATAAAGAAGCGCAAATTCCTTGTTTTTATCCTGGGAATTTGCGCTTCTTTATTTAAGTGCATGGAATTGCGTCTGATAGTTGTACGAAATACCATATAGTATATTTTGATGATTACATTTTACTTTTAAAAGAAAATACCTACTTGCTCAAGAAAGTGTTCCGGGTCTTCCATATGAGGCAGGCGTTTAGTTTTTGGAATCTGGACAGATTCAATAGCGGGATTTAGCCGAGCATATTCATTTGTGATAAGCTGACTGCTATTTTCTTCACCGGAGACGATATAAAGGCAGTTATCAATAGAGGAAAGTACATGGTCAATGCTGATATTCACATATTTTCCAATGAGACTGCCTAATAAAAATTTTGCATAGCAGCCACCTTTATGTGCTGCTTCATAATAAGTATCAATGATTTCATCTGATACATGAAATGGATTGTGATACATGTTTTCTATAAAAAGATTGCTCGTATTTTCACGTGAAACAATCATGTGATATACTAGGGTTCCAAATACAGGGATTTCTAAAGCGGTTTTAAGCAGCTTTTCTTTATATCCTGGCATTTTCTGGAGTGAATTAAGGCTTGGAGGATTTACAAGCATAAGTTTACCCAGATATTCTTTTTCGTTTAAACAGGACATAACGGCAAAAGAACAGGACATTCCGCTTGCTATAATGTCGGTTTTTTCCTTGATAACATCTTTCACAAAGTCACATATCAATTGCACATACAGGAAGTTTGTATAAGTGATTCCCGGTTTGGCAGAACGCCCGCAGCCAAGTAAATCTATAGTATAAACTGTGTGTTCTGTTGCAAGTTCTTTTTCAATACGATTCCATTCATAGCCGGAAGCTCCGGGAAGCAAATCGTGTATCAAAAGAATTGGTGAGCCTTCCCCTCTTTTTGTATAGTAAATATCTCCTAGACGCCATTCATAAAAGTTTCTGCAGGATATATCTAACATTTCTTTTAACTGTGAAGTTGCAGCAATAAACTTATTTGCAACATGAATAACTGTTGTAGCGCTTCCGGCAAGCACAGCTAAGGTCAGAAGTTTATGGTTCTTTTTTTTCATAATAAGCCTCCTTGTTTTGCTGGTATAAACGGGTATTAATTGTATTTATTATACGCTAAAATAAGTGGCTTTACAATGTTTTTTCGCTTTTGCAATCACATGAAAAGTACAGGGAGAGATTGTTTGGCGGAACTATCCTGCGAGGTGTTTTGGAATGTATATGTCGAAATTCCGAGACATAAAAAATAAATTCTATTGTCACAGGAAATTTAGAATAAATTTAGAATCATTGATGTGAACAGTGACCGCTGGAATATCGTATACTTAGGGGAGAACGATAAAAAATAGATTTCTGGGATAAAAGATTAAAAAAATTAGGATTGGGTATACTATACAATAAAAAGAATAAAACAAATTCTTTTTTTTATGTTTCACGTGAAACATTATGTAGAAAGATAAAAATAAAAGTGCTATAATGAAATTAGTAAACTTAAAGAAAGGGAGGGTGAAGTTGGGCAGGATTATTGCAGTAGCAAATCAGAAAGGCGGAGTAGGAAAATCCACTACAGCCATTAATCTTTCGGCATGTCTTGCGGAAAAAGGCAAAAAAGTATTGGCGATTGATATTGATCCACAGGGAAATACTACAAGTGGATTAGGTGTTGACAAGAATGCAGTAGATAAAACATTATATGAGCTTCTTTTGGGTGAAGTAACAGCAAAAGAAGTAATCATAAAAGATGTGGTAGAGAATGTGGATTTAATACCATCCAATATGAATCTTTCCGGTTCAGAGATTGAGCTGATTGGAATTGAAAATAAGGAATACATATTAAAGGGGATTACAGATAAAATAAGAAGAAAGTATGATTATATCATTATGGATTGTCCGCCATCATTGAGTATGCTTACAATCAATGCACTGACAGCAGCAACGTCTGTTTTGGTACCGATTCAATGTGAATATTATGCTTTAGAGGGACTCTCGCAGTTGATTCATACGATTGAGCTCGTGAAAGATCGTCTAAATAAGAGACTCAAAATAGAAGGTGTCGTATTTACTATGTACGATGCAAGAACAAATCTCTCTCTGCAGGTAGTAGAAAATGTGAAGGATAACTTGCAGCAAAATATATATAAAACAATTATTCCGCGAAATGTACGATTGGCAGAAGCGCCAAGCTATGGAATGCCTATTAATTTGTATGATTCGAAATCGGCAGGAGCGGAAAGTTATCGCCTTCTGGCTGACGAAGTAATAAACAGGGAGGGTGAATAATGGCAGTGAGAAAAACAGGGGGGCTGGGAAGAGGCTTGGATGCGTTGATACCTGCCAAAGCAGCTTCTGAAAAAGAAACTGTAAAAAAATCTCAGACAGCAGCAAAAACTGAGAAGAAGACAGCGCCTGTTATTACAGAGAAAAAAGTGAAGATTTCCAGTGTAGAGCCAAATCGCTCACAGCCCAGAAAACACTTTGATGAAGACGCTCTTTTAGAACTGGCGGAATCCATCAAACAGTATGGCGTCCTTCAACCGTTGCTTGTATCAGATAAAAAAGGATACTATGAAATTATAGCGGGAGAACGACGGTGGCGCGCGGCAAAAATAGCAGGATTGAAGGAGATTCCTGTAATTGTAAAAGAATTTACAGAGCAGGAGGTTGTGGAAATTTCTCTTATTGAAAATATTCAGAGAGAAGACTTAAATCCTATTGAAGAAGCTATGGCATATAAACGCCTTCTTGACGAGTTTCATTTAAAACAGGATGAAATAGCGGAACGGGTTGCGAAAAGCAGAACAGCTGTAACGAATTCTATGCGTCTTTTAAAGTTGGATGAAAAAGTACAGCAGATGTTAATAGATGAAATGATTTCAGCAGGTCATGCAAGGGCAATTCTGGCTTTGCCGGACAAGGAAATGCAGGCATCTGTTGCTACGAAGGTGTTTGATGAGAAAATGAGCGTAAGGGAGACTGAAAAGCTTGTAAAAACACTTATGGAGCCACCCAGAGAAAAAAACGTGGAGAAAAACACAACAGAAGATGCTGTTTATGAAAGCCTGGAAGAAAAAATGAAAGCAATTATGGGGACAAAGGTTATCATTAACAGAAAGAAAAACGATAAGGGAAAAATCGAAATAGAATATTATTCAAGAGATGAACTGGAAAGAATTATAGAGCTGTTTGAATCAATCAGATAAGGAGAATATTGAATGAGCGGTATTTTTGACAGTTTGGGAATTGACCCGGGAATTATCATTATTATATTGCTGGTTCTGTCCATTATCCTTATTATAAATGTGGTCAGCAGTAATATGCGTCTGAGCCGATTAGAAAGAAAATATAAGATTTTCATGAAGGGAACAGACGGCCAGTCGCTGGAGAAAATGTTCGTAAGAAAATTTGCTCAGATAGACAGACTTTACGAGGCAAAGGAAGATCATGAAAGAGATATTAATTATCTGAAAAAATCCTTCCAATATATTTTTAGTAAATATGGTATTGAAAAATACGATGCCTTTGAAGATGTAGGAGGAAAATTGAGCTTTGCGCTGGCAATGCTTGATAAAGATAATTCCGGCCTGATTTTAAATGCAGTACACAGTAGAGATAATTGTTTCCTGTATTTAAAAGAAATTGTAAAGGGAGAATCTTATGTGATGTTAAGTCAGGAAGAGGTAGAAGCTCTTCGTAAGGCTGTGAATTGTGGAATTGGAGAAATGGAAGAAAAAGAATAAATAACAGGAGGACAATATGTTAGATATTAAGTTTGTAAGAGAAAATCCAGAGGTTGTAAAACAGAATATCCGTAATAAATTCCAGGACAGCAAGCTGGAACTGGTAGATAAGGTACTGGAGCTTGATAAAGAGAACAGAGAAATCAAACAGGAAGTAGAAGCGTTACGTGCAGAAAGAAATAAAATTTCAAAACAGATTGGCGCTTTAATGGGACAGGGAAAGAAAGAAGAAGCAGAGGAAGTGAAAAAACAGGTAGCAGCTTCCGGTGCAAGAATTGAAGAGCTTTCCACAAGAGAAAAAGAAGTGGAAGAAGAACTTCTGAAAAATATGATGGTGATTCCGAATATTATCGATCCGTCTGTTCCGATTGGTAAAGATGACAGCGAGAATGTAGAGGTTGAGAGATTTGGAGAGCCGGTTGTTCCGGATTTTGAAGTTCCGTATCATACAGATATTATGGAAAACTTTGACGGAATTGACTTAGACAGCGCAAGAAGAGTAGCTGGAAATGGATTTTATTATCTGATGGGCGACATTGCAAGACTTCATTCTGCAGTGATTTCTTATGCCCGCGATTTTATGATCAATAGAGGATTTACTTACTGCGTACCTCCTTTTATGATTCGAAGCAGTGTAGTAACCGGTGTTATGAGCTTTGCAGAAATGGAAGCAATGATGTATAAAATAGAAGGTGAAGACCTGTATCTTATTGGTACAAGTGAGCATTCTATGATTGGAAAATTTATCGATCAGATTATTCCGGAAGAAGAACTTCCAAAAACTCTTACAAGTTATTCTCCGTGTTTCCGTAAAGAAAAAGGAGCACACGGACTGGAAGAGAGAGGCGTTTACCGTATTCATCAGTTTGAAAAACAGGAAATGGTTGTTGTATGCCGTCCTGAGGAAAGCCCGGAATGGTTTGAAAAACTCTGGAAAAATACAGTGGATTTATTCCGTTCTATGGATATTCCGGTTCGTACTCTGGAATGCTGTTCCGGAGATTTGGCAGATTTAAAAGTGAAATCTATTGATGTGGAGGCATGGTCTCCGCGCCAGAAGAAATATTTTGAGGTAGGAAGCTGCTCCAATCTTGGAGACGCGCAGGCACGTCGTTTGAAAATCCGTGTAAATGGAAAAGATGGAAAGAAATATCTGGCGCATACTTTAAACAATACAGTTGTAGCACCGCCAAGAATGTTGATTGCATTCCTGGAGAATAATCTCAATGAGGACGGTTCTGTGAACATTCCAAAAGCATTACAGCCTTACATGGGAGGAATGACAAAGATTGAGAAAAAACGTGCATAAAACTGGCTTTTTCAGGAGGTGCTTTTGTGCATAGTTATTTAAGAGCAGTTGGTTTTTCGGAGATAAAAAAGAGAAGAGAAATAGAAGAAATTATAAAGGAAGTAATTGAGACATATGACGAAAAAAACGTCGTAGAAGATTATGAAGACGGCGTTTTTGCAGAGTTCTCTAAAAATTATGGATGTGACTGTGGTATTACGGTGTGTGGACAGTATGATGAAAATAATGAGTTTCACGTGGAATATTATTTTCCATTTTTTCACGGGACTGGAATTACAACAGATGAAAATGTTGTGATAGAGCGCCACACAGCGCAGCAGTCTTTTGCTGGAGCGTGTGATGATTTAAGAATCGGCGTGACTTTGATTTTTTATCTTCAGAATGCGGCTGAATATATGCTGGAAAATCAGAAGGGGATTGCACCTGAGGGGCGGAAGATTCTTACAATCTCCGGACTTGCAAAGGAAGGAATGGTTCTCCTTCCTTTGCAAAAAGATAAAGAGGCGGCGAGGGTAGAGCGCGAGCTGGCGAAAAACAGAAGTAACTTGATTGCAGCGGCCAGAAACGGTGACGAAGATGCAATGGAAAGTCTTACTATGGAAGATATGGATACGTATTCTATGATTTCCCAGCGAATTGTCAGGGAAGATATTTTTTCTATCGTAGATTCATATTTTATGCCGTATGGAATAGAATGTGATCAGTACAATGTGATGGGAGAGATTCTTGATTTTGTGCAGTTTAAGAATATTCTTACGGGAGAGGAGATTTATCAGCTAACGTTGGATAGCAATGATGTGCAGTTTGACGTGTGCATCAATAAAAAAGATTTGCTGGGCGAGCCGCAGGTGGGCCGTAGATTTAAGGGTATTATATGGCTTCAGGGTCAGCTCCATTTTTAAATTGTGCTTGTATTTCATTAGGAAATATAGTAGAATAAAGATGTTGCTTGAAAAAGAGCAACATTTGTCCTGTTAGTTTAACGGATAAAACAAGCGCCTCCTAAGCGCTAGCTGTGGGTTCGATTCCCGCACGGGACGGTTCGATAATCGCCTGGCTGTTGTCAAAATAACAACAGCCGGGCGATTTTTTTATGCTATAGGAAATTACTCCGTAATGTTCCATAGCATAAAAAACGCTCCGCGTAGGAGCGCACTGCGGCGGAAAAGAAGTACGTCGCTAAAGCGACCCGCCGCAGGCGGAGAATCCTGCGAGCAAGATTCTTTTTACTGATTGACAGTCAATATTTATGGATTGGAACAGTGTGTTTCTCATAGGCTCATTTAGTAAAAAGGACTGAACCTCACTGGCTTCTGATAAACTTGCTGAACCATTTTGTCATAAGTATGTACTCCTTTCATCAGGCGCTGCTGCTTTTAGAAATTAATAAATCGCCTATTGCAAAGAATGCGATATGTCAAGCGATATTCATATACTTTTACATCCTGTCGGAAATATAAAGATAGATTAGATATTTTAATCCTAAATGCGATTATGGAAATGATAGAATAAATTGTTTTCTTTCTTGTCTGTTAAGTATTTATGACCTTTGTTATAATATATAAAATAGTTTCTGATAAAATGATGGATATAAAAGGTAATTGGGGGCATCAATGATTAAAATAGAGAAAGTTTTTTCAATAAGAAAATGGGAAACAGTACAGGATTCTTTGGCAAAAACAACGGGTATGGCAATTTTGATGGTGGATTATAAGGGGAGACCAATTACAAAGCATAGTGGCTGCTGTGAGTTTTGTAAAAAAGTAAGATCAGACGAGGTTTTGAAAAAATACTGTGAAAAATGTGATTCCCGAGGCGGAGCGGAAGCAGTGAGAGAAAATAAACCATATATCTATAAGTGTTGCTTTGGAATGGTGGATGTGGCGATTCCTATCGTGTTTCAAGAGACATATTTAGGTGCTGTGATGATTGGTCAGGTAAGGACCGATTATAATGATTTAGAGCGGATTGCTTCTGTCCCGGAAAATAAAATAATCAAAGAAAAATTAGAAGCTTTAAAAGATGAATATGAGCAGGTTCGAAAATTAGATTTTGATAAGATAAAGACAGTTTCATATATGTTATATGATATTTGCAACTATATTGTAGAGCGGGAAAATCAAAATGTCACGGGTGTACACGAGGAAGGTTTCGTTCTTCATAAAGAGAATGAAGAAATGGTGAAAAAAATAGAATTGTGGAAATGGCACAGAAATATATTGTGGAAAATTTAGAAAATAATGTTACCCTTTCAGAAACAGCAAACATCTGTCATGTAAGTGCAAGTCATTTAAGCAGGTTATTTATAAAAGAGACAGGAGAAGGATTTTCGGTATTTGTGTCTAATGCAAAAATAGAAAAAGCAAAGGAATGGCTGGAAACAGAAGACTGGTCTGTGAGCGATATTGGTTACCGGTTGGGATTTAATGAGACGGGATACTTTATACGGGCATTTAAGAAAAAAGTGGGAATGACACCGGGAATCTATCGCAAACATAGAAAAAATATGCAGTAAAAAATGTGAAATTAATACAATTCATCATAAAAGTGCAATTTAAAAATGATAAATCAAAAAAATAACAGCAAAATATACAAAAACAAGATTTGTAATCACACAGAAATTAGTGTAAATATATAATAAGATAATGCCATCAAATAAACGGAGAAAGAATGGAGGAATCGTTATGAGAAAGGCATTTATCTGTCCAACAAAATATGTACAGGGAGAAGATGAGATTTTAAATCTTGGTTATTTTGTGAAAACATTTGGAGATTCAGCACTTTTGATTGCTCACCCGGATGATGTAAAAAGGGTACAGGAAAAATTAAAACGTACTGCAGAAAAATTTAATATTCGTTTTGTGGAAAGTGGATTCTGTGGAGAATGTTCAAGAAGAGAAGTTGCTAGATTACAGGAACTGGCAAAAGAAAGTAAATGTACATGTACCATCGGTCTTGGTGGTGGAAAAGCTATTGATACAGCAAAGTGTGTAGCAGAAGGAGAAAACCTGATCGTAGTGCCTACCATTGCGGCTACAGATGCACCAACCAGTCATTCAGCAGTTTTATATACGCCGGAAGGTGCTTTTGATGATTATGCATATTTTAAACAGAGTCCAAGTGTGATTTTGATTGATACTACAGTAATTGCCCATGCGCCTGTTCGTTTTCTGGTATCAGGAATGGGAGATGCGTTATCTACATTTTTCGAAGCGCGTGCAAATGTACAGTCTTATTCAAAAGTCAATGCAGGACTTCCATGTGGATTCCGAGAAGGTGTATGTGGTGAAGCGAGGGGAACAAAGGCGGCATTTGCCTTAGCATCTCTTTGTTATGAATCTCTTTTAGAAGATGGATGGAAAGCAAAGATTGCATGTGAAAATCATGTAGTGACAGAATCATTGGAAAAGATAATTGAGGCTAATATTTTACTTTCCGGGCTTGGATTTGAGAGCGGCGGCCTGGCAGCAGCGCACGCCATCCATGATGGGCTTACCATTTTGGAGGGAACGCATAAATATTTTCATGGCGAAAAAGTAGCCTTTGGTACCATCGCGCAGCTTACACTTGAAAATGCTCCTATGGAGGAGATAGAAGAAGTTCTTGATTTCTGCTTATCCATTGGACTTCCGGTCTGTCTGGAGGATATTGGCGTGGATCACATCACAGAAGAAGAACTGCATCAGGTGGCAGAAAAGGCTTGTATTCCAGAGGAATCTATCTATGCAATGCCGTTCCCGATTACCGTGGAAAAGGTTGCTGCAGCGATTACACTTGCAGATTCTATTGGAAAAGAATACAAAACGCGCAAATGTTAAGGGTGGGAGGCATGATGTATGAAAAAAATCATTAACCGTCCGGAAACCGTTGTGACAGAAATGTGTAGAGGACTTGTCCTGACAAACCCTGATTTGGAATTTGTAAAAAAATACAAGGTCATTCGAAAAAAAAATCTTGATAAGAATAAGGTCAGCCTGATAAGCGGTGGAGGAAGCGGGCACGAACCGGCACACGCGGGATTTGTGGGAAAGGGAATGCTGGATGCAGCTGTTTGCGGAGATGTTTTTGCATCACCATCTCAGATTCAGGTGTATCAGGCAATTAAGAAAACTGCCGGTGATAAGGGTACACTTCTGATTATAAAGAACTACAGTGGCGATATGATGAACTTCAAAAATGCAACGCATCTTGCAGAAGAAGATGGAATTCAAGTGGACTATGTAAAAGTAGATGACGACATTGCTGTTAAGGACAGTCTTTATACTGTAGGCAGACGAGGCGTTGCGGGTACAGTTTTGGTACATAAAATAGCAGGTGCTGCAGCAGAAAAAGGCGGTTCGTTGAAAGAGGTAAAAGCTGCTGCGGAAAATGCAATAAGTAATGTGCGCAGCATAGGATTTGCTTTGAGTTCCTGTACGGTTCCGGCAAAAGGAACTCCTACGTTTGAATTGAAAGAAAATGAGATGGAGTATGGTGTTGGCATTCACGGGGAACCGGGAATTCAGAGAGAAAATATTCCTTCGGCAGATGAGCTGGCGAAAAGAATGACAGATGCATTGACGGAAGAATTAAATGTGACGCAAGGAGAAGAAGTGACTGTTTTGGTAAACGGGTTTGGAAGCACACCTCTTCAGGAATTGTATCTTTTCAATTATGCAGTCGCAAAGGTTCTTCATGAAAAAAATATACGCATTTACAGAAGCTTTGCAGGAAATTATATGACAAGCATTGATATGCTTGGAGCCTCTTTAACTTTTATGAAAATGAATGCAGAATTAAAAGAGCTTTTAGATCAGGAATCGGAAGCACCAGCATTTTCTGTAAAGGGTCATGTTCCGGAAATTGTACTTGAGGAAGAAATACGTGAATGTAAAGAAGAGGATTTGACAGAAGAATCATATAAAGCTTGTGCAGAAGTAAGAAATGAAAAAATCACGCTGGAAAATATCGTTTATATGGTAGAAACCATGAGCCACTGTATTATCAAAAACGAGATTCCATTCTGTGAACTGGATTCTCACGCCGGTGATGGCGATTTTGGAATGAGTGTGGCAAAAGGATTTCGCCAGCTTAAAAAAGAATGGAAACAACTTACAAAAGAGCATACATCCAGTATAGGAGAATTTCTCCAGGCATGTTCTATGGTGATCATGGAACATTGCGGCGGGGCATCTGGACCAATCTGGGGATCTGCATTCCGGGCAGCAGGAAAAAAGGCAGATGGAAAAACGGAGCTTACGATTTTTGAATTTGCAGATATGATGCAGGAAGCAGTAACGGGAATCCAGAAAACAGGAGAATATTCTTTTGGCAGAGGTGCAGTAGTGGGAGATAAAACACTGATTGATGCATTGGTTCCGTGTGCAGATACCTGGACGGCTTGCGCCGATAAAAAAGAAACCTTCGAACATGCTTTTACAAAGGCAGCACAGGCAGCGGTGCAAGGTGCGAAAGATACAGAAGCAATTGCTGCAAGAATGGGACGCGCAGGTACGGTTGGTGATAGAAGTATCGGATATCCGGATGCAGGAGCATATGCGCTTGGTGTGATATTTACAGATTTAAAGAATGCGCTTGTGTTTTGAATAAAATGGATGACTCTCGGAAAAAATGAGGAGTAAGTATAATGAAGGAAGTATATATACCATCCACAGACGGAAAGAATAAGCTGCATGTTGTCATTTGGGAACCGAATATTCAAGTCATAGGAGTAGTTCAAATTTCTCACGGAATGGTTGAATATATAAAACGCTATGATGAATTTGCAAGGTATTTAAATCAATATGGCATTCTTGTGGTTGGGAATGACCATCTTGGCCATGGAGAAACGGCAAAAACAGATGACGATTGGGGGTATTTTTGTTCAGATAATATGAGCGAAACAGTGGTTGAAGATTTATATAAAATAACCTGTTTTGCAAAGAAAAATTATCCGGATGTCCCTTACTTTTTGTTTGGACACAGTATGGGATCATTTATGGCAAGACGTTATATCATGACATATGGAAATGAATTGGATGGAGTGATTATTTCTGGAACAGGTAATCAGTCCGGAAGTGTGCTGAAAGCTGGTAAAATAATGGTATCGCTGACCAAATTATTTAAAGGAGATCGCTATAGATCCAGGATGTTGAAAAATATGTTTTTCAGCAAATTTAATGCTCGTATTCCAAACGTCAGGACATCAAATGATTGGCTGACAAAGGATGAAGCTATTGTGGATAAATATAACGCAGATAAGTATTGTACATATTCCTTTACGGTAAATGGATACCGTACCTTATTGGAGGTGCTGTCGTTCATACAGAATGAAAATAATATTGAAAAAATACCAAAAAATCTTCCGGTTTTTTTGATTGCAGGAGAGGAAGATCCGGTTGGTAATTATGGAAAAGCAGTTAAAAATGTTTATGAAATTTACGAACAAGCAGGGATTGAGGATATTTCGATAAAACTTTATAAAGATGACAGACATGAGTTGATTAATGAGACAGACAAAGAAGATATTTATGAAGATATTAGAGGTTGGATGGTTTGTCATTTGTAATTTACTCTATCTGTAAAAAGCACTGAATTTTTTGTTTAAAAAAATCAGTGCTTTTATTAATCATTTCTTTATTCCCGTGTTAGAAACAACTCAAAATATAAATATTAATAAAAAAGAAAAAATATGAATAAACTTTGAATTAATTATTGACAAATTTATACGGGGGGGGGTATAATACAAAATAAATTTGTACAGATGTAATTTTGAATCCAGAGATATTTACCGCAGCTACATAGTTTTTACTATGTAGCTGTTGTCGTATACAAACATATAAATCCTTCCTAGTAGGTATTTATTAAAAAAGGATTCGAAAAATATAGAAAGTATAGACTAATTGTTCGTCTTGTTTTATAGAAATTTATTGATAAAAGTGGAGGAGAATATGCAGTTTAATATTACAACAGATTACGCAATAAGGACTGTTTTGTATTTAGGACAATGTAAGAAACGGGCATCAACTACAGAGATAGCGAAAGAGATGGGAATTCCACGCGGATATTTGGAAAAGGTGCTTTCTAAATTAAAAAAGGCGGAATATATTTCAGCAAATCTGGGAACAAAAGGAGGTTATAGCCTGAATAAATCGTTGAAGGAAATTACCCTGGGAGATGTGATACGTATTATGGAAAATACGACAAAGATTAACAGATGTCTGGAACAGGATAATTTTTGCAACAGAAATGCGGCAGATTTTTGTGCAGTACGTAAATATTATGTGCGTGTACAGAAAGAGCTGGAAGAGAAATTTTTCAATGTTTCTTTGGAAGAAATTATTAAAAAAGCGTAAGAGGAAAAAGGATTGTGAAAGACAAAAAAGTGAAGTTTTTATTATGGAGTAAAAAATGGAAAAAGAGTATTGCATGGATTTTGGTTTTTTCTATTGCATTTCAGACAATGCCGGTTTATGCCCAGGAAATAATCGGAGATATATCGGATGGTGTTCTGGAAGGACCGATAGAAGAAACAGAACCTTCTGAAGATGTTTTTCCAGAGGAAGAGGGAACAGAAGGGGATATATTGGAGGGCGACCAATCGCAAGAGGATGTTCTTCCGATGGAACCGGAGATTCCCTCTGAACAGCCTGAAGAAAATCCGGAGGATAATTTTTCTGATGAAACAGAGGAGATGGAGGAAGAAAATGAAAGCGCTCCGATGGAAGATGGTGAACCGGATGGAACAATGGAAGGCGATAAGCTGGAGGATGATAATCTGGAAAATGAAGAACAACCTTTGCAGCCGGAGGAGATGCCGGGGAAACCGGAAGACTTATTTGAAAACGGTGTAATAAAAATATATAACATGGAACAGCTTCAGGCGATTGGAACAGATGCTGCAGTAATGACAGAGGATATGCGGTCAGAAGCCTTTGGTACAGGGGAAGCGATTCTGGATGGGGAACAGCCAGTTACCTATGCTCCTGATGCTAATTATATGCTGATGAATGAAATTCCTCTGAATTTGGAAAATATGTGGATGCTGCCGGAGAACTTTACCGGAACATTTGCGGGACTGCCTACAGAAAATGAAGTATTATATAACAGCGAAACAGATACGGTTTATGTGTACAATAATTACCAGTTACGCCTGATTGTCTCAGAAACATCTGCCGAAGAGCCAATTATGTCAAATGATATGATTCCGGAAAAAGTGGGAATGGGAAATCTTCTATATAAAGACGGAATTTTGGCAGGAGAAAGCCCGGAAGAAGCACAGGAATATCTGACGTATAGTAAAGAACATAATTATGTACTGAGTCCTGCTTTTACAGAAAGAATGCCGGAGCTTTTAGCCGATCAGTACGTGCAGACAAATGGAAGTGAGCAGCAAAAAAGCGGAAGGGATTACATTGGTCAGCAGTATACGACAATCGAGGGCGAAAAGTATATTCTCATAGGAAACGAGCAGCAGCTTCGCGCAATCGGAACGGATAAGAGCGTGACGCCAATGCTGTTTCTGAGAGCAGAATTCAAACTTCTTTTGTTTCCGCTTGGAACAAAAATTGTTCCTTATTATCCTGGAGACGCAGACTTTAATGTGGGCAGCGTCTTGGATACCGGCATTAGTTATCAGAAGGGAGATATTAAAGAGGGTACGGAAAAATTCCAGTATAAACAGCAGACGGATGAAGCAAAGAAGAAAGAACTTATGAACATCGACTGGGGTTCCGATACACTGCTTGGAGCTGTTGTCGGCATTGTCGGAGGACTGCTTGGCGATATTCTTGGTAACCTCGTGGGATCACAGGAATTAGTAGGTTTTAAGGTAGAGGAGAACAATAAGACATCAATCGGTAAAGATGATGGAGGTTTGTTTAGGAAACCGGAATACACACCGTTTTCTGAACTGGAAAGAGAGTATAAGGATTTGAAATACTCCTCCGATGCCAATTATATTATTTTCCGCAATATTGACTTGCTGCAAGGCGACTATTCCAACGGGGAAGATGATGGATGGACTCCGATTCATTTTTCAGGAAAGATGGAAGGCAGGCTGAATATGCAGCCGAATGTTTCGCCGACAATTAAAAATGTACACGTGGAACAGACAGGCCCTCTGAATATGGAAACTACAAGCGGCATCGGCTTTTTTGGAACTATCTCCAATAAGCTGGATGAAAATACCCTCGGTTCTGCCGGAACGGCAGTGGTCAAAAATCTTCATTTGGAACAGGTAAGGGTGAATAATGCGTCCACAGAAGTGAATAACAACGTAGATTCTCTGATAGAAGGGGTTCTTGGATTATTAGGCGGATTGGTCGGGGGATTGTTGGAAGGATTGGGGGCATTGCTTCCAATTATTGGTGATTTAAAATTAGGTGACGTTATCAGAGACCTTCTGACGCTGAAGCAGAAAAGTCCAGACTTGTTTGCTACGGGAAGCTTTGCAGGAAGGATTGTGGGAGATGTCCATGTGGAAAACTGTAGTGTAGCTCAGGCGTCTGTTACAAGTGCAAAAGGTATTTCCGGAGGCTTTGTGGGATTTACAGAAGGTGTGGAAAAATATGATGGTTTATCTGGTTTAACGGAAGCGGTTGTAAAAGTATTGTCTGCTCTTTTAAATATCGTACCGGGCGTTGGATTGGGCGATTTGATTACCATTTTATTAGAAAATGACGTTCCGCTTGGTCAATTGATTCCTATAGGGTATCACAATCCGGTTATTACAAATTGTAATGTGACCTTGCAAAATGGTAGCATCGGCAATATCACACAGGATTACAACGGCGGTTTCGTGGGAATCCAGACAGGGACGAAGATTTTCAATTCTTCTGTTTCAGGACTTACATTGGTACAGGCAAAAAATGGCTCCGGAGGCTTTGCGGGATTAGAGAGAGACGCGATTATAAAAGGTCTTTTAAATGACGCAGGCATTACTTTGTATGAGATTGATGCAAAGTCAAAACAGCAAAATTGTGCAGTAAATAGTCAGGGGCTTTTTGCTGAGGCGGCGGAATCCTATGCCGGCGGATTCAATGGGGCTATGGCAAACAGTATCAGCAGCGATTCAATTGTATCCGGTCTTTCCAGTGTCAAGGCAGGAAAGTATGCCGGAGGCTTTGCGGGAAGGGCAACCATAGGATTTGGCACAACCATTGGCGGCGATGATGAGAAAAAGCCGACGTTGGTAGATTCTGTTTCCAAGTTGTTGGAAAAAGTACTGGCATCTGGCAGTGAAGCTGAGAAAAATCAGCTCTTAACTTTAGCCGGTGTGATGCCGTCAAAGCTGTACGGGTGTACGGTACAGGGAAATAGCCTTGTGGTTGAGAGTATCGGAGATTATGCAGGAGGCATAATCGGACAGGGAGACGGCGTAAAGATTACGGCGGAAGGAACTGTTTTTGGAGGAAAGGTTACCGGATTACAGCAGGTCAAGGCAGGAAAGTACGCCGGAGGTATTGCCGGAAGTGTTGTGACGGCGGACGCCATTGGTGTGTTAAATAATACCCTTGGAATCGGGCAGTTTATACCATTTGAATTATCGCAGGTCTCAGCAGAGGGTACAGGCTGGACAGTAACGGCGACTGAAAAATATGCCGCCGGAGCCTGTGGTCTTATGCTTGGCGGAAAAGCCAACACGGTAACAGTAAGCGGTATTCAGAGTATTCAGGCTGGTAATTATGCAGGCGGCTTTGCAGGAAGAACCGGCGCGTCAGGCCTTGCGTCTGCCGGAGGTTTGGATGTTCTTGGACTTGTAAAGCTTAATAACGTGTTATCGTTGGCAGACGGTGTACGGGTTACGATACAAAATTGCGAGACTGTCGGCGCATCCGGCGGACTTACAATCCTTTCTGAGGGAAGGGCAGCATTGACGGACGGAGAAGATTTCACAGCCGGCGGCTTTATTGGAGAATCGGTAGCTTCGGTTGTTGAGCATTCTCATGTCAGCAATTTAAAATCAGTCACTGCAAAACATGATGAAATAAAAAGCAGCTATGCCGGAGGTTTTGTGGGTCGATCTCATACTGGAGGACTGGCAGGGCTTGCGCAGGAGGATGAAGATGGAAAGCTGAAGCTTCCGGGTATTTTAGAAGTCGATTCCCTATTGAATTTAGTGCCGTATCTTCTTCCGAAATATATAGATACAACCGTAACCTTTGTCAGCAACGAAGGAAATCCGCAGGTAGAAGGTAAGCTTGCCGGAGGTTATGCCGGAGAAATGCAAAGCGGAAATGTAGATAACAGTACGAGCAGAGAAGCTTATGTTGTTTACGGTCTGGAAAAGGTAAAGGGCGAATCTCATGCAGGAGGCTTTGGGGGAAAAGTTGACGCAGGGGCGACTGCTTCCTCAGATGGTTTAAATCTACTTGGCGGAATTTTGAATCTTGATATTGGGCAATTGCTGAATGTATTAGAAGTCTATATCCCTATTATCCAATCGGCAGGAGTGAAATCGGCAGAAAAGGGCTTTACTGTAGAAGCAGCAGACATGGACAGTTATGCCGGGGGCTACTTAGGCTACGGCGGCGGTGTACAGATAAAAGATTCTGATGTAACATCCTTAAAGCATACGAAGGTAACGCCGCCTGGGGACAGCCTGGAATCTTCAAATGGTGAAAGCTATTTTAATGGTAGCTCAGAATATGCAGTTAAGGGCGGAAAATATGCAGGAGGCTATGCAGGATGTGTAGATATTGATTCAGCAGCGGCAGTGGGCGGCGGATTGAAGCTTCTTGGAAATATTCAGTTGAGTAATCTTCTGGAGGCTTTGGATGTAGTTTCATCCACCATAGAAAACTCTGATGTCAACGGCTGTGTGGGTGGTTATTCCGTACTGGCGAATGGTGCGGACGCAAATAACGGCAGTTTAGGAAAAGCCGGAGGCTTTATTGGAGAGATGTCCGGTACAATTATCAAAAACAGCGATGCGAATTTATTTGCCTATGTTATCGGACGTGAGGCAGCCGGAGGATATGCCGGTATTATGGAACCGGGAAATGTTGCTTCTGTATTAGAAAACTCCAGCATTTTAGATGGACTTTTAAATATAGGAGACAGTCTTGCAAATTTGGTACAATCTTTTATTCCGATTGTGGAAGACAGTCAGACAAGCAGCGTTCCCTGCGGCGGAGCAGTTCGTGCAGATGGTTTTACCGATACCCAGTGTGCGCGAGGACTTGCCGGCGGTTATGTAGGTTATAATCATGGCGGAAGAATCTTAGGCAATGCTTCTGGTGGCGGCAAGGAATGTGCTGCTATTCGTATCCGTTCTGTATACGGAGGCGAATTTGCCGGAGGCTTTACCGGATTGATGGAAACGGCAGATTTAGCCGGAACCGGAAATCTTAAGCTTTTGTTCGGACTATTGGAAACAAGCAATGTATTAAGTCTTTTAGGGGCTGTCTATCCTACAGAAACAAATACAGCTGTTTATGGCCCCCTTAGAAAAGTAAGTGTGAATACATGGAATAAGTGGGCAGAAGCAGTGGGAAGCAATGGCGTTTACGGAGACCAGTTCCCGAATACATCTGTCAGTACAGAAGGTGAACTGCAGGCATTAATTAAAAAATATGCATATGGTTATAACGTCAAAGCAGGAAGAACACAGGTTGGCACACAGGCTATGGAAGCAGGTGTTGCCGGAGGCTATGCAGGCCGCATGAAAGCAGGCGTTGTCACGAATGCCCATGCCTGGGACGCAAAAAATATCATTGCCTATACAAGTGCCGGAGGATTTGCAGGGGAGATGACAACAGGAGGCGTTGCAGAGGTTGGAAAGGTTTCCTTGTTGGGACTGGATATTACAGGTTCCATCAGCGCTGCGCAGACGTTCGTTCCGGTGATAAGAAATTCCGATATTACAGGCTTCCAGTCAGGAATGACAGTAAAGGCAACGGGAATTCCGGTAAAAAATTCCGACTTTAAAATAGAAAAGGTTGGTTATGCCGGGGGCTATGTAGGGCATATGCTTGGAGGTCAGATTTGGGGTAACTGGTCAGCGGCAAGTACTTTCAGCGCAACAGATGCAGTACCTGATCCAAATAATAAGCGTTGTTTTGTGGCAAATTTAAGAAAGGTAGAAGGTACAAAGGCTGTGGGCGGTTTTGCCGGTCAGATTGACCCGGCAAGTGCGGCCGCTTTAGATACAGCAAGCAGCGGCGGTCTTCTAGGAGGATTGCTTCAAAATCTGATAAAAGTACCGGGAGACTTGTTAAAGTTATTGGATGCCACTATTTCTACTGTACAGGCAGCAGATGTGAAAGCATGGGATGAATGGGGCATTATCGTGAATGGCGCTTACACAGACGGCACAGGAAATACAGCTTATGCAAAGGCAGCAGGCGGCTTTGCCGGAGAGATTAACGGTGCAGTCATCGGAAAAATGAAAAATCCGGAGAGCGGCGTTCATGTATCGAATATCAGAAGCGTGACTGGCGGCGAGTATGCAGGCGGATTTTTCGGTCTGGCAGACGTATCTGCTGTATTACAGGTAAGTGGTGAGGGTAATACAAGTATATTGGCGGCGCTTTTAACTCTTGGAGGTACAAGTGTACTGGATGCGTTCAGAACTTATATTTACGATTCGGATGTATCAGGAGCAAATCAGGCAGGGCTGGAAGTGCAGGCAAGAGACAGCAAAAAGACAGAATATGTCAACAATCCTGTTTATTCAGGAGCAGCCGGAGGATTTGGCGGCGCTTTGCTTAATTGTTCTGTTAAGGATTCTGAAGCAACAAAGCTTCGCAAGGTCAATGGAATGAATTACACCGGGGGCTTTATCGGCCATCTTGGAAAGAGCGGTACGGTAGATTTAGATAACTTAGGTGCATTGGGAAATCTGTTGAGTGCAGGCGCAGGCGTACTGGATATTTTCGGCTCACATGTAGATAATTGCAGTGTTTCCGGAGTGGCAGAAGGATTTACTGTACACAGTAACAACAAGATAAATCAGCAAGACAAGTCAGAGATTGCAGGAGGTTTTACAGGATATGCTGACCTGGGAAGAATGTCTGGCAATGAAGTAACAGGCTTAAAGCAGGTGACAAGTGGTCAGATTGCCGGAGGTTTTGCTGGAAAAACAAATTTTGCGTATCTTGCAGACATTAATCTGAATTCCGATTTAGTTAAATATTTGGCAACAGGTGTGAATCAGATTTTGAAAGCTCTTTGGCTGGATAAACTGCAAAAAGGGCAGGTAATCAAGATTAGTCTGGGGATTATTGAAATCAATGCTCTATATGACGGAGAACTGGTATCCTTGAATCTGTTTGGACTAAAAATTAAGATTGGACTTGCAAAAGATAAGAGTCTTGCGACGATCTATATTGGAGACAGTAAAATAGAAATAAACTGTTCTGATGGAGGTACGATTGATGAGACAAAATTAAAAAACGAGTTGAATATTTCTCTCATTAAGGCAAACAGGACAAGGATTGATTCCTGTAAGGTAACAGGTGTGGCAGAAGGCTATGATGTCTATGGCGGCGGTGCCGGAAATAATATAAACGGCACAGGTGAATATGGCATTGCAGGCGGATTTGTCGGATGGAACAATGAAGGATTGCTAAAGGGTAACAATATGTATTTGGCAGATGTTATTCGTGGGGCAGAGAAGCTTACAGGACCATTCAGCGGCAAGACAAATCTTGATAGTAACTGGGATTTTAATACATTTGCAGGAATCGAAGGAGACCAGAATTATTATAGAATTTACAGAGATGGGGACGAGACGTACGAAGATCTGACGGATAGTTCTGGAAAACCTCTTCAGGAGAAACACGAGACAACAGATGCGTGGAAAAATATATATACGATTAAGCATATGACGAAAGATAAAGTTGAGAAGTTTTCTAACCTGAAGAATGCCTTATTGAAGCATTTTATACAAAAGGCTGAGCAGTCTGTAATGGCGGAGGTATATCAGGAAAATGGTGCAATGGCAGTTCTGATGGCAAATACAGCAACAAATCCGACAGAACCGGACGGCAGTGAGGAAACGCCGGATGTTCAGGATCCATGTAAGGATTTGATTGAACTTCGTATTAAGAAGGTATGGAAAGGAGACGAGGAGAAAGATCGTCCGGAGTCGGTTGTTTTTCATGTTAAAAGAAGCTATGAAGCAGATGGAAAGACAATCGAAGATGAAACCTTCAATGAAGAAGTGATTTTGAAGAAAGAGGACGCACAAACCTCGGATATATGGGAAAAGGTTCTTTCCGGACCGAAGTTTACTGCATACCATGTGGGTAAGGATGGAAAGAAATATTACTATACATATCGTATCAGTGAAACAAAGGTTGACGGTTATACAACAACTGTGAGTTATAAGGGAGAATATCAATACAGCATTACAGTGACAAATACAAAAGACCTGTTTAACAGTGTTCTTCCTGAAACAGGAGGACGGGGAACAACAGGAATCTATACGGTAGGTGTTCTGCTTCTTTGTTTTGTGGCAGCTATGGAATACAGAAAGAGAAAAAGCAAAAGAAGCCAGAGTAGCTATAAATAAACAATTTTCAAAAAGGAGAGAAAGCAAATGAAAAAATTGAAACGCGTGCTGGCAGTTTTACTGACAGCCATCATGACACTTGCAATGGCAACAACGGCCTTTGCAGCGGCCCCGCAAAAGGGAAGCCTGACTGTTACAGTCAATGCGAACAACACATTAGAAGGACAGACAATCAAAGTTTATAAGCTGTTTGATTTGAGTGTAAGCAGAAAAAGTTATAATTATGTAGTAAATGGAACATATAAAACAACGATTGCAAAAGCATTAGGCTTAGTACCGGATTCTGCTAGTGAGAAGTTATATGAGAAGCTTGTATCATATGCTAATAGCTCTGCTGAGATTCAGAAATTTGCAGATGACTTTACAGCAGAAGCATTGAAAGAGAAGATTGCGGAAACGAAAAGTTCCGGAAAATTAGGACAGGTTAGCGAATATAAGTTTACAGATTTGGACTACGGTTACTACCTTGTATATCAGACAGGAACGAAAGAACTCCAGTCCTCTCTTGTGACTGTGGATGAATTAGAAAAAACAGTTAATTTAAAAGGCGAGGCGCCAAGTATTGAAAAAACAGCTGATAAAGAAACTGTTGAAATCGGACAGGTTGTAACTTATACAATTAAAGGAATAATTCCTGATACAACAGGATATGACAGCTATGTTTACAAAATCAAGGATACATTGTCAAATGGTCTTGATTTTGTAAAGAATGCACAGGGTGAAGCACAGGTAGACACAGACTATGTTGTATCTGTGCAGATTAAAGACGGTGCTTCCAGCACGCCAACTGCTACATTAAGTGGAGATAATAACCGCACAATGACTTTAGATTTATCTCAGTGGATTAGAGACAATCAGGCAAGTAAAGGACAGGAATTTACAGTAACATATTATGCAAAAGTAAACGCAAATGCAGTTGTAACAGAGAAGAACAGCGCTTCCTTAGAGTATGGAAACGACCAGAGTAGTACAACAACAACAAAACCTTCTGAGGCAAAGACACCGACTTATCCGTTACAGATTCATAAGTTAATCAGAGGACAGAATAGTAGCTATCTTGCTGATGCAACCTTCCGTCTTTATAAAACAGAGCAGGATGCGAAAGATAATACAAACCCAATCGCAGTTACAGGTTTTAATGGTAGTTACACAGTAGACCCGACATCTCAGAGTTATGATATGGTATCTGTCGACAACGGAACAACAGTAGGCGCAGGCATGAACCTGAAATTAAACGGTCTTGCAGCAGGAGATTACTGGCTTGTGGAGACAAAAGCTCCTGATGGATACAGCGGTATAACTGCGCCAATTAAAATTACAATTACAAAATCTGGAGATACAGAGGTGGATAATTGGACAATCAGCAAAGACAGCAAAGTGGAAACCGATAAAATCATAGACATCGAAAACAGTGCAGGTACAATTCTTCCGGGAACAGGTGGAATGGGTACAATTCTGTTTACAGTTGTAGGCGCTGCGTTTATACTTGTTATTGCAGCAAGCTTTGTAATCAGCAGAAGAAAACGTGCTTAATGGCATAAGATTCAGATTTAAAGATGAGGGGACTGCCTTCGGGCAGCCTTCTCATACTTTCTATATAACAGCAGGGAGAATGAAATAAAGATGCGAAAAAATAATACACAGAAGAAAAAATTTTATATTGGAGATATTTTTCGTACTATTGGATTGATTATTGCACTCTCCGTACTGTTATATCCTACAGTGAGCAATTATCTATATGAAAAAAACGGCGCAAGGGTAATTTCCTCTTACGATGAAGAGGCGGTAATGTTAAGCGAAAAGGAAAGAAACGCAATGTTGGAAGCAGCAAGGCAGTATAATCAGGAACTTCTGCGAAATATTGAGCTTCTGGACCCGTTTTCGCCCATTAAGAAAGAAGTAGATGCAAGGTATCAAAGCCTGCTCAATACAAATGAGGCGGGAATGATGGGATATATCAGAATCCCTCAGATTGATGTGGAATTGCCGATTTATCATGGCACAGAGGAAACAGTGCTGCAGTCGGGAGTGGGGCATTTTGAGGGAACGTCTTTGCCTGTAGGCGGAGAAAGCACCCATTCTGTTTTGACAGGACACAGGGGACTTCCTTCTAAGCTTTTGTTTACAGATTTGGATAAGCTGAAAGAAGGAGATGTTTTTTACATTAAAATCCTGGGAAAGACTTTGGCGTACCAGGTGGATTGTATTCTGACGGTGCTGCCGGAGGATACGAAGGATTTAAGTGTTGTATCGGGCAAAGACTATGTTACCCTGGTAACATGTACACCTTATGCTGTAAATACGCACAGGCTTCTTGTAAGAGGAGTGCGAATACCATATGAAGAGGCAATCCAACAGGCGGCAGATGAAAAAATAACGCCGGAATTACCGTTCCAGGTAAAAGTATTGATACTGGCAGTTACAGCCCTAATCCTTTTTTTTATTATTTATCTAATTTGGAAAAAGGGAAGAAAAAGAAAGACGGGAGATAAATAGAATGAAAAGAAAAAAAGGAAAAATAAAAAATATTAGTTTTGTCATCCTGGGGATTTGTATTATGACTTTTTTTATAATGCCGCAGGTTGTGCGTGCAAAGGAAAAAGCGGCAGCCCTTACAGTATATTATCATGGCGCGACATCAGAGGAAGATAAAATTCCTTTAAAAGGGGCTGAGTTCGTTCTGTACAGGACAGGGGAAAGAAAAGGAAACAGATGGATACTGCAGGGGGAGTTTGAAAAAGCGAATATATATGTTGGAGATACAAGTTCATCAGGTCAGAGAAGGGCGGCAGAACAGTTATATTCTTTTGCTATAAAAGAAAAAATAAAAGGAATAACAAAAGTAACAGAGAGCAATGGAAAGGCAGTTTTTAGTGATTTGGATGAGGGAGTTTATTTATGTTCTGCTGTTTCCGATATAACGCTGGAGGGATATAAATATCATTCGGCTCCGTTTCTGGTTTTTATTCCATCAGAAGACGGACGTTATGATGTAACAGTAGAACCGAAAAGTGAATGGGTTGGAAATAATAGTGAAACACCAAAACCAGTTTCGCCAACACCAGAAGTGCAGGAGATAAGACCTGACCATGTAAAAACAGGAGATGATACAGATATTTGGAAACCGGTGGCGCTTTTATTAATCAGCATAGTTATTATTGTGACTGGAAATTATAAAAGAGGAAAAATGAGAACAAAGAGAGATGGGGAGAAACGCTCATTTTGAGTCGAGTGTATGTGTGTATTTTTTGTTGTTAGAGTTAAGACATCGTAGACAACCAGTGGCTTATACGTTATTATATAGGGAGAACACAGATTAACTGGATTTGCCTGAAAGGTATAAAAGCTCTTGATTTATAACATTAGCTCCTGCGGGGATTACACGATATACTCACTTTTTTTGGGAGCAGCTGTGGATTCTATTCCTGCATGGGGTGTTACTGTAAAAAGAACAAGAGAGCTTGAGACAATTTGTCTTGAGCTTTTTTTCTGTATGTTTCACGTGAAACAATTAAGAAAAGTGAAAAGGTGTGAAAATGTATTATGGAAATATTATGGGAACAATATGAGTTTAGAAATATAAAACAGGATGAGATTCCTCAGGCGGCAGAAATAGAGAAACGGTGTTTTCCACCAAATGAGGCGTGTTCTTATGAACATATGGAGCAACGCGTCAAGAAAGCGCCGGAGTTATTTCTTGTTGCGGTGGATAAAAAAACAGGCCTTTTGGCAGGATTTTTAAATGGGCTTGCAACAGAGAAGAAGCATTTGACAGATGATTTTTTTACAGATGCAGAGGTTCATAATCCGTCAGGAGAAAATATTATGCTTCTTGGTCTTGATGTCCTTCCGGAACACAGAGGAAGAGGGCTTGCAAGAGCACTGGTGGAAGAATATATCCGAAGAGAAAAAGAAAAAGACAGGGAAAAGCTGATATTGACCTGCGTAGAAGAAAAAGTAGAGATGTATAAGAAGTTTGGATTTATGGATCATGGTATTGGCATATCTCAGTGGGGTGGAGAAGCCTGGCATGAAATGAGTATAGTGATAAAGTGAAAGGTGAAATATGGGTAAAGTAAGAATAATAAAGAAAAATGATGAATATACCTTAGAATATCAAGTAGGAGATATTTGTGAGGTTACAGGAACATGGTATGGAGGAGTACATATTATAGGAAAATCCGGTGTTCCGGTGTCTTTGGATAAAGAAGAATATGTGGAATTGGATACAGAACCGGAAATAAAGGAAGAGATAGTAGAAAAAAGAGATATTTGTGTGGGAGATATTGTAAGGCATTTTAAGAGAGAGTGGGTATCTGCGGATACATCAGAATATTTATATAAGGTGCTGGCATTTGCCTCTCATACAGAGACAGGGGAGAACCTTGTGATTTACCAGGGGTTATATGCTCCGTTTAAAATATGCGCAAGACCATACGGGATGTTTATGAGTGAAGTAGACCGGGAAAAATATCCGGATATAAAGCAGAAGTATAGATTTGAAAAAGTAGAAATATAAAGTGAGAGGATAAGAAAATGGGAAAAGTAATAAAGCTTTCTTCTGAAAAAGGGAAAGAAGAACGGTTAAAAGAAATCTTGGATAATCTGGAAGAGGTAAAAAATAATCTGGCAGAGCTTCTGGAAGAGTATGATAAAGAAGGAAATGAGAAAACAGATGTTCTGACAGAGGCATTAGATGCGTTGGAAGACGCACATGATATTGTGAATGATGTAGTAACGGAAGAAATGTAACAGAAAATCCCCGTCAGGATAGGAGATTTTCTGCTGCTTTTATAAAGTTCAAAACACTTTCGGAAGGGTTTGAGCTATAAAGAATACCGTATGGAACGGTATAATCCCAGTAAACAGGGAGAGAGATTATGTCCGGATGGATATTTTTCCAGCACTCCGGGATAAGAAGGGCGCTTTTTGTATTGATACAGCGCTGAAACACAGATAAATTATAGTTGTGAGGAATATCGTTGAGGAAAATCTGCGGATGATTTTTTTGGAAATCTTCGCGGATTTTATCATGCACAGGGGAAATGCCTTCAGACATTATCATGAGGTTTTTTTCGTGTAAATCTTCTATATACAGCATTTCTTTTTCGGCCAGAGGGTGATTCTTTGGTATGGCAATCATTTCTTTGTAATTTCCAATGGGAAGGCAACGACACATGGAAAGCAGTTTCTCTGAATCGCAAATGCTGACCAGAAAATCGAATTTTTCTCCAAGCTTTTTTATTTCAGGAAGAAGACCTTGGGTATCATCTTCAAAAGATACAAGTTGAAGCTTGTTTTCTGGAAAATCGGGGCTTACCTGATACCATAAATCCATAAAAGCTCTTGCGGGAGCTAATTTCGAAGTTCCTGCACGAAAAACGATTCCGTCATCGGAGGCTGCTGCTTTTGCCTCGGTGATGGATTTTTTTGAGTAGTCAATTATGAATTTCGCATCTCTGTATATGATTTTTCCTGCCTGTGTATATCTTACGCCTGTTGGCGTTCTATCTATCAATTTCAAATTCAGATGCTTTTCCAGTGTATTCATCTGCTTCATAATGGCTGTTGTAGATATATTTAGCTGTTCGGCTGCTTTTGTAAAACTGCCGCAATCTATGACGCTTATGAATGTATTCAGTATTGGATTGAACATAATACCTCCTCGAATAGTATGAACTAAAAGTTTACACTATGGTAACACGATGAATATACATAGTCAACGAAAAAGATGAATAATATTATAAACAAGAAAAAGGAATTAAGAGAGAAAAAGAATGCAATGAATTATTATGCATATAAAAACAAAATATGCAAAACGTGAAATGGAAAGATATAAAACGGGGAAGGATAAGAGGAATGGGAAATGAAGGGGTGTAAAATACAGGTTTTAAGAACGAAAAATGTAAAAGCAAATAGGAGCGCATTCGCGCTCCTATTGCCTTAAGATATATTATTGGATCATATCCAGTCCTTTTTGAAGAGTGGCAGCGTCAAGCGCGCCGTTTGCCTGTGCGACAGGAACGCCGTCTGCTCCGATAAAATAAGTGACAGGAATAGAATAAGTTCCGTATGTCACAGCTCCTTCTGTATTGGTGTCAAAGTATAGAGGGAAGGTATAGCCCTGTTCTTCGATAAAATCAGAAGCATTTTCTACAGTTTCTCGTGCTCCGTCTGTAAGGTTTACAATTACAAAATTTATATCCTCTCCGTATTTCTGGTAAGCGTCTTCAAAGTGAGGCATCTCGCTTTTACAAGGACCGCACCAGCTTGCCCAGAAATTAAGAACAACTGGTTTGTCGAAGAAATCGGAAAGCTTTACTTCCTCGCCGGAAGCGTTTGTCATAGTAAAATCAGGAGCTGTTTCTGCGGCATTTTCACCGGAATCTGTTTCTTCAGAAGATGTTTGAGAATCTTCTGTCTCTTCGGACTCTGTTTCGTTTTCTGCTGCCTGAGAGGTTTCCGTAAGAGTGTCGGTTTTATAGGCGCTGCTTAATTTGTTATAAAAGAAACCAGCGCCTCCGATTAAAATAACAAGAAGTACAGCCAGTAATATAAAGGTTTTATTTTTTTTCATAAGTCCTCCTTTTTTATCAGCCTAAAAGTGCCAGGAAGCGTCCCATAGCGCCAGTTGTCATAAGAATACCGATAACAATTAAAAAGCCGCCGCATACCATGTTGATGATACGATAGTTTTTCTTGATAAATGCGAAGGTGCTTTTCAATTTGTCAATGAGAAGGGCGCTGATAATAAATGGGATGCCAAGACCCAGGGAATAGCATAAAAGCATAATCATTCCTGTGAGAACATGACCCTGCTGTGAGGCAAGCATAAGGGCAGAGCCCAGGAATGCGCCTACGCAGGGAGTCCATCCTACGGAAAAAATAATTCCGAATAAGGCGGAAGTGAAAAAACCAAGATCTGTGGTATCTACGCTTCTCTTTGCTCCGTGAAAAAGGTTGATTTTCAGAATACCGAGAAAATTCAGCCCGAATAAAATCACGATCACACCGGAGACAATATTGACTGTTTGCTGATGTGATTTTAAGAAGCTTCCGATCGTTCCTGCAAGAGCGCCCATAGAGACAAATACGATAGTAAAACCAAGAATAAAACCGAGGGCGCATTTCATTGTTTTTTTTGTACTGCGCTCACCGCCTCCTGCAAAATAGGAGATGTATATGGGGAGCATTGGAAGGAGACATGGAGAAATAAACGTGATAATTCCTTCCAAAAAAGAAATCATATACTGCATATTGTAAATTCCTTTCTATATAATTTTAGTACAGTATAACATATCTTTTGAAAAAAGATAGTGAGAATTTGGAAGAGGATATAAAAAAACGTACAAGCTCTGATGATAAGAGTCTGTACGTTTTTTAGTGATTTCCTGCGGTTTGCGGCGTGAGCCGCTTTATAGAGTTTCTATCCGAACAGGGACATAATATTTGCCACAATCAAACCTCCGCCTGTTCCGATGACATATCCCATAAGTGCCATAAGTACACCGACAGGAACAAGGGCGCCGCTGTATGCGCCGGCAAGAATCGGAGCAGATGCGGAACCTCCTATATTTGCAAGGGAGGCAACGCCGCAGGTAAACATATCCAGCTTAAAGATTTTAGCACAGAGAACCATAAGAATTCCGTGAATGCCAAGAATCATAAATCCTGCGATGATCCATACTGGAGCGTCTGTAAGCTCAAGGAAGCTTGCACGTGAGGCAAGGAGAGCAACTACAGAATAAAGCATAACATTGGAAAGCTCGGTTGTTCCCGCCATTTTTCCAACAGGTGTCAAAGCGCCTGCGAGTCCGGCAAGAGTGATGAAAAGAACTGTCCATGTGGAAGTATCCAGGAACGGAAGCGCTCCGTTAAGCGTTGTTCCGATGTTCTGTCCAAGTGCAGAAACGACAAGGGAAAGACCGAGAAGGAAAATAATGTTTACAAATGTGATAGAACCACCATTTGCCTTTGCATCGTCTTCCAGACGTTTGGAAACTTCGTCCAGTGTTTTTGTGTTTGCTTTTACCCATTTGTTGAATTTTGGCGCCAGGTTGATCGCCCACAGAAGGAACATAACCCAGATAGAATAGTCGATAGAATCCACCACAAGGGCGTATGCCATATCTGCCTCTCCAATATCCAGTGCTGCCTGAACAGCAATCATATTTCCGGATCCGCCCATCCAGCTTCCGCAGAGAGCGCCGAGGGCTTTCCATGCACCTTCTCCAAGAGGTCCGTGGAGAATTGCGTAAGTGATAATAAAGCCGAGAGAAATTGTAATGGAAGCACAGAAGAAGCCGCCAAGCATTTTTGGTCCAAGCTTGAAGATTTTTCGGATGTCACAGCGAAGGAGCATCAGGAAAATCATGGCGAACAAAATATTGTTCTTTAAAGCGGAGTAGGCGGGTTTTGTTGCCTCCAGATCCCATACCTTTAAGGTGCAGAAAATCATAGTGATAAGATACAGTAAAACAATTGGTGGTGCGTAATCAAAAAATTTTGATTTTGTGTGTTTTTGCAGCCACACGAGGAGAGCAGCAATAAAAATTAAAACTGCTACGTAGGTAAATCCGTTTGTAATCATGTTACTCTTCCCTTTCCTTGTTGTTTAGCACAATTTTCTTTACAAATCATGCATGTTTATATACAATAATACCATTAGTTCTTGCGGCTGGCAAATACTTTTTACAAAATTAAAGAAAAGGCAGGTAAAAAAATATGAAAATTACAGATATTCGCATGGGGCTGATTTCCGTACCGCTTCGTGTTCCTTTTAAAACTGCGCTTCGTTCTGTGAACAGCGTAGAAGATGTTGTTGTTGAAATCCATACGGATTCAGGAGAGGTGGGATATGGAGAAGCACCACCAACAGGAGTAATCACAGGTGATACGACTGGTGCTATTATAGGAGCGATCAAAGATCATATCGCACCTTCCCTTATAGGCAGAGATGTAGATGACTTTGAGGACCTGATGAAGGTGCTGAATTCCTGCATTTTGAAAAATACAAGCGCGAAGGCAGCTGTAGATATGGCGCTGTGGGATTTATACGGACAGCTTTATAAAATTCCTGTTTATAAATTAATGGGAGGCGCAAGAAAATCTATTGTTACAGATATTACAATCAGCGTAAATGAGCCTGATGAAATGGCGAGAGATGCAGAAGATGCGATCCGGAGAGGATATGACTGTTTAAAAGTAAAGGTGGGAAAAGAGCCGGAGAAGGATATTTCAAGGCTGTCAGCAATCCGCCAGGTTGTTCCGGCGGAAACGAAAATCCGAATTGATGCAAATCAGGGGTGGACACCAAAAGAGGCAGTCCGGATTTTGAACGGAATGCAGGAGAAGGGATTAGACATTGAATTTGTAGAGCAGCCGGTAAAAGCGCATGATTTTGAGGGAATGAAGTACGTAACAGAACGTTCTTATGTGCCGGTTCTTGCAGATGAAAGTGTATTTTCTCCTGAGGATGCAGTAAAGATTATGGAAATGAGGGCTGCCGATCTGGTAAACATTAAACTGATGAAGTGCGGCGGTCTTTACAATGCATTGAAAATTGTTTCCGCAGCGGAAATTTACGGTGTGGAGTGTATGATTGGCTGTATGCTTGAGGCTAAAATCAGTGTTAACGCAGCGGTTCATCTTGCATGTGCCAAGAAAATTATTACAAAAATCGATCTTGACGGACCGGTTCTCTGTAAAGAAGACCCGATTCTTGGCGGTGCTGTCTTTGATGAAAAGATAATTACCGTTTCAGATGAACCGGGTCTTGGTATCCGTGGTATTGAACCTGGGAAAATTCGCTATATTTAAATGTAAAATTCTGTTTTAAAGTGCTTTAAGAACAGCTTTTAAATATTCCCATACTCTTTCTACGGAAGGAATATGGAGTTTTTCGTCAGGTGTGTGTACATCAAGCTGATTCGGACCGAAGGAAATGCAGTCCAGACCGGGGAGTTTGCTGGAAAGGATTCCACATTCCAGTCCTGCATGAATTGTCTGAAGAAGCGGGGCTTTTCCATACAGTTCTTCAAAAACATTAACACAGCAGTTTCGAAGGGGAGATTCCTTTGCATATGGCCATGCAGGGTAGTCTCCCTGAAATTCTGTATGACCGCCGAGGGTCTTTACAAGAAGGGAGATTTTTTCGGCAAGGGTTTCTTTAGAAGAAGAAACGGAGCTTCGTATGGAAATACGTAAAGTCAGTTCTTTTTCTGTCAGTTCCATAATGCCAGGATTCAGAGAAGTTTCTACTGTATCGGGAATATCTGCGCTCATAGCCTGCACTCCGCATGGAATAAAGGTAAGAGCTGTAAGCACCGAAAGAAGAGAGGCTTCTGTGATTGCAGACTCTGTTGTTTTTGTTGATTCTGTAAGTTCCAGATGAATCTCCGGATCAGTTGCGCCATATTCCGTCTTTATATAAGAAAGGAAAGTTTCAGCAGCTTGTTTGGCACGGGAGAGATGTTCCTCTGAAATCAGAATGGATGCCTGAGAGCTCTTTGGGATTGCATTTTCTTTTATTCCTCCTGACATGGAAACAAGGGAGTAGTCTGTTTCTTTTTTCAGGAAAAGAAGAAAACGGCCAAGAAGTTCAATGGCATTTCCGCGCTTTTTATGAATTTCCAGTCCGGAATGTCCTCCGAGAAGTTCCGAAAAACGGATATGGCAGAGAAGACCTGTCTGTGTATTTCTTTCCACAGGGATTCTGCAGGCAGCACGACGGCCTCCGGCACATCCGACTGTGAGGACACCTTCCTCTTCAGAGTCTATATTGATGAGTCGGCGTCCTTTACATTGGGAAAAATCCATAGCAGAGGCTCCGAGAAGTCCGACTTCTTCGCATACAGTAAGGACAATTTCAAGTGGCGGGTGAGGAATCTCTTTGTCATCAAGGAGAGCAAGCGCATAAGCTACGGCAATGCCGTCATCTCCGCCAAGAGTTGTGCCTTCGGCTGTGAGATATTCTCCGTCTATCAGAAGGCGAAGTCCGTCTTTTTCAAGATCTAAGTCGCAGTTCTCTGTTTTAACTCCTACCATATCAAGATGTCCCTGTAAAATAACAGCTTCTTTTTGTTCATATCCGGGTGAAGCAGGCGCAAAGATAATAAGATTGCCCATTGTATCCTGTATACAGGAAAGACCGCGTTCCTGGGCGAACCGGACACAGTAATCGCTTAACTGTTTTTCGTGATGGGAAGTGTGGGGGATAGAACAGATTTCCTCAAAGTAATGAAAAACAGAGAATGGTTTGAGTGATTTAAGTGAATTCATAAGTGTACACCTCAACTTTTTTTTATATCATACCATGTTTTAACAAATAATACACATTTTTCCCACAAAGTAAACACAAATTATTTTTATACTAGACATCGTAAAAGATAAGAAACAGAGATTCTTGAAAGAAGTCAAGGAGGGAATATAAATGAGTAACATTAATAAAAATACAATCAAAAAAACGGCAAAAAAGGGTGCAAAAGTTATTCTTTGCGCAGCTCTTGCAGGAGGTCTTTTATTAGGCGGATATAATGGAATTTCTTATTTTACAGAGGGAGTCCAGAATGTTTCCGCTTCATCAGATAAAACAACGCTGACTATGACTAAGAGTGAAAAGAAGTCAAAAGAGAAAAAGAATACAGAGGAGAAAAAAGAAACAGAGACAAAGACAAAGGGAAGCCTTGATGTTTCTGATATTGCAGCAGAAGCGATGCCATCCGTAGTTTCTATTACAACAAAATCCATTCAGGAAGTTCAGAATTACTACGGAATGTTCGGAATGTACGGCGGATATGCTCCTTCTCAGGAAGAAGAGGTTGAGGGAAGCGGTTCCGGAATCATTATCGGAAAAAATGATGAGGAGCTTCTGATCGCAACAAATTATCACGTTGTGGAAGGTGCAGATACGCTTTCAGTAAGTTTTATTGACAACAATTCATATGAGGGAACTGTAAAAGGATATGAAGAAAATAAAGATCTTGCAGTTGTAAGTATTCCTCTGGAAGAGATTTCTGATGATACTATGGATCAGATTTCTATAGCAACGATTGGAAGCTCCGATGATCTTGTTGTAGGGGAGCAGGTAATCGCTATTGGTAATGCACTTGGTTATGGACAGTCTGTTACAACAGGTATTGTAAGTGCAAAAAACAGAAAAATGGATTCTACATCCGGTTCGTTCTCTTCTGATGAAGATGACAACAGAAACGGTGTCAACCTGCTTCAGACAGACGCGGCAATTAATCCGGGAAACAGCGGCGGAGCACTTCTTAACATGAAAGGCGAGGTTGTAGGAATTAACTCTGCAAAGCTTGCATCTACAGAAGTGGAAGGCATGGGATATGCCATTGCAGTTTCTGATGTTTCCGATATTCTGGAGAACCTTATGAATGAGGAACCGAGAGAAAAACTGGATGAGGGAGAAAACGGTGTTCTTGGAATTTCCGGAAGAACAGTAAGTGAGGAAGGTCAGGTTTACGGTATTCCTCAGGGTGTCTTTGTAGGAGAAGTTACAGAAGGCGGTCCGGCAGAAGAAGCAGGAATTAAAATGAATTCTATTATTACGGAGTTTGCCGGAAAATCTGTAGTAAGTATAGATCAGCTTGTAAATTATCTTCAGTATTATGAGCCGGGAGAAGAAGTAGAAGTCGTTCTTCAGGTTCCGGATGGAGAAAGCTATACGGAAAAAACAGTGACCGTTACACTGGGAAAAAATGAAAATAAAGAGAAGTCAGAAAGTAAAGATGAGAGCGCAGACGAAAGCGCGGACGAAAGCGCGGACGAAAGCGCACAGGAGCAACCGTCAGGAGATGGAAATATTCTGGAGGATTGGGAAAATGGAATTTTATCTGAATCCGGAATGCAGTTTTTTGATGGTTGGAGATAAATAAAAGCAGTAAGATAAAAAATAAGGACAGCATCCGAGAATGAGGTGCTGTCCTGCTTTTGTACAATATATACAAAATAAAAGAAGCGGCAAAGGAAAATATGGTAATGTTTTGGGTCATGTGCTATAATCCTTCTATCGTTAAGAAATATAAAGATTAAGGAGGACAGTGAATGAAAAAAGTATTGGTGGGATTGATGACAGGACTGCTTTGTATCATGCCGGCAGCAGGGGTTATGGCAGAAGAAGCAGCGGCAGAAACGGCAAATGAGGCACAGGCGCTTTCCGATGATATTTACAGTTTTCAGGCAGAAATCGATGGAGAAATTTATCAGTTTCCCATGTCTTTTTCGGAGTTTACAGCAAAAGGGTGGACTTACGATGGAGACGCTGCGCAGACGCTTGAGCCGGAGCAGTATACAACAGCAGAAACTTTTAAGAAGGATTCCTCAAAGCTGTATGCTACTATATTTAATCTTGGTATGAATACAGTTCCTTTTTCAGAATGCCAGATAGGCGGTTTTTCGGTGGATTCTTATATGATGAAGGACAGTGCTCTAAGTGTAAAGCTTCCCAAGGAAATTGAATTTGGAGTATCTACTCTTGAGGATGTAAAAGCAGCATATGGCGAGCCAAGCAGAGTATATGACGGAGAGATGTACACATCACTCAGTTATGAATACGATATGTACCAGAATGTGGAAATCCAGGTGGATAAAGAGACAAATACAGTCAGTAAAGTGGATATAAGAAATATGATCGCCACAGCAAGCGAAGCGGATCAGGCACAGGCTGCATCACAGGTGAGTGATGAAGTAACTGAGGAAGTAAAAAGCTACCGGGCACCAGCAGAACTGGGAGATGATTTTGCAAAATTTATTGTAGAATATGACGGTGCGCTGTATCAGATGCCGGCTCCTGTTTCCGAATTTGAGAAAAACGGCTGGACAGTAAAAGAAGACCAGTCTGATATGACGGTAAAGGGAAAAGATTTCGGCTGGGTTGCTCTTATGAAGAATAATCAGGAATTAAGAGTTATTGCTCAGAATTATGGAGCGAATGCCACTACAATTCGAAACTGCTTTGTTACATCTGTAAAAGGAGACGACAATTCAACCAATATGCCGATTACTGTTCAGAAGGGAATTACACGCGGCATGGCGAAAGCAGAGCTTGAGAAAGCGCTGGAAGGTGTGACATATAAATTTGAAGAGTCCGATATGTTTGAATATTACACAATAGAAGGACCGGAAAGTTCCCTTGACCGGGTAGAGATTCTTGTGAGAAAAGATACAAGTGTGGTACAGGCAATTGAGGTGAGCAATGCGCCAAAGGAGCTTCCTAAATACTGATAAAACAGAACCGGAATTGTATGAAAATAAGTACAAGAATATGATAGAAAAGTATTGAGTTAAAAGATTAACAATGTTATAGTGTAATTGTTAAGAAAATAACAATTAGGATCAAATGAATTTTCCTGAACCAGGAAACAATAGAAAAGGAGTGACGTACTATGGCAAGATTTACATTACCTAGAGATATTTATCACGGAAAAGGATGTCTGGCGGAGTTAAAGAACTTAAAAGGAAAAAAAGCCGTTCTTGTAGTAGGCGGCGGATCTATGAAGAGACAGGGCTTTCTTGATAAGGCAGTGAATTATCTGAAAGAAGGCGGAATGGAAGTAGAAGTATTTGAAGGTGTAGAGCCGGATCCATCTGTTGAGACTGTTATGAAAGGCGCTAAAGTTATGCAGGATTTCCAGCCTGACTGGATCGTGTCTATGGGTGGAGGATCTCCAATTGATGCAGCGAAAGCTATGTGGGCATTCTATGAATACCCGGAAACAAAATTTGAAGATCTGATTGTACCTTTTGGTTTTCCGGAGCTGAGACAGAAAGCAAAATTTGCTGCAATCCCGACTACTTCCGGTACAGCAACTGAGGTTACAGCTTTCTCTGTTATTACAGACTATGCAAAAGGAATTAAATATCCGCTTGCAGATTTTAACATTACACCAGATGTAGCAATCGTAGATCCGGAGCTTGTAGAAGCACTTCCTGCAAAACAGGTTGCTTATACAGGAATGGACGCACTTACACATGCAATTGAGGCATATGTATCTACACTTCACTGTGCATTTACAGATCCTCTTGCTCTTCAGGCAATCGAGATGGTTCTTGATTATCTTCCGGCTTCTTTTGCAGGAAACCAGAATGCAAGAGAGCAGATGCACTACGCACAGTGTCTTGCAGGAATGTCCTTCTCCAACGCACTGCTTGGTATTGTACATTCTATGGCGCATAAGACAGGTGCAGCATTCTCTACAGGTCATATTCCTCACGGATGTGCAAATGCAATGTACCTTCCATATGTAATCAGATACAATGCAAAGAATAAAGAAGCAGCAAGCCGCTACGCTGAAATCGCAAGAAGAATGGGATTAAGCGGAACATCTGAGCAGGCTCTTGTTAACAGTCTTTGTGAAAAAATCGATGAATTCAATGTGAAATTAAACATTCCAAAAACTCTGAAAGACTTTGGAATCCAGGAAGATGAGTTCAAAGAGAAAATTGCAAAAATTGCAGAATTAGCAGTAGGAGATGCCTGTACAGGATCTAACCCGAGAGCAATTACTCCGGCTGAAATGGAAAAACTGTTTACATGTGTATATTATGGAACAGAAGTTGATTTCTAAAAAAGAAGAGTTTACAAAAAGTCCATTGTCTTATATAAGGCAGTGGACTTTTTTTGGCTTGATTTGTAAAAAATATGTTTTATACTGATAACAATAGACGAATCAGAAGAATAGATAAAGGAGAAATTATATGTACAAGGTCATGCTTGCAGACGATAATAAATTCGCTCTTGCTCATTTTGTAAATATGATAAAATGGGAAGATTTTGGCTTCACTCTGGTTTCGTCGGCTATTGACGGGATTGAAGCATGGGAAGAGTTTTGCAAATATTCTCCGGATCTGGTTATTACAGATGTGCAGATGCCGGGGCTAAGTGGAATAGAGCTTGCCGGAAAAATAAAAGAAAAGAGTCAGGATACAGTTGTTATATTTTTATCCAGCTATGATGAGTTCGATTATGCAAGGTCAGCAATTGATCTGAATGTAAGAGAATATATTTTAAAGCAGGAGCTGGATCGTGCACTTCTTGAAAAAAAACTGCGGGAAATAAAAGAGGATATGGACAAAAAGAAAGAAAAACAGAATAAGGTATTAACAAGTCATATCCGTACGCTGTTTCAGACAGAAATAGAAGAGCTGGACGATGTTTATTTTTCAGAATACGAAGAAAAGGAGTATGCTTGTCTCATTTTTGAACAGGATCATGTTCCTGAGTTTTTATCCGGAAAATCCGGAGTTTATGAAAAGGAAGCAGATTATAAGGAGCTGATTCCTCGACTGAAAGAAAGAACAGACGGCAGAATGCTTCTTTTCAGAGTATCCTGTTTTCAGTGGATCTGTCTCTTAAGTCAGGAATCATCGCCGGAACAGACAGGAAGATTTATTCAGAAACTTCTTTATGAAGAATATGACCTGTCATTTTCTGTTTATTTTTTGGGGGAAAAGTTATCTTTATGGCAATGCAGACAGGAATATGAAAAGAGTAAATATATTTTTGAACAGCGTTATTTTGAGGGAATGAAAGTCTTCATGTTTTCAGATATGTATGAGAAACCGGAGATATGCCGGAAAATGCAGAAAATCAAAGGAGAGGGCTTATTTTCCGGAGAAGAAACCGATATAGCAGAAAAGATAGACGAGCTGTTTCGACCGGTGCTGTACAGTTATGATTTTGAATATTTTAAAGAACTTGTCACAGATATCCTGACGGCGATAGAGAACATAGTACCGGGAGATAAAATTAAAGAAATTTATAACGAAGAAATTTTATATTTGTGTACAGTAAAAAGAATTATAAGGTGGATAAAAAGCAAGTGTAAACTGGCCGAGGAGTATATAAGTCCGAAGGCAGTGTCGGATTATTATGTACTTCAGGCTGCGGAAGATTTTATTTATAAAGAATACGGAAATCCTTTTTTAAGTGTAGAGGATGTGGCAAAAAAAGCAGGAGTCAGCGTGAACTGGCTGAATGATCTTTTTAAGAAAGAACAGAAAGAAACTGCGGGAAAATTTCTTACAAAGGTGAGAATGGAAAAAACGAAGGAGCTTTTGGAGAATGGAGAAAGTAAAATGGGAGAGATAGCATCGAAGACAGGGTATAATTCTGCATCTTACTGGGCAAAGGTGTTTAAGAAAACATATGGATTATCTCCACAGGAGTATTATGAAAAAATGAAAAGAGGAAAATAGGGATGGGGAAGAAATTAAAAGAAAAACTGCGGCATTTAACGCTGATAAAAAAATGTTTTTTTGCAATCTGCGGAGTGACGCTTGTTCTTCTCATAGCCGTGAATTGTCTTATGCCGGAGCTTCTGTATCATTTTTTAAATCCGAGAATGAAGCAGGATCTGTCTGTGCTGACAGAATCTGTTTCTACCAGGACAAGTTACCTTCTTCATCAGAATTGTCAGTACTTATTAAGATTTTTCAGAGACTCTGATTTTAAGGAAGAGGTTGTTGTTCTGGCAGAAAAAGGAGAAAACAGAAAGCTTCAGGAACTTTTGAAAGAAGAAAAGCTTGGAAAGAAAGAGCCAGGTTCCATAAAGTCTACAAGAAATGCGGTTCTCATGGCGGATTGGGATTCGGAGCTGTCTGCATGCAGAGAGGGAATGGAAGATTATAAAGAGGTTCTTTTTCAGTCAGAATGGTGTAAAAATTTAAAAGAGAAAATGAAAGAAATAGAAGAAGAATATCCGGGAGAGCTTATCAGATGTTATTCGCCTGTTTTTGAGAAAACAGAAAAGACAGAGGAATTTATTTCTCTTGTTATAAAAAAAGAATTAGAGGGTCATGAGGTTCTACTCTTTCTTATAGAGCCATTTTCGGATTTTCGTGCGGTTTTTTCAGATTTCAGAGAAGATGGGATCAGAGATTATACGCTGATTGGATATAAGGATGAAATTTTGTTCAAAAATAAAAGTCAGAGCGTGATAGAGAAGATTCCTCTGTCTGACAGAAAAAAATTATTCAGTGAAAATCAGAATACTGTAAAAATTCTGGAAGCAGACAGAGGTGTTATAATCGGAATACGCAGTTCCTATAAGATAGAGCAGCTTAAAATTGCAGCAGCTTTGTCAAAGAAGAATTTTTTACAGCCTTATCAAAACTGGATTCATTGTTTTTCATTTATTCTTATCTCTTTTGCAGTGCTTCTTCTGTTTTTAATTGTTCTGATTTTAAGGCGCAGCTTTTATAAGCTGGAGCTTCTGGCAGGGCAGATGAAGAATATACGGGATTATGAACATCCTATTTTGCCTAAAATCCAGAGTCAGGATGAAGTGGGGATTCTGGCGGATACATTTTATAAAATGATGGATAAGCTGAAAAACCAGGAAGAAACAAAGAAACAGATAGAGTACAGTCTGATGGTGTCTCAGATTGATCCGCATTTTATTTATAACACACTGTATACAATTACGTATCTGGGGGAGCTGAATCAGACGGATGATATTATGATATTGAACAGAGCACTGATCGGAATGCTGAAGGATCGGTTGAAGAGCAGTGGGCTTCAGGCATTTGATACGCTGAAAAAGGAAAAGCAGCAGATGGAAAACTATATCACGATTCAGCGTTATCTTTGCAGCAATGAGCTTACCATGTTTTTTACGGTAGAAGAGGGATGTGAGGATTTATTATATCCTAAAAATATGCTTCAGCCGCTTGTGGAAAATTCTATTAAACATGGAATTCTTCTGAACCGAGATAAAAACGGAAAGCTTATACCGGGTGAAATACATATCCATATACGGCGGAGCGGTAAGAGAATTGAAACAGAAGTGTGGGACAATGGAACCGGTATGGACACTGAGAAAATTCAGGAATATTTTTATGAAGAGCCAAGAAATAATCCGGATGGAGAGCATATTGGAATTTATAATATAAGAATACGTATGGCATATCTGTTTGGAAATCAGTATGAGCTTTTTGCAAAAGGCATAGAAACAGGCGGATTATATATTAATTTTTCATTTCCGGAAAGATTAAGTTAAATTCTTGGAAATTTTTTGAGAAGTTTGGTTTTTTATTATAAAGACAGGGGATATTTGCTACTGGTTTTGATATTTTGCCATAGTTAATATCTCTTTTCTTTGTTATGCTGAATTTATAGAATTTACTGGAAAAGGAGGAAGTTTTATGGGCAACAAAAAACGTATTTTGGCATTGGGGATAGCGGCTCTTCTGACAGCAACATCAGCAGGGAGTACAGCAGTTTTTGCAGAGGCAGCAGAAGCGATTACAATAGAAGGAGGACAGGTGCAGGGAGTACCTTCCGATACCGAAGGGGTACAGGTATTTAAGGGAATTCCGTATGCAGCAGATACTTCAGGAGAAAACCGCTGGAAGGCTCCACAGGATGTGGAAAGCTGGGATGATGTAAAAGTCTGCGATACCTGGGGGGATCAGGCAATGCAGAAAAGTGCGGCAGAATTAAATCCGGTAGGCGGATTCTGGGGGGATGAGTTTTATTTTGATGATTCCTATAATCCTCCAATAAGCGAAAAAGGTTTAAACTTAAATGTATATACGCCGGCAAAATCGAAAGAAGAGAAGCTGCCGGTTCTTGTATATGTTCATGGAGGCGGAAATAACCACGGACATGCGTCTGAAATGGAATTTAATGCGTCCAAATTAGCAGAAAAAGGTATTGTTGTTGTAAGTATACAGTATCGTCTCAGTATGTACGGATTTTTGACGCTTCCGGGATTATCAGCAGAAAATGAAAATGGCAGTTCAGGAAATTATGCGATACTGGATTTGATCAAAGGATTAGAGTGGGTACAGAAAAATATTGGAGAGTTTGGAGGAGATCCGGGCAAGGTAACTATTTCCGGTCAGTCAGCAGGTGCAAAGAATGTAACAGCGCTCCTTCGTACACCTCTTGCAGAAGGATTATTCCAGAATGCAATTATTCAAAGTGGTTTTTCCGGACTTCTTTCTCAGGAAGGCACATCTGTTTTTGAAGATATGGAAACCGTTCAGACAGAAGCAGAAGCAACCGTGAAAAAAGCTATGGGACTTCCTGAGGAGACAACATCGGAAGAGCTGGTAAAAGAGCTCCGTTCTCATGACGCGCAGTACTACATGGATACAAAATCTGCAGAAGATGATACACTTACTTTATACGATGCGATTACAAAGGCAAGCTCTAAATTTGTAATTGACGATTATGTATTTACAGAAGAGTCCGTAGATCTTTCAAGAGAAGGCGCACTGGATGATATTAATATTATGATGGGCGGAACTTCCGATGAACAGACTTCTCTTACAGGAGATCCGGCAGGGACTATGACGCCGGAAGAGTTTGATTCTTCTATGAAAGAAAAATACGGAGAAGGATACGAGGAAGCGTACAGTGCGGAAACAGAAGAGGATGCATATCGTACATATCTGCGTTCAAGAAGCGATGCTTCTTTTGCAAAATATGTAGTTTCTGCAGAAGAAGTAAGCAAGAGCAGTGATTCTGATATTTATGTATATTATTTTAATCAGAATCTGCCTCCTCATAAGGATGTGGATAGAGATGAAGATTTTTATGGTTCTTTCCATTCTTCTGAGCTCTGGTATACATTTAATTCTATGAGGGATGTAGAAGGACAGAGACAGTGGACAGAAGCTGATCATGCGCTTGCAGATGAGATGTCTTCTTATATTGCCAATTTTGTAAAAACAGGCAATCCAAATGGAGAAGGCCTTGCAGAATGGGAAACATGTACGGAAGAAAACAGCGGCTCTTTTATGTGGTGGCATGAAGGAAAATCTGAGAGCACAGTAAATACCGCTTATCCGGAAAGAGATAAGTTCCAGCAGGAAGCAGCAAAAAAAGAATTTGGGTTAAAGTAAGATTTATAGAGGAAATCCCCGGACATTGAATGTTCGGGGATTTTTTGGTATAGTTTATTTATATATTTTATCAGGAGGGATAGATATGATCAAAGTAAATGCAGTGGGTGACGCCTGCCCGATTCCGGTAGTAAAAACACAGAAGGCTCTGAATGAATTAAATGGTTTTGGAACAGTAGAAACTGTAGTAGATAATGAAATTGCTGTGCAGAATTTAATGAAACTTGGCAATAACAGAGGATGTGCAGTAAAATCAGAAAAGCTGAAAGAAAACAGATACAAGGTTACCTTTACAGTGGGAGACGGAACTGACAAAACAGCTCATGAAATACCTGCTTTTGAGGCAGATGTGGCGGCGTGTGTGCCGGACAGCAGAAGAAATGTGGTGGTCGTAATCGCTTCTGATAAAATGGGAGAAGGCAGCGAGGAGCTCGGAAAAACATTAATGAAGGGATTTATCTATGCCTTAAATCAGCAGGAGTCATTGCCAAAAACCATGTTATTTTATAATGGAGGAGCAGCTCTTACTTGTGAGGGTTCTCCGGCATTGGAAGATTTAAAATCTCTTGCAGCTCAGGGTGTTGAAATTCTTACCTGTGGGACATGCCTGAATTTTTATGGGATTTCTGATAAGCTTCAGGTTGGAGAAGTGACCAATATGTATGTGATAGCGGAAAAGATGACACAGGCAGGACTGATTGTAAAACCATGATTTATTTAGATAATGCTGCGACAACGGGGAGAAAACCGCCGGAAGTGGCAGAGGCAGTAGCAAAAGCAATTTCTTCCGTGGGAAATGCCGGGAGAGGTGCTCATGGTGCGACTCTTCAAGCTGCCCGGATTGTTTACAGAACAAGAGAGCTTCTGGCAGAGCTTTTAGGAACTTCTCATCCGGAACAGATTGCCTTTACCTGTAATGCAACAGAGAGCTTAAATATTGCCATTAACGGTCTGTTTCATAAAGGAGATCATGTGATTACTACAGTCTGTGAACACAATTCCGTTCTTCGTCCTCTTTACAGAAAAGAGAAAGAAGGTGTGGAGCTTACAATCGTGCCTTTTGATAAAAGATTTCCAGAAAATGAAGGACGTATCGATTATGACTTTCTGGAAAATTCCTGTAAAGAAAATACAAAGGCTATTGTAATCACAAATGCTTCTAATGTAACAGGAAATATTACAGATTTAAAAAGAGTTTCTTCTTTTGCAAAAAAGAGGGGGATTCTTCTTATTGTGGACGCTTCTCAGACAGCAGGAGTGCTGCCGATTCAGGTGGAAGAGCAGGGGATAGATGTTCTTTGTTTTACAGGGCATAAAGGGCTTCTTGGACCACAGGGAACGGGAGGAATTTATGTCCGTGAAGGACTTGAACTTTCGCCTCTTAAAGTAGGAGGGAGCGGTGTTCAGAGCTTTTTGGAAGAGCATCCACGAAAAATGCCCACGGCATTAGAGGCGGGGACATTAAATGTACATGGAATTGCAGGGCTGAAAGCAGCACTTGAGTATATTAAAGAGGAAACTGTGGAAAACATACGGGAAAAAGAAATGCGTCTGTGGAAAAGATTCGAAGAGCAGGTCAGAGAGATTCCCGGTGTTACTGTTTATGGAAATCCGAATCCGGAAAGCCGTGTGGGAATTGTGGCTTTAAATATTGGAAAGCTGGATTCCGGCGAGGTTAGCGACTGGCTGTGGGAGGATTATGAAATTGCAGTCCGCCCGGGAGCGCACTGTGCGCCGCTTCTTCACAAGGCGCTGGGAACGGTACGCCAGGGTGCAGTCAGATTCAGTTTTTCCCATTACAATACGGAGCAGGAAATAGATGTTGCGGCAGCAGCTTTAAGAGAGTACGGGAGGGACGAAGTATGAGACAGAAGAAACCGGCGCTTGTGATTACCTTTGCTACAACCGCAGAGGCAATGGCAATGGAAAGTTTCTGCGAAAAATATGAAATTCCCGGAAGATTGATTCCTTTACCGGGAGAAATCAGTGCAGGCTGCGGGCTTGCCTGGAAAACAACGCCGGATGAAGAAGAGCGCATAGAAAAAAGCATGGAAGACCATCATATCCGATGGTCTTCCATGTATACGCTGGAGTTATGAAATTAAAGCATGTAGTCTTTTAAAACATCGTGGTCTCGGAGGACTTTTTCAATAACCGTTCCTTTTATAATGCGAAGGAGCGGTTTTTTCAGTCCGTTTAATGGTCCCGGAAGCTGGATTTCCAGAGGGGATTTTCCGTCCATAAGCTTCACCGTGCTGTCGAGAAGGTCACGTATATCGTAGACACTTCCCCATACTTCAGGAACGCCTCTGTCAACTCCTAAAAGTCCGTATACAGCTTCCATAGCCGTTCTTACAGAATATTCTGTTGTGAATACAGTATCTCTCGGTGTGTCAGCAAACTGTCCCAGGAATGCAAAGTTTACGCAACCGTCAGGAATGACAGCCGGTCTGTCTCCCTTTGTACGAGGCATAAAGAATGCAGTAATATACGGCATCATGGTAGGAACGCAGACAGCGCTGTTTTCTGCAAGCTCCGGAATTTGTTCCACAGGGACACCGATATGATAAAGCCATTCTTCTGTGATTTCTTTTCCGGTACAGTCTTTCATCGGTTTCTTTACATAATCGCCCGGAACATCTGTGAAAAGACCGTATACCCATACGCAGACTTTTTCAGGATCCTGTTCTTTAAACTGTCCCTGACGATTGATTGTCCAGCTTAACAGCCATTTGGAATCACGGCAGCTTACAATACCACCGGTTACGACATTGCCGCTTCTCGGGTCGCGCTTGCAGATATTAGTAATATATGGAATGATTTTTTCATCCAAAGTTGTAATAGTGGCAGATTCCCAGTTTGTTTTTGAAATATCGGAGCAGAATTTTTCCGGATGTCCAAAAGAGGGATCCTGTTTTGCAATATTTTTCCAGAGATTCCAGCATCCGCTTGTACGCACTTCTGCATCGCCGTTTGGGGCATGGTTCTGGTCACCGTAAATGGTACCCTCTGTACAGCTTCCGTTTGTGACAAATACAAGGTCGTTTTCCGTGAGAAGAATGCCTTCTTCTTTTCCATTTACTTTACATTCGATGGCAGAGGCGATTTTTTTGCCGTCCTTGAATTCAAAGACAACATTTGTGACTTCTGTGTTGAAACGGAAGTCAACGCCTGCAGCTTCCAGATATTTCTGCATTGGAAGAATCAGAGATTCATACTGATTATATTTTGTGAATTTCAGAGCGCTGAAATCAGGAAGACCTGCAATATGATGAATAAAGCGCTGGAAGTAAAGCTTCATCTCAAGAGCGCTGTGCCAGTTTTCGAAAGCGAACATAGTTCTCCAGTACAGCCAGAAGGTGGAGTTAAATACTTCGTCATCAAAAACGTCCTCGATTGTTTTGTCGTAAAGATCTTCGTCTTTTGTGAGGAAAAGCTTCATGATTTCCATGCAGCCCTTCTGACTTAAGTTGAATTTGCCGTCTGTATGAGCATCTTCTCCTCTGTTCACAGTAGCTCTGCAAAGAGAGTAATTGGGATCGTGTTTATTCAGCCAGTAAAATTCATCGAGAACAGATGCGCCCGGTTTTTCAAGAGAAGGAATGCTGTGGAATAAATCCCAGAGACATTCAAAATGGTTTTCCATTTCTCTTCCGCCGCGCATGATATATCCACGTGTGGCATCATAGATACCGTCGCAGGCGCCGCCGGCAATGTCCATTGCTTCCAGAATGTGGATTTGAGAGCCGGGCATCTGTCCGTCACGAACAAGGAAGCAGGCAGCTGCCAGGGAAGCAAGACCGCTTCCTACAATGTAGGCATTTTTATTTTCCACGCCTTCCGGTTTTTCGGGGCGGGCAAAGGCTTCATAATTTCCGTTGCTGTAGTAGATGCCTCTGCTGTTTTTTGCGTTTTTTCCACGTTCTGTATTTCTGTAATTTTTATTTGCTGCGACTGTTCTTTTCATTTCGGTCTCTTTTGTTTCTTTTGATTTTTTCATAAGGTATGCAGTAGCTCCGGCGCCTGCTGCGACAGCTGATACAACGCCGAGATTTAATTTTTTCTTTGCCATGTAAAAAACCACCTTTCAAAAATGCTTAGATATTTGTTTTTCTGATGTCTATAGTATGTCCTGTTTTGGTTTTTTACAATTTACAAAGAGCGGGATATGATAAAAAATTTATCAAAGAGCCGGATTTGTAAAGTTTTTTATGGAGTTTCCGATGCTGCCGTGAATGGTTATAATAATGTTGTGGACAATTTCGTGATAATCTTCTTTCATCCCCTGTTTGATCCAGTCAAGCATGATTCCCACAAAGCTGTACTTATAAAAGTCTGCTATGAAGGTTTTTTGTTCTTCTGTAATAGAAAATCCTTTTGACTGTTCTTCTACAACTCCCATAATAAGAGAGCGTGTCAGAGAAAACAGATAATTTTCAATCTGTTCTCTGCTGATGGAGCGGTAAGCATTTAAAATAAAAGGCTTGTTTTCCAGAACAACTTCAAATATCTGTGAAATTCCCTCCTGCCATGTAGCGTATGTCTTTTTTCCCTGTAGGGCTTTTTTTGCATCTTCCAGACATGCCCATTCTACCAGATCGTAAATATCCTTAAAGTGATAATAAAAAGTCATGCGGCTGATACCGCAGTCTGTTGTCAGGTCATTTATTGTGATTTTATCAAGGGGTTTTTTGAGAAGAAATTTTTTTAAGGAAGCTTCCAGAGCTTCTTTTGTGATATTTGGCATATACAGTCCTCCCTGTTGATAATTGTGGATAGATTATCCTTATTATAAAAGAGACTGTGGAAAAAGTGAAGGTTAAGCCTAGTCTTCATGAAAAAAAAATGGTATACTGAAGTGCGAAGCACGGCGGCTGTTTATGACGGCGGGTTTTATAAATCAGGAGGACAATTATGGTAAAAATGAAAAAACAAAGACTGCGGAAGTGGCTGTGCAGTGTTCTCTGTGCAGGGCTTTTTATTTCACAGCCGGGTCTTATATATGCGGAGGAGGAAAACAGTCAGGCAGCAACAGAAGCAACGCCCACACCAGTTCCTCACACAGAGTATTATAAAGAAAGTGCGGATACCGACACTCTTACAGGATGGCCTGAAGGACCAAAAATAGAAGGGCAGTCTGCAATTCTTCTGGATATGCAGACAGGTTCTGTTCTCTACAGTAAAAATGCAGATAAAAAACTGTATCCGGCAAGTATTACAAAGATTATGACAACACTTTTGGCCTGTGAAAATCTGAAACTTGAGGATAAGCTTGTGATGTCACAGGCGGCAGCTTATGGAATTGAGGCAGGAAGTTCCAGTATTTATGCAGATACAGGAGAAGAATTTACAGTAGAACAGGCTCTTATGGCAGTTATGCTGGAATCTGCAAATGAGGTTTCCCTGGCTGTAGCGGAAAAAACCAGCGGTTCTGTAAAGAAGTTTGTAGAGCTGATGAATAAGAGGGCAAGAGAGCTTGGATGTACAGGAACACATTTTAATAATCCAAACGGTCTGCCGGATAAAAATCATTTTACAACAGCAGCAGATATGGCAAAAATAGCAGATGCAGCATGGCATAATCCACTGTTTCGAAAGTTTACAACAAGACTTCTCTATGAAATTCCGCCTACAAATAAATTTGGGGAGACACGTTATTTTCTTAACCATCATAAAATGATGGAAACGAGAGATTATGCTTATGAGGGCGTTATGGGAGGAAAGACGGGGTATACAGATGATGCGGGAAGTACTCTTGTCACATACGCAAAAAGAGGAGAAATCCGCCTTGTTGCAGTTGTGATGAATTCTATTAACGGGGCTTATGCAGATACGGCGAAACTTCTTGATTACGGATTTAATAATTTCCAGAAGGTGAGTATGAAGGTAGATACCGGTACAGTAACGCTCAGGAATCTTCCGGGAGAAAAGTATCTCCTGAAAAATTGCGGAAATGATATGGCATTTTATTATCCCCATCAGATTTATGTAACTGTTCCGAAAGGATTTACAGCCGATATGATGACGCTTAAGACAACGACTTTGAAAAGCGTTGTTGGAATGCCGACTATTTTAAATGAATACTATTATGAAGATCACCTGGTTGGAAAGGGCGTGCAATATGAAAAAGAGCTCCTTTCAGAGCTCCTTCTCAGACCGTCTCTTTAACTGTTTTTTCAGGCGGAGGGCTTCCCGTTTTTCACGGATTTCCTCCGCCTCTTCTATTGAGACAGGTTTTAATGTTTTAATGGCAAAATAAAGTCCTTCTTCTGTTTTACGGATACGGATTTTTCCAATGATATATCCGTGTTCCTGACAGTTGGAAACGCTGTAGTAAATTTTTGAATTGTTCATAAACCAGCGGATTTTTCGTTTTGCAGGCTTATGGCAGACAGGGCATTTTGTACTGGAAACCTCCCTGTCTTTTATGGTGCGCTCCCGGGAAGAAAATTCCCGTGAAATAAATTTATCATATGTTGGATAAGAAATATGGATTTCTTCCTTTCGGCTTTTGGGGTTTTGGTAAACGTCAAGAGAGTAGAAAGGAAGAATTTTTTTGTTTTCCATAAATGCTAATACTTTTGCTGTATAAAAGGCATCTGCAAAGGCGCGGTGAAAATCATCGCCCTTTTTTATGCCAAGAAAGTCGATTGCATATTCAAGGGAACGGCGGGATTCCCCGTCCTCGAAACAGGAAGAGAAAAGTTTCTGTATGTCGTAGTAGGCAACAGGGCCGGGAAGAAGATGCAAAAGTTCATAATACTTCATGTTCCGCTGAAGCTCCATTACGTCCTGGTTTCCCCAGGTACAGAAATGCCAGTCGTCACCGCACCATTCGATAAATTCCCGGACAGCCTGGGGAAAGGGGGTGCCTGTTTCCAGATCTTTGTAATTGACACGGATAACTTCCCGGATACTGTTGTGAATCCAGTTGTATACCTGAGGCTTGATCAGTCTGTGGAAGGTGTCAACCGTTTCTTTTCGTTCATTCAGTTTTACAGCGCCTATCTCTATGATTTCAAAGGGAAGGCGGCGGTTGGAATATTTTTTTCCCTCCGGGCTTTGGTTCCATTCCAGGTCAAAAACAATAAAATTCATGATTTTCTGGATTCTCCTAACTCATAAATAGCGGAAATAAGATGCTGCTGAAACTGTTCAGTATCTGCTTGGGTAAGAACGAGAGCGTTCATTTCTTCTTCTTCATAGTTCCACCAGCGGAAATCGCACAGAGTGCTTCCTCTGGAAACGCCTCCAGAGCAGTCTGTACTTATTTTTGCTTTTTCCCCGCTAAAAAATTCAGGGTGTACAAGATACATAAAGGGAACCGCATCGTGTACATTTACAGTTCCTTTATATTTATTGTAGGGCTGACTGATATAGAAGCCTGCCATATCTCCGCAGACTTTTGCAACTTCATTGTTGGACTGACACAGCTTCGCAATCTGGTTTTTTGTAAGGAAACACTGTGTTGTCACATCAAGACCGCACATAACAAGAGGAATACCTGCTTTACACACGATCTGCGCTGCTTCCGGATCTACATAAATATTAAATTCTGCTGCAGGTGTTACGTTTCCGCCTTTTGCAGCTCCTCCCATAAAAACGATTTCCCGAATTTTGGATTTAATCTCCGGAAAAGTTTTCAGAAGGAGAGCGATATTTGTAAGCGGACCGGTAGGGACAAGAACTGCCTGTTCGCCGTCCGGAAGGGAAGATAAAACTTTATGAAGGACAAGAACTGCGTTTTCTTTTTCAGGCTGTCTGGCTGCTTTTGGGAGAACACAGTTTCCAAGACCTGTATTTCCGTGGACTTCTCCTGCAAACTGCGGCTCACGTACAAGCGGTTCGTGAGCGCCTTCGGCAACAGGAACCTCCAGTCCGTAAAATTCTGCCAGATCCAATGCATTTCGTGTTACTTTTTCAATAGACTGGTTTCCGCTTACGGAGGTAATTGCGAGAAGCTCGAGAACATCTTGGTTGGAAGCAAGATAAGCCATTGCAAGAGCATCGTCAATGCCCGGGTCACAGTCCATAATTACTTTTATTTTTTCTGCCATAGGAGAACCTCCTTAGTTATGTAAGTGTTTGGTATAAGTGTTTTTTGCTTTCTCCAGTATAACAGACAGGTAAAATCCTGTAAAGGAGGGGAAAAGGGCTTGACATATGGAATTTATACAGACTATAATGGAAAGGACAAGGAAAAAACTATGATGGAGACAGTAAGTTGTACAGAAAGGCATCAGAGAGCCGGGGATGGTGGGAACCCGGTGCAAGTAGGTACAAAAGAAGATCACTCCGGAGTTTCATTTCCGAAGGTAAGTCCGGTAGGAAATGACGGTTTTCCCACGTTACAGGGAACATGTATCGGCGCAGTGCCCGTACAGTGTAACAGGTGGTATAACGAAAGAACAGCTCTTCGTCCTTTTACATAGGATTGAGAGCTTTTTTGTTTATTGAAAGCGGGAAAAAGCCTGCACTGCGATACAAAAATGAAAAATCAGGAGGAAGAACAGTGTACCAGAAAGTAGACACGAATCTGAATTTCGTAGAACGCGAAAAAAAAGTAGAACAGTTCTGGAAAGAAAACCATATCTTTGAAAAGAGTATGGAAAACCGCAAGGAAGGCGAGACTTACACATTTTATGACGGACCGCCTACAGCAAATGGAAAGCCGCACATCGGTCATGTGCTCACACGTGTTATCAAGGATATGATTCCAAGATACCGTACAATGAAAGGAAATATGGTTCCGCGTAAAGCCGGATGGGATACGCACGGTCTGCCGGTTGAGCTTGAAGTTGAGAAAAAGCTTGGACTTGATGGAAAAGAGCAGATTGAAGAATACGGTATGGAACCGTTCATCAAACAGTGTAAGGAAAGCGTATGGAAATATAAAGGTATGTGGGAGGACTTCTCTTCTACAGTTGGTTTCTGGGCAGATATGGAGCATCCTTATGTAACATACGAGGACAATTATATTGAATCTGAATGGTGGGCATTAAAAGAAATCTGGGATAAAAAGCTTCTTTATAAAGGATTTAAGATTGTTCCTTACTGCCCGCGCTGTGGAACTCCGCTTTCTGCACAGGAGGTTTCTCAGGGATATAAGACAGTAAAAGAACGTTCCGCTATTGTACGTTTTAAAGTAGTGGGAGAAGATGCTTATTTCCTGGCATGGACAACAACACCTTGGACACTTCCGTCCAACGTGGCTCTCTGCGTAAATCCGGATGAAGCATATTGCAAAGTAAAAGCAGCAGACGGATACACTTATTATATGGCAGAAGCTCTTCTTGATACAGTTCTTGGAAAACTGGGCACAGAAGAAACACCGGCATATGAAGTTCTTGAGAAATATGTTGGAAAAGATCTGGAATACAAAGAATACGAGCCGCTTTTTGCCTGCACAGGAGAAGCAGCTGCAAAACAGAAGAAAAAAGGCCATTTTGTAACATGCGACAATTACGTAACAATGGGAGACGGTACTGGTATCGTTCATATTGCGCCGGCATTCGGTGAGGATGATAACCGTGTAGGACGTGATTACAATCTTCCGTTTGTACAGTTTGTTGACGGACAGGGAAATATGTCAAAAGAGACACCATATGCCGGAACTTTTGTAAAGGCAGCAGACCCGATGGTTCTCACAGATCTCGACAAAGAAGGAAAGCTGTTTGACGCTCCGAAATTTGAACATGATTATCCACATTGCTGGAGATGTGACACACCTCTTATTTATTATGCAAGAGAGTCCTGGTTCATCAAAATGACAGCAGTGAAAGAGGATTTGATCCGCAACAACAACACAATTAACTGGATTCCGGAAAGCATTGGTAAGGGACGTTTTGGCGACTGGCTTGAAAATGTTCAGGACTGGGGTATTTCCAGAAACCGTTACTGGGG
>Scrappy_p2__coassemble_499_pt1 | contig 92131 bp, 78 predicted proteins | sample Scrappy_p2__metabat2_low_PE_024 | metagenome-assembled genome bin Scrappy_p2
AGAGCATGCGGCTGTTAACCGCAGTGTCGTTGGTTCAAGTCCAACAGGGGGAGTTCGGAACATGAAGTCCGATAATTGAATACCAGGCTCCATGGTCAAGCGGTTAAGACACCGCCCTTTCACGGCGGTAACAGGGGTTCAAATCCCCTTGGAGTCACTTTTCTGCAAAAGCAGAATATAATTAAATATGGTGCCATAGCCAAGTGGTAAGGCAAAGGTCTGCAACACCTCTATCCCCGGTTCAAATCCGGGTGGCACCTCTTAAAACTACGAAATATATTTTCGTAGTTTTTTGTATTTATTTAAATACCTATAAGATGTTCAAAAATAAAAATTCTTAAAATTCTCCGATTTCCCCAAAATAATACAAGAAAAATATGATTTTTTTCAGGAATCAAAAGATAATCCAAATTTCAATGAAGATTGTATTAAGGATTTTCGTGAACCTGTGGTAAGATAAGTTCATCAAATAAAAGAACGAAACAGGGAGGAACGAACATGAAATTCAAAAAAATGGCAGCTCTTTTAATAGCAGGAGCAATGGTGTTTGGAATGGGCATTCCGGTAAGTGCAGAAGAAAAAGAAGGCGCAGATGAAATTACAATCTGGGCATGGGACGAAGCTTTTAATATCAAGGCAGCAAATGTAGCAAAAGATATGTATGCGGAGGCAAATCCGGATGTGAAAGTAAATGTAGTGACAATGGCACAGGACGACATTGTGGCAAAATTAAATACAAGTCTTGCATCTGGTTCTTATGAGGGACTTCCGGACATTGTACTTATCGAGGACTACAGAATCCAGGGATATTTAAATGCTTATCCGGATGAGTTTGCAGATTTATCAGATATTGCATCACCAGATGATTTTGCAGAGTACAAAACAGGAGTAAACCAGGTGGACGGAAAAATGTATGGTATCCCGTTTGACTCTGGTGTTGCAGCCGTTTTCTACCGTACAGATTATATTGAAGAAGCTGGTTATACAACAGAAGATATGCAGGATCTGACATGGGATAAATACATTGAAATCGGAGAGGCAGTAAAGGAAAAAACAGGAAAACATATGCTTACTCTTGACCCAAGTGATTTGGGACAGATTCGTATGATGCTTCAGAGTGCAGGCGCATGGTACACAGATGAAGAAGGAAACGTAACAATTAAAGACAATCAGGCATTAAAAGATGCGATTACTACCTATAAGAAAATTGTGGACTCCGGAATTTCCAAACAGGTAGCTGACTGGGATCAGTTTGTAGGCGCATTTAACAGCGGAGACGTAGCAAGTGTTCCGACAGGATGCTGGATTTCCCCATCTGTATTAAACGCAGAAGACCAGAGTGGAAAATGGGCAGTAGCTCCATTCCCAAGAATGGCAGAAAATGAAGCTTCTGTAAATGCTTCTTCTATTGGTGGTGCCGGATGGTACGTACTGAAAAATGTAGGTCATGAAGACGCTGCAAAAGCATTTCTGAAAGAGACTTTTGCTTCCAGTACAGAGCTTATGAACCAGCTTGCAACAGATATTAACCTTGTAAGTACATTAAAAGCATCAAGTGAAGCAGAAAACTACAATAAGGGTGTAGATTTCTATGGCGGACAGGAAATTTTCAAGGATTTTGCAGAGTGGACAAATGAAGTTCCTTCTGTAAACTACGGTGAAGATACTTATGCAATTGAGGATATTATGACAGAGGTAGTACAGGCAGTTGTAGGCGGCGCAGATATTGACGAAACTCTGGAAATGTATCAGACACAGATTGAAGGCGCAGTAGCAAACTAAATATTTCAACAGTATGAGGAGGGCAGACAGAGTTGTCTGTCCTCCAACTGGTTAAAGAAAATTTTGCAGGAGGAAGATTATGAAGGGGCATAAAATGTCAAAAAGTGGATACAGCCCGAAACTTAACAGAAAAGCATGGGCGTTCATTATTCCAAGCCTGATTTTAATTGTGTTATTTGTTTTTTATCCGATGGTTCAGGCGTTTATTACATCGTTTCAGACAGGAGCAGGAAATCAGCTTACATTTAGCGGACTTGTAAATTATAAGCGTTTATTAAATGATATTACATTCCGTAAGGCTCTTGTGAATACACTGATTTTTCTTATAGTTCAGGTGCCGGTTATGATCATTCTGGCGCTTATTATCTCATCTATGCTGAACTCAAAGGGGTTAAAGGGAAAGGGATTTTTCAGAACTGCCATTTTTCTTCCATGTGTCACTTCCCTTGTAGCATATTCCATTGTTTTTAAAAGTCTTTTTGCAACAGATGGATTCGTAAATGCAGTTTTAATGAATTTACATATTATCAGCGAGCCGGTCGCGTGGATTACCCATCCTGTATGGGCAAAGGTGTTGATTATTCTTGCTATTACCTGGAGATGGACAGGATATAATATGATTTTTTATCTGGCAGGGCTTCAGGGGATTGATGATTCTATTTATGAAGCAGCGGAAATTGACGGTGCAGGTGCATTCCAGAGATTTAAAAGCATTACTGTACCCATGTTAAAACCGATTATTCTTTTTACAACTATAAATTCTACAATCGGAACGCTGCAGCTTTTTGATGAGACTATGAATATCACACAGGGAGGACCTGCAAATGCAACGATTACTATTTCCCAGTATATTTATAATCTTCTCTTTAAATATTCGCCAGATTTCGGATATGCTGCGGCAGTGTCTTATGTGGTAGTAGTACTGATTGTTGTTCTTTCTATTATTCAGATGAAAGTGGGGGATAAAAATGACTAAAAAATTTCTTCGTGGTTTTCAGTATGTATTTTTAAGTATTTGCTCTATCATCTCGATTTTTCCCTTTATCTGGATGATTATTGCGGCAACAAACAAATCTGTTGATGTAACGAAGGGAACACTTATGCCGGGAAATTATCTGATGGAAAACTTAAAGGCAGTCTTTTCCTCGGATCTTCAGTATGGAATGGCATTTAAAAATTCTCTTGTAATTGCTGCTGTAACTACTCTTCTGGCAATGGTAGTTTCCTCAGCAGCAGGGTATGCGTTTGTTATTTATAGATCAAAAGGGCGGGAAAAGGTTTTTAATTTTATTCTACTGTCCATGATGGTTCCGTTTGCGGCATTAATGGTTCCGCTGTTCCGTCTGTTCAGTAAATTCAGCAGCATTCCTGTGTTAAAAACCATTGCCATTAATACACCGGGAGCAGTCGTTATTATTGCGGTTGCCACTGCATTTTTAATTTTTTTCTTCCGTCAGAATACGGAATCTTTTCCAAAAGAGCTGATTGAAGCTGCAAGAATTGACGGGCTTGGAGAATTTGGAATTTTTACAAGAGTGTTTATGCCGACTATGAAGTCTACTTATGCGGCCGCTATTATTGTTACCTTTATGAGCAGCTGGAACAATTACTTATGGCCTTTGATTGCTTTGCAGTCACCGGAAAAGAGAACTTTGCCCCTTGTACTTTCTGCAATGGGCTCGTCATATACACCGGATTATGGTATGATGATGGCAGCAGTTGTTATGGCAACAATCCCTACAGCGCTTATTTTCTTCCTGATGCAGAAACAGTTTGTAGCAGGTATGACAGGTTCTGTAAAAGGATGATAAATTTTTCATGGAGGACAGAGTTATGACAGAAGAAAGAGCGTTTCTTGAATGGCTGGAAAATCCGGAAGTATTTCAGGTAAACAGAGAAAAAGCTCATTCAGATCATTTATTTTATGAAAGAGAAGAAGAGGTATGTCTGGATGAAAAAATGCCTCTTGCACAGTGCTTAAATGGTATATGGAAGTTTTCTTATGCAGAAAATCCGTCAAAAAGAGAGAAGGATTTTTTTGAAGAGGGATATGATGACAGTCATTTTGACAGGATTATAGTGCCGGGTCATATTCAGATGCAGGGATATGACAGAAACCAGTATATTAATACCATGTATCCCTGGGACGGACAGGAGGAACTTCGTCCTCCGCATATTTCAAAAGAATATAATCCTGTAGGAAGCTATGTAAAAGAATTTGTTCTGAAAGAAAATTTAAAAGGAAAGCCGTTATTTCTTTCTTTCCAGGGTGTGGAAACTGCCTTTTATGTGTGGATGAACGGAAAGTTTGTGGGTTATAGTGAGGATACCTTTACTCCTTCTGAATTTAATGTGACAGATTATGTAAAAGAAGGAACAAACAGACTTGCAGTTGAGGTGTATAAAAGAAGTAGTGCAAGCTGGCTGGAAGACCAGGATTTCTGGCGCTTTTCCGGGATTTTCCGCGATGTGTACCTCTACGCAGTGCCGAAGCTTCATGTGAGGGATATGTTTGTAAGAGCAGGGCTTGATGATTCCTTTACAAAAGGAAATCTTTCTCTTCAGTGGGAAATTTTCGGAGAAAAAGAAGGGGCATATATGGAAATCAGCCTTCTTGACGAGAAAGGAAACCTTATTTTAAAAGAAGAAAAACCTGGAAAAACAGGAAGCTTATCTGTAAAAGAAATTGAAAAAATCAGACCTTGGAGCGGAGAAGAGCCTGTACTTTATCAGCTTTTTATACGCGTTTACGATGAGAATAAGACCCTGATCGAAGTGGTAAAAGAGCAGGTCGGTTTTCGTCGCTTTGAAATGAAGAATGGACTTATGCTCTTAAACGGAAAACGGATTATTTTCCGTGGTGTGAATCGTCACGAATTTCATTATCAGAAGGGAAGGGCAATCGGAAAAGAGGAGATGCTCTGGGATGTGCGCTTTATGAAACAGCACAATATTAATGCAGTCCGTACCTCTCATTATCCCAATCAGACTTTATGGTATCGCCTGTGCGACAAATACGGTATTTATCTTATAGATGAGACAAATCTGGAAAGTCACGGCTCCTGGCAGAAAATGGGAGCATGTGAGCCTTCCTGGAATGTACCGGGAAGCTTGAAGGAATGGAAGGAAGCTGTTATTGACAGAGCAAATTCCATGTTTATGAGAGACAAAAACCACCCGTCTGTTCTTATCTGGTCCTGCGGAAATGAATCTTATGCGGGTGATGATATTCAGGCAATGACCGACTTTTTCCATAGTGTGGACAACACAAGGCTTGTTCATTATGAGGGTGGATTCTGGAACAGAAATTATCCGGATATTACAGATATGGAATCAAGAATGTATGCAAAACCGGCAGACATTGAGGCGTATTTAAAGGAAAACCCGGAGAAGCCTTACATAAGCTGTGAATATATGCATGCAATGGGAAATTCCTGCGGAGGAATGAAGCTTTATACAGATTTGGAAGATGCTTATGAAAAATATCAGGGTGGTTTTATCTGGGATTATATTGATCAGGCAGTGGAGAGGATAAATGATCAGGGCGAAACGGTTCTTTCTTATGGCGGTGATTTTGATGACAGAGCAACAGATTATGAGTTCTGTACAAATGGCATTGTATATTCCGACAGAAAGGTTTCTCCAAAAGCGCAGGAAGTAAAATATCTGTATGCACCTGTCCGTATTTTTCCGGAAAAGGAAAGGATAAGGATTGAAAACCGAAATAATTACATTTCCACAGAAAATCTGGATTTCCGGTATTCTCTTCTCAGAGATGGAGAAGAGGTGGAAGCAGGTGTATTGAAAGCAAATGTAAGTCCTCTTTCTGAAGAATGTGTTCCGCTTCCAAAGCTTGCTTTTAAAGAGAGCGGTGAATATACATTACGTATTTCTTCCTGTCTTTCCCATGATACGATATGGGCGGAAAAAGGATTTGAAATTACGTTTGGAGAGATAACATGGACAGAAGAAGCGAGAGAATATAAAGAAGAAAAAGATACGCTTACCGTTGTTCATGGAGATGTAAATATTGGAGTAAGAGGAAAAAATTTCTCGGCTATGTTTTCTCAGACAGAAGGAGGAATCGCCTCTCTCTGCTATAATGGAAAGGAGTTTATTACAAGAAGACCGGAACTTACTTTCTGGCGGGCGCTGACAGATAATGACCGTGGCTGCAGCCTTGGGTATGATTGCGGATGTTGGTCAAATGCGGGGGCTTACAGAAAAATAAAAAACATTTCCGTAGAAGAATCGGAGAACAGTGTAACGATTACGTTTGAGTTTGCAATTCCTGTAAGTGAGGAAATAAAGACATCGGTTTCTTATACTGCAAAAGCAGATGGAACGATAAAAGTTCACGTTTCTTATGAAGGCGTTAAAGGGCTTCCTGATCTTCCGGCGTTTGGGCTTGAGTGGCGCTTTAAAGAAAAATATCATAATGTGCGCTATTACGGAATGGGTCCGGAGGAAAATTATATTGACCGCTGCGAAGGAGCACGGCTTGGCATATTTAATACTACGGCAAAGAAAAATGTATCCGATTATCTTGTACCGCAGGAATGCGGAAACAGGACAGGTGTGCGCTGGCTGGAGCTTAGCGATGAAGAAGGGACAGGGCTCCGTTTTGAAGCAGCAGGACAGCCTTTTGAGGCAGGCGTACTTCCGTGGAGTACACGTGAGCTGGATGCTGCGTCCCATAAAGAGGAGCTTTCTGTTCCGCATTATACATGGGTTCGTATTCTTGCAAAACAGATGGGAGTAGGTGGAGATGACAGCTGGGGAGCTCCGGTTCATGAGCAGTATCGAATCTCTTCTGATGAGAAGCTTGATGTTGAATTTTTCATAAAACCGTTGTAGAATAAAGAAAAATAAGACAATACAAGGTTAGGAATAAAATGGGAAGAGAGTGTAAAGTGCTGATTGTAGATGATGAGTTTATTACACGTCAGGGAATCAGTCATATGATTATGTGGGAGCAGGAGGGATTTTCCATTGTAGGGGAAGCCTCTAACGGACAGGAAGGAATAGAGATGATAGAAAAGTATCAGCCAGACATTGTTCTGGCTGATATTGTTATGCCAGTATTAAATGGAATTGAGTTTTCCATGATTTTGCAGGAAAAATATCCGAATATCAAGCTGATTATTTTAAGCAGCTATGATAATTTTGAGTACGTGAGAACAACTCTTTTAAACGGGGCGGTAGATTATGTTTTAAAGCCTACATTAAACCCGGAAATCCTTCTGCGAGCGCTGAAAAAAGCAGCTGCAGGCATACCGGGATTTTCTCTTGACAGGAGAGAAAGTGTAGCTTTGGAAACACAGATGGAGAGGTATCTGACAGGGTATCAGGATACCATTTTGGAGACGGAATACAAAGAAAGATTTCCGTATATGCAGTTTCGTATTCTTGCGGGAAATATGAAAAAAGCCTGTGGAAGCAACACGAGACAATGGGAGAAAGCCCAGGAACTTATGATAAGGCATCTTCAGAAGAATGGATTTGAGAAACTGGGGACTTTTTACCTGGAACAGGAAGTATTTTTCTGCGTTATTAATTATAAAAAGCCAGATGAGATATTTCTCATTGAGACACTGAAAGAAGGAGCGGAAAAAGCCGGAAAAGTGGCGGAAAATCTTTTTCTTGTATTAAGTAATGGATTTACAGAGTTTTCTGGAATCCGCGATATTTACGAAAAAGAAGTAAAACAGGCTCTGGAACAGAAATTTTATTTTGCAGATAAATTTTTAATTGAGCAGAGAGAGTATATCACCAAAGAGGCAGAACGTTTTCGATATGAAGAGTATGCGGAATTATTGAAAAAACATCAGTTTTCTCAGGCAATGGTGCTTTTGAAAGATTATATGGAATACCTTTGCCGGTGCAGATACGATGCTTATCAGTGCAAAAATCTTTTTAAGAATCTTCTATATAATTTGCTGATGGAAATGGAGAAATGTGGAGTAAAAAGTGAGGAACTTAGAAGACTTTATTTTAAGAAAACAGATAAAACGGAAAGCGATAAGGAGTTTCTTTTATGCTGCAGAGAGATTACGGAAGAACTGGATGCTATGGTATCGGAATGCAGACACAATGAGGATTCACGAATAGAAGAAATGAAGGAATATATTAAGACGCATTATAAGGAGAGGCTGGAACTAGCAGATCTGGCAGAGGAATTCTCCTTTAATTATCATTATATTTCTTCTTACTTTAACCAGCATATGCAAGAGGGATTCAGCGGGTATCTGAATATGGTTCGCATTGAAAAATCATGTCAGCTTTTAAAAGATAGTTCTATGCCTATTTCCGCTGTCAGCATGGAAGTAGATTATTCAGATCACGGCTATTACTGCAGAATATTTAAGAAACTGAAGGGAGAGACACCAAGTCAGTACAGGCGGAAAAGCAGGACGGAGGAAGGAAATTGGTAAAGCGGTGCAACACACTTTTTTTCAAAATTATTCTTGTTGTTCTGACAGGAATTGTATGTCTGACAACAGGATTAAGTATTTTAAATATCCGGGCATCCCAGCAGGCATTTGTAGAAAATTTTGTGGAATCCCAGGATAAGATTTTTCAGCAGACAGATCGAAATATTTATAATTTTTTCCGGGATATGACAGCAGTTACCTCGAGCATCGGTACTTCTTCTACAGTAGAGAAATATTTAACAGAAACAGACTGGGAATATACAGAAGAGGCAAAAAATATTCTGGATCTGAAACAGTATTTAAAGCAGCTTCCTATAGAGAAATATAGTGACATGAATCTTGTGCTTCTGGGAATTGATGGAAAAACTCTGAATTATAATGATTCCAGTCTTGTGATGGACGGGGAAACGCTGCTTCATAATTACGTGGTAAAAAAAGCTCTGGAAAATCCAAAAAAACTTATTTGTCAGTATGAAGAGGGCGGATATACAGATGTTATGAAAGATCATCCTGTGATTGTTCTGGCGAAATCTATCAGCAGGAACGGAGGAAAAAACGTATGCGGCATAACGCTTCTCACAATTAAAGAAGCTGATTTTCGAAGATATTATGATGGGTTTACAACAAGCACAAACGACCTCTTAATCCTGAACCAGGATAATGAGATTATCTCTTCAAATAGAGAGGAATATCTGAAGGATTCCGGAGATACGAGAAAACTTTTTAAAATAATAAAAGAGATGGAAAAAGCCCATATAAAAACTATGAATCGGGAAGAAAATGGACAGATTACAGGCTATATGGTACAAAGACTTCAAAGTACAAATTACACGATGCTTGGTATGATTCATCCGGATATGGCATTCGATCGAGTATATGATTTTCGCTATATTATCAGTGTGACAGCCTTTATTACTTCTATTGTCGTAATCATTATTTTTCTTCTGGTAAGACAGCAGACAAGACCGCTTTATAAGCTGGTGGAAAAGATGAGAGGCGTTCGTGAAGGGCGACTGAACCAATTTGTGAAGGTGGAGGGAAGTACGGAAATAAGGGAACTTTCTTTCACGTATAATACGATGCTTGATGAGATGCAGCAGTATATTGATAAGCTGATGGAAGTGGAAAAGGCAAAGAGAGAGGCGGAAATCCATTCTCTTCAGATGCAGATAAATCCTCATTACATTTATAATACGCTTGCAAGTGTAAAGTGGCTTATCTGGCAGGGAAATAAAGAAAAATCCGTTCAGGTAATAGATGCGTTTATCCGGCTTTTGAGAAATACCATAAGCAATAAAAAAGAGTTTATTACTTTGAAAGAAGAAATTGAAAATCTGAAGGATTACGTGATTATTAATCAGACCAGATACGGAAATTCCGTTAATGTTGAGTATTATGTATTGCCGGATTGCGAAGAGCAGAAAATTCCGAAACTGATTTTACAGCCCTTTGTGGAAAATGCGTTTTTCCATGCCTTTCCACAGGGGCAGCAGGGAACGATTTCCATATTTGCCCGTATGAGTGAAGGACAGCTTAAGATAGAAATTATAGATGACGGAATTGGTATGGATAATCAGACAGTCCGTACACTTCTCGATAAAAGCGAGGGGCAGAAGGAGCATTTTACAGGAATTGGCGTGAATAATGTAGATGACAGAATGAAACTGATCTACGGACAGAATTATGGGATTCTTATAGAAAGCAAGAGGGGTGAGGGAACAAAGATTACGCTTTGTTTTCCGGAGAACAAAGAAGAATAAAAAAATACCATAAGAAAATTTCAAGGGAAAGGTTATAGACGAAGGCTGCGAAAGGGGGTATACTTGTTTTAACTAACAAAGATGGAGGAATGACATATGGGAAAAAAGATTGCCGGTATTTTAAGGGGAGAGCTTATTTCTTCCGGGTTTTATGTATTGCTTGGAATCTGTCTTGTTCTTATGCCAGCGCAGACAGTGAATATTATCTGTAAAGTGGTGTTTGGCATTGTGCTGGCAGCAGCAGGATTGTATCACCTCTCTATTTATATAAGAGGAAAAGATACCGCTACAATTCTGGATTTATTTACAGGTGTGATTGTTTTTGTTCTGGGAGGATTTTTGTTTTTTAATCCTGTGATTGTTGTAAAACTTCTGCCGCTTCTTTTGGGAGCATTTGTACTGGTGGACAGTATCTGGAAGCTAAAGGGGAGCTTTCAGCTAAAAAAAAGAAAAAGAACAGAATGGCAGGTATTTCTCTTTGTCAGTCTGATTTTTATTATTCTGGGCGGAATTATGATGGCGAATCCATTTGTGAAGACAAAAACAACCATTCTTTTTGACGGATGGGTGCTTATGGTAAACGGAGCAGCAGATTTTATATTTTACTTCCTGTTAAAAAGAGGGCTGAAAGCGGCTGCTGAAAAGCAGGAACAAGAAAGTGAAGAGAATACTGAGAAAACGGAAGAAATTAAGGAGACAGCCGAGGAGATTCCGGAATGGCGGGAAGATTCTTACAGAGAGAATAAAGTGCCCGACACTGTGACAGAGATGACGTTGACAGAAACGCCGGAAAAAACAGAACGAAATGCGTATGAGGAAGAAGAGAGAGAAAAAGCGCAGAAAGAAGAACCGCAGGAAGAAATTCTGGAGGAGTGGAAAGATTGAAAAACAAAGTCGTTCTTGTAGATTTTTCCGGGGTATACCGGGAGGAAAATTTCTGGAAGGAAGAAGAAGTACAGTGGCTTTCGGCGCAGGATATTCCCGGTACAAACTGCTACTGTGATGATGAGGCGTGGGAAATCCTTCAAAAAAGAATGGAAGCTTTTTCTTTTGAAGGAATCCATTTTCTGGATTCCGGGAATTATCATTATATGACAAGGCTTTGGCTGGAAAAAATAGGAGAGCCTTTCCAGCTTCTCGTACTTGATAATCATACGGATATGCAGCTGCCGGCTTTTGGAGGAATCCTTTCCTGCGGCGGTTGGATTGCCCACGCCCTGGAAACACAGCCGTATTTAAAGAAGGTTTTTCTTGTGGGGCCGCCACGGAAAGACTGGGAGGAAGTAGAAGTTTCTTTTCAGGAAAAAACAGAATTTTTTGGAAAGGAAAGGCTTTGGGAGACGTATAAAGAAGGGAAAAAAAATCTGATGAAACAGTATGTGAAAAAAATTTCTCTTCCATTATATATATCTGTAGACAGAGATATTCTCTGCGAAGAGGAAGCCTGTACCGGGTGGAGTCAGGGAGACTCAAAAGAAGAGGAGCTTTTTGATTTTCTGGAAGAGATTTTTTCTTATTTAAGAGAAAACAGAATTCCTCTTCTGGGAATCGACATCTGCGGAGAGGGAGAGCCGGAGGACTGGAATGGCTTGTCCCTTAATGATAGGGGAAATGGACGGATTCTTAAATTTTTGACAGAAAAAGGAGTTTTTGATGAAAAATGAGTTACTGACAATCGGTCCGTTTACTGTATATGGATACGGGCTTATGATTGCCATTGGAATTTTTGCAGCGTACATTGTGACGGAATACAGAGCCAGAAAACAGGGTCTGCTTTACGAGCACGTTTTTTACATTGTAATCTGGTGTGTGCTTGGAGGCTTTCTTTCTGCAAAGCTTCTCTTCTGGATCACAGAGTGGAAGGACGTTTTGGAAGACCCGCTGTATTATCTCAAAAACATGATGGACGGATTTGTTGTGTACGGCGGAATAATAGGTGGAATCTTTGCAGGATATATTTACGCCAGAGTGAAAAAGCTGAATTTCCTGGCTTTTTTTGATCTTGTGATGCCTTCGGTTGCCCTTGCTCAGGGCTTTGGAAGAATCGGGTGTTTCCTTGCAGGGTGCTGCTACGGAAGAGAGACGAGCTGTCCCCTTTCCATTACGTTTCGGGATTCTGATTTTGCGCCAAACGACGTGCCGCTGATTCCTGCGCAGATTTATTCCAGCGTCCTTGATTTTCTTCATTTTGCGCTGCTTTTGTATATAGCGAAGCATAAAAAAACAGACGGAGAAGTGGCGGCAGCCTACCTTGTATGTTACAGCACGGGGCGTTTTATCCTGGAATTTTTTCGGGGAGATTTAATAAGAGGAAGCGTGGGGGCGCTTTCCACATCGCAGTTTATTTCTATTTTTACAGGACTGGCAGGAGTGGGAATGTTTCTTTTGCTGAGGAAGAAGAGAAAGAGTACAAAGTAAGAAAAACAGGATTGGATTTTTGTTCAATCCTGTTTTTTTCACATTTGTAAGGAATGTAAGGAAACTGTAAGCTTCGTGTGTTATTCTGGGTACAGGAAGGGGGAAATAAAATGCAGAAAGAATTATGGAAACTGGCAGTTCAGGGAATGAAAAAGAGGAAAAGAAACAGTCTTCTTTTATTTGGCGTGTTAGTCATTGCTTTTTCATTTGCCATAGTGGGACTTTCTCTTGTAGAAAGCATGAATGTATCCAATCGGGAATACCGGTATGACAATTACGGGACGTGGCATACTGCGGTCTTTCAGGGAAAAGAAGAAGATGCGTCTGTTTATGCGCAGGAAAAGGATATGGAGACTGGCATACTGACCTGTTGTGGCAGCTTAAGTACAGGGGCAGGAATCGGAACAGCAGATTCTAAACTGATTGAGATGGGGCGTATTGGACTTCAGCAGGGGCATTTTCCGAAAGAGACGGGAGAGGCTGCAATGGAGGCGAATGTACTGAGCAGACTGGGATACAGCTATGAACTGGGGCAGGATATTACACTGCAGGTTTTGATGGAAACGGAGGAGGAAGAAGGGCTTCCGGAAGAGACGGTTATGGTGGAAAAGACCTTTACCTTATGTGGCGTAATCCGTTCCTACAGTAATCTATGGCAGTCAGAAGGACATACGCTTCCGGGGGTATTTGTCACAAACCAGGCAGAAAAGCAGCTCATAGAGGAAGGACGCAAAGCTTCTGAAAGAAAATTAAAAGAAAAAGAAACGATGTATTATTTTAAAACGTCAGGCGAACAGGAAGAAACGGCAGAAGTGATCAGAAATACAGCGGGAGATTTAAACAGAAGCGATAAGGGAAAACGTGAGACTGTAAATAATACATATGCGTATCAGGAGACGGAGATGGCAGTTTATCCGTTTTTATATCTGGGGATTATTTTTGTAACTGCCGGAATTGCCGTCGTCTGTATCTATTCGGTCCGAATCAAAAAGCAGATTCAGCAGATAGCACTTTTTAGAAGTATCGGAATCACAAAAAAACAATTACGCCTTTTAATTTTTTACGAAACTATTTGTCTGGCACTTCCAGCCATAATTATAGGATTTTTCTGCGGCTGTGCAGAAACTTGGCTGGCACTTCGTTTTTTGTCGGGAATGAATGAAAGGATTATTATAAAGGTTCCGTATCCGGCACTTGGGTTTCTGTTTTTCCTGTTGATCCTGGAAATTGTGGCTGTCCGTACTCTTGTACTGCAGATTGCGCTCAGACAGCCTCTTACAGGAAGAATGTCTTTAAACGGAAGAAAAATACGAAGACATAAAAAAATCCATAAGGTTTTGTATGCCGCTTTTTCGGCAGTTATTTGCACAGTCAGTTTTTTTACCGTATTTCAGTCAATAGAAGTATATGAGGTGAAAAAATCGAGACAGAGAATGCCGGATTACCGATTTTATTCTGTTTCATGGGAAGACAGGAAAGTATCTGATCAGGATTTAAAGGAAATTCAGGAAATTCCGGGGATTCGGGAATTGCATGGCTGGGGCGGTATACAGATAAATATGAAATTTCCGGATATGGAAACATGTGAGCTGAATAAAGAACTGCAGTTAAATACCTCGTTTCTGACAAAGCAGGAAGACGAAGGAATTGCCTGCAGCTTATACGGAATCCGGGAAGAGGACTGGGATTATTATCTGGATTTTGAGAAATTGTCCATAGACAGAGAAGCATTTCGAACAGGGGAGGAAATCGTGGTGCTTTTTTCCGTCAATACATATGGGGAGGTAGCGGTAAATGGAAAGAATTATAAAGATGTGGGAATAAAAAAGGGAGATGAAATTCAATGCGATATTTATGGAAGCCCTTTTGAAAAAGACAGCGCAGGGAATGTAAGCCCTGCAGCAAAGACAGAAAAAATGTTTACGTTTCAGACAAGAGTGGGAGAGGTGCTTAAGATTGTAGATGAAGAAATCACAAATCCACTGCAGTTTTTTGCAACAGCGCCGTATACTGTGCTGTGCTCATCAGATGCCCTTTCCGGCATTTTAGGGAAGCTTCCGGAAGGAAACTGTGTTTTTCCATATGAGACGGGAAAAGAGTTTGGATATTCTCAGGGAGAAATGTACGCTTCGGAAAATGCAGGTTTTTTATCTACAGATGTCATCGCAGCAGATATTTTCGGGAAAAATCATGTGCCTGTAGAAAGTGTGAGAGAAGAAAACACAGTAATACGGCAGGATTTACAAAATAAACTGATTCTTTATGCGGCAGGCGGCGGAACGGTGATCTTTATTACGTTTCTTATGCTCTGGAATATGTTGTCTCTGTCGGCAGAAGATGAAAAAAGGAAAACGGGAATTTTGATGGCGATCGGATTATCAGAAAAGCAGGTTCGAAAGCGCATTTTAACAGAAGCCCTTACTCTGGGAGCTGTTTCTGTTCTGGCAGGATTTCTTTTATTTGGAGTATACCTGTATTTGTATTCCTGGCTGGAACTTCATTCAGAAATGATTTTATATCAGGAAACAGGAAGAACTATCCAGGAGATACTCATGACACGAATAGAAGGCTATCGTGTAGCAGGAATCCGCTTCTGGCATTTACTTTTAATTGGTTTTTTATCTGGTGGAAGTATTGCGCTTGTTTATTACAGAACGAAAATGATACTGATGAAGACAGACGTGTCAAATCTTATCAGGGAGGAGTAGATTTATGGGAATTGTACTGGAAGCAAAAGGGCTGACAAAAAGCTATCAGTCGGGAAAGCAGAAAATAGAGGTACTCAAAAATATAGACGCCGCATTTGAAAACGGGATTTTTTATGCAATTACGGGACGGAGCGGATCTGGGAAATCCACATTTTTACACATTCTTTCCGGTCTGGAAAAACCGGATACAGGAAGCATTATGATGAATGGAAAAAAACTGGAAAACTATAAATCACAGGAAATGGCAGAGTTTCGAAGACGTCATATGGGTTTTGTATTTCAGCAGTTTAATTTACTGGAAGAATATGATGTAAAAACAAATATCTGTATGCCATTGAAACTTGACCATAAAAAAGAAGATTCTGTTTTTTTAAACGAAATAACAGAGCATCTTGGGATTGAAAAAATTTTGAAGAAATATCCAGATGAGCTGTCCGGCGGGGAACAGCAGAGAGTGGCGATTGCCCGTTCTCTGATTGCAAAGCCGGAAATTCTGTTTGCAGATGAGCCGACCGGAAATCTCGATAAAAAAACAGCAGACGAGACTCTGGAGCTGCTTCTTGAATGTGCGTACAGGTACGGGCAGACACTTATACTGGTAACTCATGATATGGAAATCGCAGAGAGGGCAGATTATGTACTGAAAATAGAAGGCGGAAGGATTTGTGAAACATAGTTTCAGTGATATATTTTTCCGCCTGAAAAAATCGGAAGAGAAAGGATAAAACTGCTTCCTTTTTCCGGCAGATTTCTGGCAGAGAGTGTTCCGTGATGTGCCTTTACTATATCCTGTGCCATAGAAAGCCCGATGCCATATCCTGATTTGCTGACGCTGCCGCGGTGAAAACGAAGAAAAATGAGAGGGAGTTCCTGAACGGGAATTCCCTTTCCGCTGTCTGAAATTACAAGGACTGCTTCTCGTTCTGACTCTTCCAGAGATACATATACAGAACTTCCGACAGGTGTGTGTTCTACTGCATTTTTCAGAATGTTTTCTACTGCCTGGGAAAGCCAGAAGTAATCTGCGCTGATAAGACATTGTGAAGGCAGCCGGCATTGAAAAGTAACCTTCTTTTTCTCTGCAATGGAGGTAAGACTGTGAATGCAGTTTTGTATACAGTCCGGATAATGGAAGGTTGTGAAATCCATATTTATTTTTCCCGAAGCCAGCTGGCTGGATTTTAAAACACGCTCGATTTCAGCAGTCAGCCGTTCCAGAGAAGCCTGACTTTTTAAAAGGTCGGAAGATGCTGCTTTTGCCTGGGCAAGATCAAGGCGAATCTGGAGAACGGTGAGAGTTGTTTTTATCTGATGCGCCATATTTTCAATAAATTGTGTCATTTCTGTTTCGCGTTCGTGGCTGAATTGTTTTTCATAGAGAAGCTGCGCTTCCAGTTTTCGTATCTGATTTGTGAGATTATATACAAGACCTTCTTTCAATGTTTCAGGACGGGAATCCGGATACAGAAGAAAATGGTCGATTTCTTCAGTGAGTTTTCGCATTTGCCTGCGCAGATGAAAAATATAGCCTGTGAGAAACAGAAATGCTGTGCTCAGGATTATGAGAAACAGAAGCATAGCAATAAGCCCTTTCTGATTTTATTTTTTTAAAGGAACTGTCCAGCGGTAGCCAAGTCCGCGAACTGTCTGAATGTAAGGCGCGCCCTGCCATTCTCCCAGTTTTTCACGAAGACGGCTCATATTTACATTGAGCGTATTGGAGTCTACATAAGCGTTATATTTATCCCAGACATGGTAAAATAAATGTTCACGGGTTACGGTAGAAAGAGCCTGTTCCATCAGACAGCAGGCGAGGCGCTGTTCCGTGAGAGTAAGATCCAGTGGGATATGATTCCGGCTGAACTGTCGGCTACGCTTATCGTAAACGATGTCCCCGCTTTTTTGCAGAAAATCATTAGAAGCTCCCGAGCGTTTCAGTAAAGCCTGAATCCGCGCAAGCAATTCGCGTATGCGAAAGGGCTTTGTTACATAATCGTCTCCTCCGGCAGAAAAGCCCTGAATAATTTCAGATTCACTGCTGCACCCCGTAAGAAATAAAATGGGAGTGTCATATGTGGCGCGTATTTCCCGACACAGGGTATATCCATCTTCGCTTCCAAGATGCACATCGAGAATAATAAGGCTTATATCTGAAGTGCGAAGCACATTCATGGTCTGCGAGAGTGTGGAGGCATGAGACGTTTCATAGCCGGATCCCAGAAGAAAGTCAGAGAGAGCTTCCGCAAGATTTTCGTCGTCTTCTATAATTAAAATATTTTTTGCCATAGGAACACTCCTTCCGGTTATTTATAAAATATCTCCATTTTCCAGATGAAAAATGTGGTCTGTTTTTCGGGCAAGATTCAAATCGTGTGTAGCAAGGAATAAAGTCTGCCCGAATTTCTTCATGCAGAGAAATAAAAGTTGAGTGGTTGCTTCAGCTGTCTGCTCGTCCAGATTTCCAGTAGGTTCGTCTGCAAAAATAATGTAAGGTTTTGTGATCAGGGCGCGTGCGATGGCAGCGCGTTGCTGTTCCCCTCCAGAAAGCTCTGGAGGAAAACGGCGAAGAATATGTGTTAGCCCAAGTATATCGGTAATTTCCTGAAAAAAACAGGCGTCCGGGCGAATTCCATCCAGAAAAAGTGGAATGCAGATATTTGTTTTTATATCGTATTCGTCCAGAAGATTGAATTGCTGAAAGATAAATCCCATGTGTCTCCTGCGAAAAACTGCTTTTTCTTCCTCTGGATAATTGTCAATATTTTGTCCGTTTAAAAAGACTGCGCCACCGTCAGGTGTATCAAGACTGCTTAATATATGAAGCAGCGTGGATTTTCCGGAACCGCTTCTGCCAATTAGAGAATAAGACAGGCCTTTTTCAAGGGAAAGGCTCACGTTGTTTAATACCGGATACGTTTCGGAAGAGAGGGAGTAGGACTTTGTAATATTTTGGGCAGTCAGAATAGTGGACATTATAAATCTCCTTATAAAAAAATGATTACTGATATTTTTTATTATAGAGGGTTTATGGGGGAAAAACAAGAAAATATGGGGATTGTAAGATGATTGTAAGGTTGGAATGTTACAATGTAATTATCAAAAAACAGGAGGTTTTACAATATGAGAAAAAATTATTTGCTTTAGCAGTAAGCACATGTTTGGCATTAGGTCCATGTGTATCGATACCGGTTTCAGCAGAGGCTGAGCATAGTATTGAGACAAGAGCACAGCAGTGTGGAAACTGTGGCGGAATGACTTTGTATAATCGAACAACTTATGGAGATTGGGTTTTGATAGGTCAGCAAAAATGTAAAAAGCAGTGGAATTTATCAGATAATGTGTACAGAAGAACTGTTACAAAAGGATATAAGTGTTCTAAATGTGGATATTCTTATACTTACTCAAATTCGACAGAATCGAAAGTTGTTTGTAATCATTAAGATTGATAAGCAAAAATACAATATATGTAGATTTCTCATAAAAAATGTTCTAAACGAAAGAACTGTAAAATCAGAGAGTGATAATGTATCACTGGTTTTACAGTTTTTTGTATTATGGATTAAAGTTATTGGGAAATCAACAGAAAATATTAGTATCTTATCAAAATAAATTAAAATCTTTATAATTTTTATTTTGGACATTTACTCCGGAACATACAGCAATTATAATGGAGTAAGCACAAAATGACAAAACAAAAGTGAGGGATTTTTATGGGAACAAGAACCGTTTATCTGGAAAACAGACAGGAAGAATTAAAAGCCGGTCTGGAAAAGCTTTTATCTGTACATGATTTTGCTTTGACGGAGGAAAAAAAGAATGCCGATATTTGTATTTTGGCAGAGCCGTGTGAAGAAGAAATTTTAAAGATTAGAAAAGATGGGAAAAGCTGCAGGGTTTCTTTTCATGAAAAGGCACATTTTTTCAGAGGTGTGTCTTTGATTCTTCAAAATATTACGAAGGAGTCCTGGAGTAGAGAGGAAAATGTATATTTTCATTCCAATGGAGTGATGCTGGACTGCTCCAGAAATTCTGTACCAACGGTAAGCACAATAAAAAAATACATTGTACGGCTTGCTGCATTTGGAATGAACCGTCTTTACTTATATGTGGAAGATACGCTAGAAATCGAAGGGTATCCATACTGGGGATATTTGCGTGGGCGTTTTTCAAAAGAGGAGATGAAAGAGTGCGATGCATTTGGAAAAGAGTTTGGTGTTACGCTGATTCCGTGTATTCAGACGCTGGCACACTTAAGAAGTGCATTAAAACAGCCGGCATTTGAAAAATGCAGAGATATTGACGACATTCTTCTTCTGGAGATACCGGAGACAGATGCACTTTTAAAGGCACTTCTTGATACTGTAAAAGAGTGTTTTTCCGGTGGAATTGTTCATCTTGGCATGGATGAGGCGGAGAATCTGGGACGTGGAAGATTTCTGGATAAAAACGGCTGGCAAAATCCGGCTGCTGTTATGAAACGCCATCTGGAATGGCTGACAGAGGAGTGCAGAAAAAGAGAGTTGAGCCCGATTATCTGGTCAGATATGTACCTGAAATTTAACTTTGGTTCAGAGGGGTATTACGGTCTGGCGGAAGATGCAGAGCCTTTAAATCAGGAGAATCTTTCTGCAGAGACTGCGCTTTGTTATTGGGATTATTATCATGAGGGTGTGTCCTTTTATGAAAAATATTTAACTCTCCATCAGAAAATGGGAAACCCTGTTGTGTTTGCAGGCGGGGCATGGACATGGAACGGAATTGCGCCGGGAATCAGCAAAGCTGTCCGGACAACCCTGGATGCTTTGAGGGCGTGCCAGAACAAAGGAATCCGAGACGTATTTTGTACAGCCTGGATGGACAACAGTGCGGAGACGCCTCTCGAGACAGTTCTCCCTGCGCTGGCTCTTTTCGGGGAGTTTGGATTCAACAGATTTCCGGATAAAGACTGGGTAGCAGAAAGGTTTGCATTTGTTTTGAAAAGAAAATGGGAGCAGTATTGCCTTCTGGATGCTTTTGATAACCGAAAGTATAAAAAAGAGGATCTGGAGCAGACTCTTGATTTAACGGAATATAATAAGGACAGCGAAAATCCATCAAAAATCATCTTTTACGAGGATAATTTTATGGGAATTGCATCTGAAAGCCTTTGTGAGGAAGAAATGCAGGAGCAGTATGAAATGCTGAAAAAGCAGCTGTCAAAAATAGTTGAGGAAAAGTCAGAGGAAGCAGAGGACAGGGAGCTTTTCAAATATTATGGAATCCTTGCAGAGCTTTTGAGCAAAAAGGCAAATATAAACAGAAGGATAAGAAATGCGTATCAGACAGACGACAAAGATAAATTATGCGTTTGCAGACAGGAATTATTGAGGATAGGGGAGCTGGCAGAAAACTTAAGAATCCAGCGTCAGAAATTGTGGATGGAAGAGTATAAGCCCTTTGGGTACGAGCTGATTGATATTCGGTTTGCCGGTGTCTCAGCCCGTGCCCGCTCAGAGGCAGCAAGAATTGAAGCATTCACAGAGGGAAGACTGGAACATATTGAAGAGCTTGAAGTGGAGCTTCTGCCGTGCCGCGTACCAAATTTGTGGGACAGAATGATTTCTGCCGGGAATATGGAAGGGGTTTGAGAAACTCTCGTTTCATAAAATTCTTCCCCTCTGCATAGTCTGTACCAAGGTTATCTGTTTGGAGAATGCTATGCTGACAGCGGAAGATTTTGAAGGAAAGTCGATTACAGTACAGGAAAGAATCCCTGCAGTTCAGACTTTGGCGGCACTGCCTGCCCAGAGTCAGGACTACGGGGATTTTCTTGTAAAATATGTACAGAATATACATGGACCGATTGATGTGATTTCAGATGCCAGTTTTCAAATTATTAATGAAAGTTTCGGAGTGGCATACGTTCCGCTTGACCAGGTGGGAGAGCTTCAGATCAACAGTTATTCCTATAATTCGATACCAAAGTGTTATACATATATGGATATGGAAGCTTTAGATGCATCCGGTGTTATACGGCTTCATGATCATCCATATTTACAGCTTCGGGGGAAAGGGACGGCAGTGGCTGTAATCGATTCCGGCATTGATTACACAAACTCCGTATTTCGCGATGAAAATGGAAAAACGCGAATTGCATATTTATGGGATCAGACGATTGAGGAAAGAGCGGATGAGAGAGTTCCCTATGGGAAGCTTTTTACTGCGGAGGATATTAACAGGGCACTGGAATCGGAGACTCCTCTTGAAATTGTACCTTCTGAAGATGAAAACGGGCATGGAACAAGGCTTGCAGGTATTGCGGCGGGAAATCAGGTGCTGGAGGAAAATTTCTCAGGTGCAGCGCCGGAAGCTACTCTTCTTATTGTAAAGCTAAAGCCTGCAAAAGATTATCTGAGAGAGTTTTACCTTTATCCCAGAAATACGGAAGTTTTTCAGGAAAATGATATTATGCTGGGGATTTATCAGGTGAAAAAGCTTGCCAATTTTCTTCGTATGCCACTTTCCATTTGCCTGGGAGTGGGAAGCAGCCAGGGTGCGCATATTGGAGAGAGTCCTCTTAGCCAGTATGTCAGTTATATTTCAGGATTCAGCCAGGTTTCCGTTTCGGTTGCTGCAGGAAATGAAGGCGCTGCGAGGCATCATTTCCGGGGAAAACTGGGAAGGGAAAATAATGCGGCAACAGCAGAGCTGCGAGTAGGAGAAGGAGAGGAAGGGTTTACTATGGAGCTCTGGGGAGAGCCGCCGGAAGTATATGAAGTTTCTGTACAGTCTCCCACGGGAGAAATTCTTGATGTAAGTACGTCGCTTGGTGCGGGAACGCAGACTCTTTCTTTTGTGTTTGTGGAAACGAAGGTTCTTGTAAATTATATTTCGATAGAGCGGCAGACAGGGTATCCTCTCATTTATTTTCGTTTTCTTCACCCGTCCTCGGGGATATGGAAACTTCGGGTAAGAGTAAGAGACGGACAGAGTGTAAATTTTCATATGTGGCTTCCTGTAAATGGACTCGTATCAAAGGATACGTATTTTCTTGAACCAACGCCGTATAATACGGTGACTTCTCCGGGTGATGCAATAGACAGCACAACAGTTACTGCGTATAATTACAGGGATAACAGTCTTTATCTGGAAGCTGGAAGAGGATTTGCTCCGGACGGTATGGTGACGCCGCATTTTGCAGCGCCGGGAGTGAATGTAAAAGCAGCATTTCCGGGAAATCAGTTTGGAAATGCGTCAGGAACAAGTCTTGCTGCCGCACAGGCAGCGGGAATTGCAGCGCTTCTTTTTGAGTGGTCGATTATCCGGGAAAACGCTCCGTTTTTTACTGGAACAAACGTGAAGCACTATCTTCAGAGAGGCGCAGTTCGTGATGAAAATATGCAGTATCCAAATCAGGAGTGGGGATATGGGCGTATTGACTTGTACCGGTCATTCCAGCTTTTGTCATAAGGAGAAAGAAAAACTTTATATGGGAATTAATAATAAAAATTGTATATGATTTTTGTACAAATTGAAACAAAGATTTTTGCCGCACCTAATTGTTTTTGGTGATATATTCTGATATACTTTGTAAAAGAAAACAAGGGAGGTACAAAACAGTGAAACGAGGAAGTATTTTTGAACTGGAAGGAGCTCCGCGGATAAATGAGGCGCTGCCTCTTGCGCTCCAGCATGTTGTGGCAATGATCGTGGGATGTGTGACGCCTGCGATTATTGTTTCTGGAGCGGCGGACCTTGAAAATAAAGAGCAGGTTCTTTTGATTCAGTCAGCGCTTGTAGTTGCGGCGCTGTCTACATTGCTTCAGCTTTTTCCAATTGGAAAAAAAGGCGGATTCGCCATTGGTTCCGGGCTTCCGATTATCATGGGAGTGAGTTTCGCCTATGTTCCCAGTATGCAGGCCATTGCCCAGGGGCATGGAATAGCGACAATCCTTGGAGCACAGATAGTCGGTGGTGCTGTGGCTGTTCTCATGGGGATTTTTGTAAAAAAGATACGTGTATTTTTCCCACCGCTGATCACAGGAACGGTCGTGTTTACAATCGGTCTTTCTCTTTATCCCACAGCTATTAATTATATGGCAGGAGGAACGGGAAGTGAAGATTACGGTTCCTGGCAGAACTGGTTGATTGCTTTTTTCACCTTGGCGGTTGTAACAGGTTTGAATCATTTCGGAAAAGGTATCTGGAAACTGGCTTCTATTTTAATTGGTATTATCGCAGGTTACATTGTTTCCATTCCTTTTGGAATGGTGAATTTTGCCAAAGTGGGAGAAGCCGGGCTTTTTCAGATTCCGAAATTCATGCACTTCGGAGTGGAATTTGAAATTTCTTCCTGTGTGGCGATAGGACTTCTGTTTGCAATTAATTCTGTGCAGGCAATCGGAGATTATTCTGCAACCACCATCGGAGCTATGAACAGAACGCCAAAAGACCAGGAGCTTCAGAACGGAATTGTAGCCTACGGCCTTTCCAATATGGCAGGAGCGCTTTTCGGAGGACTGCCAACTGCAACCTTTAGCCAGAACGTAGGAATTGTAACTACGACAAAGGTAATTAACCGCTGTGTTCTTGGACTTGGTGCAGTGATTCTCGGAGTAGCTGGAATTGTTCCGAAGTTTTCCGCAATTCTTACTACGATTCCTCAATGTGTGCTTGGAGGAGCAACCGTTTCCGTATTCGCCTCTATTGCCATGACAGGTATGAAGCTTGTGGCATCAGCGGAAATGGATTATCGAAATTCTTCCATTGTAGGACTTGCAGCAGCTCTTGGCGTAGGCGTATCGCAGGCGACAGCAGCGCTTGCCACCTTCCCGGAATGGGTAACTATGATTTTCGGAAAGTCTCCGGTTGTTCTTGCGACGATTATTGCAGTGGTGCTGAATATTATTCTTCCAAAATCCAGGATAGAAAAGGAAGAGGAAAAAGAGCAGGGGAAACGGATTAAAAAAAAGCTGGAAAAAGATCATAAAGAATTTGAAAAATAAAAAATGAGATAAAAATACGGTTTTGCGGGAAAAATCCTGCAAGACCGTATTTTTTGTGTCGTTTGTTCCCTGTATTATTTTCTTGAAACAAAGTGCGGAAGACCGTCTTCTCCCACAGGAAGAGATACCGTTCCCTGAATGAGCGGACGGGCATAACGGATAAAATCTTCTGTCACATCAGTTCCATCTTTATTGATCCATGTAAGAGGAACTGTCTTTTCTTTGTTGCAGATATGATTTACATCTTCAAGACCGCATTCCATTTTATAAGAGCCGTCTTCTGTTTCACGGCGGATAAAGGAAACCATTTTTCCTGTCTCTCCGTTAAGGGCAGCCTGTACGCCGAATTTTCCGGCTGTAATGGCCTCCTGTTGATCTGTTTTGGAAAGCATGGAGGAAGAGCAGCGCTGACTGACATTCAGCTCCACAGAGCGGGCCTTTACTCCAAGGCGATTTCTCACAAGATTTTCCAGATATTTTCCGCAGCCTGCAAGCATTTTGTGACCGAAGGTATCTGTTCCAACGGTGCTGTCGTACTCGCAGATAAAAGTACCTTCTGCATCATGGATTCCTTCAGATACACAAACTACGACATTGCAGTTTTTCTTAAGGCAATCCTGGACTTTTGTAAGGAAAGCTTCCTGGTCAAAATCTGTTTCCGGAAGGTAAATGAGAAGAGGATTGTCTCCATCATATCTTCGGGCGAGAGCGGAAGCGCCTGTAAGCCAGCCGGCGTGGCGTCCCATGATTTCCACAATAGTAACCGAATTTTTCTCATAAACATTTGCATCGAGAATAATCTCACGTACAGTGGAGGCTACATAGCGAGCAGCGCTTCCAAAGCCTGGTGTATGGTCTGTGCATACGAGGTCATTGTCAATGGTTTTGGGCTCTCCGATAATACGGATGTCGCTGCCGACAGAAGCGGCGTACCGGGAAAGCTTACTTACCGTATCCATAGAATCGTTGCCGCCGATATAGAAGAACCAGCCGATATTTAGTTCCTCGAATCTGGTAAATAAGGCAGGATAAACCGGGTCTTCCAGAGATTCTGGAAGCTTATAGCGGCAGGAGCCAAGATAAGCGCCCGGAGTATGCGTCAGAGAAGAGAGGGTTTCTCCCGGAAGAGCTTCCTGGAAATTCAGGATATTTCCATTTAAAAAGCCTTCAATGCCGTTTACCATTCCATATACGTGTTCAATCGTATCCGGGTGCTTAAGACCTTCTGATACCACGCCGTAAAGGCTGCTGTTGATAACTGCGGTAGGACCGCCGGACTGTCCGACTATCAGATTTTTCTTTGTCATGATAACCTCCAAAATAGTATTCTGAGATTTAGTATATCATAAGGTTATAGTTTTTTCATGCCTTTTTCATGGAAAAAAGAAAAGGATTGTAGTATAATTAGTGAAACAGCGCAAGCTGCTTTGTATGAGTGGGGAAATTTTGCAGACAAGGAGAACATTTATGGCAAATAAAAGACCAAAAAAGAAGAAAACGGCAGGAGACATCGTTTTGAGTCTCATACTTGTAGCCGCAATCTGTGTTTTCTGCTATGCAGCGTTTAATTTGTTCCATATCTATACGGAATATAAGAAAGGAACGGATGAGTATAACAATCTGGTGCAGATGGCTGTGACAGAGAAAGAGCCGGATGCAGAAATAAAGCCAGCAGAGGAGGTCTTAAAACCGCCTATGGACATTGATTTTAATACTCTGAAAAGCGTAAATCCGGAAGTGATAGGCTGGATTTATGTGGAGGCTCTTGAAGGGGTAAATTATCCGGTTGTCCAGGCGGCAGACAATGACAAGTATCTTCATCTTACATATGAGGGAAATTATAATTTTGCAGGTACGATTTTTATAGATTACGAAAACAGCAGCGATTTTAACGACTGCAATACGCTTGTGTACGGACATAATATGAAAAACGGTTCCATGTTCGGTCAGCTTAAAAAATTCACAGAAAACGAGGATGCTTTTAACAAAAGCAGATATTTCTGGATTTTTGTGCCGGGAAAAGCGTACAGATATGAGATTATTTCCGCGTATACAACGTCTGTAAACAGTGATACTTATACGCTGTTCAAAGGACCGGGGGAAGAATATCTGAAGTATTTAAGTACGATAAAAGGATATTCCGAGCTGAAGCAGGAGACGGCAGATACCAATATCAAGGATAAAATCATAACTCTGTCTACCTGTACAGGAAATGAGGCGACAAGATACGTAGTGCAGGGGAAACGTGTAGATACGATTGACACAAAGTAGGGGGCGTTTTTATGGAAAAAGAAGTGGAAAAGCTGCAGGAAATCATAGATACGCACGATAATATCGTGTTTTTCGGAGGCGCAGGCGTATCTACGGAAAGCGGTATTCCGGATTTTCGAAGTCAGGACGGGCTTTATCATCAGCAGTATGATTTTCCGCCGGAGACTATTTTAAGCCACACATTTTTCATGCGGCACCCGGAGGAATTTTATCGCTTTTACAGAGATAAAATGCTCTGTGACACGGCAAAGCCAAATGAGGCGCATTTAAAACTTGCAGAGCTTGAGAAGAATGGAAAACTGAGAGCAGTTGTTACCCAGAATATTGACAACCTTCATCAACAGGCAGGAAGCAAAAAGGTTCTGGAGCTTCATGGAAGTGTGTACAGAAATTACTGTATGGACTGCGGAAGATTTTACGGTTTTTCTTATATGAAGGAAAGCAGAGGAGTGCCAAGATGTGAATGCGGAGGAATGATTAAACCGGACGTGGTTCTTTATGAGGAAGGGCTTGATAATCAGGTAATCAGCGAGTCCGTACGGGCAATCAGTGAAGCGGAGGTTCTGATTATTGGGGGAACGTCCCTTTCTGTTTATCCGGCGGCAGGTCTGATTGATTATTTCCGTGGAGAGCAGCTTGTTGTCATAAATAAATCGTCCACACCGCAGGACAGAAATGCGGATCTTCTTATTAAACTGCCCATTGGCAGCGTATTTTCACAAATTAAAACAGAAGGAGTGTAAAAAATGGGACTACTTTATGAGGTGGGAGATACCGTTACATTAAAAAAAGAGCATCCATGCGGAAGCAGAGAGTGGGAAATCCTTCGTGTGGGAGCTGATTTTCGTCTGAAATGCTGTGGATGCGGTCATCAAATCATGGTTCCGCGTAAAATGGTGGAGAAAAATACAAAAAAACTTGTGAAAAAGTAAAAAATCCGCTTTACAAGCACATTTTAATATGATAGAATTAAAAACCGTGATATATTTTCATATCCTTGCTCTTTGTTGACAGGCAGAGGGCCAAAAGACCATAAGGAGGTAAGACAAGCATGAACAAATACGAATTAGCATTAGTTGTGAGTGCCAAAGTTGAAGACGAAGTACGCGATGCCGTAGTAGAGAAGGCAAAAGGCTACATTACACGTTACAATGGTACAATCACAGAAGTGGAAGAATGGGGTAAGAAGAAATTAGCTTACGAAATTCAGAAAATGCACGAAGGCTTCTATTATTTCATTCAGTTTGAAGCAGATGCAGAATGTCCGGCGGAAGTTGAGAGACACGTACGTATCATGGACAACGTATTAAGATACTTAGTCGTTAAAAAAGACGCATAATCTTATATACAACGGATTTTAGAAAGCACCATTAAGAACCCGTTCACTTAATCATCAGAGAGGTAAAAAAATGAACAAAGTCATTTTAATGGGACGCTTAACAAGAGATCCTGAGGTTCGTTATTCCGCAGGAGAAAACGCACTGGCGATTGCCAGATACACACTGGCAGTTGACCGCAGATTCCGCAGAGACGGAGAGGCAAGCGCAGACTTTATAAGCTGTGTATGCTTCGGACGCAGTGCAGAATTTGCAGAGAAATATTTCCGTCAGGGTCTGAAAATTGCCGTCTCCGGACGCATTCAGACAGGAAGCTACACAAACAGGGACGGACAGAAGGTTTACACAACAGAGGTTGTTGTGGAAGACCAGGAGTTTGCTGAGAGCAAGGCGGCAAGTGATAACTATGCGGCATCTCATCCGCAGACAAGCGCACCGGCGCCATCTATGCCGGGACCTGGAGTAGCAAGTGCAGACGGCTTTATGAATATTCCGGACGGAATTGATGAGGAGCTGCCTTTTAACTAAGGGCTGTACTTTCCTGACAGAAAGAAATCAGATTGAAGAAAAATATAGGAGGAAACCATCATGGCTTACAATAGAGGCGAAAGACCGGACTCTCCAATGAAAAGAAGAGGCGGACGCAGAAGAAAAAAAGTTTGTGTTTTCTGTGGTAAAGAAAACAATGAAATCGACTACAAGGACGTAGCAAAATTAAGAAAATACGTTTCCGAGAGAGGAAAAATCCTTCCGAGAAGAATCACAGGAAACTGTGCAAAACACCAGAGAGCTTTAACTGTAGCTATCAAAAGAGCTCGTCATCTGTCTCTGATGCCATACATTCAGGACTAATAGAAGGTACTGTGCCGCTGTTTATAAGACAGCGGCACTTTTTTTCTCTTGCGTCTGGCAAATTGCGTTGGAATCTGTTATAATAATAACGGATTCTTGTTAATTTAGGGTAAAAGAACGGAAGGAATTATGAAGAATAAACTGAAATTCAGGGGACCATTGAAGAATTTTATCAGGTGGCCATTATATTTATCTGCTTTTCTTGTGATTTTGAATCTGCTTGTGTATATGGCGGATACAAGGGCAGGTATGGTGATGTCTGTGGGTGTGTTGATCTATGTTGCAATCGCAGCAGGATTACAGCGGTATCACAGACCGGTGATCTTAAACGACCTGATTGCATTTGCCAACCAGTATGACAGGCTGGAGCGGAGAATGCTGGAAGAGCTTGCCCTTCCCTTTGGCATCATGGATATGAATGGCAAAATGATATGGTCGAATAAATTATTTTCAGAGCTTACAGGAAAAGATCAGTTTTACAGGAAAAATATTTCCGGTATTTTCCCGGAGCTTACGAAAGACAGACTTCCCTGTGAAGGCGGAAAAGAACACACGGAGATCAGTACGGAGTTTGGAGACAGGATTTATCGTGTTTCCATGCAGATGGTAACGATTAAAGATGTGATAAACAATGCGGAAGTTCTGGCGAATGTGGAAGATAACGTAAATATGGTTGCCATGTATCTCTATGACGAGACAGAGCTTAAGGAATATATCCAGAAAAATGAGGATAACAAGCTGGTTATTGCCCTTGCATATCTGGATAACTACGAGGAAGCGCTGGAGAGTGTGGAGGATGTAAGACGTTCTCTTCTTATTGCACTGATCGACAGGAAGATTACAAAGTATTTTTCCACATTTGACGGTCTTGTGAGAAAGCTTGAAAAGGATAAGTATTTTCTTGTTATGCGACAGAGTTCTCTGGAAGCATTAAAAGAACAGAAATTTCATATTCTGGACGAGGTGAAGACAGTAAACATCGGAAATGAAATGGCTGTGACCTTAAGTATAGGAATTGGTTTAAATGCATCTACCTATCTTCAGAATTATGAATATTCCAGAACAGCCATTGAGATGGCGTTGGGAAGAGGCGGAGATCAGGTCGTTATCAAAAACGGAAGCAATATCACGTATTTTGGCGGTAAGGCACAACAGACAGAAAAGAGTACAAGGGTAAAAGCAAGGGTAAAAGCACAGGCGCTCAAAGAGTTTATGAGTACAAAAGAGCGTGTAGTTGTCATGGGACACAAGATTACAGATGTGGATGCTCTCGGTGCAGCTATCGGTATTTACCGGGCAGGAAAAACTCTTGGAAAACCGGTTCATATTGTGGTAAATGATCCAACAACTTCCATCAGACCGCTTATGGCAGGTTATATGGAAAATCCGGATTACGAGCCGTCTATGTTTGTGGACAGCGAGCAGGCGAAGGATCTGGTGGATAATAATACAGTTGTAGTTGTGGTAGATACGAATAAGCCAAGCTATACAGAGTGTCAGGATCTTCTGTATCTTACGAAGACGATCGTAGTTCTGGATCACCACAGACGGGGAAATGAAGTGATTGAAAACGCAGTACTTTCTTATGTGGAGCCGTATGCTTCTTCCACATGTGAGATGGTGGCGGAAATCCTTCAGTATTTTTATGACGGACTTCGTCTCAGAAGTCAGGAGGCAGACTGTATTTATGCAGGTATCATGATTGATACCAATAACTTTACTACAAGAGCAGGAGTCCGCACCTTTGAAGCTGCAGCCTTCTTAAGAAGAAACGGAGCAGATGTGACAAGAGTGCGCAAGCTTCTCCGTGATAATATTGATTCATACAAAGCAAGGGCAGAGGCAGTAAGAAGTGCGGAAATTTACAGAAAGTGCTTTGCGATTGCAAAATGTCCCAGCGAAGGTCTGGAAAGCCCTACTGTAGTAGGAGCGCAGGCAGCAAATGAGCTTTTAAATATTGCGGGAGTCAAGGCATCTTTTGTTCTTACAAGTTATAATAAAGAAGTTTATATCAGCGCCCGTGCCATTGATGAAGTCAACGTACAGGTTATGATGGAGCGCATGGGTGGCGGAGGCCATCTGAATATTGCGGGAGCGCAGGTAAAAGATACTTTGGAAAATACGGAAAAGATGTTAAAAGATATTATAGACCAGTTATATCAGGAAGAGGAGACAGAATAAAATGAAAGTTATTTTACTGGAAGACGTAAAATCCCTTGGAAAAAAGGGGGAAATTGTAAACGTAAGCGACGGTTATGCAAGAAATATGATTTTGCCGAAGAAACTTGGTGTGGAGGCAACTCCAAAGAACTTAAATGATTTAAAGCTTCAGAAGGCAAATGAGGAAAAAGTAGCGAAAGAAAATCTGGAAGCTGCAAAGGCATTTGCAAAAGAGCTTGAGACAAAGGAAGTAATTCTTACGCTGAAAGTAGGAGAGGGCGGAAGAACATTCGGCTCTATCTCTGCAAAAGAAATTTCAGAAGCAGCAAAAGCTCAGTTAAACCTGGAGCTGGATAAAAAGAAATTCCAGATGGATGGACCGATTCGCAATCTCGGTGTGACAAATGTTCCGGTTCGTCTTCATCCAAAAGTGACAGGAAGCCTGAAGGTATGGGTAAAAGAGGCGTAAGAGAAGCATGGAAGAAGCTCTGATTAAACGAATCCTGCCTCATAGTATAGAGGCGGAGCAGTCTGTTATTGGTTCTATGATCCTTGACAGAGACGCCATTCTTGTGGCATCTGAGATTCTTACAAGCGATGATTTTTATCAGAAGCAGTACGGGATTATTTTTGATGCTATGGTGGAGCTGTGCAACGAAGGTAAACCGGTGGATTTGATTACGCTTCAGAACCGTCTGAAGGAAAAAGATCTTCCACCGGATATCAGCAGCATGGAATATGTGCGCGATCTGATTTCGGCAGTTCCTACTTCTGCAAACGTAAAATATTATGCGAAGATTGTAAGTGAAAAGGCAATGCTAAGACGTCTTATCAAGGTGAATGAGGAGGTTGCAAATGCCTGCTATCTGGAAAAGGAAAGCACGGAGGTCATTCTGGAGGAGGCAGAGAAAAAACTGTTCAATATTCTTCAGAAGACAAACGGCGGAGAATTTGTACCGATTCAGCAGGTAGTATTAAATGCAATCAATAATATTGAGAAGGCGTCCAAACTAAAAGGTTCTGTAACCGGAATCCCCACAGGTTTTGTGGATCTGGATTACAAAACATCGGGAATGCATGCATCAGATCTTGTTCTGATTGCAGCCCGTCCTTCTATGGGAAAGACAGCATTTGTATTAAATATCGCTCAGTACATGGCGTTTCGCAAAGATGTAACCGTTGCGATTTTCAGCCTTGAGATGTCAAAGGAGCAGCTTGTAAATCGTCTTCTTGCTATGGAATCTCACGTAGATTCCCAGAATATGCGTACTGGTAACTTAAAAGATGAAGACTGGACAAAGCTGGTTGAGGGTGCAGATATTATTGGGCGTTCTAATTTGATAATTGACGATACGCCTGGTATTTCTATTGCAGAAATGCGTTCCAAATGCAGGAAATACAAACTGGAGCATAATCTGGGGGTCATTATGATTGACTATCTTCAGCTTATGAGCGGAAGCGGAAAAAGCGATTCAAGACAGCAGGAAATTTCAGATATTTCCCGTTCTCTGAAAGCCCTTGCAAGAGAGCTTGATGTTCCGGTTCTTGCGCTTTCTCAGTTAAGCCGTGCAGTAGAGCAGCGTCCCGATCACAGACCAATGCTTTCTGATCTTCGAGAGTCCGGTGCGATTGAGCAGGATGCGGATGTAGTTATGTTTATTTATCGTGATGATTATTACCATAAAGATACAGAGAAGAAAGATATTGCAGAAATTATTATAGCAAAGCAGCGTAACGGCCCCATTGGTACAGTGGAACTTGTATGGCTGCCGCGATATACGCAGTTTGTGAATATGAAAAAATAGAGTCTTCGGACTCTTTTTTTCTTGGGAAAAATATGTGGCGGAGCAGATGGGACTGCAAAAATAGTAAAATTATGTCAACTTCTTTTTCTTGCAATCAAGCATAACCCCTGTTATCATAAAAAGGACAGGAGGGATAGTATATGGACAAACATTATACAGTCCAGCAGGCGGCAGAGACTACCGGTCTGAAGCCATATGTGCTCAGATACTGGGAGGAGGAACTGAATCTTTCTATTGGGAGAAATGAGCTTGGACACCGTTACTATACCGGATATGATATTCAGATGTTTTGGAATATAAGAGAACTGAAGAACAGAGGGCTGAAATTGTCTGCTATAAGAGAGCTGATTCCAAAAATCTCGCAGAATGTTCCGGGAGGAGAACGGAGCAAAATCAGACTTTTGGAGACAGCGAAACAAGATGAAGAAGCAAAAGAAGGTTTAAAAAATGAATTGGAAGATATTAAGAGGGAGCCGGATGGAGAAAGTGGGGAAGAAAACTGGAAAATTGTAGAGTTCCAGAAAATTCTGGAACGTCTGATCCAACAGGAGCTGCAGATAAAAAAAGCCGGGGAGGGAAGATGTCGTTCCATTGATGCGGCAATCAGGAGACAGCAGCTTGCAAGGAGGGAGGCAGCGGCAGCGTCTGAGAAAAAAGAAAAACGAAAAGGAAAAATACATAGATAGAGAAAAGAAAAACAGGCTGTTGGTAAAAATACCACAGCCTGTTTGCACTACCAGGTAATGAATTATTCTGGTTTGATTGCTTCTGTTGGGCAAACATCAGCGCAAGTTCCGCAGTCTACACATGCGTCTGCGTCGATTACGTAATGCTCATCACCCTGAGAAATAGCCTCAGATGGGCACTCGCTTTCGCAAGTTCCACAGCTTACACATTCATCTGAAATTACATATGCCATAGTTGTATCCTCCTTAATCTCTTTTGCACCCTTCCGGGTTCTAATGACATTCTAATATATCTCACGCGGGATTACAAGTATAAAATTATAAACAAATCTTAAAATAAAGCAGTTGATTCCAAAGCGGTTTGGTATTATAATAGCAGAAACCGTATTATTTATTACGGAAATAAAGGTATAAAAGGAGGAACTGTAATGGCACAGGTAACAAAAGAGACTACAATCGGTGAACTTCTTGCTATGAATCCAAACAGTGCAGCAATTCTTATGAGAGCAGGAATGCACTGCATCGGCTGCCCGTCTTCTCAGGGAGAATCTCTGGCAGAGGCTGCGATGGTGCATGGTTTTGATGCAGACGTACTCGTACAGCAGATTAATGATTTTCTTGCACAGTAAGTAAGAGCTTTAACATACAGAAACGGGCCGGCAATGCTGACCCGTTTTTGTGTTTTTACTTAAATTTGCATAAGCTGCTGGAGAGCATTTTTGGAAATCAGTTCTCCATGTTCGCGAAAATGTGCTTCTTCTGCAGGTGTGAAGGTTTTCCCTTTTCCGTATTCTGATAGAATATTGCACACTTTGTTAAAATCTTCAGGAGGACAGGAAGACTGATGCAGAACGAGCTGATAATCGCCTGTAACAGGCTCTTTGTAGAGTGTATTTTCTCCGTTAAAAAAGCCTTTCAGTCCATGAGCAGCGTCAATTACATAATCTAAAGTCCGGAAGGTATAGAGACGCATAATATTTATCGGGACAGGTTCTTCTGATACAGGTATTTCTTTTTCTTCAGGAGAGGAGGGAATCGGAGAGTCCTCTGCTTTTTTGGGACGTTTTGCTCCGGATTCCATGATTTTATGAAACATATCTATAATGCTGTCAGCGCCGTCGAGTTCCAGAGGAGCAGTCTGTTCCGATTTTTTCAAGGGAGCAAATTTGGAAAATCTGGTATCCAGTTCTTCAGGATCCTCAACTTTTGTTATAATAAGAATAATGCTGTCTGTACTTACAGGAATTGCCTCGATCATAAGAGGGATATTGTCTGCTTCAAAGCCAAACTGAAGCTGTGCCTGCTGCATCATATCACGAAAAAGGCGCTTGGCCTTATCTGTTCCGTAAGCGAGTTCGCTTAAACGAACCTGATGATTTTCCAAATCCTGTTTTGTCAGGGTGCAGCGAATCTGATTTTCATTGATTTTTTCTATTTTCATATCATCACGTCCTATCTTTGTTGTCATGATTATTCTACTACTGATATAATATGGTTTTACAGAGTATATTATATAACAGAATGATGTAAGATGTAAAGGACATTAATTTGATAAAAAATGAAATATTTCGAAAAAATATCGAAAAAAAATCATATTTTTCTTAAAACGGTTGCATAAAAAAAAAGAATTGGTATAATGTAAACAGGAAAAGGTAATTGGAATGGAAATGCTTAAGAAAAATGAAATTCATATATACAGCCTTAATTATAACCAATCCGTGACTGTTCACAATTATTACAGTTGCACCAATTATCAATTTATACAAGTCTTAAAATTCGTGCGATTTTATCATCAGCATTCTTGCTGCAGCACAGAATTTTCCCAGTGAGATAAAACAATTCCATTCCTTCTTTTCCGCGACCGTAAGGTGTTTTTCTAAAATCCATTTTTACAGAAAGGAGGATATATAACGGAAAATATATCACGTAAAAAAAAGAAAAAATCCCGTAAACCACTGCGCAGAGAGCTGGAATATTATGAGGAAAAGGGCGTTTCTCTTTATCTGAATGGAAGTCCAAGCACTGCAAAATCCATTGCAAAGGCCTGTCAGCTTGCAGAGGGTGGAGTGTATATGCGGGATTATACAGAAGACGAAACCGGAAAAATTGCCTGTGTAAGCTTTGATTTTATCTCGGTTGGAGAAGACTCCCGCTTGTAGATCGGTGAGCTATAACAAGAAAAAGACAGACCCCTGAAAGATGCGAGCCCCTACTCATACAAACCCTCAGGGGTCTGAATTTATAAAGAAAATCTAAAATGTCGAATTATGTAATGAAATATTTCTGAAATATGATATAATGTAAAGGCTTAGCAGAAAATCCATAATGAAGTGCCGAAAGGAAGAATGATTATGAAGAAAAAATACATGCCCGTTTTTGTGGTATGCCTTTTGATTGTCGTGCTCGCTGTTTTAGGCGGTGTGGGTCACGTTATCTCAAAGTATATTCCAACAAAAGACCGTATGGATTTAAACGAATATTACGGACAGGTAGCAGAAGGAGAGGCTGCGCTGATCCTGGGAACAGAGAAGCTGGAACATAGAGGGATTATCTCGGGGGAAGAGGGATACCTTCCTCTTGATGTAGTAAATACATACCTGAACCAGAGATATTACTGGGATGCAGAAAATCAGCAGATTTTATATGCAACACCTTCCGAAGTAACTTCTATGCCTGCCTCTTCAGAAGCGGGAAGCCAGGTGTGGCTTCGAGAGGGAGCTGTATATTTAAGCCTTTCCTATATTAGACAGTATACAGATTTGGATGCTTATATTTACGATAATCCAAACAGAATTGCCATTCAGTATCAGTTTTCAGATGTGAATACTGTCACTGCAAAAAAAGATACATACGTCCGTTTCCGGGGCGGTATCAAGTCAGAAGTTTTGGCAAAAGTGAAAAAAGGAGCTGTTCTGATTCTTATGGAAGAACTGGAAGACTGGAATCAGGTGGCTACTATGGACGGCTATATTGGTTATGTGCAGAAAAAAGCAGTGAGTGAGCCGGAAAAGAAAACTTTCGAGAGGGAATTTTCAAGGGAAGAATATAATTATATTGCGATGGAACAGCCTGTAAATATGGTGTGGCATCAGGTGACAAACATGGAGGCAAATGCAGGATTTGCAGAGGCAACTGCAAATATGACGGGAGTGAACGTCATTTCTCCGACCTGGTACTCCATTATAGATAACGAAGGAAATATTTCTAATATTGCGTCTTCTGATTATGTAAATCAGGCACATGAGAAAGGACTTCAGGTGTGGGGACTTGTTGATAACTTTAGCGAAAATATCAGCACAACGGAAATTCTTTCCAGGACAAGTACCAGACAGAACCTGGTGCGCCAGCTTGTTGATGCTGCTCTTGAGGCAGGGCTTGACGGAATCAATATTGACTTTGAGTATCTTGAGGAGGCAGTAGGAATCCACTTTTTACAGTTTTTGCGGGAGCTTTCTGTGGAAACTCATAAGAATAATCTTGTGCTTTCGGTGGATAACCCGGTTCCGGAGGACTTTACGAGCCATTATGACAGAGCAGAGCAGGGACGCGTTGTGGATTATGTGATTATTATGGGGTATGACGAGCATTATGTTGGCTCTGAAGAAGCAGGTTCGGTAGCCTCTCTTCCGTGGGTGGAGCAGGGAATTAAAGATACTCTGGCGGAAGTTCCGGCAGAACGTGTGATTAATGCGGTGCCATTTTATTCAAGACTGTGGAAAACTCTTGCAGGAACACTTTCCAGTGAGGCAATTGGAATGGGACAGGCCCAGGAAGTGGTTGCAAAGTATAATGTGGAGACATACTGGGACAAAAATACAAGTCAGAATTACGGCGCTTTTGAGAATGAAGGAGCTGAATTCCAGATTTGGATTGAAGATGCCCAGTCTATTGCAGAAAAGGTAAAACTTTCTTCCCAATATAATCTGGCAGGTGTTGCCGCATGGAAGCTTGGGTTTGAGAGCAGCGATGTATGGCAGGCAATCAGTGATAACCTGAAATAAACAGAACAAGATAAAATATAAAAACACTCTCTGAGACATATACTGAATAAGAATATGCCAGGGGGTGTTTTTTGTTGAAGAAACGTGTGATGGAAATGATGATGGCGGTCCTTCTTCTTATCAGTGTGTTCTTTTTATCGAAGGAGGCAGCTGTGGTAGCAAACGAGACTGCAGAAAAAGAAAAGGTAATTGTGATCGATGCAGGCCACGGGGGAGCTGATCCGGGTATGATAGGAATTGGAGGCTTGGAAGAAAAAGGAATCAATCTGGCTGTTTCTATGAAATTAAAGGAAGCTTTGGAAAATCAGGGATTTACTGTGGTAATGACAAGACAGGAAGATAAAGGTCTTTATGAAGAAGGAACAAGAAATAAAAAAGTGCAGGATATGCAGAATCGTATTGAAATTATGGAGAAGGCCAAACCGATTCTTGCAGTGAGCATTCATCAGAACAGCTACACAGAAGAAAGTGTGAAAGGACCTCAGGTCTTTTATTATGAAACTTCAGCAGAGGGGCAAAAACTTGCAGTAAACATTCAGAGCGCGTTGAATACAGAACTTTCCACGGAAAGACCAAGAAAGGAAAAGGGAAATACAAGCTATTTCCTTTTAAAGAAGAGTCCATGCGTGCTGAATATAGTAGAATGCGGCTTTCTTACGAATAAAAAAGAAGCGGAGCTTCTTCAGACAGAGGAGTATCAACAGAAGATTGTGGAGGCAGTGGTAAAAGGAATTGTTCAGTATATGGAAGGAAAGTAAGAGTGTTAATTTTTTGGGAACTGTCTTTTAATACAAGAATAATTCTGCTATACTTGAGATATTTAAGGAGTTTACAGCAGAAATGAAAAACTGTTGTATAATGGAAAAAAACAGAGAGAACAAAGGAGTCGTATGTTTGGAATTGTATACATAGTATTGTCTTTTCTGACAGGAAAGGAAGCGGCAGGATTTCTTTTAGAGGCAGGAGAGAACAGAGAAAAACGGGGAAATCAGATATGGCTTCTGATTTCTGCTTCTTTTGGAATCGGAACCTTATTGCTTACCTGGTGTGTGTATGTGGTATCGTGGTTTCTTCGCGTATGTATGCACAGTGAAAAGCCACTTTTTTATGGAAATCTTACAGTAATGACAGCGGCAGTGGCCGGGCTTTTCTTTTTATATCTTTACAGGATTCGGCATAATAAAAGCTGGAGGCTGCATGGCATTGTGCAGCAGAAACCCTTATTGAAAAAAGAATGTATTTTGTATGGGCTTTTGTTTCTGTTTCTTATGTATATCATGTTTTACGTTTTTTATATAAGCGATGGGATTTTATACAGCGGTTTTACGGTATACGGAGATTATGCGCCGCATACAGCCATGATGCGTTCTTTTTCTATGGGAGAGAATTTTCCTACTCAGTATCCTCATTTTGGAGGAGAAGATGTAAAATACCATTTTATGTTCCAGTTTCTTGTGGGAAATCTTGAATTTCTGGGAATGCGGATGGATGTTTCGTATAACCTTGTAAGCGTATTTTCACTTCTTGGATTTTTGATATTTCTGTGTCAGACTGCAATGCGCATATCAGGAAGATTTGCTGCCGGTGTGTGGGCGCTCGTTCTCTTCTTTTTTCGAAGCGGGCTCACGTTTTTTCGATTTTTGTGGGAACATCTTCAGACAGGAGATTTATGGAAAGCACTCAGTGAAAATTCAGAGTTTCTGGGATACACTACAAATGAAAACTGGGGACTTTGGAATTTTAATGTTTACCTGAACCAGCGTCATCTGGCTTTTGGACTTTTGATCGCAGGAATTGTCATCTGGGTGTTCCTTGATTATCTGGAAGCAGGGACAGCACATAAGGAGAAGGGGTTTATCTGGCTTAAAGGAAGGCTTTTTACAAAAGAGACATGGCGATGCAGGAATCTGGAAAAGGCTCTTCTGCTTGGTATGATTTTGGGGCTTACTTCTTTCTGGAATGGGGCAGCCGTAATTGGAGGACTTTTGATTCTTTTTGGTTTTGCTGCATTTTCAGATGGCAAGCTGGATTATGGGATCATGGCGGCAGTGACTGTGTTATTTTCGATGCTCCAGTCGAAGATTTTTGTGAGCGGTTCTGTGATGAGTCCGGCTATTCAGTGGGGATTTCTGGCAGAGGATAAGAGCCTGCCCGGTGTGATATGGTATCTGATACAGATCAGCGGATTTTTTGTGGTGGGACTTCTGGTTCTTGTATTTCGGCTTGGAAGGCGGGAGCGCACCATGCTTTTAAGCTTTCTGTTTCCGCTGTTTTTTGCCTTTTTTATGTCACTTACTCCGGATATAAATGTAAATCATAAATATATTATGATTTCCTGGGCGTTTTTAACTGTATTCTGGGGAGAGATACTGGCAAAGTGCTGGCACGGAAAGTGGAAGAAGAAGCTTCTGGCGTTTGTTCTTACAGTTTGCCTTACAGCAACCGGGTTTTATGATTTTGTAATTATTCTAAGAAATAACGGGCCGGGAAGAAGAGTGGCGGTAAATATGGAAAGCGATCTTACTGCATGGCTTTCGGAGCATCTTACCTCTGAGGATTTGCTCCTGACACCGGAATACAGTATGAGCGAAGTTACTATGTCGGGAGTTATGATGTACTGCGGATGGCCATATTATGCCTGGTCGGCGGGATATAATACAAATTACAGGGCAGGCGTGGCAACGGAAATGTATACGACAGAAGATAAGGAGCGGCTGAAAGTGCTTGCACAGCAGGAGGGAATTACATACATTCTTTATCAGGAAGGAATGACGTTTGAGGAGAAAAACTGCAGGGAGGATACGATAGCGGCTGTTTATCCTCTTGTATATCAATCAGAAGATGGGAGAATAAGAATATATGAGACATGATGATATGAATACGTCTTCGTACAAAGAAAAAATAAAAACATGGCTGCCGGAGACTGCAGCTGCGATTGTGCTTTTGGGGCTTTGTGCATATCTTCTTAAAAAAGATGCCTGGACATTTCTTGCCTGGTGGATTCTTGCACTTCTTATGGGAATGGTGGCAATACCGGTGACAGGAAGGCTGTTTTCTCATTTTAAGGATAAGGGGTGGTTATTTTCCAAGGTTTTTGCTGTCTGTGTTACCGGATTTCTGACATGGTTTCTTGTTGCAGTGGAAGTGCTTCCATTTACGGCAGCCGTCTGCATCGGAGTCAGTGTAATATTCGGTGTTTTCTGTATGTTTCTTTTTAACAGGCAGCAGAAAAAGGGGATTGAGTGTTATCCTGTTCAGGAAATGAAGCTTGTTGTCCGGGAAGAACTTCTGTTTTTTGCTGTATTTCTCATGTGGACGTATCTGGCAGGATTTCACCCGCAGGCATACGGGACAGAAAAATTTATGGATTACGGCTTTATGGAAGCCATGATGAGAAGCGATGTTTTGCCTGCGAGAGATTTATGGTACAGCGAAGGGCATATTAATTATTATTACGGCGGACAGTATTTCGCCGTGTTTCTCACAAAGCTGACAGGAAGTCAGGTGGAACTTACGTATAATCTGATGCGTACCTTTGTGGCTGCATTTGCTTTTGTTTTGCCATTTTCACTTGCTTATCAGATGAGTGTGGACAGGCTGAAGAAAAATCTTTTCGGGAAGAAAAGATATATTCCTGCGGCAGCAGGAATGACAGCCGGTCTTGGTGTATCCATAGCGGGAAATATGCACTATGTTGTGTACAGTAAGATTATGCCGTGGATACAGAAGCTTTCCGGTGCCGAAAATGTGGACAACTACTGGTTTCCGGATGCAACAAGGTATATTGGACATAATCCGGACGTGCCGGATAAAACCATTCACGAATTTCCCTGTTATTCTTTTGTTCTGGGAGATCTTCATGCCCATGTGGTAAATATTATGTTTGTCCTTTTGATCTTGGGAATTTTATATGCCTGGTTTTATAGATACGGAAAAAACAGGGACTGGAATGGAGATATAAAAGACAAATCTTTTTGGAAAAAAGAACTTTTTATGCCGCATATTATTTTGGCTGGAGTTCTTCTTGGAATGTTCCAGTGGACAAACTTCTGGGATTTTGTGATTTATTTTGTTGTTACGGGAGGAGTTGTTCTTTTCGGGAATATCACACGTTTCGGAGGAAAATGGAAAACGGTTCTTGCAGCGACGGCAGCACAGGGAGCGGAGGTTTTTTGTATAGCAAAGATTGTTATTCTGCCTTTTACCATGAAATTTGAGACAATGGTTCAGGGAGTGGCTCTTGCACAGAATCATTCCAGATTTTATCAGCTTATGGTATTGTGGGGACTGCCGGCATTTGTGACAATTATCTTCCTTATCTGTGTTCTTTCGGAACGTCTCAGAAAAAAGAGGAACAGGAGCATTTATCAGTGCATGCGCTCTATGGACTCCTCGGATTTATTTGGGACAATTCTAGGGTTATGTGCCATTGGACTTGTAATAATTCCGGAGCTGGTGTATGTGCGCGATATTTATGAAAATGGAAATGCAAGAGCAAACACCATGTTTAAGCTGACTTATCAGGCGTATATTATGTTTGGGATTTTAATGGGATATGCGATTTTCCGCCTCCTGACTTTTTCCAGACAGAAAATATTAAAAATCTGTGCAGGAGCTGCTTTATTTTTTCTGCTCTGGACAGTGGGATATTTTGGAAACAGTGTATGCGCCTGGTTTGGCGAAGTGTGGAAGCCGGAAAAATATCAGGGTTTAAATGCGGTAACTTTTCTGGAAACAGATTTTCCGGAGGATTCGTCTGCTATCAGATGGCTCAAGGAAAATATAGAAGGCGCACAGGTTGTCCTAGAGGCAAATGGAGACAGTTACACAGGATATGAGCGTGTTTCCGCAACGACAGGACTTCCCACGATTCTCGGCTGGTATGTACATGAGTGGCTGTGGAGAAATAATGTGGAGGACGTAAATGAAAAAAGCGCCGATGTGGAGACGATTTATACTTCATCGGATATGAATGCTGTGAAAGCCCTTCTTGAAGAGTATGAGGTTTCTTATATTTTTGTAGGCTCCAAAGAGAGAGAAAAATACGGGGAAAAATTAAATGAAAATCTTTTAAGAGAGCTTGGAGAAGTGGTGTATCAGGATCCGAATTACAATACGTATATTCTTAGAATAGAAAAATAGTTTGTTACATGCAGGATTGAAATGAAAAATAAGGAGGACTCATGGAAGGTATCAGTAAAAAAATATATCTGGAACTTGATATGCCGACAGAGGAGGACAGCCGCTCCGATCAGAAGCGCATTCAGGACAGGCTGGAGAAAGAGGGGCTTCATGCAGTAATGTCTTTCTATGTAATGAAAAAACTTTATCCTCTCTGTGAGCAGGCAGGATGGAAAGTGACGGTGTCTCTCGGCTGGGATGGGAATTGCTGGAAGATTGTGGATATAGAAGAGGGCAATACGGTCTGCCGCCATTATGGATATGCAGTAGATTTGGGAAGTACAACAGTTGTGACACGGCTTGTAGATTGTGAAACGGGAGAATGTCTCTGTGAGGTAAGCAGATATAACAGACAGATTGCGTTTGGTACGGACATTCTCACAAGGATTTTTTATGAAAAGGATAACGAAGCTGCCAGAAGAGAACTCCAGGCTGCGACAGTAGAGACGATTTGTGACAATTTAAAAGAAATTGAGGAAAAAACAGGGATTTCGTCTGGCAGGGACGGAATTCAGATGGTGATTTCCGGGAATACGACCATGATACATTTTCTGCTGGAAATGGACGCATTTTGCATATTTTCTACACCTTATGCTGTACATGCGGATGCTCTGGGATTTTTGCGGGGAACAGATCTTGGGATTCCGGTTAAAGGATACGTGTACTGTATTCCGGGAAAATCGAATTATCTTGGCGGTGATATTATAAGCGGCATGTTGGCGACACAAATGTACAGGGGAGAGGAGATTTCTGCATTTTTTGATATTGGAACAAATGGGGAACTTGTAATCGGAAACAGGGAGTTTTTACTCTGCGGTGCCGGTGCAGCAGGTCCGGCGCTGGAAGGCGGTGTGGTACATACGGGGATGCGTGCATGTGACGGAGCCGTGGACAGAGTGAAAATTGAAGATGGAGAATGCAGATGTCATGTGATAGGAGAGGGAAACGCCAAAGGAATTTGTGGATCCGGAATTGTGGATCTTCTTGCGGAGCTGTTTCTCAATGGATGGATTAATATTAAGGGAAAGTTTCAGCCGGAAAAAAGTTCTCTGATTCAGGAAAAAGAAGATATGCTCTGTGTGGAATACGAAAAGGGGCTTTATTTTTATCAGGATGATATTGATGAATTTCTGAAAACAAAGGCTGCAGCTTATACAATGGTAGAGTATATGTTCCGGGAATCCGGGATTTCTATGGAAGAGCTCGGGACATTTTATGTGGCAGGAGCCTTTGGGAAACATGTATCAAAAGAATCTGCCATTACAATCGGTCTTTATCCGGATATGGACAGAGAACATCTTGTAAGTGCGGGAAACTCTTCCCTTGATGGAGCGCAGAAGCTGCTTCTTCAGAGAGAGCTACTTGATGATATAGAGGAAATTCTGGAAAAAATGGTGTACGTTCAGTTTGGGGCTGTGGGAGATTTTCTGCAGATGATGGTTGCTGCACAGGCGATTCCACATACAGATATGGAGAGATTTCCGACAGTAGCTTCTGCTTTCCGCGCTTTACGAACAGAAGAAAATCGTGTACAATGTAGCAGAAGAACAACGGAAAGCAGGTGGATAAAATGAGAGCAGAAATCATCTCCATGACGGAAGAGAAAATCGATAAAGAGGGAATTAAAAGAGCCGGGGAGATTTTAAAAAACGGCGGTCTTGTGGCTTTCCCTACGGAGACGGTTTACGGGCTTGGAGGAAACGCTCTGGACCCGCAGGCTTCCATGAAAATATATGCGGCGAAAGGCAGACCTTCTGATAATCCGCTTATTATCCATATCGCAGATATGGAAAGTCTGAAAAAGATTGTCAGGGAAATTCCGGCGAAAGCCAGGATTCTGGCAGAAAAATACTGGCCGGGTCCCCTTACCATGATTTTACAGAAGGCGGATATAGTTCCGGCAGAAACAACGGGAGGACTGGAAAGCGTTGCCGTGAGATTTCCAAGCGACAAAATCGCACAGGAGCTTATCCGGGCGGCAGGAGGATATGTGGCGGCGCCCAGCGCCAACACTTCCGGAAGACCGAGTCCGACTACGGCTTCTCATGTAAAAGAGGATCTTGGAGAAAGAATTGATATGATCCTGGACGGAGGAACCGTTGGAATCGGTCTGGAATCTACAATCGTAGATTTTACAGAAGAGATGCCGGTTGTGCTGCGCCCCGGATATATTTCTCTGGAGATGCTGAAGGAAACATTAGGAGAAGTAAAGATGGATAAGGGGCTGATTTCTCCGGACAGTAAGGTTCGCCCGAAGGCGCCGGGAATGAAATACAGACATTATGCGCCAAAGGCAGAGCTTTCTATAGTGGAAGGAGAGATTTCCCAGGTAGTAAAAGCCATCAATGATTTTGCAAAGGAAGCAGAAAAGCAGGGGAAAAAAGCGGGCATTATTGCCACAGAGGAAACAAAGGAACAATATACGTGCGGAATTGTAAAGTGTATCGGAAGCCGGGAGGAAGAAGAGACCATTGCGCACAATCTTTATGAGGTTCTTCGGGAGTTTGACCAGTGTGAGACAGATGTGATTTATTCAGAGGCTTTTTATACCCCGAGAATGGGGCAGGCAATTATGAACCGCCTTTTAAAAGCGGCAGGACATAAAATTATAAACATACAGGAGGAAACAAAATGATAGCATTAGGAAGTGACCACGGTGGATTTGAATTAAAGCAGGAGGTTAAGAAGTATCTGGAAGAGCAGGGAATTGCTTATAAAGATTACGGCTGTGACAGTGAAGAGGCAGTAGATTATCCTGTTTATGGAAAAATAGTAGCAAATGCAGTGGCATCAGGAGAATGTGAAAAAGGTATTTTAATCTGCGGAACAGGAATCGGTATTTCTATTACTGCAAACAAAGTAAAAGGAATCCGTTGTGCTCTTTGTTCTGACTGTTTTTCTGCTGAGGCGACAAGACTTCACAATGACGCAAATATTCTTGCGATGGGCGGTCGTGTAGTCGGTGCAGGGCTGGCTGTAAAAATTGTGGATACATTCCTTAATACCCCATTTTCAGGTGATGAGAGACATATCAGGAGAATTGCACAGATAGAAGAATAAAATACCGTCGGGGGGATTTTAAATGGACAAAAATCAAAAACGGCAGGATTATCTTTCCTGGGACGAATATTTTATGGGGGTTGCCATTCTTTCCGGAATGCGCTCCAAAGACCCTAGTTCCCAGGTTGGAGCCTGCATTGTAAGTGAAGACAACAAGATACTTTCTATGGGATATAATGGATTTCCCAAAGGCTGCTCAGATGATGAATTTCCCTGGGCAAGAGAGGGAGAGTCTCTTGAGACAAAATATCTGTATGTGACGCACAGCGAATTAAACGCCATTTTAAATTACAGAGGGGGAAGTTTGGAAGGGGCAAAGCTTTATGTATCTCTCTTCCCGTGTAATGAATGTGCAAAAGCAATTATTCAGGCAGGAATAAAGACGATTGTGTACGCCTGTGATAAATATGCAGACACACCTTCTGTTATTGCATCAAAAAGGATGTTGGACAGAGCAGGTGTGAGATATTATCAGTATTCGCCTACAGGACGTGAGATTTCTTTTAAAGTGTGATAACGATACGAAGGAGCTGTCACTTTCCGGTTTTTTTGACCGTGAAAGGGATGGCTCCTTCTTAGCTTTTATTTGTCCATTCCGCAGAGGGAAGAACTCTGGATCAGTTTTCGGTCATTCACTACTGCGTCATAGAAGCGATAGCCACCGGAAAAATTATATGCGTCATATCCTTCGCCTTTTAAAATACAGCAGGCAATGTAGCTTCGAAGACCGCTCTGGCACATAACATAGACAGGTTTGTCCTTTGGAAGCTTATTCAGATTTTCGCGGAGCTGGTCAACTGGGATATTGATAAAGCCAGTTACATGACCGCGGGAAAATTCCCCTTCTGTACGTGCGTCAAGAAGTGTTACGCTTCCATCAAGAGGAAGGTCGTTTATATCCTCAAGGTGAAACTGTTTTAACTGTCCGGAAGCAATGTTTTCAATTATAAATCCAGCCATATTTACCGGGTCTTTGGCGGAGGAATAAGGAGGCGCATAAGCAAGATCCAGCTCATTTAAGTCCGTGGCTTTCATTCCGGCACGGATTGCAGTTGACAGGACGTCAATTCGTTTATCTACACCTTCATATCCTACAATCTGAGCGCCGAGAAGTCGGTAAGTTTCTTTTTCAAATACTACTTTCATTGTCATTACTTTACCGCCTGGATAGTAGCCGGCATGACTCATAGGAGAAAGAATTACTTTATCAACAGAAAGCCCTGCTTTTTTTGCGCTTTTTTCATTGAGTCCTGTAACGGCAGCAGTCATATTGAATACTTTGATAATGGAGCTGCCCTGTGAGCCCGAATACCGGCTGTCTTTGCCGCAGATATTGTCGGCAGCGATGCGTCCCTGTTTATTTGCAGGACCTGCAAGAGAAATCAGGGAATCTTCACCTGATACAAAGTGTTTTACCAGAACAGCATCTCCCACAGCAAAAATATTTGGAACAGAAGTTTCCATTCGTTCGTTTACTATAATGCTGTTTTTTATGCCAAGTTTCAGCCCAGCCATTTCTGCAAGGCGAGTATCAGGAGAGACGCCGATGGCGAGAACTGCCATATCCGCAGAAAGCGGGGCTTCTTCTTTTAAAAGTACGCGCACGCCGTTTTCTGTTTCTTCGAAGCCTTCTACTGTATGCCCGAGAAGAAGGCGGATTCCATGACTGCGCATTTCACTGTGGATAAAAGATGCCATATCTTCATCAAAAGGATTCATAAGCTGTTTCGGGCGCTGAATAATGGTAACCTCCATACCGAGGTGACGGAGATTTTCTGCAAGCTCAAGGCTGATGAAACCGCCTCCTGCCAGTATGACAGAGCGGGGATTCTTTTTATTAATATAGTCTTTAATAAGGAAAGTATCTTCCACGGTGCGAAGCGTAAAAAGACGGTCGATGTCAGTTCCCGGGACTGGGGGAAGAGATGGCTTTGCCCCAGGGGAGAGCAAAAGCTTATCGTAACGTTCCTCAAACTCCGCACCGGTTTCCAGATTCTTTACAGATACAACGTTACGTTCTGCATGAATGGCAGTAACTTCGTGGCGAACCTTCATGGTGATCTGAAACCGGGAGAAAAAGCTTTCCGGTGTCTGAAGGGTAAGGGCCTCCGGATCTGTAATGGTATCGCCTATGTAATAAGGCAGACCACAGTTTGCGTAGGAAATATATCCGGAGCGTTCAAATACGATAATCTCAGCCTGCTCGTCTAATCTTCGGATTCTGGCTGCGGCAGTTGCTCCTCCTGCAACACCGCCTATAATGACAACTTTCATATTATATTTCCACCTTTCCTGTATAGGAGGCAATACCTCCGGAATTTTTTACATTTGTGTAGCCCATGTGGGTAAGAAAATCAACTGCCTGTCGGCTTCTGCTTCCGGAATGACAGTATACAAAAAGCGGGGTGTCTTTTTGTGAAGTTACGGAAGAAATATTTTGAATAGACTGCAGAGGAACATTCTTGCTTCCGGGAATATGGCCTTCTCTGTATTCCTGAGAAGTACGGACATCTAAGAGAATGGCTCCTTCTGTTTCTTTATAAGCTTGTATTTCCTGATTAATATCAGGCATTTTGAAAAAATCGAAAAATCCCATTTAAACTCTCCTTTTTAAGTGAAATCAAAGTGAAAATTATGATCTTGCCATACCGTCTACGCTTAATACGACACCTGTAATGTAGGAAGCTTCATCAGAAGCAAGGAAAACAAAGGCGTTTGCAATATCCTCCGGTTCTCCCAGGCGGCGAAGAGGAATCTGATTAATAAGCGGCTCTATCACTTCTTTTGGAACGGCTTTCATCATGTCTGTTCTTGTAATTCCCGGAGCCACTGCATTGACGCGGATGCCCTTCGGACCAAGTTCGCGGGCAAGAGATACGGTAAGACCATTGACTGCAAATTTTGAGGCAGGGTAGGCAAAACCACTTGGTTGTCCGGAGATGCTGACCATAGAAGAGGTGGAGAGAATCACGCCGTTTCCTCTTGCAATCATACATTCACTTGCTGCTCTTGTAGCGTTGAAGACACCTTTTACATTTAAGTCCATAACTTTATCAAAGGTTTCTTCTGTGTATTCTGTGAAAGGTGTGCTTTCAGAAACTCCGGCATTATTTACAAGAATGTCTACGCAGCCATATTTTTCAGTAGCAGAGCGGAAAGCTTCCCGCACAGAGCTAAGGCTGGAAAGATCAGGACTGATACCGGCAACAATACTGTCCGGATGTTTTTCTTTTAAAAGAGCAACTGCCTTGTCGGCTGAGTCCTGTGAACTGGCTGTAAGGATAACAGTAGCTCCTTCCTGTAAAAATTTATCTGCTGTGGCGAAACCGATGCCGCGGCTTCCTCCTGTAATAATGGCAACTTTATCTTTTAATCTCATATAGAAATCCTCCTGTATGCGTTGTTTATGTATGTATTATATCCAGATTTATGAGAAAGTTCTGTGATGTGGTCACAGTTTTTATTTATCGAGAAAATAATTTTATAAAAAATAAAATTGGTTCTTGACATGATAAAAGCTAAGTGTTATAACATGAATAGAACAAAGATAACAAATAAAACAAATAAAACAGAAAAGATATAAAGAGAAAGGGGACTGGACTTATGTTAAGACCGGGATTTTTTACAGGAGATGTATTTGATGACTTTTTTGACTTTCCATTTTTTGATAATAAACAGGAGAAACGGCAGACAGCCAATTGTCTGATGAAGACAGACATCAAAGAACTGGAAAAAGGCTATGAACTGGAAATTGACCTTCCGGGATACAAGAAAGAAGAAATTCAGGCGGAGCTGAAAGAAGGTTATTTAACAATCCGCGCAGTGAAAGCAGCAGAGCAGAAAAAAGAAGAAGGAAAATTTATCCGACGTGAACGGTATTCCGGTTCCTGTCAGAGAAGCTTTTTTGTAGGGAAAGATGTGACGCAGGAGGATATTAAAGCTGAATTTAAAGACGGAATCCTGAGACTTCAGGTGCCGAAAAAAGAAGCAAAACCAGCAGTAGAGGAAAATAAATACATTTCTATAGAATAATATAAAATATAGTATGAGAATATAGGGTCCCCGGGAGATTTTCCCGGGGCATTCTTAAATACGGGGAGGTGACAGTGGTGGAAAAAAGGGATTATTATGAACTTCTGGGAATTTCCAGAAATGCGGATGAGGGTTCCATAAAAAAGGCATACAGAAAGCTGGCTAAGAAATATCATCCGGATACAAACGGAGGAAATCCCCAGGCAGAGCAGAAGTTTAAGGAAATAACAGAGGCATATAATGTTCTGAGTGATTCTGAAAAAAGAAAACTTTACGACCAGTTTGGACATTCTGCTTTTGACGGCAGCATGGGAAGCGGTGGAAACCCTTATGAAAATCCGGGAGCAAATTACAGGGAGTTTCATTTTGAAGGCGGAGATGCAGATGATATTTTTGAAGATATTTTCGGGAATCTGTTCAGAGGCGGATTTCAAGAAGGTGGATTTACAGGACAGGGATTTGAAAATGATTTTGGAAATGGAAGATTTTACAGAAGAAATTATCCGGAAAAAGGCTCTGATATAGAAGCATCTTTGAAAATCGGTTTTGATGAGGCTGCTTTTGGAGGAGAACGGATTGTCACCTTACGGGATGAGACAGGGCATACGCAATCTCTGGAAGTCCGTATTCCGGCAGGTATTGATACAGGAAAGGCAATCCGCTTAAGAGGAAAAGGAAGAGCCGGAAAAAACGGAGGAGAAAACGGGGATTTGCTTCTCCGTGTGACTGTTCTTGGAAAACCGGGATTTACACGAAAAGGAATGGATATTTACACAACGGTTCAGATTCCGTTTTCTATTGCGTCATGTGGCGGTGAAGTACGGGTAAAAACTATTTCCGGAGAAGTATTGTGCAAAATCCGGGAAGGTACGAAAAATGGGTCGAAGATCCGTCTGCGCGGAAAGGGAATTGTATCTATGAAAGATCCTTCTGTATATGGAGATCAGTATGTGACTGTACAGATTCAGATGCCGCAAAATTCATCTGTGCATTAAAAAAATATGGAGAAAGGGATATTCCGTAAAATAAAGACGGAGTATCCCTTTCTGTGCGTTAGCTCTTAGCCCGGAAACTTGATAAAATGGGAAGTGTTTCTTATTTTCTTTCTTTGTGAAATCTGTGTCAGAAGGAGGAGAAGCAATCAGAGCAATATTTGCTCCATATCCAAAGGAAAATTCTGCAATATAGGAAGCCGTACACCGTCATTTGTGCCCACTTCTGTCATTGGAAGAATCGCATATCGAACGGTTCTGTCTATTTCTGTAAAGTCAGAATCCTGCTGCATATTCAATACGCCTGTAGTTTTTAACTGAGCTACTGCAAATTTTCCGAGATGAGAATAATCTGTTGCCTGAACGTATCTGGGAATAAAACGGGATTTTGAAACAGGGGAAATTTCCACACGGAACATACTTGCTGTAGAGCCGCCTGTAATATCTGCATTGATATGAGAATACTCGACACGAGCTCCGCTTTCGCTTGTAAGGATCACACTTTCTCCGTTATAGTCGGCTCTTTCCTCTGTAACAGACCAGCCATCTGGATAGTCAAAGGTAAATTTGGGAAAAGTAACCTGTGCAGCATCAGAAAAACGGGTTGTATAACTGTGATTTAAAGTAACATTTTTTAAATTTTCTTTTATTTTTTCTCCCTCTTCGCTAAGCGGCATATCAGAAGGCTTGTCATGGTTTCCGGAAGGAATACCGTAGCCTCCGTCTTTTCCGGTTGTTTTCAGACATTGGCTTAAAAAATCAATATTATATTTTTCGATTTCTGAAAAAATTGATTCCTGAAAGCTACTGTCAGGTGCGTACCAGGATTTTTGGGAAAACAGCTCTATAACTTCCGGAGTCTGAAATGTATAGCCGTGTTTTGCAAAAATTTCATTTACGCCATACTGATATACCTAGGGCTCGTATTCGCTGGAAAATCCCTGAAATTTAAACTCCGAGGATTCCGGAAAAAGATAGCCTGAGGCTTCTTCTGTTCCAGAGTAATTTACTGTGTAATTAGGAGCTCCGCTTAAAGGGCTGTCAGTTGCTTCCTGCGTCTGTATGGAAGGGGTACAGTATGGAGAAATTGTGTTGGATGCTATAAAAGTAGCAGTCATGAAGGCAAGTAAAAGTTTCTTTTTCATAGAACACCTCTTTCTAAAAGAATATAACAGTATACCATAGAAAACAGAGAGTCGATATATTTGTCTGCGAATAATGCAGAAACTTGAAAATTTATGGAAGAGCAGTAGGCAGGAAGGAGGAAATGGGTTAAAATAACAATATATTTAATAGGAGATTTTCAGAGAAGAGGAGAGAATTGTATGGAAATACCGGAGATGCTTGACAGTTTAAAACAGAAAGCTCTGGAGGACAAAAAACTCAGAGAAGAATTTCTGGAAACGAGAAAGTCTGTATATCCCCTGTCTGCTTTTTGTAAAAAATGCAGGGAATTGGGGTATCCTGTTTATGAGATGGAATTGATTGGTGCAGGGGAAGAATTTTATGCGGAGATGAAGCGCAGCACAAACGGAGGCGGGGAAAATTCTCCTGTATTAGAAGGAGAGGACGACTTTTACGAGCTATTTTTCGCAGGATTGTGAGGGGAAAATAGAGGTTTTATAAAAGAAAATAATGAAGGCTTGGTATGATTATGTAAGAAATTTCTGCAGGCGAATTGAAAACGTGGAATTTAAAGAAAATCTGCCGGAAACAAGTATAAAATACATGAAGTCAGCAGCAGCTTTTGGGAATAGAAGCCATGTGACAACAAAGTGTGGTGTGTTTAAAGGTACAACAAATTTGATTGTTTATAGATACTTCATAACATGCCCAAATGCACAATTACTATCTAAATCAAAATTTATCGAGGCAGGAAGAGACTTCTTATCGCTTCAATATGAAAGATGCTGGTAGAAGTGCCGATAAATTGATGCCAGATGGAAAGGAAAAGATTATTTATAATTATATATAGAAAAACAATTCGATAACAATAGTACAGGTAGCAGAATAGTTTTGCAGGCTAAGGGTTACACAGAGATGTAATTGATGGGTACATTGCACAAAATATTTAGCTTTCGGGCAGATTATGGATTTATCGCCAAACCTACTATGCAAATGATTATTAAAAATACGAAACGGATAAAATTAAAGTCATTCTAATATAGCACATACCGTCATAAAAAGAAAAACGGCTACAGAACCCACGTTTACTGGGAGTGCAGCCGTTTTGTGTTTCCAAACTGTTAAAGATGAGACTTAAATATGAAAGATATAAAAAATAGCATAACACGTAATTCTTCGCGGTTATCTGTAGATGCCGGCGTGATTTTCATTACTTCCAGTGATGAAATTTACATAAATATCCATATCATCTCCATATAAAAAGAAAAATTGGTGAAATATAATATAGTAGGACAAGAATCTTCTGGTTACCATACCGGAAAAAATAGTATGCGCTTGTCTATAAAGAGTAACCGATCGTTTAGAGGATGTAGGGAGGAACGATATAGAATGCTGGGAGAAATATAATAAATTACTTATGCCGCTTCCTTATAAAACTGGATGGACAGAACAGCAGGTTCGTGTGTTGAATCTGGAACAGTGGAAAAAACAGAAAAAAATGACGTTCTGGAATATGAGACAAAAATCTTCCGCGAAAATAAGGATATTGGGAAAAGGTTGTTTTTTCGCTTTCAGAGAGCTGGTTGCAAGGCTTGTCTATATGAAAATGGAGATCTTTTGGGCAATCATTATGGGAGTTTTACAGAATGGCAGGAAGAGTTAAAAGCCAGTGGAGATCTGGAAAGCGAAATCAGACTTGTTCTGAAAGGAGATGTTTTTTAGTATCACTGCCAGAGATATTTCTTAAAGATATGAGGATTGATACGGATTATCAGGAGGGATGGAAGCAGATTTTGGACGGAGAAAAGAAGCGGTTCAGCTTCGTGTTTTACTGACAGATCCGGAAAATAAAAAGTAGCTGGTATATGAAGAATGGGAAATACACCTGAAAATGCGGCGGCAGAATTGGTTTTAAATATGGCGGAGGTTCGACCATGGAGTACAGAAGATCCAGTGCTTTACGAATTGACAATCCAATTATTTCAGGGTAAGGAGTTTTTAGAAGAATATCAAACCAAGACTGGATTTTGTAGGATTGAAAGAAAAGGAAATCAGATATTTTGGAATGAAGTTCCGTTAAAGTTAAGGAGAATCTGTTACAGGGAGTCTTTAGGAGAAGAAGGGCATTTTCTGGAAACAGATGTGCGCCTGTTTAAAGAGGCGGGAATCAACTATATGCGAAGCCTTTTTTATCCAGGGGGAACTATTGCCGATCTCCAATCATGATACAGGAAGGATATGAAAATCATGCAGTAATTCGTCTGGAAGCATGTTTTTCGGAAAAATGAAGTGAAGAAGGCAAGAAATTACGCACGGCTTCGGAGAAATTTCAGAGTCGGGAGAAAGAGAGAAGAAAGATGAGAAAAAAGAATTTTATAACAGAAGCGGAAATGAAAGCAGTCTATGAAGAAATGAAGACTCCAGTAAAATATGGCATGGTGCTGCAGGAGGAGGGAGCAGATATAGATTGTCCTAATGTGATTCGTCTTGAAGATGGCACATGGAAAATGGTGTATGCGAGACATGTACCTGGTGCTGAACGGGAAGGCTATGAAACCTGGATAGCCAGAAGTCGTGACCTGCTGCACTGGGAGCCGGAAGGAAGGATTCTTGCTCAGAGAGAATACGGTTGGGATTGCCTTCAGGCAGATGGAGGGCTTTGTCTTTTGAATCCTCAATGGGAAGGGGCACAGGATGTCCAAAGATTTGAAGGAAAATATTGGATGACCTATATTGGAGGAAACCTTCCGGGATATGAGCCGGACCCCTTGAACATGGGACTGGCCTGGTCATCTGATCTTCTTCCCGGAACATGGGAACGAGAGGAGAAGCCTATTTTGAGGATTGATGATCCGGATGTACGGGACTTTGAGAAGGCGACGATTTATAAAAGTACTGTACTCTGGGACAAAGAAGAACAGCTAGGCTATCCTTTTGTGATGTATTACAATGCGAAGCAGGAGGGAATCTGGGTAGAACGTATCGGTATGGCAGTGAGCCGGGATATGCATAACTGGATTAGATATGGAGACGGAGCGATAATAGATCAGGGGGTTGAAGACCGATGGAATATTTCCGGAGATCCGCAGATTATTCGTTTCAAAGATTTGTGGGTAATGCATTATTTTGTTGGAATAGGAAACAGTGCTTTTGATACCTTTGCCTGCTCCAGAGATTTAGTACATTGGACAAAATGGGAAGGACAGCCGCTGATCAGCCCATCGGAAAGTTACGATAAAATGTTTGCTCATAAGCCATATGTGCTGAAGCATGAAGGAATTGTTTACCATTTTTATTGTGCAGTGGGAAGTAAAGGAAGAGGAATCGCCGTTGCCTGCTCCAGAGAAATAGGAGAATAACGGAATAGGTAAAAGATATGGAAGATTTGATTTTATAGAGGAGAAGAATTGTGATACAGAAACAAATGATAGTGGAAATAGGAGAAGATAGAGCGATTTTAGAGACTTATATACTGGATACCCTTCGGGTAAATCCAAAACGAAAACGTCCGGCAGTAATTATTTGTCCGGGGGGAGGATATGAGAATTTGTCTGACAGAGAGGGGGAACCGATTGCCATACGAATGAATGCAGCGGGATTTCATGCTTTTGTGCTGAAATACAGTGTGAAGCCGGCAGTATTTCCTCAGGCTCTTTTAGAACTTGCAAAGGCAGTATGCCTGATCAGGGACCATGCAAAAGAATGGGATGTGGATTCGGAAAGGGTGATTGTCTGCGGTTTTTCTGCCGGCGGACATTTGGCTTGCAGTCTGGGAACTTTCTGGCACGAAAAATGGATTTCCAAAGCGATTGGAAGAGACAATGAGGAGTTTAGACCAAATGGATTGATTTTGGGCTATCCGGTTATAACTGCTGGAAATTTTGCACACAAAGACTCCATTTGGAATCTTTCAGGAGGAGTTAAAAAACTCTGGAAAAAGCTATCTTTAGAGGAGCAAGTGACAGAATATATGCCCCGGGTTTTTCTTTGGCATACATACGAAGATAATCTGGTTCCGGTGGAAAACAGTCTGTTGCTGGCAAATGCCTTAAAAAAACAGGGGATTTCTTTGGAAATGCATATTTATCCACATGGAGCTCACGGACTGGCATTGGCAGACCGTGAGACCGGGATGGCGGATGGAACAGGTGGTGTAGAACTACACTGTCAAAATTGGCTCTCTTCAGCAACAGAATGGATCTGTCTGCAGAAAAGACAGAATTGAAACCGCCTTTTTAACGAAGGGTAATTGTTTCAGGTATGTCCAGCAGATGAGCGGTATGGCGAAGCCATTGGCGAGCAATTAGTCCATGTCCGTTTTCTGTTGGATGAACGCCGTCCCAAGACCAGTAGGAAGGCTCCCGAATCTGGCAGGCATTGTCAAAAATTTCCTGAAGCGGTACAAAAACTGCGTGATAATCTTCGGCAATTCTGCGGGTTTCTTCCTGGAAACCATGAATACATTTATTCCAGATGGAAAACTCAGGGTCCAATCGGGGATTATCTAATACAAAAGGTTCGCAGATAACAAGCCGGATGTTTGGAAGAGTTTCCAGAATTTCGGACAGCATAAGCCGATAAATCTGCGCATATTTCTTTGGGCTGGTTGGATGATAATTATGACTTCGATCGGGTCCATCATTGATTCCAAGAAGAAAACTTGCAATGTCCGGCTTAAAACGCAGAAAATCCATATCCAGACGGGAATAAACATCGATTGCCCGGTTGCCGGAAACTCCCCGGTTTGTGAAGCGGAAGTGCTTTTCGGGATAGAGACTGCCCAGCAGGGCCTTGATTACGTAAACAAAGCTGTGTCCGATCTGATGATTTAAGTCCCATTCTTTATCAGGATCTTTATAGCGGTTTCCATCTGTGATGCTGTCTCCGGTAAAAAGTAAATGTATTTCTTTTTTATTCATAGATTCTCGTAGCCTCCTTAAATAATGCATGAATGTTTGCTGGTGGTACATCAGGCATGATTGCCTCATGACTGGGAGAAATAATCAGTCCTGTGGGAAACAGAGTGCGCAGCTCTTCAACTTTTTCCTGTACCTGTTTCGGTGAGCCGTGGACTAGAAGCTCTTGGGTATCCACGCCGCCACAGAAGGCTACCTTTCCACTAAATTTTTCCTTTAGATTTTGGGCATCCATACCGGCTGCAAGAGCTTGAATAGGATGTATGGCATCTACGCCTGACTCAATGAGGTCAGGAATCACATCTACAATGGAGCCGCAGGAATGATAGATTACCTTTAACCCGTAACTATGCGCCTGCTCAACCAGCTTTTTGCAGCCGGGGATTATAAAGCGTCTTATCATATCCGGAGATATTATAAGTCCTCGCTGGCTGCCCATATCGTTTCCAATAAGCACAGCGTTTAAGCGCCCTTTTGTTGCTTCGTAAAAAATTTCATTGGCCTTCAGATAAAATTCCAGAATCTTTTTATCTACTGCTTCATAAATCTCTGGGTTCGCAATCATATTCATAAGAGCAGTTTCCATTCCAAAGGAGGCACAGGTATCCTGGAAATGAGCAGACCATGACATGCCAATAATTGCTTTGTCTTTGGGGGCCATATCTACACGGCGGCGGCATTCAGCCGGATCTATATATTTTTCTGGATCGGGCCACTGGAAGAAGCTCAGATCCTCTAAATCTTCAGCGTCTTTAAAACAGCCATCAGCGGTCAGAGTACGGTCCTCAGCATCTACATTTCCATCCATATACCAATCAAAAGCTGCAAAGATTGCACTGGCATTTGGCGATTGATAGGGAACATCCACAGCGTAAAAATCATCTCCGATAGCCAATTTAAGTTCGTGGAGATTTTTGACTTTATAATAATCAAAAAGTGCCGCCTGGGAATGAATATCCGGCATACCCAGCCATGCGGCTGGGCGATCCGTTTTTTCCCGATTGATAGTCGCATAAAAGCGTTCAATACTGTTCATAATATTTTCCTCACTTTTATATTTTACTGGAGTGTCAGTTTTAGGACGTATGCATGGCTGCAGGGACGTTTTTTGGGAGCAGAAACGAAAAGAGCCTCTCCCGCTTGTGTAAAAGAAAGAGCTTCTGAATATCCAAGAAGAGATATGCTTTTGATATTTTCTGTTCCGGATTTTAAAGTTCTGATTTTCCATTCACCGTTTTGAGGCCAGCCCATAGCGATGACATACAAAAATCCATCTCGAGTGGTAAAGCGGAAATCATTTTCGGTAAGCGCTTGCTGTTCTACAGCAGCCTCTTCTCCTGTGGCAAGCTGTTTCTGTATCTTTTCTATATCATAATTAATGTCTTTTACATAAGTAGGTCCTTCCATAGCTGATTTATAAGGACGACTTCCATAAATTGCTTCTCCGTTTAATTTGAGCCAATCGCCGATGTTATACAGTTTTTGAACAGCATCTGGATGAAAAGAGCCGTCTGCATAAGGACCGACATTTAGAAGAAGATTTCCATTTTTGGATACAATGTCACAAAGCTGATGAATAACAGAAGTTGCGGTTCTGTATGCCGGATTTTGTACCATACACCAGGTGATATTATCCTCCAGCCGGTCATCGCACTGCCAGACAAAAGGTTTGGGTTCAGAAAAACATCCTCGTTCTAAATCCAGTACGCCGATTCCCTCTGGAAAATCCTCCTGTTTATATGTAATCACTCCCTGGTTATCAGAGCAGTGACGATAATAATGCTCAGCCATACGATAACGGTCTTCTTCACGGATTAGGAAACTTCTGCTGTCAAAGTAGAGAGCATCAGGAGAATATTTTTCCACTACTTCAGCAACCTTTTCACGCCAGGTACGACAAAAGGTTTCATCGGGAAGGCGGTAAGGTTCATATCGGTTTGTCTCTAAAGGCAGGGCAGGACCATAAAATTTTTCGTTTTTGGGATCATATACATCCGCATCGGGATCAGTAGACATGAACCATCCCCACAGCCATTGGTGATGGAAGGTGGCAAGTGTCTTGATTCCACGTTTGCGGAGTGCATGAAAACATTCACCAACAACGTCTCTGTGAGGACCATAATTGACGCTGTTTACTGGATTTACCTTGCTGTTCCAAAGAGAAAAATTATCGGCATGTTCTGATACAGGACCTGCGTATTTTGCACCGGAGCGAAGAATCAAATCCGCCCAGAAATCCGGATCGAAATTTTTACCTGTCATCATAGGATAAAAATCTTTATAACCGAAGTTTTTGAGATTTCCGTAGGTTTTTTCATGGTAAAGATTATGCGGCATTCCTTTGGCATACATATGGCGGGAATACCATTCGTCCTTAAAAGCAGGGACGCTGTAAGGTCCCCAATGAATAAATATTCCAAATTTTGCATCTGCAAACCATTCAGGGGGCTGATACATTATAGTGTTCCAGTTGATACTTGTTGTGATTGTTTGCATAAGTTCATTCCTTCCTATTCTAATTTTAAGCCCGGTGACTATTTTATGAATTTCTCTATATCTACTTGGAAAAATGACAGGGGAGGAAGATAAGTAATTTCATCTACAGGAGGAATCATAGTAGGATTTGCCTCCCAGCAGAAGGAAAGCTTAGCTCCCTTGCCAATCGGTCTTTCTAAAATCAGCAGGAGTGTATTTTTGTCCTGTCTGGTGCTGTGGAGTTCTGCAATGGGAACAGAACCATTTTCATCTTCCAGAAAGAAACCGCTGTCTTTTCCAGAACCGGAGTAAAGAACAAAACCAAGAGACATATGAGAAAACACAAGCCGCAGAGAAGTCGTGCTTTCCTTTTTTATGGAAAGAAGTTCCGGTGCTGAAAATTCTGGTGTTCCTAAGAGCACATGGGCACAGAGCTTTGCCATACGCTCACCCAGCATTACATTAGAGTGGGCACTGTTATGGATTCCATCGGAAAGAGAACAGGTGACAGTGGGAAGAATATATACTTCCGATAATTCTCTGGCAGCCTTTCTCTGAGCTTCACGAATCTGTCCCCAACATTCATCGTGAAGCCCCCCGATCTGACGATTAAGCTGGAAGGTAAAGAATGGAATTTTGTATCCAAGTTCCTTTCGTACTGCTTCTACAAAAGTTCTAAATCTTTCCAGATAAGCAGGTGCGTTTTCTGGATCGGTATCAGAGCACCCCTGATACCAGAGAATCCCTGCATATTTACCTTTTGTAAGGTGGATTTTTTCTATAAGATTCTGGTATAAATCTCCGCTTGTCGGCATCCAACGAGAAAGTGGAGAACCGCCAAGGGAAGTCTGGATAAAACCAACTGGATGTCCAGAGAACTTTTGAAAATTTTTTCCAAAGGAAAGGTAGGGAGATACACCGGGAATTCCCATTTCCTCATTGGGAAGAGATCCTGCATCTGTACTTTCATTCATGGGGTGGCAGGCAAGATCCCAACAGCTTCTATTGCGGAACAAATGCACAAGAAGATCTGGAGGATCGAATGCGTAGTCCCGGCTGTAACCGGAAGAATTAGACTGTCCGGCAATGATAAACAGATTCCCAACTCCCAGATGGAGTACACAGTCTCCGCGATATAGCCAGGTAAGTTCAGGGACAGTACTTTTGGTTTCTAAGCTAGTCTCAATGCGGTAAAGTCCTCCTGCTGGTATCAAAAGTGTATGAGAAAATACACCAGAGAAATCAGGCAGAGTGTCATGTTCCATTTGGGTCCACGGAATCACGCAGGTATTATCATCCTCCCGCATAACCCGGACAACAGGCTGAACTTGTTCCACACCTATTTCGATTGCAGCAGGGTGTACCTGGTAGGTCCCTTTTAATATGACTGAAGCAAAATCGTCTGTCTGCTGAAGGATTTCCCAGTCGGCAGGCCGTTCTGTAAGTGTAATGCCATGCATAATTGTCCTCCTTGTATATTAAAACATGAGAAATAACAGAATATGGGAGGGGAGGCATATCTTATGCCCCCTCTTGTAAGAATTGTACTTGAAAATAAAAAGAAAAAACATGGAGAAAACTATAAGACTATATGTAGATTTTACGGTATTTGTATTTTGCAGAAGATTGTTCAAAAGCGACGACTTAAAAGGTAGCTTATGAAGCGCTGGTTTTGTACGTGGATATATTCATCTAGTCCCTGAATACGAAGCTTATCAAGCGTCGCATCCCACATTTTAAGGGGAGATTCTGCACCGATAATACATCGAACAAAAGATTGAAAAGCAGTACTGTCAAAAGAGGCATTTTCTTTGGGAAAAGTCAGAAAGCTATAAGGGCGTGATACTTGAACTGTATTCTCGTTACAAAACTTTAATGATTTCTCAACGAGATACATACAGTCCTTTCCATAAAGAAAATTCATATAGGGAGTATCTGAAAAATAGGAAGAATCCCAACCTCGATATACAATATTAGACCAGAGTTCAATAGAATGGTATTTTTTCTGTAAGGCCGTTACATGACTGGAGTCAGCATCTGTAATAAGGGAAACAGGACTCTCATCTGAAGAAAGTCGGTAATCTACGCCTTCGATTCCCTGGCTACATAAAGAAATTCCTTCATCGGAAAGAAGATAGTCAAGAAGCTTTAGGATAATATGCAGTTCTTCTTCGGTCACAGAGGCGTTAATATAAGTTTCTGACCAGTAACTGTTGCTGGAATTACTGTATCGAATTCCATCAGATGCAGGAAAAATAGGGAGTACGTCTACGCACTCAGAAAAGGAACTGGTATTTTTGGCATCCCATTCTTCTTTTAGTTCTGCCAGAGCTGGAGCGGAAGACTTATATTCCAAGGCGCCTAAACGTCCCGATGTAAAATCATCCAAAACAGAGGAAGGGTTTTTAACATAAAAATCAGGGTCTAAACCTCCGCACTCATAAAGCTGGCGATAGATTGCCACGACATCACGGAACTCATCTGTATTCCAGGCCGGGCAGAATGTTCCATCCGGTTTTTCTAACCAGGAATAAACATTGCATTTGGGTGCAATACCAAGCATGACCCATTTTCCAAGAGCTGCAAGATTATTTACATTGTAGCCGATAGTATCGTCTTTTCCGTTTCCGTCCGGATCCATAGAGGCAAATGCGGAAGTCATCTGGATAAATTCCTGGATATTTTGAGGATCGTCAATTCCTAGGTTATTCATCCAGTCTCTTCGAACAATCATGGCGGCATCAGAACTGGAAAGAATAGTTTCTGTAAAAGTAGGGTGAGGTATAGTATAAAAGCAGCCGTCCTTTTGACGCAGCTCTGGAAATTGAGATAAAAGCTTTTCCAGGTTGGGGTAGGCTGAGAGATCCTTTGGTAAAGCCTGAATCATCTTGTCTGCAACCATCTGTTTAAACATAGCAGTATTCTCTGAATTGTTGGAGGAAAGCAGAACTGTGGTGAAAACATCAGGAAGTTCTCCTGTAGATGACAGAATCTGATATTGCTGCTTGTAATTGCTCCAGTTAAAGGACTGGGCGTTGGCAAGAAAACCGAATTTTTCTTCCAGATACTGAGTGATTCCATCTGATTCTGCGGAGTTCTGCATTTGGTCGATATCCCAGTAACCGAAACTGATTTCGGGAATTTTATTTTCTTTTTTATCTCCAGCAGATTGTTTTGAATGTGCATAACCGATAACAAGAACTGTACAAAGGCATAAAAGTGCTGTTATTCCTATAAGTTTCTGAGGCTTCATAAATAGATTTCCTTTCCTCGTCAAATCGTAAAATAAGAATTTATATCAGACTATTAGAGTGGGGAGCGTTTTCCTGGCGGAAGGTGCTGCGGTAGGAAGTCGGTGTATAACCAGTAAAACGCTTGAACACTTTTGCAAAATAAAAATAGTCTTTATATCCTACCTGGTTTGCAACCATGAAAATCTGCATATTTGTATGCAGAAGAAGCTTTGAAGCATGATAAATACGTGTATTCGTTAAATAACTGCTGAAAGTATTTCCAACTTCCTCCTTAAAAAGCTGGCTGGCATAATTAGGAGTAATGCAGGTAAGATCCGCGAGCAGTTGGATGGAAATGTCTTCCGTATAATGATCTGAAATGTAATCTAACATGGATTGTACCAGCTTATTTTCTGTTTTTAGATGCTCAGGAGGAAGGAAATCTTCTGGAATTCCAGGAAGCTTTTCTTCCTCTTGGCAGGCACCGATATCAGAAACGGAAAGACTGGAGGTATGGTTTTCTAGAATGTGATAAGCTTTTTGCATGGAATCCATCAGTTCATTTCTGGAAAATGGTTTCAGGCAGTAGCTTACAGCATTGTTAAATAGTGCTTTTTGGGCGTAAGCAAATTCTGCATGACCGCTGATAACAATGAATAATGTAGGAAGATTTTGCTGCTTGGCAGACTGGAGAAGTTCCAGACCATTCATTCCAGGCAGCTGAACATCAATAAAGGCCAAAGCTGGCTTGTGCTCTTGGATGTAGGAAAAAGCAGAAAAGCCATCATAAAATTCTCCTACAATTTCAAAATATTCCTGGTTCTCAATAGTGGCGATCAGACTTTTAATCACCCATTGTTCATCGTCTATAATAATTGCCTGGTACATAATTAGTTCTCCTTTTCTGATGTGTGAAATTTTCAGTCAGACAGACCATCCGTGTGACAAGCCGGAATTGTATTGCTCTGATGTTGCTACATTAATCTTTAGTCTGATAAGGAATTCGAAGCTGTATATTTGTACCAATGCCTTCCTTAGAATCCAGAATCAGATGGTATTCATTTCCAAAAGAAAGAACCATGCGGCTGTTGACGTTTAAAAGACCAATGCTGTCATGATGCTGTATATCCATTGTATTATAGGAATCCATAATCGTATCAGAAGAATGAACTGGTTTTTGCAGCGTTTTTTGTAGCTGCTCCAGCTTTTCAGCCTTCATTCCAACTCCGGTATCATAGATCCAAATTGCTAAATATCCTTTTTCTGGATTACGCCCGGCTCCAATTAGAAGAGTTCCGGGTTTGAGGCTTGGCTCTAGGCCATGTACAATAGCATTTTCTACGATGGGCTGTATCACCATTTTGGGAATCAGACATTTATGAAATTCTTCAGGAAGTTCATAGGTTACTGTGAAACGATCTCCAAATCGATATGTTTGAATTTTTATATAGGATTGTACAATTTCCATTTCCTCATGAAGGGGAACCATAGATTCTCCTTTGATACTGTAGCGGAAGATAGAAGAAAGCGCACTGGCAGTATCAATGATTTCTTTTTGTAAATTTGCAGAAGCCATTCCACAGATCATTGTCAGAGTATTATAAAGAAAATGAGGATTAATCTGGCTGCGCAGGTAGGCAATTTCTGTTTCTTTATTATTAAGATCCATTTCATACATATGGGTATAGTTTTCAAATATTGTATGATTTAGCTCATAGGTATGCAGGAGCATGGCATTAAATGCATCGGTAATTTCCTTGATTTCCGTGGAGCCTATCAGTCCTTGCCGAAGCACAATGCCAGTTTTGCAGTTTTGATTATCCCCGGTAATATCCATCATGAAACTGGTAAGTTTCTGCAAAGATTTAATCAGTGGCCGGTAAATCTGAAACATGACAATGCTTACTATCAGCAGCAGAATTCCCATACTTCTAAGCTGCAGTATGCCGATGCGTTTTCCGGCTGAAGAAAAAATGTCTTTATCGATAAACATATAAAAACTTGTATCAGCCAGGGGAAGGGAATACTGACTTACATAATAGGTATGGGAGTTTATCTGAATCTCTGCAGTTTCCGGGTTGGAGGTAATAGAATCATAATAAGCCTGCTCACCATAAAGGATATTTTTATTTTGATCAATCAGAAGATATTCCGGAACGTAACCAATATCCATGACGGGTCGTTCCTGAAAAAACATACTGATGTCGACTGCAAGGAATAGTGTTCCAATCTGCTTTGGCGCATTCTCTTTTAACTGGAACACAGGCATACCTAAAATCTGGCAGTTCGAATTTTGGATTTCTGCCCTTCCTAAAGAATGAAGAGAATGACAAAGCAGTGAAATGGAATCTTCCTGATCCGTGTAGGTTTGTTTGGAACCATATACGGCAATAAAATTACCGTTGTTATTAATGGCTGCAATATCCCGGATATAAGGGGAAAGTTCCATCATGCTGGTAAGCTGATTATATGCCGGATTATAATGGTTATATTTGTCGGAAGGAACTTCGGCAGTCAGATAGTTTTGCAGGATTTGATTATACGCCAGCGTATTGGCAATGTTGCGGCAAATCTGATACATATCTCCTACAGAGCGGGAAAGCTGAGAGGAATATAAATCCATATTTTGGCGCACGACGGTGGTGTGTAGCCGTATATATTCCTTACACGTAAACGATGTAATAAGTCCAATACACAAAAAAAGAAAGGCAATAATAAATAAAAACTGCTTTTTTAAGGAAAATAGAAATTGTTTTTTAAAAATTGAGATTTGCAACATTGTTGTTCCTCCTGAAGCATTTTCTATTTTTCTGAGTTCTGACAGAAAAATGAAGAGTAATAGTTACTTCATATTTATATGTGATATGAATCTGAAAAACATCTTCTATTGTACCTGAACATCTGGACAGATAATATGGAAAAATCTACGATTTAGTATGGAAAATTTTCGGTAACAGATAAGAAACTTGCATAAAACAGACATGACCGTTCCATTGTTTTTTACACTAAAATTGATAAAATTAAATAAAAAAGAGAGAGGGGAAATGGGATGAGAAAACAAAAAACAATGCCCGCTGTATCTACATCAAAAGGTTCATTTTGGAAACAGTTGTACAGGCAGAGACAATTGGTCTTTCTAGCTCTTCCGGCAATCATTCTGATATTTATTTTCAAGTATATACCGATTTACGGAATTCTTATTGGCTTTAAAGACTACAGTGCAGCAAAGGGTGTGTGGGGAAGTGAATGGCTGGATCCTTTATGGAAAAATTTTGTGACATTTTTTAAAAATGTAAACAGTTCGAAAATTATCTGGAATACATTTAAAGTAGGTGCGATGACCTTACTTTTTACTTTTCCTACACCAATTATTTTTGCTCTTTTGCTTAATGAGCTGAAAGGAAAGTGGTACAAGAAGGCTGTACAGACAATTTCTTATATACCACATTTTATTTCTGTTGTAGTTATTTGCTCTATACTTAATGGCTTTGGGTCCACAACAGGACTATTCAATGATATTCGAGAATTTTTTGGAATGGCAAGAGTGAATATGAATTCAGGAAGCACATATTTCCTATTAGAATATGTAGGATCTGCAGTGTGGCAGGGAGTAGGATGGGGGTCGATTATTTATTTAGCAGCTTTATCCAACATAGATACAACGCTTTACGATGTGGCAAATATTGATGGTGCAAATCGTTGGCAGAAGATAAAAAATATTGCATGGCCAACCATAAAGCCCACGGCCACAATTCTTCTGATTATGAACGTGGGAACGGTATTGAATATGGATTTTACGAAGATCCTTTTAATGCAGAATGATACAAATCGTAGTGCTTTGGATGTTATTTCTACTTTTGTATATCAGAAGGGTATTGTAGAAGGACAGTTCTCCTATTCAACAGCAGTCAATCTGTTCCTGTCAGTTGTATGCTTTGCTCTGGTATTTGGTACGAATATGATTGTTCGGAAAATGAATCCAGAGAATAGTCTATGGTAATGGAGGGAAAAGAAAATGTCAAAAGCAGTACGAACAACGAGAAAGAATAAGATACATTATGGCAGCCGGGTTTTTGACGTAGCCCTGATTATCCTGATGGCAATGGTTTCAATTGTATTTTTGTATCCATTTTTGAATGTAATAGCGGTATCTTTGTCCAGTAATCAAATGATTTCTACTGGACAGGTTAGCTTTTTCCCAAAAGAAATTATACTGGAAGGGTATAAAATGCTGTTTCAGGAGCAAAATATTTGGGGCGCTTATTTTAACACGGTCATCATTGCATTAGGTTCTACAGCAGTCAATCTGGTATGTACATCTGGTATAGCTTATGCGCTTACATATCCGAATTTTGTGCTGAAGAAGTTCCTTACCGTGGCGCTTCTGATCACAATGTTTTTTGGAGGTGGAACTGTTCCTACATATATATTGATCCAGAATCTGCATCTGATGAACACCTGGTGGGCATTGATTCTTCCTAATGCAGTTTTAGCTTATAACGTTTTTGTATATCGTTCATTCTATAATGGAATTTCCACAGAAATCCGAGAAGCAGCCAAAATAGACGGAGCTTCAGAATTTAGGATTCTTGCAGGTATCTACGTTCCTCTTTCTAAGGCTTTGTATGCAACCTTTGGTTTGTTTTCAATCGTGAATGTATGGAATAGTTACTACGATGCGTTGCTTTATATCAAAACGGACAAGCTGTTGCCTATCCAGATGATTTTAAGAAAAATAGTATTTGTGAATTCCGGTCTTGCTTCTATGAGTAATTCGCAGCAAATGATTGGAAATGGAGAATTAAATAAATTGAATGTACAGTATGCGTGTGTTATTGCAACAATCATTCCAGTATTGCTTCTATATCCATTTCTGCAGAAATATTTTGCTCAAGGTATGCAGGTAGGGGCAGTGAAAGGCTGACGATGGATAAAAGCATCGAAAGTTTTATGGTCGTCTTGACAGGATGTTTCAGTGGCGATTCATAAGATTATATATTAAAAAATCAAAAAAATAAAAAGAGAAAGAGAGGCTATTAAAAAAGATGAAAAAGAGAGTGAAACAATTTACGGCGCTTGTTCTGACAGCAGCAATGTCAGCAAGTACTGCAGCAACTATTTGTGCTGCGGAAACCTCAAAGTTTGATCCCAATTCTGTACCGGAACTTACAATGGATGTGAGTACTTTGGCAACGGCAAAGGATAATGGAATAGAACTTCCAGAACTTGAGGACGGAACTTTAAAGCTGAAAGCTAGTATTTCTACCTACCAGATGTCTTCAGAAGGAACACAGATCCAGAAATTATGGCAGGAAGCAATGGAGCATTATCTTGGCTGTAAGGTGGAGATTGAATGGCAGAGAACAAATTCATTGGATTATCTTAACAACGAACTTGTTGTGCTTCAGTCTGGAGCAATTCCGGATATGGCTACTGTAAGTAAGGGAGCAGCAGTAAACGAATATGGTGATGATGGAATCCTTTTGAACTTAAGTGATTATATGGATTATATGAAGTATTATCCCGAATATATGCAGAGCACGTCAGGGGGAGAGAATTATGCGAAGTTAGAAGACGGTTCCATGTATTACTTTATGGATGGCTTTTACAATCCGGATAATATTCAGGGAGCACAGTCATTCACTTCTTTTGCATATCGGTTTGATGTTCTTAAGGAACTTGGACTTGAGCCAGCAAATACTTTAGATGAATTTACGGAGCTTTGTAAGGCAATAAAAGAAAAAATCGATGCAGGTGAAATTGATGCTCAGTATCCAATTATCAACAGCACTTTGGATTATGGTCTTCAGAGAGGCTTTGTGGGGATTTTCCATACCTGGGATTGTCTGTACTATGATGAGGGCATTTGGAGATTTGGCCCGATTGAAGATAATTACCGTGAGATGCTGAAATATCTGAACAGTCTTTATAAAGAAGGGTATATCGATCCGGAATTTGCAACTGCAGACACAAATGCAGCAACAACTAAAGCTACAACAGGTGTGGGTGTGCTTTGCCCGACTCTTTGGTCAGGAAGCGTACAGGGATGGAATGATGCTATGATGGAAGAAGATCAGGAATGGGGACTAGCTTTCCTTCCGGAGAACGAAGAGTATGGGACTCCGTGGAAATGGGGTTCCAGACAGGGTGGAAAATCTTTGAATGCCGGAATGGGTATCTATGTCAGTGCAGCTACCGAGCATCCGGAACATGTAGTAGCTATGCTTGACTATCAGTATTCAGATGAGATGGTCAATCTGATGAACTGGGGCGTTGAAGGACAGACATATACAGCTGCTGAAGATGGTAAAAAGGTATACTCTGATGATATTACATCTGCGGAAGATCCGGCAGTACAGACTGGCAATTACGGGCTTACTGCTTCTGGCGTATGCCGTACAGGTATGGTGTTTAATCCTATGGACTTTAATGCATTACTGGATGTATCTGCAAAACCAGAACCGTGGTGGAATCCAGAGGAAGGTTACTATATTAGTAAATACTGGGTAGAAACCAATAAGCTTGGAGGAGAAGAATCAGTTGCTCCTTATGACCGTCCTCCAGTAGCTTATCTGACACCGGAGGAATCCGGACAGAAGGCTCAGCTTTCCTATGAGGGTACCTGTGACAAGCGTGCAAGAGAACTGGCTGTTCAGTTTATAACCGGAGAGATGGATATTAACGATGACGATGTATGGGCATCCTATGTAGAAGATATTAAGAGTCAGACAGACACTGCCTTTGATGACATTATTACCATGCTTAATGAAAATACAGTAAAACCGGAATAAGTGAAAAAATAATGTTTTACATTTTATGGACAAAAAACCATATGTAAGATAAAGGAGTCCGGGAAAGGAAAAGAAACAAGGTTTTCTCCGACTTTCCCGGACTTTCCTATATTCTGAAAAAATAAAAAAAGGATAGAGACAGATATGAAGATCATCAGACTTCGAACAGAAAACAGGGAACATCCATATGGAATAGATGTGAAAAATCCAGTATTTAGCTGGAATATTTTTGCGGAAGAGCAAAACTGGAAGCAGAAAAGTTACAGGATTTGCGTAGAGAAAGACGGGAAGTGTGTATGGGACAGTGGTAAGGTGATGTCGGACAGGATGGTGCAGATTCCCTATGCGGGAGAGTCACTTCAGTCAGATACCCGGTATGAATGGCAGGTAGAGGTACAGGGAACCAGTGGTGAATGCAGCAAAAGTGAAAAAACCTGGTTTGAAACAGGACTTTATGAGAAAGAGGACTGGAAAGGGATTTATATCGGGGAGACTAAGGATCACAGTTATCATCTTTATCGAGGGATTTTTCAGGCAAAAAAAAGAGTCGTGCGGGCTCGTATGTATGTGAGTGGACTGGGACATCATGTATGTTATATAAACGGAAAACAGATTTCCGATCGGGTACTGGAGCCTGGCTGGACAGATTATAGAAAGACCAGCTTTTATTCTGTGTATGATGTGACAGGGGAAATACAGAAGGGAAAAAACGGAATCGGTGTAAAGCTTGGGGACGGGATGTATAATCTTCCGGGAGGACGTTATGTATATTACAAACGCTCCTATGGCAAGATGAAAGTGAATATCCAGTTGAATCTTACCTATGAAGATGGCACCAGGGACTGTGTATTTACAGATGCATCCTGGAAAATGGGAGAAAGTCCTATCCGATTCTGCTGTATGTACGGAGGAGAAGATTATGATGGAAGGATTGCTGTCAGACAGAGAAAATTTTCATGTCCGGATTTTGCAGAGGATGCGTCATGGGAGCTGGCAGTGCAGGTACCGCCTCCTGATGGTAAATTGATTGCGTCGCCAATTGCTCCTGTCCGTGTAATGAAAAAATATTGTCCGGTAAGCGTGAGAAAGATTGGTGAGAATACCTGGCTTTATGACTTTGGAACAAATTTTTCCGGATGGGCAAGAATTTATATCAACAAAAACAGTGCACCGGCAGGCTCGAAGATTATTATGACGCCCGGGGAAATTATTGACGATTCTTTTGTACCTGATCAGAGTGTGACAGGAAAGGGATATGCCTGGACTTATTTGATCAGTGATGAGTCAGAACAGGAATTCGCCCCTGATTTTACATATACAGGATTTCGATATGTACAAATCCAGGGGGCGGTTCCGGATTTGGAGAAAAATAAGGGAAATATGCCGGTTATAGAGAAAATCGTTGGAGAATTTATTTATCCGGATGTTGAACAGACAGGAGAGTTTCATTGCTCAAAACCGTTGTTCAATGATATTCATAAGATTATCTGTCAGGCAATTTTAAGCAACCTGAAAAGCTATACCACGGACTGTCCTCACAGAGAACGTCTTCCCTGGCTGGAACAGACGCATCTGATTGCGCCGGGAGTTATGTACAACTATGACACGCAGAACATTTATCAGAAGCAGGAACAAGATATGTCAGATTCCCAAAGGGAAAATGGTTTGGTTCCTGATATTTGTCCGGAATACGTGGTGTTTGGATACCATGAGGGATTTGTAGATTCTCCGGAATGGGGAAGCGCCTGCATTCTAAATCCCTGGTATTTATATCAACGATATGGCGACACTGCAACAATGGAGCGTTGTTATGAAACGATGAGACGGTATTTGGATTACTTAACTTCAAGAACGCATCATCATGTGCTGCATCATGGCTTGGGCGATTGGCTGGACATCGGACCTAATAAGCCTGCTTCTCAAAATACGCCAGTGCCGGTAACAGCCACGTGCATTTATTATTACGATATTTGTATTATGAAGAAGATTGCGGAATATCTGGGAAAGAAAGATGAGGTTCAGGAGTTGGAGCAGCTGCGCAGGGAGGTATATAGAGAATATAATCTTCAATTTTTTGATGATCAGACCTTTTGCTATGCAACAGGCAGTCAGGCGGCCCAGGCAATGAGTCTGGTAACAGGGCTTGTTCCGGACAAATACCGGGAGAAAGTGACAGAACGCTTGCGCAAAGATATTGTGAACCGAAATTATGCTGTTACAGCAGGTGATATAGGACATCCTTTCCTGATTACTGCTGCAATTCAGAACGGATTATCTGATTTAATTAATGAAATGACAGAGCAGACAGAGACTCCGGGTTACGGTTATCAGGTGGTAAATGGAGCAACAACTCTTACAGAGGAATGGGATGGTCCCCAGCTTGGAAATTGTCATGGATCACAGAATCATTTTATGTTGGGTGGGATTGAAGAATGGTTTTACGGAGGATTGGGAGGAATTCGTCTTCTTCATTCAGACAAAGCTTTTGGAGAGGTGGAAATCGAACCATATTTTCCAGAAGACATGGAATATTGCCAGGTGAAGCTGCTTCATCCCTATGGATTAATCGGTGTATATTGGAAGCGGGAAGAGACAGAAATATGTCTGGAAATACAGATTCCTCCCAATTTGACTGCATATGTCAAAACAGAAGAGAAGGAAAAAATAACAGTGGGAAGTGGAAACTGGCAGTTTCGGATTCCAACGAAAAAACAGGGGGTGTGAAAAAAGAAGTATGGAGAACTTGAAAAAGGTCTTGGAAGGACAGGATGAGAGTTGCATTTTGCCATTTCTGTGGCTTAAAGGAGAAGATAATGAAAGAATCCGTGAGGAATTAGAAAAAATCAGAGAATGCGGTATTCGAGAGATTTGCCTGGAAGCAAGACCCCATCCGGAATTTTGTCGTGAGGGATGGTGGGAAAATCTGGATTTTATTATAGAAGAAGCAAAACAATGGAAAATGAAAGTCTGGGTATTGGACGATAAAAAATTTCCAACGGGATATGCGAATGGGGCTTTTGAAGAAAAATATCCAGAGCTTTCTAAGCTTTATATTGCCCAACGCCATGTGGATATTATGGGGCCATGCCGTGGCGGCGCTTCTCTGGTGGAGAACTTTCTTCCGCCGGATGGCTGCCTTCTGGGAATTCTGGCTTGTCCGAAGCCTGATGGAGAGACTCTGGCAGTGTCCGGGGAGGGGGTATTGGATTTAACAGATTCTTTCAAGGATGGTTTTGTTTTTTATGATCTTCCAAAGGGAGCATATCGTCTGTTCGTTATTTTTACCACTCATACCGGAGGGGGAAGAGAACATTATATGAATCTGTTGGATCAGGAGTCTGTCAAGGTGTTTTTGGATGAAGTATATGAAAAACATTATGAGAGATACGGGGAAGAGTTCGGAAAAACCTTTGCAGGATTCTTTTCGGATGAACCAGAAATCGGAAATGTTCCGGGCTATCCCTTTGATTGTCTGCCGGGACAGCCGGATATTCGGCTTCCGTGGAGCAAGGAACTGGAAAAAGAACTGAGGAGTAGATGGGGAAAAGAATTTCTGGAAAATCTTGTAGCTCTGTGGTATGACAGGGGAAAAAAAACAGGAGGGATTCGGGTACAATATATGGATTTCGTCACGAAGCTGGTATACCGGTGTTTCAGTGGTCAAGTGGGAGAGTGGTGTCGGAATCATGGAGTAGAATACATTGGTCATATCATAGAGGATGATAATGCACATGGGAGACTGGGATGCAGTATCGGGCATTATTTCCGAGAAATGAAAGGACGGCAAATGGCAGGAATCGATGTGGTACACCATCAGATTGTGCCTGGTTTTACAAAAAAAATTCATCAATGGATTGCAGGCGATTCAGATGGCGAATTTTTTCATTTCGGACTGGCTAAGCTGGCCAGTTCGTCAGCCCATCTGGATGAAGAAAAAAAAGGAAGGGCACTTTGTGAAATCTTTGGAAATTATGGATGGGCAGAAGGTGTATCTTTTATGAAATGGCTGGCAGACCATATGCTGGTGCGGGGGATTAATCGTTTCACACCACACGCTTTTGCAATGAGCTATCCGGATGCAGACTGTCCGCCTCACTTTTATGCCAGTGGCAACAATCCGCAGTTTCCGGTTTTTGCCTGCCTGATGAAATATATGAATCGAGCGGCTTATCTGCTGTCTGGAGGAAAACCTGTCCGTGAGGCGGCAATACTCTATCATGCTGAGTCGGAATGGAGCGGGGAGGAGACTATGTTTTTCCAAAAACCTATGAGAGTCCTTATGGAGAACCAAATGGATGCGGATGTAGTCTCAGATGATTGGTTTGATAAAGCCATTGTGCAGAACGGAAAGCTGAAGCTAGGGACGGAAAGTTATCCTGCCCTGATTCTTCCAGGATGTAAAAGGCTTCCAGTACGGACTGCACGTTTTTTGGAACAGACAGAATTGGACGGATTTCCTGTATTTATTGTTGATTTTCTGCCAGAAAAGGATACGGATGGAAATATTCTTTCTGAGAATTTCTACCGAAAAGTCCAGTTGGTAAATTTGGATAGTTTGGCAGAGAAATTAAGTGAATATGTAGAACCTCTTTTTATAGCAGATCAGAAATTCTCTGAATTACGAAGCTTTGCGTTACCCCAGGAACAGGGGTTAATCTGTATGTTTTTTAATGAGAGCGTTACTGAAAAAGTAGAGCTTGTTTTGCATATAAGCCAGAGATGGGGAAGCTTTAATAAGGCAGTTAGGGTGGATTTATGGAGAAATACGGCAGAGACATTTAAAATTCAGGATCAGATGCTACCACTGTCTTTGGAAACTGGGGAAGCTGTTTTTTGGATTCTGGAAAAGATGGATCCGGATGATTCAGAGGGAGAAAAAAATGAGTTTCCTTTCATTCCGCAAAAGAAAAGGGAGCAAATACTAAAACTGGAATGGCAGGTAAGCCGCAGAGGAAGATTGCAAAAAGAATTTGAACCTATTGGGACAATCAGTGGAGAAAATTATCCAAATATGAATGGTCCGGAAGGTGATCCTGGTTTTACAGGCACTTACCGCTATGAAGGAACATTTTCTTTTGCAAAAGAGCCTGAGCAGCAGTCCCGTTTTTTGCTTAAAATTCCAGGGGCTGGAGATACGGCACGTTTGTTCCTGAATGGAAAAGATCTTGGGTACATGGCTGGTTTTCCAAATCATGTGGAGGTGACAGATATTCTTGTACACGGAAAAAATATGCTGTGCATGGAAGTGACAACTACGCTTGTTTGGGAAAGAAAAGATGGAGCTTCTACACATTTGCAGATTAGCCCAACAGGACTTTGGGAGGCGCCGGTGTTAGAAGAGTATGAGTGAAAGTATACAGGAGATGAAAATGAAAGAAGAAAGAAAAGTTCTTATGAAACCGATTTCGCGAACGAGACGTGAGGATGGTACTTTGACACTGGGAAATTTGGAATTGCTTCATGGAGGCGATTATAATCCGGAACAATGGCTGGATCGACCGGATATTCTGAAAGAGGATATTCGTATGATGAAAAAAGCAAAAGTAAACGTGGTGACATTGGGAGTGTTTTCCTGGTCTGTATTGGAACCGGAGGAAGGAAACTATCAGTTTGATTGGCTGTCAGATATTATGGATAGGCTCTATGAAAATGGTATTTATATCATACTTGCTACCCCGTCTGGAGCAAAGCCAATCTGGATTGATGAAAAATATCCGGAGGTCTTGCGGGTAGATGAATGGGGGCGGAGACGCCATCATGGAGTTCGCCACAACCATTGTATTACTTCTCCGGTTTATCGAAAAAAAGTGGAAGAAATGGATACAAGGCTGGCAGAGCATTTTGGAAAACATCCGGGATTGCTTTTGTGGCATATTTCTAATGAGTTGGGTGGAAGCTGTTGGTGTTCTCTTTGCCAGAAAAAATTCCAGGATTATCTGGAAAAGAAATTTAATGGAGATATTGATGCACTGAATAAAGCCTGGTGGACTACCTTTTGGAGCCACAGGTATCAGCGCTTTAATCAGATAGAACCGCCGTTTGCCAATGGGGAAGGAAGCATTATGGGGTTGAATCTGGAATGGAAACGGTTTACTACCTGGAATATGACAGATTATATGAAAACAGAAATTGCTGTTCTGAAGCGGATAACACCGGAGATTCCTGTGACAACCAATTTTATGAAGTTATATCCAGGTCTGGACTACCGGGTACTGGCAAAGGAACTGGATCTTATTTCCTGGGACAGCTATCCCAGATACCATAATGATTACGAAAGTCTGTATGACACCTGTATGGAAAATTCTTTCGATCATGCTGTGATGCGGAGTATGAAAAAGGATTGTCCGTTCCTTTTGATGGAGAGTGTTCCCGGAGCAGTAAACTGGCATGAGTTTAACAAAGTGAAGCGCCCGGGAATGCATAAACTGGCAGCGATACAGACGATAGCCTGTGGCTCAGACAGTGTGCAGTATTTTCAGTGGAGAAAAAGTCGAGGGTCTTTTGAACAATATCACGGAGCAGTAGTTGACCATCGGGGCAGGGATGATACCAGAATCTTTCAGGAGGTGGAGGAAACAGGAACGATTCTTGAAAAATTAAAATCAGTGACGGGAAGTGTTGTGAAAGCAGAAGCTGCTGTACTTTTTGACTGGGACAATCGCTGGGCTATAGAAGATATGAAAGGATTAAGCCAGAAGAAAAAATTATATGAGAAAACCTGTATGTCTTTGTATCGTCTCTTGGCAGAGCTGGGAGTGGAAACAGATATTATCTCACGTAAAGACCGGTTGGAGGAGTATAAGGCAGTTTTTGCACCGATGCTTTACCTGATAGAAGAAGAGACAGGAGAGAGGATTAAAGCTTATGTAAATCAGGGAGGGCAGTTTTTAGCTACATATTTCACCGGTTATGTAGATCAAAACACTCTTTGTTATCTGGGAGGATTTCCGGGAGCAGGATTAAAGGAGCTGTTTGGGGTTTATAGTGAAGAGATTGATAGTCTTTATCCATCGGATAGAAATTATGTGAAGTTCTGTGATGGGACTTGTGGAGAGGTGCGAGATTTTGCAGAACTTTTGAAGGTGGTTGATGCACAGGTACTTGGAACTTATACCGATGATTTTTATGCGGGGGAAGCTGCTGTTACTAAAAAACAGATATTAAAAAGCTGTACAAATGGCGGGAAAGCCCCGGGAAGCGCCTGGTATGTGGGCGCACGGTTAGACGACAGAACGATGAAGGGATTGCTGGGGCAGGTATGTAATGAGGCTGGAATCAGGATTTGTCCGCTGCCTTTGGAAGTAGAACATCATTGCCGTGAGGATGAGGCGTATCGCTATCATTTTTGGATGAACTATGGTGAAAAGAAAGCTGTGCTTTCCGGCCTTTCTGGAAAAAATATGATTACTGATCAAAATGTTCATGGAACAGTAGAAATAGATTCTATGGACATCCTGGTACTTCAGGAAAAAAACGTCGGCAGACTATGAAAAAAGAGGAAAGCCTGTTTGTTGAAATCTGAGTTTTTTCTCAAAAAATATGAAAAATAAAAGCTTATAAGGAGGAATGCAGGCAATGGGAAACATTAAAATCGGCTACGCGCCAACAAGACGAAGTATTTTCAGTGCACCGGACGCAGTTAAGTATCGTGGACTTACTGCAGACAGATTAAGAGAATTAGGAGTTGAATTTGTAGACATCACAGATGTAAATGATGAAGGTCTTCTTTATGACGAGACAGGCCGCATCAAGATTGCAGAGAAATTCAAAAAAGAAAAAATCGACGGACTTTTCCTTCCACATTGCAACTTTGGAACAGAGTTTGAATGTGCAAGACTGGCAAAAGAATTAAATGTACCGGTTCTTCTATGGGGACCTTTAGATGAGAGACCAGACGAGAATGGTGTTCGTCTTCGTGATACTCAGTGTGGACTTTTTGCAACAGGAAAAGTATTAAGAAGATTCCGTGTTCCATTTACATACATGACAAACTGCAGACTGAACGATCCTGTATTTGAACGTGGCATTCGTGATTTCATAGCTGTCTGTAATGTAGTAAAAACCTTCCGCAACATAAGAATTCTTCAAATTTCCACAAGACCATACGAGTTTTGGTCCACCATGTGCAATGAGGGAGAGCTCCTTGAGAAATTCAACATCCAGCTGACACCAATTCCAATGCCAGAGCTGACAGATGAGATGAAGAAAGCAAAAGCAGAAGGAACAGAAGTTGCAAAGGTTGTTGAATACTGTCGCCAGAATATGGAAATCTGTGTAAAAGACAATGAGCTTGAGAATGTAGCAGCTCTTAAGGTCGCTATGGGAAATCTTATTAAGAAATATGGCTGCCAGGCAGCTGCAATCCAGTGCTGGAATCAGCTGCAGAGTGAGATAGGAATTATGCCATGTGCAGCAAATGCACTTCTGAACGAAGAGGGAATTCCGGTTGTATGTGAGACGGATATTCACGGTGCAATTACCTCTCTTCTTATTGAGGCAGCAGCGCTGGATGGCACAAGAAGCTTCTTTGCAGACTGGACCATCCGTCATCCTGACATTGAGAATGGTGAGCTTCTTCAGCACTGCGGACCGTGGCCAATCTCTGTTGCAAGAGAGACACCGAAGCTTACTTATCCGCTGGCATTCAGCCATCCGGGAAGCATTACAGCAGAAGCAAAGCATGGAGAAGTGACTCTGGCACGTTTTGATGGTGACAACGGAGAATATTCCATGCTTCTTGGAAAAGCCAAAGGCGTTGACGGACCGAAAGGAATGGGAACTTATCTCTGGGTTGAGGTTGAGAACATCAAACGTCTGGAAGCTAAGATTGTAGAAGGTCCATACATCCATCACTGTGCAGGTATCCATAAGGACGTAGTTCCGGTACTTTATGAGGCATGCAAATACATGGGAATCACCCCTGATTTATATGATCCTATTGAAGAAGATGTGAAAGCATATTTAAGAGGTGAATGAGAATGGAAAATTTAAAGGCAAAATCTTTTGACTTAAGAAAAGATACTGTAGACATTATTGTTGCCGGAAAGGGTGGTCATATCGGCGGTGACATGAGTGTGATTGATATTTTGATAAGTCTGTATTTCTGTCAGATGAACATTTCACCGGAAAACATGGATGATCCGGACCGGGATCGTTTCGTACTCAGTAAAGGTCATTCTGTAGAGGCTTACTATGCTGTACTTGCAGCAAAGGGTTTTCTGGATTTGAATGATATTAAAGCACATTTTTCAAAATTTGGTTCTAAGTATATCGGACACCCGAATAACAAGCTTCCGGGAATCGAGATGAACACAGGGTCCCTGGGGCATGGGCTTCCGGTATGCGTAGGGATGGCTCTTGCAGGCAAAAAAGATAACAGAGATTATCGTGTTTACACTGTAATGGGTGACGGTGAGCTGGCGGAGGGGTCTGTATGGGAAGGCTTCATGGCAGGTCATCAGTACAAATTGGACAACCTTTGCGCAGTAATTGATCGTAACCGTCTTCAGATTTCCGGAAATACAGAAGACGTTATGGGACATGACGATCTCCATGAACGTATTCGTTCCTTTGGTTGGCATGTGGTCGATGTAAAAGACGGAAATGATATTGACCAGCTAAATGATGCCTTTAAAGAAGCAAAAATGGTGAAAGGCAAACCAACAGCTGTAATTGCCAATACTGTGAAAGGCTGCGGCTCTTCTGTAATGGAGAACAGGGCAAACTGGCATCATAAGGTTCCGACTCAGGAAGAATATGATCAGATTATTGTGGATTTTGCTGCAAGAAAGGAGGCCGCTCTTCATGAATAAGATTCCAAACAGACAGGCTATCTGTGAAGTATTAATGGATAGGGCAAAAGATGATAAAGATATTATGGTGCTTTGCAGTGATTCCAGAGGATCTGCTTCCATGACACCATTTGCAGATAATTTTCCGGATCAGTTTGTTGAAACCGGTATTGCAGAGCAGAACCTGGTAAGTATTTCCGCAGGTCTTGCAAAATGTGGAAAGAAACCATTTGCATGCTCCCCGGCTTGTTTTTTATCCACAAGAAGCTACGAGCAGGCTAAGGTTGATGTGTCATATTCCAATACAAATGTTACTCTTATCGGTATCAGCGGCGGAATCAGCTACGGCACACTTGGAATGAGCCATCATTCCGTACAGGACATCGCGGCTATGTCTGCAATTCCGAATATGAGAGTTTACCTTCCAAGTGACCGTCATCAGACAAAACATTTGATTGAGGCTCTGTTAAAGGATGAGAAACCATCTTACGTCCGTGTAGGAAGAAACCCGGTTGAAGATATTTATACAGAAGACAACTGCCCGTTTGAAATGGACAAGGCAACTGTTCTGAAAGAAGGAACAGATATAGCAATTATTGCCTGCGGCGAGATGGTTCGTCCGGCTTATGAGGCTGCAAAATTACTGGAGACGCAGGGAATTTCAGCAACTGTACTGGATATGTACTGTGTGAAGCCTCTTGATTCTGAAGGCGTTGTAAAGGCTGCCAAGAATGTAAAAGCAGTGCTCACAGTTGAAGAACATACTCTATTTGGAGGACTTGGTTCTATGGTGGCTCAGGTAGTTGGAGCAAAGTGCCCAAGAAAAGTACTGAATATGGTACTTCCGGATGCTCCGGTTATCGCAGGTAACTCTCAGGAGGTATTTGATTATTATGGATTAAATGCAGAGGGTATTGCAAAGAAGATTGTTGAGGCTCTGGAGTAAATAAAAAACAATCTAAGAGGATAGTAAAATGGCAAAATATATTATTAGTATTGATCAGAGTACTCAGGGTACCAAGGCACTTCTTTTTGATGAGACAGGAAGCATTATGCGCCGTGCTGACCGTCCACACAGGCAGATTGTTAACGAAAAAGGCTGGGTTTCCCATAATCCGGAGGAAATTTACAGAAATGTTCTGGAGGTTGTGAAAGAGCTTCTGGAGGGAGTTGAGAAGAAATGTGTGGTTGGACTTGGAATCAGCAATCAGCGTGAAACTTCCCTTGCATGGAACCGTGTCACCGGTAAGCCTTATGGAAATGCTGTTGTATGGCAGTGTGCCCGAGCCCTTGAAATCTGTGCCCGTGTAGAAAAAGCCGGTGCAGCAGATATGATTCGCAAGAAAACAGGAATGAACCTTTCCCCATATTTTCCGGCTTCCAAAATTGCATGGCTTTTGGAAAATGAAGAAGGTGTAAAAGAAGCTGCAGAGAGCCACGAAATCTGTCATGGCACCATTGACAGCTGGATTGTTTATAAGCTTACCGGTGGAAAAGAATACAGAACCGACTATTCCAATGCATCCAGAACACAGCTGTTCAATATTTTTGACTTGACGTGGGATGAGGAAATCTGCAAATTATTCGGAATTGATCCGGCTAATATGGCAGAGATAACAGATTCTGATTCCTGCTTCGGAGAGACTGATTTTGAAGGACTTCTTCCAAATAAAATTCCGATTCACGGTGTGCTTGGGGACTCCCACGGTTCTCTTTTCGGACAGGGCTGCCTCCAGTCTGGAATGATCAAATCTACCTACGGAACTGGTTCTTCTATTATGATGAATATTGGAGAAAAACCGATTCTCAGTACTCATGGTGTTGTAACTTCTCTGGCATGGAAGATTGGCGGTAAGGTGAACTATGTACTGGAAGGAAATCTGAACTATACAGGTGCTGTTATCACATGGTTGAAGGATGACCTTCAGATTATCGAATCTCCTGATGAAACTGGAGCTCTTGCGAAGAAGGCAATCAAGGAGGATAGCCTGTATCTGGTGCCGGCTTTCAGTGGCCTTGGCGCACCTTACTGGGATAGTGAGGCAAGAGCTTCTGTTGTGGGAATGAGCCGTACTACGCGCAAAGCGGAGTTTGTACGTGCGGCACTGGAGTGTATTGCTTACCAGATTACAGACGTTGTACTTGGAATGGCTGAGGATGCTGGCATTCCGGTAAAAGAGCTTCGTGTAGACGGTGGTCCGACTAAGAACGATTATCTGATGCAGTTCCAGAGTAATATTATAGATGCCGGGGTTCTCGTACCGGATTTTGAGGAGCTTTCCGCCATCGGTCCGGCCTACGCAGCAGGCCTTCGACTGGGGGTGTGGGATGAGAGTATTTTTGGAAAACTGAACCGCACTTCCTACAAACCGGACATGGAATCAGAGCTTCGCCGACAGAAATATGCAGGATGGAAAAAGGCGGTTGCGTCTGTGATTACCAGGAAATAAAGGAACGTTATCAATCACATATCTATAAAAAATAAGGAGTTACATAATAATGAAAGTAGGAATTGTTTATACGAGTACAACCCCAGAACTTATTGAATGTGTAAATGAAGAAATCAGAAAAAATCTTGGAGATACACCGGAAATTTTAAACTATCAGGATCCATCCATCCTTGTAGAAGTGAGAGAGCATGGATATGTAACATCAGGAGCTGCTGCTCGATTAGTTGGTATGTATATGCAGGCTGTTTCTGATGGTGCAGATGCGATTCTTAACTGTTGCTCTTCTGTTGGAGAAGTTGCAGATGCCGCACAGAGTATCGGACGTTACACCGGAATTCCAATCGTACGTATAGATGAGGAAATGTGTCGTGAAGCGGCACGTTTGGGATTGCGTGTTGGTGTACTGGCAACTCTTTCGACGACTCTTGAGCCAACCAAGAATACAGTTGCACGTGTTGCAAGGGAAATGAACAAACATATAGACCTGGTAGACGGTCTGGTGGATGCATTTGGTGCGGATCAGGATAAATTCAAAGCACTGCTTTGTGCTAAGGCAGAAGAAATTGCAGATCAGGTAGATGTAATTCTTCTTGCTCAGGGTTCCATGGCATATGCTGAGGATAAGATTCATGAGAAGATTGGCAAGCCGGTACTTTCCAGTCCACGCTTTGGTGCACGGGCTCTTGCTGCTGCATTGAAAGCAAAGGGGTTAGAGAGACCGGGGCTGTGAAATAAAGACAGAAAATCTGAGATTTGCCTTAAAGATTACGAGGAGGTATATACATGAAGGGACAGAAAATACGGGAAATTTATTTTGGCGGAGATTATAATCCAGACCAGTGGGATGAAGCAACAATCCGCAAAGATATGGAATATTTCAAAAAATGCAATATTAATTATGTGGCTCTTCCGGTTTTTTCATGGGCAAAACTAGAGCCGGAGGATGGTGTTTACAATTTTGAATGGTTGGATAAAATTCTGGATATTCTCTGGGAAAACAAGATATATGTTTGCCTTGCAACATCTACAGCTGCACAACCGGAATGGATGAGTAAGAAATATCCGGAAATCATGCCTGTAGATAATAATGGGCTGAAGCGAACACATGGTATGCGTAATTTTTATTGTGTAAACAGTGAAAAATACAGGGAAAAAGCTGCGGCTCTTGCAGAACAGATGGCTCTTCGCTATAAAGATTATCCGGGACTTGTAGCATGGCATGTAGCAAACGAATATAGTACTTTCTGTCACTGCGAAAACTGTGAGAAAAAATTTCGCTTGTGGTTGAAAAAGAAGTATGGAACTGCGGAAGAATTGAATAAGAGATGGAATACTTCTTTCTGGGGAAGAACCATTTATAATTTTGATACAATTATGCTTCCTACAGAACGCAATGATGATGATAGATTCTTTCCTGCAAAACAACTGGATTATCAGAGGTTTGTTACAGATACCACAGAGGAATGTTTCTTAAATGAAGCTAATGTACTTCGCCGGATTACTCCGGATATTCCGGTTTTCAGTAATATTTCCGGATTTATTAAAAAACTGAATCAATTTCAGCTTACCAGAAATATGGATGTTGTTGGTTGGGATAATTATCCGTCACCAAAAGACGATGCAGCTTTTCCTGCACTGAAGCACGATATTATGAGAGCGCTTAAAGATGGGGCCTCTTATATGGTCGCAGAGCAGTCCCCAAATCAGCAGAACTGGCAGGCATATAATAAACTGAAGAAACCAGGCGAGGTAAGACTTCTGGCATATCAGGGAATTGCTCATGGTGCAGATAGCTCCTTATATTTCCAGATGCGCCAGTCAATAGGAGGACAGGAAAAGTTTCATGGTGCAATTATTTCACATGCAGGAACAGATGACACCAGAATTTTTCGTGAATTTGAGCAACTTGGCTCAGAACTGCATCAGCTGGGAGGTCAGATATTAGATGCCAGAATAAAAGCAGATGTGGGAATTTTGTTTGACTGGGATAATTGGTGGGCATTGGAGCTCTGCAGTGGTCCGACTAAAGATATGGATTATCTGCTTCAAGTGGCACATTATTACAGAGCTTTTCATAAACAGAATATTGCGGTGGATCTGGTAAAGTTTACGAGCGCCTTTGATTCTTATAAAATACTGGTAGCACCACTTGTATATATGATAAAGCCCGGGCTGGCAGAACACCTTATTCAGTTTGTAAACAACGGAGGAACTTTGATAGGAACATATATGACAGGTCTGGCTGACGAAACAGATCGTTGTATTTTTGGGGCATATCCCGGACCGTTGCGTGAATTATTCGGACTCTGGGTGGAAGAGACAGATGCGCTTTATCCAGAAGAAAAAAATCAGATTATTATGGAAACGGGCGAGCATCAAACATATACATGCAGTTTCTTATGCGATCGCCTGAGACTGGAGAGTGCAAAAGTTATTGGTACCTATGGAAGTGATTTTTATGCTGGAGAAGCTTGTGTGACAGAGAATGCTTATGGAAAAGGAAAAGCATATTATCTGGGAACACAGCCAGACGAAGAATTTCTTAAAGTATTTATAGAGAATGTCTGTCAGGAGGAAGGGGTACACCCAACGCTTGAAACGGAAGAGGGAATTGAAGCAACATGCAGAGAAAACGAAAATGGTAAATTTTATTTTATATTAAATCATAATCAGGCAGAAAAGCAGGTTATACTTCCAGAAGGAAAGTGGAAAAATCTGATTGGAAAACAGCCGGAAGATGGAAAACTACATCTTAAATCCAGAGATGTAGCTGTCCTAAAATACGAGTAGTATGGTAGATGATAAGGATAAAGATGAAAACTACTGCTTATAGTTGAAAAACACACAAAAGGAGAACAACAATGCTTACAGATACAACCAGATCCCTGTATGCGAAGGTCCATGCTCTGGACGGAATGAAAGTGAAATGGACAGGTGGTCTTTGGAAAGAGCGCTTTGACACTTGTGCAAACAGTACAGTTCCACAACTGAAGCACATGTTTGACAGCAAGGAGATCAGCCATGTGGTAGAAAATTTTAAGATCTGTGCAGGCGATGCAGAGGGCGGCTTTGACGGAACCGTTTTTGGTGATGGAGATTTTTATAAATGGATGGAGTCTGCCATTTATACAGCTTACCAGACGGATAATCAGAAGCTAAAGGATGAAATTGAAGATTACATAGCTCTTATCGGCAGGGCACAGCAGTCAGATGGTTACCTTTCCACAAAACAGATTATTGGAGAGAAAAACCGGAATGGTGTTTCCAGAATGGGTGATATTAATGATTTCGAGGTTTATAATTTCGGGCATATGTTTACAGCGGCTTGCGTACATAAGAGAATCACAGGAAAAGATAATTTTCTTGCAATTGCTGCAAAAACAGCAGATTATCTGGAACATCTCTATGAAGAAGCAGAACGCACCGGAGAGGTTCAGACTGCTGTCTGCCCATCTCATTATATGGGACTTGTGGAAATGTACCGTACCACTGGTGAGGAGCGTTATCTGAAACTGGCGAAGCTGGCTGTTACTCTTCGAGACAGTGTAAAAAATGGTATGGATGATAATCAGGATAAAATTCCTCTGAAACAGCACGAAAAAATTCTGGGACATGCAGTGCGTGCCAACTATCTTTATGCAGGTGTAGCTGACCTTTGTCTGGAAGAAAAAGATGCAGACTATATTGAGGTTCTCCATAAAGTATGGAGAAGTCTTGTGGATAAAAAGCTTTATATTACAGGTGGATGTGGAGCATTGTACAATGGTGCTTCCCCATATGGATATTTTTTCGATCACCAGCTTGTTCATCAGGCATATGGTTATGAATATCAGCTTCCGAATGTCACAGCTTACAATGAAACTTGTGCCTCTCTTGGTGGCGTTTTCTGGGCATATCGTATGTTCCAGCTTGAACCGAAGGCAGAGTATTTCGATATTCTTGAGCGCATGATGTTAAATACAAATCTGGCTGCACTTAGCCTGGATGGTAAGAGATTCTTCTATGAAAATATGCTAAGACGTGCCAAAGAGCTTGATTATAAGCTAATCTGGCCTCTTACCAGAAGTGAATATATTCTTAGTTACTGTTGTCCTCCAAATCTTGCAAGAACTATCGCACAGTCCAGTGAATATGCATATCTGACCTCAGACAACAGCGTATGGACTGGTATGTATGGTGCCAGCGAGGCTCAGGTAAAGCTGGAAAACGGTGGAGAATTTACTCTGGTTCAGGAAACGAACTACCCGTTTGATGGAAAAATTCGGTTCACAGCAAAAGATATTAAAACAAATGCACCGGTACATTTGAGGCTGCGCGTTCCTGGCTGGGCAGCCGGCGGTTCTGTAAAAGGTGCAAATATAGACAGAGAACTTGGAAAACAGGATGCAGGAACCTATCTGGATATTCTGGTAGAGGATCTGCAGAATATGGATGTACAGCTTGTTCTGAATATGGAAATCAGATATACAGTAGCTAACAATATGGTAGAAGAGACCGTAGGGCAGGCTGCTGTTGAGCGTGGACCGCTTGTATATTGCTGTGAGAGTGTGGACACACAGGCTGCCACTCTGGATGATATTTATCTGGATCTGAATGCAAAATTTACTCCTGTAGAATATGAAATTCAGGGAAGAAAAATGACTGTTTTGGAAACAGAGGAATATGCCATTGATCGTTCGGAATTTGACAGAAGTGCACTGTATCAGCCGCTGAAATATCATGGTATGAGAAAGGAACGTCTGCGTCTGATTCCATATTACGCATGGGATAACCGTGACTATGGGGAAATGCGTATCTGGTTCCCGATTGCGTATACAGTATGAAAGAATGGAGATTTTTACAAATATGAAATACAAGATTATTCCCTTCCGGACTTTGGAAGAGAGAAGCAAAACAGATAATTCAAAGGCAGAAGAACTTCTTTCCCGGGCAATGGAAGGATTTCATAAAAAATTGGTAGTTCTGGATGATGATCCAACAGGAGTGCAGACTGTTCATGATGTGTCAGTTTATACAGACTGGGAAGAAGAATCCATTGGAAGCGGCTTTGAAGAAAAGGAATCTATGTTCTTTATTCTTACAAATTCCCGAAGCTTCTCCATTGAGGAAACAACAAAGGTTCACCAGGATATTGCAGAAAGAGTGAAAAAAGTTGCCTGGGAAAAGGGGCAGGATTTTATGCTTATTTCTCGTGGAGATTCCACCTTGAGAGGGCACTATCCGTTGGAAACACAGATTCTGGCAGACGGCTTAGGTGGTGTGGATGGTGAGATTATCTGCCCGTTTTTCCCGGAAGGCGGTCGATATACAATGGACAATATTCACTATGTAAAAGAACAGGATAATCTGGTACCAGCAGGAATGACAGAGTTCGCAAAAGATAAAACCTTTGGCTATAAATCCTCCGACCTTACAGAATATGTAGAGGAAAAAACGGAAGGAAAATACAAAAAAGAGGACTGTATTACCGTTTCCCTTGAGGAACTGAACGCGTTGGATGTCCAGGGAATCAAGGACAAGCTGATGGCAGCCAGGGATATGGCGAAGATCATTGTTAATGCAGTTTCCTATGCAGATTTGAAGGTTTTCTGTGCTGCACTTGTGCTCGCAATGAAGGATGGAAAGCGTTATATGGCAAGGACAGCGGCTGCATTTACAAAGGTGCTGGGCTGCGTTTCCAATCAGCCTCTTTTGGAAAGAAAACAGCTGGAAGGCGAGACGAAAAATGGTGGAATTGTACTCATCGGTTCTCATGTTAAGAAGACCACAGACCAGCTGAACTGTCTGAAAGAGCTTGGAGGACAGGCTGATTTCATGGAGTTTCAGGTAAATACTGTTTTTGAAGAAAACGGTCTGGAAAAAGAAGCAGAGAGAACGGTAAAGGCAGCAGAGGAGAAAATCCTTTCAGGCAGAACTGTTGTAATTTATACAAGCAGACAGCTTCTGGCTCCGGAGAATATGACTACGGAAGAGAAACTCCAGATTTCTGTGAAAATTTCCAATGCAGTGACAAGCATTATCGGCAAACTTTCAGTGAAGCCGAAATTTATCATCGCCAAAGGAGGAATTACTTCCTCTGATGTTGGAACGAAAGCGCTTCAGGTGAAAAAGGCACGTGTTATGGGACAGGTAAAAAAGGGAATTCCGGTATGGATGACCGGAGAAGAAAGCAAATTTCCAGGAATGCCATATATCATTTTTCCAGGGAATGTAGGAGAAGTAAGTACATTAAAAGAAATTGTAGAAGAATTGATATAACGGGAGGTTGTATAATGAGAAAGGTAATTATTTCCCTGGCTCCTGTACAGGCAGGAGCCAGTATAGACGCAGTAAAACTTGCAGAAGATGTGGAAAAGAGCGTGAAACTTGGAGCAGCAATGTGCCATCTTCATTGCAGAAAGCCAGACGGAAGTCTTACCTCTGATATTTCTTATATGTCAGAGTGCTTCGAGGAAATCCTGAAACGTACTGATGTAATAGTACAGGCATCTACAGGCGGTGTTTCTGATATGAACATTCAGGAGCGCTGCAACCCTCTCGACTATCAAAAGGTAGAAAGTGCATCCCTGAACGGTGGAACCACAAATCTTGGCGAAAGCGTATATATCAATTCCTTTGACGACATCCGCTACTGTGCAGAAGCCGTTTATAGAAGAGAAATAATTCCGGAAACAGAGGTTTTTGACATCGGAATGATTAACAACATGGAAATCGTAAGAAAAGAGCAGCCATTTGCAGAGCCGATGCTGTTTAACCTGGTATTCGGACATAAAGGAGGTATGCAGCCCACAACAGAAATGCTGGCAGCTTTCCGCTCCTTTGTACCAGGTGATGCGCTTTGGGGAGTTACCCATTTTGGCCGTGATAACTGGACATTCCTTGCAGCTGCCATTGCAATGGGTGCAACGGTAGTGCGTGTTGGATTTGAGGACAGCCATTATCTGGATGAAGGTGTAGATGCAGCATACAACTGGCAGGTTGTGGAAAAGCTGGTCAATTTGATCCGGGCAATGGGCCTTGAGCCTGCAACACCGGACGAAGCAAGACAGATGCTGAATATGTATAAACGTTGAAATAAACGAGGGAGTTACAATGCTTACAATCAATAAAATATATATGGATTATGAAACTGCACCTGTTGGTGTGGCGCATATGCCACAGTTTGGATGGGAGTTTGGAAGTGACAGGAAAAATGTAAAACAGGAATCCTATCAGCTCCAGATTGCAAAGGATAAGATCTTTCAGAACTTGATTTTTGACAGTGGAAAGGTAGAGTCTCAGGAGTCTGCTCACATTTATGTGCAGGAAGCTTCTCTGGAAAAAGGAAAGCGCTATTTTGTGCGTGTAAAAGCTTCTGACAGTCATGAGGAAAGTGAATGGAGCCAGACTGCTTCCTTTGTAACTGCGCTTGCAGGAAAGAATGGAGAGTGGGAAGAAGGTGCACCTGCGTGGAAAGCATCTTTTATATCTGCAGAAACAGATGATTCTTATAAAAATGTTTCCAAGGGAACCTATGTAAGAGGTACCTTTGAAATTAAAAAAGAAGTAAAAGAGGCGTATGCTTTCACAACTGCGCTTGGTTTATATCAGTTTTATCTTAATGGAAAAAAGGTTGGAGAGGACGAGATGACTCCGGGTTGGACTTCCTATAGAAGACATCTTCTTTATCAGACCTATGATGTAACAGAATATCTGCAAAAAGGAATCAACGGAGCCGGTGCAATGTTGGCTCCGGGCTGGTATAAGGGAGTAATGGGACTTACAAAGGCTCGCAATAATTACGGTGACCAGACTGCATTCACCATGGAAATTATAGTTCGCTATACAGATGAAACCACAGAATCCATCTGCACAAATAATTCCTGGACAGGGTGCGATTCACCTATCGTTTTTGCTGAGATTTATGATGGGGAAATCTATGATGCAGCACTGGAAATTCCAGACTGGTCCAAGGCAGATACTCCTTCTGGAAACTGGAAACCAGTACAGCAGGTATTTTTTGATACACAGGTAATGCGTGCTCAGCCTGCTGCAAAGGTTCGTGTAATGGATCGTATCCCTGCAAAACGGATTTTCCAGACGCCAGCAGGAGACACAGTAATCGATTTTGCACAGAACATGGCAGGCCGTATTGAGGTAACTGCTTCCGGAAAACCGGGAGACGTGATTGAACTTCACTGCTTTGAGGTTCTGGACAAAGACGGAAATGTTTATCTAGACAACCTTCGTGAAGCAAAAGCTGCAATGAAATATACATTTGCAAGAGAAGAGACTATTACCTGGAATCCTACGTTTACCTATATGGGATTCCAGTACGCTCTTATTGTTTCCTATCCAGGACGGCCCAAGGTGGAGAACTTTACTGCGTGTACCCTTCATTCTGATATGTCATCTAACGGAATGCTGGAGTGCTCTAACCCGCTTCTCAATCAGCTCCATCATAACTTCCTGTGGGGGCTGAAGAGTAATTTTCTGGATGTGCCTACCGATTGTCCGCAGCGTGATGAGAGACTGGGATGGACCGGTGACGCGCAGATTTTCTGTCGCACAGCCACTTATCTTATGAATACCTATACATTTTACAAAAAATGGCTTCGTGACCTGGAGGTGGATCAGACACCGGAGGGCGGAGTTCCTCATGTAATTCCCAATATTGAGGAAGGACGCACAGACGGAAACTGGCTTCTCAGCCAGGGTGCCCATTCTGCTGCAGCATGGGCAGACGCAGCTATCATCAATACATGGACTATGTATCTTATGTATGGAGACAAGGCAATTCTGGAAAGACAGTATAAGAGCATGAAGGGATGGATTGATTTCATGCATGCCCATGCAGTTGATTATATCTGGAATTATAAGCTTCAGTTTGGTGATTGGGTTGCGCTGGATGCAGAGGAAGGCAGCTACTTTGGTGCAACGCCAAATGACCTAACCTGTACTGCATATTATGCATATTCTACCGGACTTTTTGCAAAGATGGCAAAGGTTCTGGGAAAAGAAGATGTAGCAGCAGAGTACGAGGCACTTTATCAGAAGATTGTAAACAAATTTCAGGAGACTTTCTTTGATGCAGAGGGAAATATGACAGCACAGACCCAGACTGCTCACATTGTGGCTTTATATTTTCAGCTTACACCAAAGAAATATATTCAGAAAACAGTGGAAGGTCTGAAACGCCTTCTGGACAAAGAAAATGGACATCTTGTTACCGGATTTGTGGGAACGCCATATTTTTGTCACGCATTAAGTCAGAATCATTGTCTGAATGAGGCTTATGACCTGCTTCTCAAAGAGGACTTCCCGTCTTGGTTATATCAGGTAAAAAAAGGTGCAACCACGATTTGGGAGCACTGGGATGGAATGAAAGACGATGGCTCCATGTGGAGTGCAGACATGAACTCATTTAATCATTATGCTTACGGTGCCATTGGAGAATGGATGTATCGTGCAATGGCTGGAATTGAGGCTGATTCGGAGAATCCCGGATTTAAGTACGCAATACTTTATCCAAGAATTGGGGGAAATCTGAAGTACTCAGAGGGATCCTATCATAGTATTTATGGAAAGGTTGGTGTAAGATGGGAGACAGATGGAAATCAGATTACTTTAACTGTTGAAATTCCAGTAAATACAACAGCAGAAATTCGATTGGATCAGGCAAAGGCTGTTAAGGAAAATGATGGCCTTGTGTTTAAGGCAGCAGAGGATTATATGTATGCAGAGACTGGAAGCGGTGTTTACAAGATAGTATTTGAGCAGTAACACCAACTGTCGTTGAAGCAAAAGAACCTCTGCCAGATAAGGAGAAAGATCAGATGGCATGGGTGAGAGCAGCCAACCAGCACAGAGTGATTGCGGAAGAGATTATTCTCAAGGAATTGATTTATGTTTAAATGATGGTGATGAGGTCGTGGATTGCGACCTCATTATTATATGTGAACATGAAATAGCAGTAGGCAGAATGAAAGAGTTGGGGTAAAATAAGAACATAGATTTTGGAGATTTAAAGAAATCGTTTTGAGGTATCAATCTGGAACTTCAAAATGGAAAAGTTGCGACAGTGTCGCAACAATTATCGAAAAGGAGGTTGCTTTGATGGAAAAAAAACATTCTGAAAAAGAAAAAACAAGTTTGGATTCACCGAGTCCAAAATTAAATAAAAGTATGATTGCTTACCATGAAACAGGAGATTTATTTGCTGATACATGTGAAATCGTGGAGAGTGCACAAAGTATTGCGTATGCGGCTGTCGATACAATTCTGGTTCAAAGGAACTGGTTGTTGGGAAAACGAATTGCTATAGAGTGTCTGAATGAAAATGGAAAAGCGGACTATGGCAAAAAACTATGAAAAAGCTATCATCAGAATTAAAAGAAAAATATGGCAAAGGCTTTGACTTTAGTAGTCTTTATAAATATGTGAAATTTCATCAGGAATTTCCTCAAATTTTGGACTCACTGCGTCCAAAGTCTGGGCGTCCCTTGTCATGGACGCATTATAGAATTTTGCTTCAGGAAACATCACCAGAGGCACGAGCATGGTATGCAAAAGAGGCACAGGAGCAAGCATGGTCAGTTCGGACTTTGCAACGGAATATTTCTTCACAGTATTATTACCGCATGCTCATGTCTCAAAATACAAAACCTGTAGAAAAAGAAATGAAAGAACTAACAGCTCCTTATCAGGCTGATAAGCTGGAATTTATCAAAAATCCAGTAATAGCAGAATTTCTTGGACTATCTTTTAATACAGACTTTACAGAAAGTGAATTGGAGCAGAGAATTATCACGCATAGTGAACTACCCATTGTCTAAAGCCAATGGGCTTCCTGCTTCATAGACCTCGCAACCTACTATCTCCACAGGCGTTAATTTGGGCAGTCCCTGC